>OGCL01000074.1_pt1 | contig 109380 bp, 90 predicted proteins | sample 1570041 | NCBI WGS metagenome assembly OGCL01 (sample SAMN06266162, study PRJEB24511) | hot springs metagenome | isolation source: Hot spring water | place: South Africa: Limpopo | collected 2015-06-22
CATAACACCATCGCGGGGAACTAGGCAGAGGACGGGTAATGCTAGCGGAGCAGGATGGAAATTGCATCCGAGCTGAGTCCGATCCGAGGCTAGCGCAGCAAGCGGGCCCCGAGCGCGCTCACCACCGCCGTCAACGCCGGATTGTCCCCCTCTATCCTTACGGCGAGACCGTCGATCTCACGTCGCGCCGGGTAGGCCTTGCGCAGCAGATCGAAGGCGGCCCGGCGCTGCGCATCGTCGCCCTGGAGACTGCGGCGGAAATCCGCGTCGTCGCGACGCGGGTCGTAGACCGCCCTGCACAGCGTTGCCAGCATCTCGGCCGGCTCTGCCGATGCGGCGAAGGTGAGCCCGGCAAGCGCAGGGCCAGGCATCAACTGCGCCAGCTCGACGGTCGGCTCAAGGCCGCGAGCGGCGCAGTAGGCCGCATGGATCTGCGCCGTGCCACGCAACTTGCCGTCCAGGCTGTAGCCGGCGATGTGTGGCGTGGCGATGCGACACAGATCAGCCAGTTCGACGTCCACCTGTGGCTCGCCTTCCCAGACATCCAGCACCGCCTCGAGATCCGGGCGCTGCAGTAGCAGATCGCGCAACGCCGCGTTATCCACCACCGCTCCTCTGCTGGCGTTGATCAGCCAGGCCCCCGGTCGCAGCCCACTCAGGCGCTGACGGTCGAACAGATGGAAGGTCGGGCAGTCGCCGCTCATGCTCAACGGGGTATGCAGACTGATGACATCGCACTCGGCAATCACTTCATCCAGCGTCACGAAACCGCCTGCCTCGCGAGTCTGGCGCGGCGGGTCGCAAACGCGCACATCCCAGCCGAGGCCTCGCAGCACTTCGACCAGGCGCCAGCCTACCTCGCCGGCACCCACCACGCCGAAGCGGCGTCGCGCCAGGGCTTCACCCCTGACTTCGGCTAAGGCCAACAGGCAACCCAATACGTAATCGACCACACCCCGCGCGTTGCAGCCAGGCGCGCTGGCCCAATCGATGCCGGACTGTTCGAAATAATCGAGGTCCAGATGGTCGGTGCCGATGGTGCAGGTGCCGACGAAGCGCACCGCGGTGCCTTGCAGCAATTCGCGATCGACCCGCGTCACCGAGCGCACGAGCAGCACATCCACGCCCTCCAGCGCCGCCCGATTGATGCGACGCCCGGGCATGCGACGGATCTCGCCGAGACCGGCAAAGAACTCATCGACCAGCGGGATGTTTTCGTCGGCAAGGATGTGCATGGTGTGGCTCCGGTTGGGGGAAGCACATTCTAGACGGGCCGCCGACGCTTTGCCGCCTTCCTGCGTGCAGCGACCCGGCGTAGACTAGCGCGTTTCTTGTATACAACTGGAACGCCTCGCAATGCCCACTGAGCTTCGACTCAGACGGGTCCGCCTTGAACTGCGCACCCTCTTCGCCCTCGCCCTGCCCATGATGATCGCTCAGCTGGCCAGCACTGCCATGGGCTTTGTCGATACCGTGATGGCCGGCCGCGTCAGTCCGCACGACCTGGCTGCCGTCGCGCTGGGCAACTCGATCTGGGTGCCGGTCTACCTGCTGGTCAGCGGCATCACCCTGGCCACCACACCCAACGTCGCCCAGCGCTTCGGCGCCGGGCACCACGCCGAAATCGGCCCGCTGGTGCGCCAGGCCCTGTGGATGGGCACTGGCATCGGCATCGGCAGTGCACTGCTGATGTGGAACGCGAAGCCGGTGCTGCATCTGATGAAGGTCGAACCCGCCCTGATCGATCCAACCATGGCATACCTGCGCGCCGTCGCCTGCGGCTTCCCGGCCATGGCGCTGTATCAGGTACTGCGTTGCTTCAGCGACGGGTTGGGTCACCCACGGCCGAGCATGGTCATCGGCATTCTCGGCCTGCTGCTGAACATCCCGCTGAACTACGTGTTCATCTACGGCAAGCTCGGTATGCCGGCGCTGGGTGGTGTGGGTTGCGGCGTATCCACGGCACTGGTGATGCTGTTCATGCTGACCTCCATGGCCATCTGGGTGAAGCGTGCGCCGGCCTATCAGGCAAGCCAGCTGTTCTCCCACTTCGAGGGCCCGCGCTGGCCGATGCTTCGTCGCCTGCTGTCGGTCGGCGTGCCCATCGGCATCGCCGTGTTCGCCGAAGCGAGCATTTTCTCCGTGATCGCGCTGCTGATCGGTGCGCTCGGTGCGACGGTGGTGGCCGGGCATCAGATCGCCCTGAACTTCACCTCGCTGATCTTCATGATCCCGCTGTCGCTGGGGATGGCCGTGACCGTGCGCATCGGTCAGGAGTTGGGCCGCAGCGCACCGCGCGATGCCCGTTTCGTAGCCGGTGTCGGGATCGCCGCAGCGCTGGTCTATGCCTGTTTCTCGGCGAGCGTCATGCTGCTGTTCAGCGAGCAGATCGCACGGATCTATACGCCTGATCCAGCGGTGATCGCGGTCGCCGCCAGCCTGTTCTTCTATGCCGCGCTGTTCCAGTTCTCGGACGTGGTTCAGGTCACCGCGGCGGGCGCGCTGCGCGGTTATCAGGACACCCGCATGACCATGGTCTACACGCTGTTCGCCTACTGGGGCATCGGATTGCCGGTGGGTTACCTGCTGGGGCTGACCGATAAGCTTGGCCCGGCGAGCGGGCCAAGCGGCCTTTGGCAGGGCCTGATCGCTGGCCTCAGCTGCGCGGCGCTGCTGCTGAGCGTGCGGCTGGCACGTAGTGCGCGCCGGGAAATCCGCCGCCATGCCGCATTGCGCAGAAGCGCGGCCTGAGCCAACCCGCTCAGAGGCTGCGTTCTATGCGTCCATCGGACCGAGCCAGATAGCCGGTGCCGCACTCCCACAGCAGCGCCGCGCGATCATCGCTGCCGAGTGCATCGAGCCCGCCCCGCAGCGCATAGGCAGTGAAACCGAGCTGGGTCAGCAGGAAGACCGCACTCGCGCTGCGCTTGCCACTTTCGCAATAGCACAGGTAGGTGCGGCGGGGATTCAGCAGTCGCGTCTTCAGCCGCAACAGGTGCAGCGGCATGTGCAGCGCCTGCATGGCGTGCCCGCGCTCGTAGTCATCGGCGAGCCGAACGTCCAGCCACTGAGCGCCGCAGCCGAGCAGATCGGCCACTTCGTCCAGATCGACCTCGCTCACCACCGGCGCCTTGAGCAATTCGAAAAAGTCGGCCCGGCCCAGGCGCAGCACGCTGCCGTCCTCGATCATTGCCACGCTGGCGTTGCGCGGACGATCTTCCAGCAGCGCTTCCTCGCCGAAACAGGCGCCGGTTTCGAGTTCCGCCAAGAGCTGTTCGCCACTGCCCTCGGCCTTGAGTACCTGCGCGCGACCACTCTTGAGGAAATAGCAGCAGTCCCCCGCCTCGCCTTCACGCAATAGCGTCTGCCCGGCTGGTGCCTCGACCGACACGAGCCGGTGCAGCATGCTGCGTATGTTCTGCGGAGGAACCTGGGCGAACAGGGGATTTTCGAGCAGACGTTCCAGCCACTCCGTTTCTTCGCCGTCCATGGTCAGCTGCAGCAGCACATCCTGCAGCGCTTGGCGCCAGGAAAGCAGGCGATCGAGTTCCACGGCATCCACGCTCAGCAGATGGCAATCCTCCAGTGCCCGCACCTCCCGCGTCCGTTCTGACAGCAGGCTATGCAGTGCCGCCGGAGTCCCCGTCGCGAGCAGCCCCTGTTGCCCCTCGACATCGCTGACGAGCAGCTTCCCGGCCATCAGGTAGTAGCGTGTCGTAGCGTGCCGTTCGTCCAGCTCAAGCACCTCGCCTGCGGTGAGCACAAGCGGCACGGTGCGCGCACGCAGCTCCCAGAGCTGACGTGGCGACAGCGCGTTCAACGGGATCAGATCACGCAGCTGATCAGGGTGCAGCGGTTTGTTCATCCTGGAAAATCCAACCTCTAGCCATGGATCAGCTTGTGCAGCTGACTCTCAGCAGCACGGCGCCCCTGCAATCCACCGGTGTGGACGAAAAGCACGCGTGTGCCGGCGGCAACATAACCGCGCTCGACATAAAGGCGCAATGCCATCATGGTCTTTGCGGTATAGATCGGATCAAGCGGCACCCCGCCGTCACGCTCGGCCGTGTACATGAAATTCGCCAGCTCCTTGTCGAACCGGGCGAAACCGCCGCGGCTGGCATCCAGCAGCTCGTAGCCCTCATTGGCAACGCCCGCCTGCGCGAGCAGCGCCGCCACTTGGTCATCGACAGCATGTGATGGCGGGCCGGCCAGCGCGCCGATTACCGGATGCCGCCCGGCCTCGCCGATGACCAATCCCGCCAGGGTCGTTCCGGTTCCGGCGGCAAGCCAGACAGCGTCGTAATCGTCCCAACCGACCGCAGCCAGTGCCGATGGCAGCCTTGGCACGAGTTCGGCGCAACCCAGGGCGCCAGGTAGCCCGCCTCCGCCCTCGGGAATGCAGTAGTAACCGCGATGGCGTTGCTGCCATGGCTGCCAGAAGCCGGGCAGGTTGCGTGCCCGGAAGCCACCGTAGCCCAGCCAGTGGATCTGCATGCCCCAGGCTTGCAGATCGGCCACCGTCGGCGTGTCCTGCTCGTGTCCGCGCAGCAGGCCGACCGTCGCGAAACCGAAACGGTGACCGGCCGCGGCCAGAGCGTGCAGATGGTTGGAATGCGGACCACCAAGGCTGATGAGCCCCGGCGCGCCGGCACGGCGGGCTGCGTCCAGATGGTTAACGAGCTTGAACCACTTGTTTCCGGACAGCTCCGGGTCCACCAGGTCGAGCCGCAACACCACCACGTCGACAGCGGCCTGCTGCAACCAGTCCAGATGCAGGCGTTGCAGAATCAGCGGGGCATCGGAGGCGACGCAACGTTCGGAAATCAACAAACGGCTCAGCTACCGGTACGCTGCCGGTCTTCCTTGCGATGCCGGGCACAGCAGTTGGATTCGCCGATCACGAAACGACTCGGTGCATCGACCTTGTCCAGCGGCATGGCGCAACGCTCACCACTGGCCAAGGTCGCGATACAGGCGGGTTTCTGGTAGTGCTCGAGCCATTGCCGGTATTGTTCCTCGGAGACGAAGCACTTGGCAGCGGCATAAGCAAGGGGGTTGGCTCGGTAGCGAGCAAGGTCCTGCAGCGCGATGGTCAGATGCCCGGCGCCCGGATGGTAGGCCATGAACACCACGCCCTGGCGCGACAGGTCCTCCAGCACCCGGTCACCGCTCTGCCGCAGCGTCTCGCATTCGTTCTTCAGCCGCTGGATCTCCTCTTCCTGCTGCGCGTCCAGCTCATTGCGATAGGCCAGTTCGACGTCGCGGATCGCCACCTGCTCCTTGTACTCGGCCACTGCTGCGGCGATGCGCGCCTGGGCCTCATGCTCGAACTGCTCTCGCGCCGCGCCGATCTCGACACGACCGCTGACTTCCAGCGTCCGCAACTGCTTGCTCATCTCCTCGCGGGCTTTCTGGAAGCTTTCCGCCTGCGCAGTCATCTGCGCATGCAGGCTGGCATTGAGTTCGGTCTGTTGCTGCAGCTGCTGCTGCAGCGAGCGGATCTCATCCTGCAGAAGCTTGCGTTCCTTGTCCGCCGCAGCAGCGCTCTTGAGCGCGTCCTCTTCCCGCAAACGTTCGAGATTGGCGATGCGCTGACGCTGCTGCTTGATGAGCAACGCGGCTTTCTGGCGCTGCTCCCGCTCGTGACTTTCGGATCGCTGGGTAGTGGCCTCCTTGCCAGCCTCAGCCGCGTACCAGGCGTCTTCTGCCACCATCTGCAGGCGTTCGGCAGGCACGACAGGCGCGCCCTCGTCCTCCACCAGCAGGCCGAGCTGGTTGCGCTTGATGGTGTCGCGCAGCAATGCCAAATCGTTGCGCTCGGCGCTGACCTTGGGATCCCACATATGCATCTGGTGCCAGGAGACGGGGCACTGGCTGCGACAGGCCAGGCGAATGGGGCCGGCCCCCATGTCCGGCCCGCGGCCGGTGCGCTCGGCCAGCTGGCGCAGCGGAATGTTCCAGCCGTCATCGGCGGAACCATCTTCATTGAAGTCGAGGCAGAAAAAGACGGCGGCACGCACCTGCAGCCGCGGGTTGATCATCACGTAGACGGCATGCATCTGGCGGTCAGCGAATTCGGGCAACGCAACCACCCCGTCCAGCACCGCTTCGAACTCCGGATACAGCATTTCCTTGCAGATGGTGCCTTCGTTGTAGAACAGCACGGCCTCGACCATCTGCGGTTTGTTCTGCATGCTCGACTTCCCTTATCGCCCGTCACCGCGAGCCCGAATACTGAAACGCTCATCCACGATCGCGTCTCTTTGGGGCTCGAGTTTAGGGGAATTGATCAAGCGTGCAATGTGACTCGGTTGGCAGCGAGCCCGCGCATCGCGCGACCCGCCAGGGCCGTCCGGCGGATTTGCGATGAGCTTAGCTAATTCAGCTACCGCCATAGGCGGCGAGGCGGCGCTTCATCTCGTCGCCAAGCGCCTGCAAGCCGCTCATGGGGCGAACCATCACCTCGAATTCGATTATCCGGCCCGTTTCGTCGAAACGGATCAGATCGATGCCCTTCAGTTCGCGATCACCCACCCTGGCACTGAACTCGAGCACGACATCGCGGCCTTCGGCGCTGGCCAGCTCGCGGTGATAGCGGAAGCCTTCGAACACCTGCAGCACGGTATTGAGGATCAGGTTGACCGCAGGGGCTCCTTCATAAGGCTTGTGAGCCATCGGCGAGCGGAACACCGCCTGGGGGTGCAGCAGTTCCGGCAAGCCGCTCAGATCGCGCTGGGCGATCATCGCGTGCCAGGCCTGCAGGCATTCGGCGGCTTGCGGCTGCAGCATTGTCTTGATGTCCATACGCGTGCTCCGTGGGTTAAGCCTGAATGGAATCAGAGCGCCGCGGCCAGACGGCAGCCCTGATTGATGGCGCGCTTGGCATCGAGTTCGGCCGCCACATCAGCGCCGCCGATCAGGTGGACCCGGGCGCCCGCCGCCTCCAGCGTCTGCTGAAGCTCACGCAGTGGCTCCTGGCCGGCGCAGAGAATGACCGTATCCACCGGCAGCACCTGCGGCTCGCCCTCGCCGACACGGATATGCAGCCCGGCGTCGTCGATCTGCAGATACTCGACCGAATTGAGCATCTGGACGTGCTTGTTCTTCAGTCCCGTGCGATGAATCCAGCCGGTGGTCTTGCCCAGCCCGTTGCCGACCTTGGATTTCTTGCGCTGCAGCAGATAGACCTGGCGCTTGGGTGCATGCGGCGCCGGCTGGATGCCAGCGATGCCGCCGCGCACGGAAAGACCGAGATCAATGCCCCACTCCTTCCAGAATGCCTCGCGGTCCAGGCTGGTGGATTGTCCATCGTGGGTGATGTACTCCGACACGTCAAAGCCGATGCCACCGGCACCGATCACCGCCACGCGCTGACCGACCGGCTTGCGTTCGAGAATCGCGTCTAGATAGCCGATCACCTTCGGATGGTCGATTCCGGGAATCTCGGGGGTGCGCGGCACGATGCCCGTGGCCAGGATGATCTCGTCGAAACCGCCTGCCAGCAGCGCCTCTGCCGTGGCGCGGGTATTCAGGCGCACCTCGACCCCGGTTTCCTCCAGCCGATTCTGGAAATAGCGCAGGGTCTCGTAAAACTCTTCCTTGCCTGGCACGCGCTTGGCGACATTGAACTGCCCACCGATTTCGCTTGCTGCGTCGAACAGCGTCACCTGATGCCCCCGCTCCGCTGCAACGGTCGCTGCAGCGAGGCCAGCCGGACCGGCGCCGACCACCGCGATCTTCTTCACCGCGGTGGTGGGAATGTAGTTGAGCTCGGTTTCATAGCAGGCACGCGGGTTGACCAGGCAGGTGGTCAGCTTGCCGCTGAAGGTATGGTCCAGGCAGGCCTGGTTGCAGCCGATGCAGGTATTGATCCGCTCGCTGTGCCCAGCGGCCGCCTTGTTGACGAACTCCGGATCGGCGAGGAACGGACGTGCCATGGACACCATGTCGGCATCACCCTCCGCCAGCACCTGTTCGGCCACTTCCGGCGTGTTGATGCGGTTGGTGGTGATCAGCGGAACGTTCACCTCGCCGCGCAGCTTGGCGGTGACCTTGGTGAACGCCGCGCGCGGCACCTTGGTGGCGATGGTCGGAATCCGCGCCTCGTGCCAGCCGATGCCGGTGTTGATCAGCGTGGCGCCGGCCTGCTCAATGGCCTTTGCCAGCTGCACCACCTCTTCCCAGATGCTGCCGCCCTCGATCAGGTCGAGCATGGACAGGCGATAGATGATGATGAAGTTCGGGCCGACCGCCTCGCGCACCCGGCGCACGATCTCCACCGGCAGACGCATGCGGTTCTCGTAGCTACCACCCCAGCGGTCGGTACGGTGGTTGGTGTGGGCGACCAGGAACTGGTTGATGAAGTAGCCTTCCGAACCCATGATCTCTACGCCGTCGTAGCCGGCGCGCTGGGCCAGGGTCGCGCAGTTGACGAAATCGCGAATCTGCTTCTCGATGCCCTCTTCGTCCAGCTCCCGCGGGGTGAACGGGTTGATCGGCGCCTGGATCGCACTGGGTGCGACCAGCTGCGGGCTGTAGGCATAGCGACCGGCGTGCAGAATCTGCATGCAGATCTTGCCGCCGGCCTCGTGCACGGCCTGGGTGACGATCTTGTGCTCTTCGGCCTCTTCCGGCGTTGACAGCTTGGCGGCACCGGCGCGCACCGAGCCCTCCTCATTGGGCCCCACGCCACCGGTGACGATAAGGCCGACGCCACCGCGGGCGCGCTCGGCGAAGAACGCCGCCATCCGCTCGAAGCCGTTGGGCATCTCCTCCAGACCGGTGTGCATGGAGCCCATCAGGGTGCGGTTGCGCAGTGTGGTGAAGCCCAGATCGAGCGGAGCCAGCAGATGCGGGAAGGCGGTCATCGGTGTGTCCTCATCATTGTCGGTGCCGAGCCTCTTGGGGCTGCGGTCGGATATGCAGCGACGATAAACAGCCCAAACCTCACGCTCAATGATCATAAATGACAACTTTCTGATCATTCAGCGCAAAACGCTTGGCAAGCCACGCCGCATTACCTAGTCTGACGGCGTTCATCACGGCCTTCTTTTCATGCGCACCTATCTGAATCTCGCACTGCTGGCGGTCCTGGCCGGCGTCTCGCTCGCGGTCTATTTCGACTGGACCCACGACCGCCGCAGCGGCCCGCTGCTATCTGACCTGCGCACACTGCCCATCGAAAGCCGCGGTCAAGCCGGCGGCGCGGGCAATCTGCTGGGCATCGAGACGCGACTGCAACCGGCCGACTACCAGAGCCGCGAGCGGCTGCAGCTGAAGTTCCGTACCTACCTGCAACAGGCGGCGGATGAAGGATTGCTCAGCGAGCGCACCGTCGTGGTCTTGCCTGAGCATGTCGGCACCGGCCTCTTCGCCCTGGGCGAGAAGCCGGAAGTCCAGCAGGCGCGAACGCTGCGCGACGCCATGCAGTGGATGGCGTTGAGCAACCCCGGGCGGTATCTGCGCGCCCTGACCGGCAACCAGGGCGACGACCGCCGCACCGGTGCCGTGCTGCGCCTCAAAGCGCGGCAGATGGCCGAAGAGTACCAGGCGATTTTCGGCGGCCTCGCCAAGGAGTTCGGCGTCACCCTGGTAGCGGGCTCGATCGTGCTGCCCGAGCCCTATCTGGAAAACGACAGGCTCAAGATCGGCGACGGACCGCTGCGCCAGATCAGCCTGACCTTCGACGGCCGCGGCAAGCCGCTCGGTGCTTTGCAGTACAAGCACGCCTTGAGCCGGTACGAGCGACGCTACAGCGTCGCCCCGATCCCCGAACCGCACCGACTGATCGAAACGCCCGCAGGCTCGCTGGCGGTGCTGCTAGGTTGCGATGCCTACCTGCAGCGACCACCAGCCGAGGCGAGACTGCTGGCGGTACCGGGCGCCCTGGCGGACCCACAATCTGCCTGCGGCAGCGCACCCGACAACCGGCTCGCCGAACCCTCAGCCATGTCCGTGCATACCCTGGCCGTACCCTGGAACCTGCTCGGCTCCCCACGCCGCCCGGCCCCACCGGGACATGGCATTCCGGTACAGATCAAGAACCACTGGCTTGGCAGCGCGCCATGAATGCGCAACGGGTGCGGCTGGGCGATCTTTCGGTCGGCTTCCTGCACAGTCTGGGCGAGGCGCTGCAGCTGTATGGGCAGGATCCGCAACCGCTGCTGCAGGCCTATGGGCTGGATGCAGAGCGCCTCGCCGAGCCTCATGCACGGCTGTCCATCCCGCGCTATATGCGGCTCGGCCATGCGGCGATTCAGCTGGCCGGCGATCCCGCGCTGGGCCTGGAGATGGGACGTCTGCGCAAGCCGAGCCACCTCGGGCTCGCCGGACTGACCGCCACCCAGGCGCCGACGGTGCGTGACGCGGCACGGGCTCTGATCCGTTACGAACCCTTGTATGCCTCCAACTATCGCGGCAGCTCAAGCTTCCACGAAGACGCCGCCGGTGCCTGGCTGCGCTTCTATTCCATCAGCCCGTACAACGCCTACAACCGTTTCGTGGTCGACACCGTGCTCGCCAGCTGGATCGCCCAGCTGACACGCCTGTGCGGGCAGCCGCTGGTGCCCGCGGCAATCCATATCGAGTTCGAGGCACCGGAATATGCGGCGCGTTACGAAGCGCTGTTCGGTCGCCCGGTGGCCTTCGGCGCCGAAGCGAACCAGCTGCAGCTGGATCAGCGCGCGCTGGCCCTGCGCAATCCGGAGCACTGTCCCGGCACCTGGAGGCATTTGGTCGAGCTGTGTGAAGGCGAGCTGGAGCGGCGTACCCGCACACGCAGCCTGCGCGAACGCGTCACGCAGATGCTCGGACCCATGCTCAAGGGGCAGGAGCCAGACCTGCAGCAGATCGCTTCCCGCCTGCAGATGCCCGCCTGGACGTTGCGGCGCAAACTGGCCGAAGAAGGCAGCAGCTACCGCGCAATCATCAACGACACACGTCGCGATCTGGCGATGGCCTATATCCGCGATACCGAATCGGCCTTCGGCGAAATCGCCTGGCTGCTTGGCTTTTCCTCCGCGGAGGCGTTCCAGCGCGCCTTCAAGCGCTGGAGCGGTCAGACGCCGGGTGATTACCGGCGCGCGCAGCGGCGCGGCGGCTGACCAGTCGACCCTTCGGACTAGAGTTCGACGGCGTCCTCGGCACTGTCCGGATGATCATGCTCGGCGGCATGCCATTCCAATAGTTCATCCTGATAGTCGTCCATCGCGAATCTCCTCGCCTGCGGCTACATCGAACCAATGTTCATCGATCAGTTATCAAGCTTCATGCCAGGAGCCTACAGCCCGCTGGTGAACCTATCGTGACCGGAGAGCACGGAGCGACGCCAACGATCGACTGCCGCCGCCAGCTGGAGCAGGTGTGCAGCTAGGACGGCGAGGACAACCCCGCCGCGTTCATTGCCAGGCGCAGCAGCCAGGCCACGATGCCCAGCGCCAGTACGCTGCCACTCCAGATCAGCACCAGCCAGCTCATGCGCTGCCAGAGTGGCTTCGGCTCGCCCTCGCCGGCGGGCTTTCGTTCATGCGGGGCCATCAGTGGTACCCATCCTCTGCATTGACCTTGCCGCGGAACACGTAGTAGCTCCACGCCGTGTACATCAGGATCAGCGGCAGGATCAGCAGCGCCCCGACCAGCGTGAAACCCTGGCTCTGCGGCGGTGCGGCCGCCTCCCAGATGGTCACCGATGGCGGGATGATGTTCGGCCAGAGGCTGATACCCAGCCCGCTATAGCCGAGGAAGATCAGCGCTAGGGTGAGCAGGAACGGCGTGTAGTTGGCGTACCGCTGGATCGAGCGCAGCAGGCCGAAGGCACATAGCAGAACCAGCACCGGGACCGGCATAAAGTACAGCAGGTTCGGCATACTGAACCAGCGCTCGGCAATATCCGGGTGGGTCAGCGGCGTCCACAGGCTGACGATGCCGGTTACTGCCAACACCGCCCAGACCAGAGGAATGCCGATGTCGTGCATGCGCCGCTGCAGCTCGCCGGCGGTGCGCATCATCAACCAGGTGCACCCGAGCAGTGCATAGGCGACGATCAGCGCCAGCCCGCAGAACAGCGAGAACGGCGTCAGCCAGTCGAATGCGCCGCCGGCATAGGCGCGCCCCTCCACCGGCAGGCCGCTGATGAATGCGCCGAGCACCACGCCCTGGAAGAAGGTCGCCGCCAGCGAGCCGCCGATGAAGGCCTTGTCCCATATGTGCTGCCGCTGTTTGCTGGCCTTGAAGCGGAACTCGAATGCCACACCGCGGAAGATCAGCCCCATCAGCATGAAGATGATCGGCAGGTAGAGCGCCGATAACACCACCGAATAGGCCAGCGGAAAGGCCGCGAACAGCCCTGCCCCGCCCAGTACAAGCCAGGTCTCGTTGCCGTCCCAGATCGGCGCCACGGTGTTCATCATGACGTCCCTATCGGAAGTGTCCTGCACGAACGGGAAGAGGATGCCGACGCCGAGATCGAAGCCGTCCATCACCACGTACATCATGATCCCGAAGATGATGATCACTGCCCAGATAAGTGAAAGATCGATACCCATGGCTCAGTTCCTCTCGCCCAGTTGATCGCCCTGTTCATGGTTGATCGCCTCGTCCGCGGCGGATATCGGACGCATCGGCGTGCGCGCCTCGCCCGGCCCGCCGGCACCTTTCTCGCGCCCTTCGCTGATCACCGGCCCTTTCTTCACCAGCCGCAGGACATACACCATGCCGATGCCGAAAACGGCGAAATAGACCACTACGAACATCGCCAGGGTGAGCCCAAGCTGCCCCGCGCCGTGATTCGAGACCGCGTCGGCGGTGCGCATCAGGCCGTAGATGACCCAGGGCTGACGTCCGATCTCGGTGGTGTACCAGCCGGCAAGAATGGCGATGATCCCGGACGGCCCCATCAGCAGCACCATGCGCAGAAACGCCCGGGAGCTGTACAGCCGATCGCCACGGCGCAGCAGCAGGCTCCAGATGCCGGTGATGATCATCAGCAGCCCGAGCGCGACCATGATGCGGAACGTCCAGAACACGATGGTCGAGTTCGGCCGGTCCTCGGGCGGAAAATCCTTCAGCGCCGGGATCGGCTCGGTCAGGCTGTGATTGAGGATCAGGCTGGCGAGATAGGGAATCTCGATCTTGTAGCGGGTTTCCTCGGCCTCCATGTCCGGCCAGCCGAACAGCAGCAGCGGTGTCGGTCCGCCTTCGGAATTGTCCCAGTGCCCTTCCATCGCAGCGATCTTCGCCGGCTGGTATTCGAGGGTGTTCAGACCATGGAAATCACCGATCACCGCCTGTACCGGAGCGACCAGCAGCGCCATCCACATCGCCATCGAGAGCATCTTGCGGATCGCCGGGTTGTCCTTGCCGCGCAGCAGATGCCAGGCCGCCGAAGCGCCGACGAAGAACGCCGTGGCAAGGAACGCCGCCACCGACATGTGCGCCAGGCGATAGGGGAATGACGGGTTGAAGATGATCGCCAGCCAGTCCACCGGCACCACCACGCCATCGATGATCTCGTGGCCCTGCGGCGTGTGCATCCAGCTGTTGGAAGCGAGGATCCAGAAGGTGGAGATCAGGGTGCCCACGGCCACCATCACCGTGGAGAAGAAGTGCAGCTTGGGCCCGACGCGATTCCAGCCGAACAGCATCACGCCGAGAAAGCCGGCCTCGAGGAAAAAGGCCGTCAGCACCTCATAGGTCAGCAGCGGCCCGGTGACGCTACCGGCGAACTCCGAATAGGCACTCCAGTTGGTGCCGAACTGGTATGCCATGACGATGCCCGAGACCACGCCCATGCCGAAGTTCACCGCGAAGATCTTCAGCCAGAAGTGGTAGAGGTCCCGGTAGACCTCCTGCTTCGTCTTCAGCCACAGCGCCTCGAGTACGGCGAGGTAGCTGGCCAGGCCGATGGTGATGGCCGGGAAGATGATGTGGAAGGTAATGGTGAACGCGAACTGCACACGTGCCAGCTCGAGTGCTTCCAGTCCGAACATTGGGCAACTCCTCGTCTGATGACCTCCCGCCTCGTCTGTGACGGCGAATACGGGGTCCAGCACAAGTGACAGCAGATCGCGCCAAGGGTGCAGCGCAACCGCCGCAGCAAGTCGTCGCAGCCTCTGGATCGGCGGTCCGCCCGATCGAACCTGAGCGGTCTATGCTGCAGCTAGCCGCATCCGACCAGGAGTTTCGCCGGTGCCCATCCGTTCGTTCATCCCGCCGTACATTCTCGACCGCATGATCGATCGCGGCTCGCCCTACTTGCGCAGCTGTGCTCGCGAAACGCTGGACCACGTGCAGAGCCTGCTGCCCAACCCGGGACCGCCACGCCCCACGGCGATCGCGGAGCTAGGCGAGCTGCGCACGCCCGGTCATCCGCAACGGCGCATCCACGATGCCGAGCAGCGCATGCAGCTGCCCGGCACGCTCCGTCGCCGCGAGGGTCAGAGCGCTTCAGGCGACCCCGCCGTGGACGAGGCCTACGATGCCCTGGGCGCGACCTACACCTTCTTCTGGCAGGTGTTCCAGCGCGACTCCATCGACGATCTGGGCATGCCGCTGATCGGCACCGTGCATTATGGCCAGGGTTATGAAAACGCCTTCTGGAACGGCGAGCAGATGGTGTTCGGCGATGGTGACGGTGAGCTCTTCCAACGCTTCACCCGCTCCCTCGACGTGGTCGCTCACGAGTTGGCCCACGGGCTGATCGAGAGCGAGGCCGCGCTGGTTTACTACAACCAGCCAGGGGCGCTGAACGAGTCGGTTTCCGACGTCTTCGGGGTGCTGACCAAGCAACATGCGCTTGGCCAGACTGCCGCCGAAGCCGACTGGCTGGTCGGTGCCGAACTCCTGACCGACAAGGTCCAGGGCGTGGCGCTGCGCTCCATGGCCAACCCCGGCACCGCCTACGACGACCCGCTGCTCGGCCGCGACCCGCAGCCGGCGCATATGCGCGATTTCATCGAAACCCGCGAAGACAACGGCGGCGTGCACCTCAATTCCGGCATCCCCAACCGCGCATTCCATCTCGCGGCCATGGCGTTGGGCGGGTACGCATGGGAACAGGCCGGGCGTATCTGGTACGCCACCATCTGCGACCCGCAACTACCCAACGATGCCGATTTCGCGACGTTTGCAGGCGTCACGCTGCAACAGGCAACGCGCCTGTTCGGCCGCGGCTCCAGCGAAGCCGAAGCCGTGCAGCAGGCATGGCTGCAGGTCGGCGTTTCACCGCGCTGAGGAGGCAACATGAAGATGCCGGCCCTGGGCCCTGAAACATCCTTGCGGATCTCGCGCCAGGGCGGTCTCGTTGCCGCGCCGGCGCTCGCCCGCCCCCGGCAGATCGAATTCGCCGACTGCGACCCGGCGCAGCGCCGTGGCCTCTGCTCGGTTGTGGAGCGCTGCCTGCCGATCGCCAGCAAGGACGTCGGTCGTGGCGACCAGCGTTTCTTCAAGGTCGAACTGCACTATCGCCGCGAGGACAGCGATGCCGAGATGATCCTGCAGATCGCCGAGGAGCGCGCGCCACAGGAGCTGCTGCGGCTCTGGCAGGACGGCGCGATCCCCGATCCGCCAGGCTGAGCGAACGGCTAGAAGCGCAGCTCGTCCCCTGCAGCGAGCAGCGCGTCGATTCCCGTCGCCGGCAACGGCCGCGACAGCAGGTAACCCTGGAATTCGTCACAGCCGTTGTGGCGCAGGAACTCGAATTGCGCGGCGTTCTCTACGCCTTCGGCGACCACGGTCTTGTGCAGGCTCTTGCCCAGCGAGATGGCGGCGCGGGCGATCATCGCCACCTCGTCCTCCTGCTCCAGACCGGTGACCAGTGAACGGTCGATCTTGATGATGTCCAGCGGGAACCGCCGCAGATAGCCGAGCGCCGAGTAACCGGTGCCGAAATCATCCATGGCCAGGCGAAAGCCGCGTGCCTTGAAGTCGGCAAGAATGGATACGGCGCGGCTGCCATCGCCGAGAAACACCGTTTCGGTGATCTCCAGTTCGACGAGCAGCGGCGACAATCCCACCTCGTCGAGCACCGCCATGACCCGCTCGACCACATCGTCGCCGAGAAACAGCAGCGGTGAGAGGTTCACCGCCACCAGCAGCGGTACCTGGCGTCCCGCATTCCAGCGCCGGGCGTCGCTGAACGCGCGGCGCAGCACGGCCAGCGTCAGGGGCATGATCAGGCCGCTTTCCTCGGCCACCGGCACGAAGCGATCGGGGCCGATCACCCCGAGGTCGGCGTGTGTCCAGCGGGCCAGCGCCTCGAAGCCGACGATGCGCCGCTGGGCATCCACCTTCGGCTGGTAATGCACCGCGAACTCGTCGCGCTCCAGTGCGGTGCGCATCGCGGCCTCGAGATTCAGACGCTCATCGGCGATGCGGTTGAGGTCATGGGTGAAGAACTGGAAGTTGTTGCGGCCCCGTTTCTTCGCCGCGTACATGGCTATATCGGCATGCTTGAGCAGGGTTTGCGCATCTTCTCCGTCATCCGGGAACATCGCCACGCCGAGGCTGGCGCCAACCTGGAATTCGCGACCGGCAAGGGTCACAGGGCGACGAATCTCGTTCAGCACGCGCTCGAGCAAGGAGATCACGGTACTGATGCGGTAATGGTCTCCTAGCACCAGCACGAACTCGTCGCCCCCCACCCGCGCCACGGTGTCGGAGCCGCGCAGGCTGCCGGCCAGGCGCGCCGCGATGCTCTTGAGCAGCTCGTCGCCAGCGACATGGCCGAGGCCGTCATTGATGAACTTGAAGTTGTCCAGGTCGATGAACACCAGCGTCAGGTAGTAGCCCAGGCGTGCCGCCCGCGCCAAGCCCTGCTCGATCCGATCGTTGAGCAGTATGCGGTTGGGCAGACCAGTCAGCAGGTCGTGGTTGGCCTGCCGCTCCAGCTGCTGCTGGTAATGCTTGCGCTCGGAAATGTCCTGCACCGTGCCCTCGTAGCAGATGAACTCGCCATTGGGGCCGCGCACCACGTGGGCGTTCTCGGAAATCCAGATGCGCGTGCAATCGCGCCGGTAGACCTCTGACTCGAAGTTGAGCACCTCGCCATGCTGCTCCATCAGCTGGCAGAACGCCTCGCGCCGCCCCGGCTGGACGTACAGACGACGCTCGATGTCCGCCAGGTCGGCAACCAGCTCGGAGGCGCTGTCGTAGCCATAGATACGGGCCAGCGCGGGGTTGGCAGCGAGGTAGCGGCCATCGCGGGTCGACTGGAAGATCCCCTCCGAGGCGTTCTCGAAGATGCTGCGATAGCGCAGCTCCGCCTGCTCCAGCGCTTCAAGCACGGCGCGCTGGGCGGTGATGTCTTCGATGAAGCCTTCGACGACGATTTCGCCCTGCTCGTCCGGCACCGCGACGCCGCGCTCGATGACCCATTTGATGAAACCCGCCGCGGTGCGGATCCGGTAATGCACGGTGAAGCGGCCAAGGGCTGCGATGGCTCCATCGATACTGCGGCGCACCCGCGCGCGATCATCCGGATGGGTGATCTGCTCCCACGATACCTCCGCGTCATCCACCAGGGCCGCGGCGCTGTAGCCGCACAACCCCAGCGAGCCCTGGCTGACGAAAATCATCGTCCACGACGCATCGTTACGGCAGCGATAGGCCATTCCTTCCAGGTTGTTGACCAGGGTATCGAGTACGCGAGAGCGGTCTAGGACCTCGCAGGTGAGCAGGCTGCTGCGGCGGTTGGCGGATTTATCGATCATCGTTTCGGGCTTGAGGTGTTTCGCGTGACCGTACGGTCGGCTGCGAAAAGGCAGAAAGCCACCACCGAGCAAGAAACGCTCCAGCCTGTTTGCGTCAGGCTACCCGCCTGGGCAGACTGCAAACACGTGCAGTACGCTCCAGAAAGGCGCAGCGATCGTCTCGACGCACCGAAATCAGGCACGAATGCCAAGTCGCAGCGCACCATCTACGCTTAACCGCGCCGGCATAGCGAATCCGGCGCGCCCACCAGCCAGCCGAGGTACCCATGGTCGATCGCAGCCAGTCCGAGAAACGAGCCATTTTCCGCGAGCTTCACCGTTCAGGCTGCTTCGTAATGCCCAACCCCTGGGATGTCGGTAGCGCAGCGGCTCTCGCCAGCCTAGGCTTCAAGGCCCTGGCCACCACCAGCTCAGGTTACGCCTGGTCCTGCGGGCATGCAGATGGACAGATGACGCGTGATGATGTCCTCGCCCACCTGCGCCTGATGGCTCGCTCTACAGACCTGCCGATCAATGCCGACTTCGAGAGCGGCTACGCCGCCACGCCTGACGGCGTCGCCGAGAACGTGAGCATGGCAATCGAGACCGGCGTGGCGGGGATATCCATCGAGGATTCGACGGGCGATTCGCGCGCGCCCCTGCGCGAGATCGCCGAGGCAACGGAACGCATGCAGGCCGCGCGGCAAGCCATCGATGCGGCGGGCGGCGAAATCATCCTGACCGGACGCGCCGAGAACTTTTTCGTCGGCCGTCCCGATCTGGACGACACCATCCGGCGCCTGAAAGCCTACGCCGATGCTGGCGCCGATTGCCTCTATGCACCGGGGCTCAGGACGCGAGAGCAGATCAGTGCGGTGATCGCGGCGGTGGCGCCGAAGCCGGTCAACGTGCTGATCGGCTGGGACACCGATCTCACCGTGCAGGACCTCGCGGACCTCGGCGTCAGGCGCATCAGTGTCGGCGGTGCATTGGCCCGCACGGCGTGGGCAGGCTTCCTACGCGCCGCTCGCTCCCTTGCCGAGCAAGGCCGTTTCGATGGTTTCGCCGACGCGGCCTCGGGTGCAGAGCTCGACGGGATGTTCGATCGCAGAGACAGGCCATAGCACGTGCTTGCGCGTCAGCCGTTGCGGACCAGCGTAGCCTGAAGCACGAGCGCGATGGCGCCAGTGATCATGGCTGCGGCGGCGACGATCCATCCGGCGGCCCCCCATCCAAGAGCTGCCGTCACCCCTCCCACCAGCACCGGGCCTGAGAGCTGACCAAGATTGCTTCCCTGCATGACGACACCGACCACGACAGGCACCAGGGTCGATTCCCGGGCCGCCAGCGGCGCCGATGCCAGCAACGTTGCCGGAATCAGGCCGCCCGCGGCCGAGAAAAGCAGGCACAGCAGGAAGGTCGTCAGTGGCTGGAACAGTCCGAGGAAGATTCCGAGCGCGGCTGCGCCCATGGTCGCGCTGGCAAAGAGGATCAGCGCACCGCGCCCGATCCCTCTCGCCAGCAGCCAGCCGGCGGCGAGGTTGCCGCTGATGTTGACCGCACTGGCCAAGGCGCTGAGCAAGCCGGCATCGCGGTACGTGACGTCCATGCGCTCCATCAGAAGCACCGGCAGAAAAGCGAACAGGGCGAAGAACATCAGGCTGTACAGCGCGAATGTGGACGCCAGCAGGACCGTGGCGCTGGACCATGCCCGCCGAACACCGTCGAACAGTCGCCCTGCCACGCGCTGCCTCGGATCCTCGGGGACGCAGTAGAAAACCGCCAGCGCAGCGATCAGCGCCAGAGCCGAACTGGACCACCACAGCCATTGCCAGGCCGAGAAAAACGGCCCGGCCGTCATGGCCAGGGCCATCCCGCATGGCATGAAGCAGCTCCAAAGCGCCAGCGCACGATCACGCGCTGCGCCGGTCGCGAGGCGCTCCAGTATCGCCGGCCCGGCGACGATCACCAGCAGAAACCCGAGCCCTTCCAACAGCCGGAAAACCAGCAGCGTGCCGAATGAAGGCACCAGGGTGCCGGCGATACCGGACAGCGCCATGATCGCGAGGCCGAGCAACAGCGCTGTGCGCCGTCCCATGACGGCAGCCAGCGCACCTGCCGGGGCACCGCCCAGCAAGCCCAGCACAGCGAACACACTGGTCAGCCAGCCGGCCTGAGCGAGGCTCAGCCCCATGTCCGTCTGCAGCATCGGGGTGGCGATGGCGGCCTTGCCCAGATGCAGTGCCGCGACGACGCCGCTGGCCAGCACCAACCAATTGGCAAGCGCCGATCGAGCGCCTCGTAGCGAGCGGCTCATCCGGCGATACCACCGCCAGCACCTGCGAGCGCGGCCGCCACACGTGCGACGTGGCGGCCCTGATAACGGGCGCCCTCCAGTTCGTTCTCACTTGGCTGACGGTCGCCGCCGCTGCCGTCATCGGCAAGCGTGGAGGCACCGTAGGGCGATCCGCCAGTGACGGCGTCCATTCGTAACTGACCCTTGAAGCTGTAGGGCAACCCGACGATCACCATGCCCAGGTGCAGCAACACCGTATGGGTCGCCAGGATCGTGCTCTCCTGTCCCCCGTGCTGACTGCCGGTCGAGGTAAAAACGCTGCCAACCTTGCCCACCAGACGGTCGTCCGCCCACAGGCCGCCGCACTGGTCGAGGAAATTCTTCATCTGTGCAGCCATGTTGCCGAAGCGCGTTGGCGTGCCGATGACGATGGCGTCGTACTCAGGCAGCTCGGCAACGGAAGCGACATCCGCCGGCTGCGACGTCCGGTAGCCCGCCTTGCGTGCGACGTGCTCCGGAACGAGCTCCGGCACCCTTTTGACCTGTGCGAGCGCTCCTGCCTGACGAACCCCATCGGCCACGGCGTGGGCCAACGTCTCGATATGCCCATAAGAGGAGTAATACAGCACCAGTACCTTAGTCATCGCTCGAACCCTCGTTGTCATTGGACCAAGCCAACGATAAGCACTGGCGATGCTCTGCAAGAGTGATTAAATTTCGATCAACACGATCTACGGAGCAGATCATGCTCGATGCAATGACGCTGGATCAGATCCGGACGTTCGTCACGGTTGCCGACAGCGGCAGCTTTCGCTCCGGCGCGGCGCGGCTGTTGCGCGTGCAATCGGCGGTCAGCCATGCGATTGCAAATCTGGAGGCAGAGCTGGAACTGCAACTGTTCGATCGCAGCGGTTATCGGCCGGTACTGACGCCCGAAGGCGAGGCCCTGCTGGCGCATGCGCGCGACATCCTGCTGCGTGCCGATGCCATGCGGGCGCGCGCCCGTGCGCTGGGCGCCGGGGTGGAGCTGGAGCTGGCTCTGGTAGTCGATACTCTGTTCCCGATCGAGTCGGTGGCGCGGGCGGTTGCCGCAGCGAGCACCGAATTTCCGTCGACCTGCTTTCGTATGGATGTGCAAGCGCTGGGAGGGCCGATCGCCGCGCTGGAGGACAGGCGCTGCGCGCTGGCGATAATCGTCGGTGAGGACTTCCGTAATCCTCGGCTGTCGCTGGAAGCCATCGGCTCGGTACAGCAGGTTGCGGTGGTGTGCGCTACACATCCCCTCGCTGCACGGGAAGAGCGCGAGCGGCTCGGAATCGCCGATCTCGCCAATCATCTGCAGATCGTTCTGACCGACCCTACCCCGCTCTCGGAGGGCCGCTCATTCGGCGTTCTGTCCCCCTTCACCTGCCGGGTCAACACTCAGGATGCCAAGCTGGCGCTGATACGCGAGGGCCTCGGCTGGGGGCGACTGCCGACATGGCAGGTGCAGAACGATCTGGATTCGGGCCGCCTGGTGCGCGTGCCCATTCCCGACCTCGGGCGCAACAGCGAGGTGCAGTCCGAAGCCTACCTGGCGCACCGCCTGGACGAGCCGCTGGGCCCTGTTGCCCAGGCATTCCGTCGCGCACTCCTCGAGCCGGTTCGCGGCTAGGTACCTCAGTGCAGTCGAGCAGACAAGCTGAACCGAGACGCGCCAGGATGGTTGACCGTGCAAGCGGCCGGCGCTCATTGAAAAGCGCGCCGGGCTCACCCTTGCGCGCCATTTCAGTCAGAGACGCAGCGTCACACCCAGACGCAACTCGCGTCCTGGCTCGTAGCTGCCACGGACACCTTCATAGCCAGGGATGCTCTCGAAATCTTCGTTACTGGCGTGATCCAGATACTGTTTGTCGAATAGGTTCTTCAGCGTCATGTTCAGTACCAAGCGGTCATCGCCCAGCACGGACCATTGAGCGTAAAGGTCATGTACGCCGTAACCAGGCTTATCGAGCGTGCCGACTCCGGTGCGCAGCGAATCGACAGCCGTGACGAAACGCCCCTGCCAGCCGTAGCTCAATCGATCTGTCGCGCGGTAATCAGCGAAACCGATCCAGGTATCACCGAGCGTCGTACCCAATCCGTTGTGCTCGTACACATTAAGCTCGTTGCCGTCGAGCTCGACATCGTTGTGGTGATAGCTCAGCCCAACGCTGAGCTGTTGCCAATGGTAGGCGCTCTGCAACAGCACACCCTGACTTTTCAAAGTCCCGCCGTTGACATACAGATTCGGGCGCCCGCTCGGATCGTAGATGACGTCCCGAATGCGGGTGTCGTAAACCTTACCCGACAACTCCAGGCCGCCCTGACGATACTCGAACCCCACTTCATTGGTACGCGCCTTTTCGGCTTGCAGGTCCGCGTCGTTTCCAGCTGCATCGAGCTTGAATGCGTCACGCACCTGAACACCGCGTAGCGCTCGCGCATGGCTGGCTAGGAGCGCCAGTTCCGGAGTCAGGTTATAACGAAGACTCGCATTGGGGCTGGCCCCGGAATCCGAAAACCTTTGACCGTCCCGGTCATCGAGGCGGTAACGATCGTAGCGTAGCCCCATGCCCAACAGCAGCTTCCGAGTCACCTGATAGCTGTCCTGCACATAGAATCCCAGAACGTCGCCATTCTCTTCATCCAGGTTGCGGTCGCCGTCCGGCCCGAGACGGGTCTGGTCGTCGCGATAGTCGATGCCATAGGTCAGCCGATGAGCACCCAGTTCGCTGGTGTTACGCATATCAAGGCCGGCGCTTCTCGTATCGCCGATATAGAGGCCATAGCGGCCGTCCTGCTGCAGCTCGGTGGAGGTGTGGTACGCCGTCATCCCGACATCGAGCAGATCGTTGTCCATCGGGTTCCAGCCGTAGTTCAAGGTCAGGGTTTCTCGCTCGGTCTCCAGGGGGTACAACGGATTGAAGCCACTTGGAATCCATTGCGGACGCTGGCTGCGTTCGCCCTCATCGGTTCGCCGCTCATACGCCACTCTCAGCGTCTGTTCATCGGTCAGCTGACCGACCACCTTGGCGAACCCCAGTTGTTGCCGAGCACCTGTACCGAGGACGCTCCGGCCATTGCCATCCTGGTAGTCGTTCTGGTCCTGGTACGTCACCACGGCCATGGCTGACCAAACATCATCGAGCCGTCCGTACAGGCTGTTGCTGCTCTTGAAGCCCTCGGCATTGCTGAAATAGCTGCCCTTGACCAGCGCCCCGACGCGCTCGCCGGCACGCAGCAGATCGTCAGGGTCTTTGGTGACGAAACGAATCGCGCCTCCCAGCGCACCCGGCCCAGCCGTTGCGTCGCCTGTCCCCGGCTGGACCTCGGCACGCTTGAGAAGCTCCGGCTCGATACCGATACGGCCGGTATGGTGAAAGGTCTGGCCCGGCTGGTTGGCGCCATCGATCGTCACATTCAGAAGTGTGTCTTCAAGCCCGCGCAGATAGAGCTTTTGTGCCACGCCGGGGCCGCCACCAACCGAAACCTCCGGGCTGGACTCGAACACATCCTGCAAGTCGGCTGCCTGATAATGCTGTAGCTGTTCGGCGTCGACGCTGTCTCCTTGCTCGTGGCGCGCCGTCACCTCGCTGCTGCTCAGCTCCAGCGGCTCCTTGATCTGTGCCTGGCAGGTGATGGTGAATAACAGCGCGGAAAAGGACAGCGAACCGAGAAGTGATAGCCGGAAAGCACAGTGCTGCATGACGAACCCCTGATCATTAATACGAACGCTTCGTATTAATGATTGTGACCCCATGCCCTATCGCCCACGTATCACTTTTACAACTGTTACGTTGCTGCGCCGCCCCGCGGCAACCATATGGTCATGCATAGCCCGCCGTTGACGTGGTTGCTCGCAGCCAGACGCCCGCCGATTGCTCGAATCTGCCGCTGGGCCAAAGCCAAACCCAGGCCGAAGCCCGGACGGTCGCCGCTCACACGCTCGAACGGCTGAAAGATCCGTTCTAGCCAGTGCGGCGGTACGCCCGGTCCCTGGTCGATGATCTCCAGTCGATACGCCTGGGGAGCGGCATGAAGGCAAACCCATACCGTCTTGCCCGGCGGCGTATGGCCGAGCGCATTACGGACGATATTCTCGACGGCTTGGCCGAGCGCGCGGTGGCAACTGCCCACCAGCTCCGCCTCGGCAGGCAGCTGGGTTTCAATCTGGCGATCCGGGTACTCGAAATGTGCATCGTCGAGAATGCTGTCTAGCAGATCCGTCAGATCCAGCGTCTCGGCACGCAGTGTCGGTCGCTCGGTCTCGAGCCAGCTCAATGTGAGGGCATCCTCGACCAGGCGGCGCATCGCCGAACAATCCTGGCGAATACGACACAGCAAGGTGGCGTCGCCTCCCTGTTCAGCCAGGCTGACGGCCATCTCGATGCGAGCCAGCGGAGTACGAAGCTCATGGGACATTTCGGCCAAACGCCGCCGCTGGTCAATGATCAGGCCGCCAATGCGCTCGGCCATGGAATCGAAGGTTGACGCCACACCGGCGAGCTCGTCTCGTCTCGCCCCCAGCAATACCCCTGCCCGAGCCGAGTAGTCGCCCTCGCTGAACTGCCGAGTTGCCTGCTCAAGCCGTCTTAGCGGCTGCATTAGGTGGCGGTAGAGCAGCAGGCAGCCACAGACCAGAAGTACAAGCGGCAGTACCAGTTCGAGCAGCAAGCGAGCCGGATACCAGTAATGCCCGGGACGCATGCGTTGTGGCAGCTGAATCAGAAAGCGAAGATGCCCGTCGCTGAAGGGCACATCCATGATCGGGTTGTCCTGGAAGTACAGATGAATCTTCCAGGACGGGTCGCGCCCCAGAGAGAACTCCCGTCTGAACCGCTCGGACAGCTCGCTGCCGGCAATCGCCGACAGCTGTGGGTCGACTATCGCCGCCCAGGTCTGCTCTCGCTCCTGAAGCTGCTGTAGCCAGCGCGCCAGCTCTTGCTCGTTGCCGGCCCTGTACAGCGCTTCAGCTTGTACGCCATACGCACGCAGAGTGCGTTGATGCTCGGCGTCGATGAAGCTCATCTGCTCCTGAGCCTGGCCGCTCAGGCGAGCGATGACCCAGAAAAGCGCCACGCTTCCAAGCGCTACGCCAAGGCAGAGTTTCCAGAACAGGCGACGGTTCATTGGAAGCTGTAACCGCGCCCGTGAATCGTCTGCAGACGGTCCGCGGCCAGCCCGGCCTCATTCAACCGACGCCGGATGCGGCTGATGTGCATGTCCAGGCTGCGGTCGTAGCCGCTATGCTCACGCTCGAAAACGACGCGGTACAAGTAGGGCTTGGTCAGCACCTCGCCACGCTGCACGATCAGTTGCCACAGCAGCCGGAACTGCAAGGGGGTCAACGCAAGATCCTGCTCTGCAACGCGGGCACGCAGTGTTTGCCTGTCCAGCACGAGGGCGTCGACAGTTAACGAGGTCGGTTGAATCGCGCGGCTATCAGCGGTACGGGTGCGCCGCAATATGGCATCGATCCGCAGTTGCAGCTCCGTGGAGTTGAACGGCTTGGCGAGGTAGTCGTCGGCGCCATGGCGCAGGCCACGAATACGCTCTTCTTCGGCGCCGCACGCGGTCAGCATGATAACCGGCGTCTGTTGCTGCTCGCGCAGACGCCGTAGTACCGAAAAACCATTCACATCCGGCAGTATCACATCCAGCAAAATGAGATCAGGCGCCTTGGTGAGCGCCATTGCCAGACCACATTCGCCGAGCGGGCTCGAACGCACCCTGTATCCCTGCAACCGAAGCAGCTCGCCTAGCTGCGCGCCCAGCACCTGATCATCCTCGATGACCAGCACTTCAACGAGCGATGCTCCCATACCACTCCCTGTCACCTGAAACACCGGCAGCTAAAGATAATAATTCTCATATAGCTTAAGGCAAGACGATCGCCCGAACCATAACAAACACAACGCCCCGTTGACCGACTTCAGGACTTTGAACAGGTTCGGCTGCTCGTCCGGCGCCCCGGCATCCCGCAGAGGCGCGCCGCTTCGTCCGGTAGCTCACCGAGCGGATCACTCGGCTCGGATTTCACGAATAATGGCGGCCGTCCCGGTGCTGCAAGCCTGAACACTGCAGCGTCAGAGCACGCTTGCTCCTGCAAGGTCCACTGATACCCGGCCAAGCGAGGCCGCCATGCAGCCGGCAGCTGCTCAACGAGATCAATCTTGCGGTTCATGCATCTACCCCATCCTGTTGCTGTTTGCCCGTCGATGTTCTCGATCGTCGACCGCTGGGCGGCACACGTACCGTATCGCTAGCGCCCGTCCCCTACCCCACTGGAACGCAGATGGCGCAGCGCAACCGCTGAAACAACCGCCAGCGCGGCAACGCTCACAGCGCTGAACAAGGCTGCGCCTCGAACACCGCTCACGAATGCGGCTTGTGCATGAGCAACCTGCTCCGGCGACAACTGTGCGGCGACTGACGACGCGGCCCAGAGGCTGTCCGCCACTGCCTCGCGCGTGGCGGCGGTCAGCTCGCCGGAGAGCAAGGGCGTAATGGTTCGTTGATAGACCGCCCCGGCGATGCTGCCGAGCAACGCGATGCCGAACGATATCCCGAGGTCTTGCACCATCTCGGTCATGGCCGAGGCCGACCCGGCCTTCTCTGCAGGTGCTGCCCCAACCACCAGATCTGTGCCCAGCGCCGCGATGGTGCCGTTGCCCAGGTAGGCCAAGGCAAGCGAGGCGACAGCCATGAGCACGCCCGAAGTTGCATCCGTCACTTGGCTGAGCAGGAGATAACCCGCCGCCGACAATGCCAGTGCCCCCGCAACGACAAAGCCGGGACGGATCGCTCGGGCAACGAGCGGAGCACCAATACCACCGATGATCATCGCCAACGCGGCCAATCCCATCCACAGACCGGCATCCGAAGGTGAGTATCCAGCTACCAGTTGCAGGTACTGCGCGACGAGCAACATGGTGCCGCCAACCGCGACCAGAGCGAAAAGCAGCACGGCAAGCGCCACGGAGAAGGCGCGGTCGGAAAAAAGAGAGAGATCAAGCAACGGGGCGGTCAGCCGGCGCTGACGCTTGACAAACAGCCAGGCAAACAGCACCCCGACGATCGTCGCCATAACGGCGCTGGACACCAGACCTTCCTTGGCCACCTGTTTGAGGCCATAAACGAATGGCAACGCCGCGGCCAGGGAAAGCAGGACGCTCAACAGATCCAGGCGTTCGGCCCTGGGCGATCGGTATTCTGGCAGGACGAACGGTCCCAGCAGCACCAGCAGAGCTACAACGGGTACCACCAGTAGAAACGCCGCACCCCACCAGAACCACTCGAGCATGAGGCCACCGACCACCGGTCCCAATGCGGAACCGACTCCCCACATCGTTGCCCAGATGCCGATGCCGAGCGCCCGTTGACGCGGATCGACGAACAGATTGCTGATCAGCGCGAGCGTCGAAGGCATCAGCGTTGCCCCTGCCACACCAAGGGCGGCCCGCGCCGCTATCAGCATGTTTGCACTGGTCGAAAAAGCGGCGACCACGGACGCCATGGCGAAGGCGACCGAACCTATCATCAACAGCTTGCGTCGCCCGATCCGATCGCCCAGCGTACCCATGGTGATCAAGAAGCCTGCGATAAAGAAACCGTATGCATCCATGATCCAGAGCGCTTGAGTGCTGGTCGGGCTGAGGTCGAGCGCCAGCGCCGGTAATGTCAGATGCAACAGCGTCAAGTCCAGACCCAGCATGACCGTGGGTAGCGATAGCAGTGCCAGCCCGGCCCACGCACGCGGCCCAGCTCGCTTGTTACGCCCGGCTACACAGGAAATGACCGGCACTCCAGACGACTTGGATTTCAATGAAAGGGTCATGGTGTCCTCACGCATGGTCGATTGCGGAGGCGTCATCATCGGGGCACCATTAACCTATTACAATTTTGCTAGTTATCCTATTGTCAGGACCAACAGCCATGGCTGACCGTAGCCTCAAGCGTACTCGCAAAGATCTTTCCGACTTCCTCCTGCACCATCGACGGAAGCTGACGCCAGCGGATGTCGGGCTGCCGTCCACCGAACGACGCCGTACTCCTGGCCTGCGGCGGGAGGAAGTGGCCGCGCTCGCCGGCGTCGGACTGTCCTGGTACACCTGGTTCGAACAGGGGCGCGATATTCATGTCTCGGAGAAATTCCTGCTGAACATCGCCTACGCGCTCAAGTTGGACGATGCCGAATGCAGCCATCTGTTCCTGCTCGCCCATCGCCGCCCTCCATCGCCCGAGGCGCGGCAACCTACCTCGGTGTCGGCGGGAATCCAGCAGCTGCTCGACGAGTTGCCCAGGCCCGCCTACGTTCAGAATCTGCGCTGGGATGCGATCGCGTGGAACACGGCGGCGGATGATCTGTTTCGCTTCGGTTCAAAGCTGCCGGAGGAGCGCAACGTGCTGGAACTCGTCTTCGCCGATTCCAGCATGCGTCGTCGAATGCCGGCCTGGGGAGACGACGCCGCTGGGCTCCTGGCTCAACTCAGGTATGACGTTGCTGTCGCCCCTGACGACCCGCTGATGCTAGACCTGATCGAGACGCTCCGATTGCTGTCCCCCGGCTTTCGACAGGAGTGGGAAGCGCCCCACCGGGTCGTCGCGCAACGCGGCATCAGCCATCTTCTCGACTCGAGCGGCACGCTACATCGCTATCGTCACGAAACGCTCATCGTGGATGAGCATCGGCATCTTCGAATGGTGGTGTACTTCCAGACCTGAAGCGCCAAGTGCAACCGCTCGTCATCGGGAATGACGTCAGCTACGCAACGCAACGGTGCATCTACACCGATCCGATCACGACCGCACGAATGTCATCGGCCAGCTGCCTCACCCGCGCTTCGCTGGTGTCCCAGGAGCACATGAAGCGTGCGCCGCCGACGCCGATGAAGGTGTAGAACACCCAGCCGCGGTGTTTCAGCGCTTCCAGCGCCGCTGGCGGAAGGCTGACGAACACACCATTGGCCTGCACCGGAAACATCAGCTCAACCCCCGGCAATTCGCCTATGAGCTCGGCCAGCAGCCGAGCACAGCGGTTGGCGTGGTCGGCGTACTTGAGCCAAGCCCCGTTTTCCAGCAGGCCAACCCACGGCGCAGAAAGGAATCGCATTTTGGAGGCGAGTTGGCCGGCCTGCTTGCAGCGGTACTCGAAATCGATGGCCAGATCCCGATTGAAGAACAGGATGGCCTCGCCCACCGCCATGCCGTTCTTGGTACCACCGAAACAGAGCACGTCGACCCCGGTTTTCCAGCTCAACTCGGCAGGAGCAAGGCCGAGATGAGCGCAGGCATTGGCAAAGCGGGCACCATCCATGTGCAGATGCAGGCCAAGCTCCTTGCAGGTATCGCTGACCGCGCGCAACTCCTCGGGCTGGTACACGGTGCCGACTTCGGTGGCCTGGGTCAGGCTCACCACGCGCGGCTTGGGGTAGTGGATGTCCTTGCGCTTCAGGGCGATTTCACGAATGGCCGCGGGCGTCAGCTTGCCCTGCTCGGACCGGCCGAGCAGCAGCTTGGAACCATTGGAGAAGAACTCGGGGGCGCCACATTCGTCGGTCTCGACGTGGGCAATGTCGGCGCAGATCACGCTGTGGTAACTCTGGCAGAGCGACGACAGCGCCAGGGAATTCGCAGCCGTGCCATTGAAAGCGAAAAACACCTCGCAGTCGGTATCGAACAGCGCCCGAAAGTGATCGGCCGCGCGCGCTGTCCATTGATCGTCGCCGTACGCCCTGTCATGCCCCTGATTCGCTCTGGCCATGGCCTCCCAGGCTTCTGGGCATACGCCGGAATAGTTGTCGCTGGCAAATTGCTGATTGGCGGTGGTCATCGAATCCTCGTCGTGTGGCACTGCCGGACTGTTACTGGGCAGCACGTTAGTTTGTAGAGCCCAGCGCCTCCGAGCGCAAACGGGAATTGCCCACCGACCAGCTAGGCTGGCTCGCAGCCCCGGCTTCGCAGGTTAGTCATTCGACCTTCGGTCTGGCCTGCCGTGTAGACCGAAGGCACACGCGACAAGGACGGCGCAGCGAATGGCTCAAGGATTCTTCAAGCATCCTGCAGAAGTTCGACGTCTGAAGTCATATCCGGCTCCGGAGGCTTGCATCGATTGTTATGATATAACATCATCAACGCATTCTTTCTCGGAGACTCTGACATGAAACCAGGCATCCACCCCCGACTATCGGCCTGTGCTGTTCCATGACACGGCAGCCGACGTCTATTTCCTGATCGGCTCGACGGCCGAGACAACGCGCACCCTCCAGCACACCGACGGCAATACCTACCCGTACATCGCCCTCGATGTCTCGAGTGCTTCGCATCCCATCTACACAGGCAAGCAGCGCAAGACCACCGCCGAAGGGCGCATTGCCGGCTTCAACAAGCGCTTCGCCGGTTTCGCCACGAAGAAATAAATCTCCCGCGTCACAGCGATCCGACCCGCTCTCTTGAGCGGACGGCACCGCTGTGCCCGTCCGCCCGATCCTTCAAGGAAGACGACCCGATGTCCCGCCGTAACCGCCTGAGCAATGCCTGCCACCGCGCTCGCCTGATCCCCGCCTTCGCCCTCCTTCCACTGTCGGCCTTCGCCGACCAGGCGCTGCATCTGGAACCAACCGTCGTGACCGCCACGTCGACCGTCCGACAGCTTGGCGATGCGCCTGCCAGCGTGTCGGTGATCAGTCGGGATGAGCTCGCACTGCGACCGGTTCAGGATCTCGAGGATGCGCTGCGCGGTACTGCCGGGCTGCAGTTCACCGGCGTTGGCATGACGCGCCGGGGCGTGAGCATCCGTGGAATGGGAAGCGAGCACACCCTGGTACTGATCGATGGACAGCGCATCGGCAACGCAGGCGGCGCCGTGGCGCACGCGGATTTCGATCTGGGCTGGGTGCCGGTCGAGGCCATCGAGCGCATCGAGGTCGTGCGCGGCCCGATGTCCTCGCTGTACGGCTCCGAAGCCCTCGGCGGCGTGGTAAACGTCATCACCCGCCGCAGCACTGATGCCTGGCAGGGAGCGGCGCAGCTCAACGGCGGAGTGAGGGAAGATGGCCGAGGAGGTCAGACCCATCAGTTAGGTGTTTATACCGGCGGTCCGCTGGTGCCTGGCGTGATTGGCCTGTCGCTCACAGGAGAGACGCGGCGCCGTCAGGAAACACCCCTGCACCGGGATACGCGTCTGTCCGAGATCGAAGGTCGAGACGCCCAAAGCGCAAGCGCAACGCTCAGCTGGACACCGGACGCGGCACAACGCATCGACCTCGGATTTGCAAGCGGCGAGGAAGATCGTTGGCGCAATACCCGCAGTGCAGGCCGCGCACCGGTCGACTATGAATCCCGTGATCGCATCGAGCGTGAGCGGTTGTCGCTTGCGCACAGTGGAGATTGGGTCTGGGGCAAAAGCTCCGTGCGCGCCTATCGCAACTCACTGGAGCGCAACAATCGCTACACCAACGGGGTCATCCCAACTTCGCCGCGCCAGGAGCTCACCGACGACGTGATCGATGGCAGCGCGTCCCTCCAGGCCGACACCCACCTGTTCACCCTCGGCGGCGAATGGCGCAAGGAGCAGCTTGAGGACCGAGGTTTTGCCAGCGGTGATGCGCGGATCATCCATCGCGCCCTGTTCCTGCAGGACGAAATCGAGTTCGCCCCGTCCTGGTCGCTCGTCGTTGGAAATCGCTTCGATCGGCACGAGGAATACGGTTGGCACAACAGCCCGCGCGCCTACCTCGTGCATCACGTCAGCGATGCGCTGACGCTCAAGGGTGGCGGTGGGCGCGGCTTCAAGGCGCCGTCGCTCAAGCAGCTCTCCCCTGGCTACTCGGCCATCGGCGGCGGCGGGATGTTCACCATCTACGGCAAGCCCGATCTGGAACCCGAGATCAACACCACCTACGAGCTCAGCGCGGACTACCAGGGCAGTGGCTGGACGCTCAATGGCGGCGTGTTCCAGAACAATGTTCGCGGGCTCATCCAGACCGTGTGCGTCGCCAGCTGCGGACTCCGCGGCCGTGAGGTCCGCAACTACGACAACGTCGACAAGGCGCGAATCCGCGGCCTGGAGCTTGGTGGCGGTCTGGATCTGCCGGCCGATCTCCGCTGGGAGCTGAACTACACCTACCTCGACGCCATCGATCGCAGCGCCGATCGCCGGCTGGGCGACCGTGCCCGTCACCTGGCCAACACCCGGCTGCAATGGACGCCCACCGCAGACTTCACCGGACAACTGCGCGGCGAGTATGTCGGCAGCCAACTGTCCTACTCCAGCAACACGGCCTATGCAGTTCCCGCCTACAGCCTCTGGCACCTGGAAATCAGCCAGCGCATCAGCGACACCCTGAGCATCCGTGGTGGGATCGAGAACCTGACGGACAGAGATTTCAGCGACGCCGCGGACAACTACGCCTTTACCGAGCCCGGGCGGACCTATCACGTCGGTGTGAGCTTGAGCTTCTGAAATGCGCGGATTGATCCACATCGGGCTCACCATCCTGATGGCGGGCGTGAGCCTGCCTGCCTTCGCCCAGTTGCCACGCGAGCCCCTCGCTGTACGGGTCGTCGCGACCGAGTTCGTATTGCAGGGCAAGATCGACAAGCTCAAGGAACTGGCAGCGGACTCCCACGTCGTGCTGAGCCGTGCTGCCCTGAGCATGCCGGACTTGGAGGCCGATCCCCCCGACCTGCTCATCCTCGACACGCCTCGGCCAGCCGACCTTTCCGCGGTGCAGCGTGCCCTAGGCGAGACACTGTCCGACACGCGCGCACCCTGGATTCGCGTAGGTGGCGGTCCGCCCGCGTTCGGCAACTTGCCCGAGCCGGTGGCCAGGCGGCTGATCGCCTATTACGCCAATGGCGGCCAGCAGAATCTCAGGCACCTCTTCGCTTATCTGCGCACCTGGCATGACGGCAAGCCTACCGACTCGATCGCGCCTCCAACCGAGTTGGCCGAAACCGGCTACTACCACCCTGCAGCACCGAACCCCTTCGAGCGAGTGGAGGATTATCTGGCCTGGGGTGCCGACCGCTGGGCACCGAGCGCGCCGCGTGTGGCCTTCGCTATTCATCGCGGAGCGCTGGTCGACGACCAGCTCCGGCTGATCGACGCACTGGTTGCACGCAGCGAGGCACGTGGCCAAGCGCCCATGGCCTTCTGGATGGACGACAGAGACCCAGAGGCATTGACGAATGCACTGGGCCCCGCCCGCAGCGATGTGCTCGTCAACCTGCAGCACATGCAGAATGGGCCGGCACGGCAGGCGGAGTTTCTGGCGCTGGGCATCCCGGTGCTGACAGCCCTCACCTGGCGCGAAGGTGACCGTGCGCACTGGCGTGCCTCGGCCAGCGGGATCACGCCGAGAACCGCAGCGACCATGCTGACCGTCCCGGAAAGCTGGGGGATGACCGATCCGCTGGTAATCGCCGCCATCGAGAATGGCGAGCCTGCACCGCTTCCCGAGCAGCTAGACGCCCTGCTAGACAAGGTCGATCGTCTGGCCCGACTGCGTCATCTTCCCGCTCCCGAAAAGCGTCTGGCGCTGATGTTCTGGAACCATCCCGACGGGGAAAGGAACGTTGCCGCCTCCAACCTCAACGTACCGCGCAGCCTCGCGAAGCTGACGTCTGCGCTGCGGGAAGCGGGTTATGCCGTGCCCGAGCGCGGCGAGACCGAGCTGATCGAAACCGCCCAACGCCTGCTGGGCGGCTACTACCGCCCGGAGACGCTCGATACTCTGCTCGCCGACAAGCTCGCCATCTCGCTGCCCTTGGCCGACTACCTGGGCTGGCTCACGGAGCTGCCGGAGCCAAGCCGGCGGCCCCTGGTCGAACGCTGGGGTGATCCTGCCACACACTGGGCGCTGCGGCAGATCGAAGGACAGCCCCACTTCGTCATACCCGCAATCCGTCTGGGCAGCATATTGCTGCTGCCGCAACCGCCACGTGCGGGTCGTCCAGGCGAGGCATACCACGACAGCAAGGTGCCGCCCGATCACCTCTATCTCGCCACCTACCAGGCGTTGAGAGAGGAGTTCGGAGCCGATGCGCTGATCCACTTCGGCACCCATGGGACTCAGGAATGGCTGCCGGGCAAGGATCGGGGGCTCGCCGTCGGCGACTACCCCTTCCTCGCACTCGGCGACCTGCCGGTGTTCTACCCCTATATCCAGGACAACATCGGCGAGGCCATCCAGGCACGCCGGCGGGGTCGTGCCGTGATCATCAGCCATCAGACTCCCCCCTTTGCGCCCGCCGGGCTATACGACGAGCTGCGCGATCTCCACTCGCTGATCCACGAATACCAGCAGCTCGATGAGGGCGCGGTGCAACAAGCGACTGCCGAGCAAATCCGCCAGAAGGCCGTGGACGCGAAGATGCTGGCGGACCTGGGCTGGGACGATGCCCGCATGCGCGCCGAGCCGCAGAGGTTCATGCAAGCGCTGCATGATCATTTGCACGAGATGGCACAAGCGAACGTGCCCCTGGGACTGCATACCTTCGGAGAGCCCGCGCAGCCCGAACATCGCCTCGCAACGGTGATGCAGCAATTGGGGCAGCCCTTTCTTCGTGCGCTGGGCCTCTCCGAAGACGAGCCAATAGCCGAGGACTTCGCCGGGCTGCAGGCGAGTCTCCCCTACCGCACCCTGCAGCGCTTCTTGCGCGACGGCGAACGCCTCGACACGATTGACGATGGTCGGCTGCGCGAGCAGCTCGAACGAGCGCTAGAGCTGGAAGCGCAACTGGCCGAGACGGGTGAGCTCCAAGCGTTGCTCGTAGGACTTGCCGGCGGTTTCGTCGCGCCTGGCCCGGGCGGCGATCCGGTACGCAACCCGGGCGTACCCAGTGGTCGCAACCTCTATGCGTTCGAGGCGGACAAGCTGCCGACTCGGGCAGCTTACGAGGCAGGCGCCGAGGCATTCGAGCAACTGCTCGAAAGCTACCGCCAGGATCATGAAGGCAAGTCGCCAGAAAAGCTCGCCTTCAGCCTGTGGTCGTCCGAGGCGATGCGCCATCTGGGCATCCTCGAAAGCCAGGTTCTACACGCACTGGGCGTACGTCCCGTCTGGGACGCAGGTGGGCGCGTGCAGGCGCTGGAGATAATCCCGGCAGCAGAGCTCGGCCGGCCGCGCATCGACGTCGTGGCACAGGTCACCAGTGTCTACCGCGATCAGTTTGACGGGTTCATGCGCCTGCTGGCGGAGGTGGTTGAACGGCTCTCCCGCCTGGACGAACCAGGTAACGTCCTGGCCAGCAACAGCCGCTCGCTGGCAACCCGCCTGCGCGATCAGGGTTTGGGAGCCGCCGAGGCAGAGCGCCTCTCGCAGCTACGGCTGTTCGGCAACGAGCCAGGTGATTACGGCACCGGCGTCTCGCAGTTGACGCTGGACTCGACGAGCTGGAAAGAGGAATCGGAGCTGGCGCAGCAGTTCCTGTCCCGCCTGCAGTACGCCTACGGCACCGGCAGTTGGGGCGAAAAAGTCGACGGCCAGAATCTCTTCGCCGAACAGCTGAAAGGTGTTCAGGCGGCGGTCATGGCACGCTCCAGCGAGCTCAACGGCGTGCTCGCCACCGATCATCCATTTGAGTTCCTCGGGGGGCTTTCCTTGGCCGTCCGCCATCTTGAAGGCACGAGCCCATCGCTCTACATCTCCGATCTGCGCAAGCGGGAACCGCGCACCACAGGGGCGGCAGGTTACCTCGCCAGCGAGCTGCGCAGTCGTTATCTGAACCCGCAATGGATCGCCGCCATGCAGCAGGAAGGATACGCCGGCACGCTGGAAGTCCTGAACGTGGCCAACAACCTGTGGGGCTGGCAGGCGGCCGACCGGAGCATGGTGCGCGCAGACCAATGGCAGGCGCTGCACGACACCTTCGTGAAGGACCAGCGCGCGCTTGGCGTAAATGAGTGGTTCGAGACACACAATCCCACGGCTCAGACCCAGCTTATCGAGCGCATGGTCGAGGCGATCCGCAAAGGCTACTGGGATGCCCCGGCGCAGACGCGGCGCGAGCTGGCCGAACGCTGGCAAGCCTTGACCACCGAGCGAGGCGCCGACGCTGGCGAGCCGGTAACTCGCGAGTTCATCCAGCAACTGGCGTCCGGCTTCGGTCTGGCACCGACACCGGCGCAATCGCCTACCGAGTCGGCCTCATCCGGCGCGCCTGAAGCTGGCGAGACGGTACGCGGACAGGTGATGCAGCCGTTGTCCGAGCCGACCGGCGAACACGATCGCTTGCCGCTACTGCTGGGCGCCAGCGCCTTGCTTCTTCTGCTGCTGCTCGGTGCAGGGCACCAGCAACGGGCCAATCGCCGTATCACCGTCCTTCCCTAAAACGAACGAAAAGAATCTGATGAACATCCTTGAGTCCAGTCTGTACGAACTTACCCGAGTATTTCTCGCACCCGTTCTGCTGCTCATCCTGGCGGCACTGGTCTATGCGTTTCTCGCGCTGGGCAGTTTTGTCATGGAGGCCTGGCAGCGCCGCGCCGGCCGCTACCGCTCGGCGCTGGCCGCACATCAGCGCGTCCATGGCGGCACCAGTGACGATCTCGAGCTGTGGATCATGCAGCGCCTGGAATGGCTGCGGGTGACATCGCGCAGCGCTCCGATGCTGGGGCTCGTGGCCACCATGATCCCCATGGGTCCTGCCCTGCTGGCGCTGACGGAGAGCGACGCCAAGGGCATCGGTGAAAATCTGGTGATCGCCTTTTCGGCCGTGATCCTGGCATTGATCGCATCGAGCATCGCGTTCTTCGTGCTCACCGTGCGCCGCCGCTGGCTGCTTCAGGAGCTGCGTGCCATCGAGCGCATGGGAGAGCAGAACTGATGCGTTTTCTCGACCATGACGATGAAGACGACCCACTGCTTTCGGTCGTCAACCTCATCGACCTCTTTCTGGTGGTGATCGGGATCCTGCTCATCGTCATCGTGCAGAACCCCCTCAACCCGTTCAGCCAAGACAAGGTCGTGGTCGTCGAGAATCCGGGCGAAGCGAACATGCGCATGCTGATCAAGGACGGAAAGGAACTGAAGCAGTACCAGTCCAGCGGCGAGATCGGTGAGGGGCAAGGCTCCAAGGCCGGCGTCACATACCAACTGAACGATGGACGCATGATCTACGTGCCGGAAAGCACCGACTAACTTACGCGCCCACGGGCATGGATCGATGGCATGCCGATCAGCGTCACGTCGAGATGACCTCGGCCTTCTCGGCAGGCGCGCAGCGCATTGACCGTCAGCTGCCGCGCATCAGAGCTTGGGCGATGCTCACCATGCCTGCATAGAGCCATGGACGGAACTCCATTGCGAGCCATTGCCACCTCCGCCGCGAAACGACGGCACTCGGTCTCATAGACCCAGTATCCGAAAAACATCGCTCCCTCTATTGACCTCAAGTTCGCTTGAACTTCTAGAGTTCGTTGCGTCTGTCGCTCGCTCATGACGACACCTTCAACTCCGCGCAGAACAGGACCAGAAGCCCATGTGCCTTTTCAATGAGCTCTCGTTGGATGCAGGCAAACCGGTCGGCTACACAGACCACCGCCATACCGACTCCGCTGGTGCTGGGCAGGGCCCAGGACGGCCGGGCACCACGATCGACCAGAGTGAAGCAGACACGCATGGCCCATTGCACAGCTGTTCGTTGCCACAAATGAGCCGGGTGGGACTTCGTCGAGCCGCCTGCAGTGATCTGCTCAAGCTGTTCGAAATCCACCGGGCTGTGTTCCTGCCCCACATCGCCCGGATCTGGGGATGGGACGAGCGCTGGCAACGCGCCAACTTCCTCGAAGAGATGGCCACAGCCAGCACCTGGGTGCTGCAAGTGAACAACGAGCTCGCAGGTTACCTGCAGGTACAGGATCAAGCAGAGCGGATCTACCTGCGCAACATTGCGCTGCTGCCTGTGCTTCAAGGCCGCGGGGTCGGTACTCGGCTCTTGGTCCAGCTCCAGGCGAAGGCGACCGCACGTGATATGCCCATCGAGCTCAGCGTCTTCAGGACGAACGTGGCGGCAAGGCGCTTCTACGAGCGCCTCGGGTTCATCACGTCGCAAGGCGGGAAAACCCATATCGACATGACGTGGCACAGCCCCGACCGGGAGCAACGGAGAGCTTGAACCTTGAGCCCCACCGTCACCCGCAATCACAAGGGCCGCGGGACCACTGACCGGGTCGATTCGATGACGGCTGTACATGGATCACGGTTACCCGATGGCAGAAACTTCCTGGCTCATGCCTGCCAGCCGAAAGCACACCGCTGCCAGTCGACAGCACCGGGAGGACCCATGCCGCCAGAGACCCTGCTTGCCTTCATCACCTATGCCTTCGTGACCTCCATCACTCCTGGCCCGAACAACACCATGCTGCTGGCCTCCGGGGTGAACTACGGGTTCGTACGCAGCCTGCCCCATGTCCTAGGGATCAGTATCGGCTTCGGTTTGATGGTGGTGGGAGTGGGCGCGGGGCTGGGGCGCCTTTTCGAGGACTATCCCTCGCTGTACGCCGCGCTGCGCATCGTGGGCGGCGCTTACCTGCTGTACCTGGCCTGGCAGACCGCGACGGCCGCGCCGATGCAGGACGCTTCACCCAATGGCCGGCCGTTCGGGTTCTGGAAAGCAGCAGGCTTTCAATGGGTCAATCCCAAGGCATGGATCATGGCGATCGGGGCCATCACGGCGTATTTGCCCACTGGGGGCGGCATGCAGGCGGTCGTGTTGCTCGCCCTGCTGTTCGCGCTGGTGAACGCCCCTAGCGTGACGGTCTGGGTTACGTTCGGCACGGCCCTACGCCGTTGGTTGACCGACCTGCGACACCTGCGGGTATTCAACGTATCGATGGCGATAATGCTGGTGCTGTCGCTGTACCCGCTTCTGTTTGGATGATTTGCCGCCATGACACGCATTGCCAGTTTTCCGTAAATAGCCAGACACGGGCTATCGATCATGGCGATGCCCTGCTCTTCCCCAACCCAAACGTACCTTCGTCTGTCGAATCAAGGAGACCAACGGATGCCTGCACAAGCGTTCAAGAAGGATCCTTTGCTACCGATCGGTGAAATCACCAAACGCAGCGGCGTGGCCGCGTCTGCACTTCGCTATTACGAATCGCTAGGATTGATCAGCTCCTCGCGTCAAGGCAGCAGCCGGCGATTCTTCCCACGCTCGACGCTACGCCGAGTGGCCTTCATCATCTTCGCGCAGAAGATAGGCTATTCGCTCGATGAGATCGGCAAGCAGCTTGCGCGCCTTCCCACCGACAAACTGCCAACCAACGATGATTGGCAGGCGCTTTCTCGCGGCTGGAAGCAGCAGGTCGCGCAGCGCATCAATGAACTGCAACGACTCGACATGGATCTGGACCATTGCATCGGTTGTGGTTGCCTCTCGCTGCAGCATTGCAAGCTGGCCAATCCGAACGACTCGGCCGGCAATGGCGGTACGGGACCGCGGCGGTGGCTATCGGATGAAATGCCGGTACAGGAATGAAGGGCGACGACGTTGCAGCCGCCCCCTACGAAGCGGCATTCGCGTTGACTTCCAAGGGCCAAGCAGCGGGCACAAAAAAAGCTGCCCTTGGCAGCTTTCCTTGTTCCACCTTCAGTCGAAAGGTGGCGATGTATGGCGCAGCGGACGGGACTCGAACCCGCGACCCCCGGCGTGACAGGCCGGTATTCTAACCGACTGAACTACCGCTGCGCGTCGGCCGGACTTTCGTCCGTAATCTCACAAAGGTTGGTGGCTGATGACGGGATCGAACCGCCGACCCCCTGCGTGTGATGCAGGTGCTCTCCCAGCTGAGCTAATCAGCCGATCGCCTTGCGAGGCGCGCAATTTACTCACCCCCCTAAGCTAAGTCAACAACAGCATTGAATTTTTTTTACTGAACCGTGGTCAACAGGAGCTGCCACCTCGCTTTGTAATCTTGGCGGCCCATCATCGAGTCGTCGCACGTGCCGGCAAATTCGCTGCGCCAGTGCCGAAAGTGTTCTAGAAATGCTGTAACGCCTGACAGAGGCAACCTGCGTACAGGGAACCGAACAACAAAAGCGCCACGGAGTATTTCGCTTGCCACTGCCGGGAAAACTTCACAGTTACCGCCGCTACGTCCCTTTGTTTTTCAGCGCCGTGCTTCTCTGCCTGTTCGCTTTCTATCTGGCGACCCAGATCGAGCAATGGGTCCAGTTGACCCGTGCCCCGGCACCTGCCGACCTATATGAAGATCAGGCCGCTAACCTGGGCAGGCCCGACATGCAGCGACTTGAAATCCTCTTTGGCACCACCGCCGCCTCCGAAACCTATACGCCAACCGCAGCGGCGAGCGGATTCACGCTGCGCGGCAGTTTCGTCCATGCCGAGCCGCAGCGCTCCAGCGCCATCGTCCAGGTCGATGGCCAGCCACCGCGGCTGTACTGGCAAGGCGAGGAACTCAGCAGCGGCGTCAACCTGCATCGGGTGTTCCCTGATCGCGTCGAATTGCTGCGCAACGGTACCGTCGAGGTGCTCCATTTCCCACAGGTGCGCTCGCCAAGCTACATTCCGGACGAGCCGGCCGACGTGTCCTATCAGGATGAGGTCCCCTATGCCGAACCGCAGGACGAGGAGACACAGCAGATGCAGCAACAGATGGACGCCCTGCGCCAGCAGCTGGAAGAAGCCGTGAACCAGCCGGATGCCGCACCCTCCAACGACCAGCCCATGGAAGACGATTGACCGATGTCGAAGCCTTTTTCGCGCCCGTTGCTTGCCCTAATCGCCACCAGCCTGCTGGCCGCCCCCCTGCCCCTGCTGGCCGCCGAACCCGGCATCGAGCCCAGCAATACTCGCCAAGATGGCTGGACGATCAATCTCAAGGACGCCGACATACGCGCCTTCATCGATCAGATCAGCCAGCTCAGCGGCCAGACGTTCATCGTCGATCCGCGCGTGAAGGGCCAGGTCAGCGTGGTGTCCAACGCCACGCTGTCGCTGAGCGAGGTGTATCAGCTCTTCCTCTCCGTCATGGCCACCCATGGATTCAGCGTGCTCACCCAGGGTGATGTCGCACGGGTAGTGCCCAATGCCGAAGCCAAGGCCGAGGCCGGCAGCGGCCCGAGCGGTGGCGATCAGCTGGAAACACGGGTCATCCAGGTGCAGCACACCTCAGCTGCGGAACTCATTCCACTGATCCGCCCCCTGGTGCCGCAGTACGGTCACCTCGCGGCCGTATCTTCGGCAAACGCACTGATCATCAGCGACCGCAGCGCCAACATCGCTCGTATCCAGGATCTGGTGCGCCAGCTCGACCGAGCTGAAAGCAACGATTACGGCGTGCTGAACCTGCAGCACGGCTGGGCGGTGGACATAGCCGAGGTCCTGCGCAACTCACTGGTACGCGGCGAAGCGAAGTCCACTGCCGGCGTGCAGATCATCGCCGACTCACGCACCAACCGCCTGATCTTCATCGGCCCCAGCGAGGCGCGCAGCAAGCTCGCGGCGCTCGCGCAGACCCTCGACACGCCCACCACCCGTTCGGCCAACACGCGCGTCATCCGGCTGCGCCACAACGACGCCAAGTCCCTGGCCGAGACCCTGGGCGACATATCGGAAGGTCTGAAGAGCCCCGAAGGCGGCGAAGCCACCACCAGCCGCCCACAGAACATCCTCATCCGTGCCGATGAGAGCCTGAACGCACTGGTACTGCTCGCCGACCCGGAGCTGATCGGCACCATGGAAAGCATCGTCCGACAGCTGGACATTCCACGCGCTCAGGTCATGGTCGAGGCGGCAATCGTCGAGGTGTCCGGTGACATTACCGATGCCCTGGGCGTGCAGTGGGCCATCGATGCGCGCGGCAGCACAGGTGGCGCGGGCGGGGTCAATTTCGGCAACACCGGCATTTCCGTCGGCAGCGTGCTCAATGCGATCAACGAAAATGAAATTCCCAACAACCTGCCCGACGGCGCCATCATCGGCGTCGGCACGCGCAGCTTCGGCGCGCTGATCACTGCACTGTCGTCCAACAGCAAGAGCAACCTGCTCTCGACGCCGAGCCTGCTGACCCTGGACAACCAGGAAGCGGAAATCCTTGTCGGCCAGAACGTCCCATTCCAGACCGGCTCATACACCACCGACGCGGCGGGCGCTAACAACCCCTTTACCACCATCGAGCGACAGGATATCGGCGTCACGCTGAAGGTCACGCCACACATCAACGAAGGCGCGACCCTGCGCCTGCAGATCGAGCAGGAGATTTCCTCCATCGCCCCCAGCGCCAGCCTGACCGCCCAGGCGGTCGACCTGGTGACCAACAAGCGCGCAATCAAAAGCACCATCCTCGCCGAGGATGGCCAGGTGATCGTGCTTGGCGGCCTGATTCAGGACGATGTCACCCGCACCAATTCCAAGGTGCCGCTGCTTGGGGACATCCCACTGCTTGGAGGGCTGTTCCGCTCGACCCAGGAAACCCACATCAAGCGCAACCTGATGGTGTTCCTGCGGCCCACGGTTATTCGCGATCGCGCCGGCCTTGCCGCGCTTTCGGGGAAGAAGTACAGCGACATCCGGGTGATCGAGACCGATTCGGCCAGTCCGACCATCCTTCCGGCCAACCCCACCCAGCTGTTCGATGGTCGAGGCGAGCCCGCGCCGGCCATCGATCTACGTCAGTAACGACGATGCCTGGTAACGTTGAACGCTCCTGCGGGAGATAAGACAACCCTCAGCGGAAGCCCAACGGCTGCCGCTGAGAAATCATTGGCTCAGAGCGCGGCCAATCCGCGGGCCAGATCGACCTTGAGATCGTCGACATCTTCCAGCCCAACCGCGACGCGGATCAGGCTATCGCGGATGCCCGCCGTCGCGCGATCCTCGGCCGAAAGTCGACCATGGGTGGTCGAGCCGGGATGGGTGATGGTGGTCTTGCTATCGCCCAGGTTGGCGGTGATCGAAATCAGCCGGGTCGCGTCGATGAAACGCCAAGCGCCCTCCTTCCCTCCGACCACCTCGAAACTCAGCACCGCGCCGAAGCCCTTCTGCTGCCGCTTGGCCAGCTCGTGCTGCGGATGGCTCGGCAGGCCAGCGTAGAACACCCGCTCGACGCCTGGCTGCTGTTCCAGCCATTCGGCCAGTATCTGAGCGCTGGCACAATGAGCTTGCATGCGCAGGCGCAGGGTTTCCAGCCCCTTGAGAAACACCCAGGCATTGAACGGGCTGAGCGTCGGCCCGGCGGTACGCAGGAAGCCGACGATTTCCTTCATCTGCTCGCTGCGCCCGGCAACCACACCGCCAAGGCAGCGGCCCTGGCCGTCGATGTACTTGGTCGCCGAGTGGATGACGATATCGGCCCCCAGTTTCAGCGGCTGCTGCAGCACCGGCGTGCAGAAACAGTTGTCCACTGCCAGCATGGCGCCTTTGCCGTGGCAGAGGTGCGCCAGCGCGGCGATGTCCACCAGCTCAGCCAGCGGATTGGACGGCGATTCGACGAATACCAGCTTGGTGTTTTCCTTGAACGCCGATTCCCATGCGGCGAAGTCGGTGAGCGGGACGTAATCGACCTGCACCCCGAAGCGCTTGAAGTACTTTTCGAACAGCGAGACGGTGGCCCCGAACACGCTGCGCGATACCAGCACATGGTCGCCCGCCGAACACAGGCTCATCACCGCGGCGAGGATCGCCGCCATTCCTGAGGCGGTGGCGACCGCCTGTTCGGCACCTTCCAGCGCAGCGATACGCTCTTCGAAGGCCCGCACTGTCGGGTTGGTATAGCGCGAATAGACATTGCCCGGTACATCACCGGCAAAACGCGCGGCCGCATCGGCGGCGCTGCGGAACACGTAGCTGGACGTGAAGAACAGCGGCTCGCCATGCTCGGCTTCCGGAGTACGGCGTTGACCAGCGCGCACGGCCAGGGTGTCGAGCCCGACCCCGTCGAGCTCGCTATCCAGCCGTCCGGCTTCCCATTCGATGGTCATAGTCTTACCTCAGCCGGCAGCGCTTGGCGTGCCGGCATGAATCAGTTGTTGTACAGATCGATGATCGCGCTGACGGCATTGGTCTTGGCCTTGCTCAGGTCATTGCGCGCCTGTTCGATCTTGTGCAGATAGGCCTCGTCGATGTCGCCGGTGATGTAGTTACCGTCGAACACCGCGCAATCGAAGTTCTCGATCTTCACCTTGCCGCCACCCACCGCATCGATCAGATCCTCGAGATCCTGATAGACCAGCCAGTCGGCCCCGATCAGCTCGGCCACCTCCTCGGTGGTGCGGTTGTGGGCGATCAGTTCGTGGGCGCTGGGCATGTCGATGCCATAGACGTTGGGATAACGCACCGCCGGCGCCGCCGAACAGAAGTAGACGTTCTTCGCGCCGGCTTCGCGAGCCATCTGGATGATCTGCTTGCAGGTGGTGCCGCGCACGATGGAGTCATCCACCAGCATGACGTTCTTGCCACGAAACTCCAGATCGATGGCGTTGAGCTTCTGGCGCACCGACTTCTTGCGCGCCGCCTGCCCGGGCATGATGAAGGTGCGGCCGATGTAGCGATTCTTGACGAAGCCTTCGCGGAACTTCACACCGAGCCGATTGGCCAGCTCCAGCGCCGCGGTGCGGCTGGTATCCGGAATCGGGATGACCACATCGATGTCATGGTCCGGACGCTCGCGCAGAATCTTGTCGGCCAGCTTCTCGCCCATGCGCAGACGAGCCTTGTACACCGAAACCCCGTCCATCAGGGAGTCGGAACGCGCCAGGTAGACGTACTCGAAGATGCAGGGCGCAAGCTTCGGTGCATCGGCGCACTGACGGGTGAACAGCTTGCCGTCGGTTGTGATGTACACCGCCTCGCCAGGCGCCAGGTCGCGAATCAGGGTGAAGCCGAGCACATCGAGCGACACGCTTTCCGAAGCGATCATGTACTCGACGCCTTCGTCGGTGTGGCGCTGGCCGAAAACGATCGGGCGAATTGCATTCGGGTCGCGGAACCCGACGATGCCATAACCGGTCACCATCGCCACCACGGCGTAGCCACCGCGGCAACGCTCGTGGACCTTGCTGACGGCGGCGAAGACGTCCTCTTCGGTCGGCTGCAGCTTGCCGCGCACGGCCAGTTCGTGGGCGAACACGTTGAGCAGCACCTCCGAGTCGGAGCTGGTGTTCACGTGGCGCAGGTCCGACTCGTAGATTTCCTTGGTCAGCTGGTCGACGTTGGTCAGGTTGCCGTTATGCGCAAGCGTGATGCCGTACGGCGAGTTCACATAGAACGGCTGCGCTTCGGCCGAGCTCGAACTACCAGCCGTGGGATAGCGGATATGACCGATGCCCATGTTGCCGACCAGGCGCTGCATGTGGCGTTGCTGGAACACATCGCGCACCAGGCCGTTGTCCTTGCGCAGAAACAGCCGCCCATCGTGGCTGGTCACGATACCGGCTGCGTCCTGGCCGCGGTGCTGCAGTACGGTAAGCGCGTCATACAGCGCCTGATTGACGTTCGACTTACCGACGATGCCGACAATGCCACACATGCAAGGAACCTCTCAGTTATTACAGGCAGACCGGATACCGCGGCAGGCCGAGCATCCGTAAACGAAAGACCTCAACCCGGCGGGTTGAGCGAACCAGCGAACCATTGCCCGCTGAATCCGAGAATCAGGTTCTTCGACCAATCGGCGATCAGGAGAAAGTGTGGCAATAATGCCGATTCGCGCCACCACAGGTCCTGCTCCACCGGTCCGAGGCTCAGCAAGCCGGCGAGCACCACGATCAAGAGGCCACCTCGCGCAGCACCGAATACCATGCCGAGGAACCGATCGGTCCCCGACAGACCGGTCACCCTGATCAGCTCGCCGATCAGAAAATTCACCAGCGCTCCGACCAGCAGGGTCGCCACGAACAACAGCGCGCAGGCCGCGATCACCTGGGCCGACGGTGTGCTGATGTACTCAGCGAGGTGGTGGGACAACGCACCACCAAACATCCAGGCAACCACGCCAGCGATGATCCAGGTCAGCAGCGAAAGCGCCTCCTTGACGAAGCCGCGCTTCAGGCTGATCAGGCTGGAAACGGCAATGACGGCGATGATGGCCCAATCGACCCAGGTGAATGCCACGATGTTTTCTGCAAGGAGGAAAAGGCGGCGCATTTTAGCAGAGCGCAAGCGCCAGGGGTACGCGCCAGTGACCCGGCGATGAGAGGACAACTGCGGCCGGCCATCCGCTGCCTGACCAGCCGAGCGAGTCAGCTTCCTTCAGGTTTGAAGCGCACCACGAAACCGTCCAGCTTCTGCTGGCGCTGCAACACATCGCGAAGCCTGTTCGCTTCGCTGCGCTCCACGAGCGGCCCGACAAACACACGATTCATGCCGTCCGCCGTGCGAATGTAGGCGTTGTAGCCCTGGGAGCGCAACGTCTGCTGCAGACTCTCCGCGCTTGCCCGATTCGACAGGCTGGCCAGCTGAATCGACCAGCTGACAGGCAGGTTATTGTTGTCGAGCCGCGGCTCCGCAACCGGTGGCTCGGTCTTCGCCGGTGCTGGTTGCTCGGGCGTCGCTGGCGCGGAGGCTGTCGGCGCGGCAGGCGCGATGGGCTCGATGGGTGCTGGAGCCGATGCGACGGCAGGCGGCGCGGCGTCCGGCTCGGCGCCTTCTTCGATGATCTCGAAGCCTTCGGGTACGGACTGCGGTTCCGGAACGTCGACCGGCTCCATTTCGATCTCCGCCACCACTGGTGCAGCTGGAATGCTGGGCGCATCAACGGTGACATGCCGCAGGTCGTCCTGCCGATTGAACAGCATCGGCACGAATATGACCGCGATCGCTATAAGCACCAGCGCGCCGACCATGCGTTGCAGCAATCCTTTATCCAGCAGTGCCATGTCCACCATCCCCTACCTGTTGTTCCAGCCACTCGAGTGCCGCGGCCACGCAGTAGAACGAACCGAAAACCAGTATCTCGTCGACCGATTCCGCCCTGGCGCACTGAGCATCGAGTGCTTGCTCGATAGTCGCATACTCGCTGACCGATGCACCGCGCTCAAGCAGCGCTTGAGCCAACTGTGTAGCCGATTGCGTCCGCGGCGTAGGCAACGGGGCCACCGCCCAATCCGAAATCGATGGCGCCAGGGCATCGAGCACGCCCGTCAGGTCTTTGTCTGCCAGCAACCCGAAGACCGCCCGCCTTGTCCCAACGACCGGCCGTTGTTCGAGACGTTGCGCGAGAAAGGCTGCGGCATGCGGGTTATGGCCAACGTCCAGCAACAGCGCAATCCGCCGACCATTCCAGAGGACCTGTCGGCTATCGAGACGCCCCTCGACCCGAGTCTGCTGAAGCGCGCGGGCCAGCCTTGCCGGGTCCCACGGCAGCCCGAGCATTGCGTAGGCCTGCAACGCTAGCGCCGCGTTCTCCATTGGCAAGGTGAGCAGCGGCAAGCCGTGTAGTTCCAGCGGCGCTCCAGCGGCGTCGACGCCCCGCCAATGCCAATCCCCCGCCCCCATCGCCAGATCGAAATCTCGCCCACGCAGCAGCAGGGGTGCACTCAGTGAATTGGCGTGGTCCAGCAATGGCTGTGGCGGATCCAGGTCACCACAGAGCGCGGGCTTGCCCTCGCGGAGGATGCCGGCCTTCTCGTACGCGACGCTCTCGCGGCTATTGCCCAGCCAGTCGGCATGATCCAGGCCGATGTTGGTGATCACCGCCAGATCGGCATCGACGATATTGACGGCATCCAGCCGCCCGCCGAGCCCGACCTCCAACACTACGGCATCCAGCCCGGCACGCTCGAACAGCCAGAACGCCGCCAGCGTGCCCATTTCGAAATAGGTAAGGGAAATCTCGCCACGAGCCGCTTCGACCACGGCAAACGCTTCGCAAAGCTCTGCGTCGCTCGCTTCACGACCACTCAGCAGGACACGCTCGTTGTAGCGCAACAGGTGGGGGGAGCTGTAGCTGCCAATTTTGAGCCCCTGAGCATTCAGCAACGAGGCGATGAAGGCACAGGTGGAGCCCTTGCCGTTGGTGCCAGTGACCGTGACCACCAGAGGGGCCGGCCGTGTCATGGCCATCCTGGCCGCCACCGCGCGAACCCTATCGAGGCCCATGTCGATGGCGGTCGGGTGCAACTGTTCCAGGTAGGCGAGCCAGTCGGCCAGGCTCCGGCTGGTCATGCCTTGGCCGTTACCTGAGAGGTCTCTACCGGCGTCGGCAGTTTCTGCATCTGGGCCAAGAGGCGAGCGAGGCGGCTACGCAGCTCGGCACGGGGAATGATCAGATCGATCGCACCGTGTTCAAGCAGAAACTCGCTGCGCTGGAAGCCTTCCGGCAGTTTCTCGCGCACAGTCTGCTCGATTACTCGCGGACCCGCGAAGCCGATCAGGGCCTTAGGCTCCGCTACGATCACGTCACCAAGCATCGCCAGACTGGCGGAAACGCCGCCGTAGACCGGATCGGTCAGCACGGAAATGAACGGCAAGCCTTCCTCGCGCATGCGTGCCAGGACCGCGGAGGTCTTGGCCATCTGCATCAGCGAGATCAGCGCCTCCTGCATGCGTGCGCCGCCCGAGGCGGAGAAGCACACCAGCGGGCAGCGCTTTTCCAGAGCGACGTTAGCGGCGCGCACGAAGCGCTCGCCCACGATTGCACCCATGGAGCCGCCCATAAAGGAAAACTCGAACGCGCAAGCCACTACCGGAACGTTGAGGACCTTGCCGCTCATGGCGATCAGGGCGTCCTTCTCCCCCGTCTGCTTCTGCGCTGCGGACAGACGATCCTTGTACTTCTTGCTGTCGCGGAACTTCAGACGGTCGACCGGCTCAAGCTCCGCAGCGATCTCTTCGCGGCCGTCGGCATCGAGGAAGATGTCGAGTCGGGTACGCGCGTCGATGCGCATGTGATGCTGGCACTTGGGGCATACATCGAGGGTCTTCTCCAGCTCGGGGCGGTACAGTACCGCCTCGCAGGAGGGGCATTTGTGCCAGAGGCCTTCGGGTACCGAACTCTTCTGCGTCTCCGAGCGCATGATCGAAGGGATCAGTTTGTCTACCAGCCAGTTGCTCATGCTCTTGTTCTCCAAAGCTTCAGTCCCGAGCGCACACGCGCTGCAGGCAGATTGATCGTTTTGCGATCGGAGGCTTGCTGCTCTCCTGATCGCTCATCGGACGCGCCTGGAGGCGCAGCCGCAAAAACCTGATCACCGCCCGTGGGGAGATGAATCAGCGAAACGGTGCCGGTCCACCGGCGACTCGTTACTGGACGGCCCCGGCTGGTCAGGCGTCACATGACCGAGCGCACACGCCTGACAAAGGTTTCAACCTTGACGGCATCCTTGATGCCCTTGCTCGCCTCCACCCCACCGCTGACATCCACCGCGTACGGTCGAACCTGGGCAATGGCCTGTTCGACGTTATCCGCCGTCAACCCTCCTGCCAGAATCAGCGGCTTGGACAAGTTCGGCGGAATCAACGACCAATCGAAGCACTCTCCTGTGCCTCCAGGAACGCCGGCGACAAAGGTATCGAGGAGAATGCCACTGGCGTTGGCATAGAGCGCCACCTGCGCGGCTATATCCTCTCCGCCGCCTACTCTCAACGCCTTGTACCACGGCCGGTGAAACCCTTCGCACTGTGCCGGCGATTCATCGCCATGGAACTGCAGCATATCCAGCGGAACGGCGTCGAGAATCTCGTTGATTTCACAGCGACTGGCGTTCACGAACAGACCTACCGTTGTGACGAATGGGGGCAACGCGGCAACGATCTCGCGCGCCCGCTGCAGGCTGACCGCACGCGGGCTTTTGCCATAGAAAACCAGCCCGATGGCATCGGCGCCGGCCTTGGCTGCGATCAGCGCATCTTCAACCCGGGTTATGCCGCAAATCTTGCTGCGAACGACTGGCAAAGGAGCTTACCTATCTACAGGGAAACCGGATGGTAACAAAAGACCTGCCAGCTGCAAGCGAATGCTGCGGAGCCCTCTCCCATCAGCGCCGCACATCTGGCAAGCCGGAAAGAAAATGCGGACCGAGGTAGCGTTTAGGTAGTTCGAACTCTGCCGGATAATCGACCTCGACCAGATAAAGGCCGTAGGGATGAGCAGTTACGCCGCCTGTGCGTCGAACTCGCGACTCCAGCACTTGCGCAGCCCACTCCACCGGCCTTTCGCCTGCCCCGATGGTCATCAGCACACCGGCAAAATTACGCACCATGTGATGAAGGAACGCGTTCGCGCGTACGTCGATCACGATGAGCCGTCCGAACTGGAGCAACTCGAGATGATGAATGGTCTTGATCGGCGACTTGGCCTGACATTGCCGCGCACGAAACGCACTGAAATCGTGCGTGCCAACCAACGCTGCCGCGGCGGCACGCATCCGCTCGATATCCAGCGGGCGATGGTTCCAGGTGACCTCTTCCGCCATATGCGCCGGCCGAATCTGATCGTTATAGATCACATAGCGGTAACGACGGGCCATTGCACTGAAACGCGCATCAAAATGCGGGGGCATCTTCTTGGCCCAGGTCACGCTGATATCGGGCGGCAGGTTCATGTTCGCCCCCATTACCCAGGCGTGCATGCTCCGTTCTACCGGGGTGTCGAAATGCACCACCTGGCCGCTGGCATGCACCAGCGCATCGGTTCTGCCGGCGCAACTGAGCGTAACGGGATGCCCACCGGCGACTCTGGTCAAGGCATTCTCGAGCGACTCCTGAATGGAAGGCACACCGGCGCGCTGGCGTTGGAACCCGCGATAACGGGATCCTTTGTATTCGACACCGAGAGCTATTCTGGAAACGCCGACGGCAGCCATTTCGGCTGCCGTTTCGGGTACTGCTTGGTTCATGATCAGGCTAGTTTGGCGAGCATCTCGCGCGCCTCTTGCTGTTGCACGTCGCTACCCTCGGAAATCACTTCGTCCAGAATATCGCGAGCACCTTCGGCATCCCCCATGTCGATGTAAGCGCGGGCAAGATCCAGCTTGGTGGTGGTCTCATCGGTATCGGAGAAGAAGTCGAAGTCATCGTCCGCACCGCCTGCAGCGCTCGTCGCAGCCGGCACCGGAGTTGGTTCGCTCAGATCATTGGACAGATCATCCAGCTCAGCTTCGACCACATTCAACTGCTCGGCAAAACTCTGGGGTTGAGCTTCCACCTCAGGCTCGTCCAGGGAAATATCGAAATCTTCTGGCAACTGCTCAGGCGTGTTCGTGTTGACCGGCTCGGCCAGTTCGAAATCGAGATCGTCAGCATCGAAAGCCGTGGGTGCTTCGGTCGGCTCGTCGTCGAGCGTCAGCGAAAACCCGCTATCGGCCGGCGTGCTTTTCTCAGCCTCGAGATCGAAGGAGAAGTCGGAGATATTCTCCTGCGAAGTTTCCTGCAGGCTTTCGCCCTGATCGAGTTCGAAAGAGAAGTCACTTGTAGCTGGCGACTCGTTCCGCTCGACAGGAGTCTCATCCAGCATCAGGTCATCGAAGTTCAGCGAGTCGTCAGCCGGTACCGCCGTAGGACGCTCGTTATTCAGATCGATATCCAGATCATCCAGGCTGAGGTCGAAGGCATCATCCAGATCCTGCCCTGCAGCCGGTGCAACAGGCTCGTCAAGCTGCAGGTCATCAAGACTGAGGCTATCCACATTCTTATGAGCAGCCGCAGCCGCAACTGCCGAACCTGCCAGCGCAGCGGCCATGGCTGGGTACTTCTGCTTGAGCTGCTCGACTTCGCCGGCAGCCCCGCCGATTTCGCGCAGTTCGCTTTCTTCACGAGCGAAACCATCGCGATTGCCGAGCTCTGCGTAGACCTCCATGAGCTTCAAGCGCAGGTCGCGTCGGTGCGGCTCGTCATTGAGTGCGTTCTGCAAGAGTTCGGCAGCCTGATTGAAGCGGCCATATGCGATATAGATGTCAGCCTCGGCCAAGGCATCCCCAGTGCTAGACGTCAGCTCGTCCGACGCAGTGCTGGCGGAGCCGGAAAAGGGGGCGGGCTCTGGATGCTCCTGTCCGATATCGACGAAAGCAGGCGTTCCGACGCGCAGGTCTTCGACGGCCTCTTCAGCCAGCAGGCTTTCCTGCAGTTCGGCTTCCTTCATCGCGTTACGACGTGACAAGGCCATGAGCCCCAACAGCAGCAGCAACAGTGCGCTACCGCCGACCACGCCGAGCAGCAGGGTGTTCGAAAGCAGGTCGTCGATCAGCCCGCGAGGCTCAGGCTCTACCGCGGGGGCGACCGGTCTGGCCGGCGCGGCGGGCTTGGCGGCCGGCTGCGCCGCCGCAGGACGCTCAGCGGGGGCAGGCACGGCGACTGGCGCAGAGTCTTGCTGACCTGTGCCCGAGCCAGCCGACGGCTCATCAGGTGCGGCGCTTTCGTTAGCGGCACCGCCTTCAGACGGCGCGCCAGCAGACGGCTCAGCCTGACCGGCATTCTCGGCACCGGACGCGGCCGGAACCTGCCCTTCCACACCGAGCTGCGCCTGCAGTTTGGCCAGCTGATCATCTTTAAGCTGCATGAGCCGCTGCAGTTTTTCCAGCTGCCCTTGCAGATCATTCAACCGATCTTTCAGCTCGTCATTCTCACGCCGGCTGGAATCGAGGCTTTCCTGAGTTACCGCAAGCTTGTCACGAAGCGCCTTACCACCATCGGCAGAGCCGGTTTCGGATCCTGCCGTCGACTTCCCGGCGTCAGCAGCCACAAGACGGAGGTTGTCTCCGGAGTCGCTACGGGACGGCGCAGCACCGGCCTCGGTGCGACGGGTCGCATCCAGTTGACGAGCACCTGCTACAGCGCCTCCTCGGCTCTGACGCCAGGCAGCGTTCTGCTCGGCGACCTGGGTGATCGCTTCAGCTTGCGAACGGCGGGATATCTGCTCTGCATTAGGCAGACGAAGCACTTGCCCGCTCTTCATCCGATTGATATTGCCGCCAATGAAGGCATCGGGGTTCAGATCCTGGATCGCCAGCATGGTCTGATGGACCGTGCCGTTACGACGATTACGCTCCGCGATGTCCCACAGCGTATCGCGAGCCGATACCTTGTATTCGCTACCGGACTGCGCTGGCGATGCCACGGAAACGCCAGTAGCGGGCGCCGCAGGTGCGGCTGCCGGACGAGGCGGTGCGGTGCGAACGGGCTCGACGGCGCGAGCAGGGGCAGAAATAGGCAACTGCGGCGCAGCAGCGGCAGCAGTTTCAGGCGAATAAAGCGGAGGGTCCAGCAGCAGCGTGTACTCGCGCAGCAGGCGACCGTTAGGCCAGAGGACCTCTACGAGAAAATTGAGATATGGCTCGCGTACCGGCTTGCTCGACGAAACCTGGATGACACTTTTTCCGTTTGGACGCAGTACGGGCGTGAACTTCAGGTCGGTCAGAAAGTACTGGCGATCAATACCGGCACGATTGAATTCCTCAAGCGAGGCGAGAACCGGAATCACCTCTCCCGGTGCCAGGTTTTTGGCATCGAGCAGCTCGATTTCGGCGATCAGCGGTTGATTCAAAGACGACTGAAGCGTGACCTCTCCCAACCCAAGCGCATGGGCCATTTCTGTAGTCAGCGCGGTAGCAGCCGCGATTGCCAGCACCAGATTGCGAACCCGAACCATTATTTAATCCCTTGTTTATCTTTTTCTCGAACTACGAGAGGGTCTTATTTCACTGCCCGCGCCACCTTACGGTGGCTCCCCTTCAGCGATAAGCCGTTCAGCGCATCGGCTAGAAATATTCTTTGAATTTCCAGTAAGTATCTTTTACAGATAGTCTTTTATCAACAACTCACCGGACTGCACAGCATTCAGTGCCGCGCCTTTTCGCACGTTATCAGACACAATCCACAAATTGACTTCACGCGGGTCGCTGGTGCCTTGGCGGACCCGGCCGACATGAATGACGTCCTGCCCCACGGCATCCTCGACCGCGGTCGGATAGTCACCAGCCTCGACCAGTTCGATGCCGGGCGCCGCGTACAGTGCTGCCGTCAACGATTGCATGTCGGCTTCGGCGCCACCCAGCAGAGAAACCACCAGACTCTCGCCAAAGAAAACCGGCACCTGGATGAAGGTTGCGGCAACCTGCAATTTCGGAAGACCCAGCAGCTGCCGAAGCTCTGCTGCCACACGTCGCTCCTGATCGGCATGCCCGGCGCCGTCAAGCTCCTCGACCTGGGCGAGCATATTGAAAGCCATTTGCCGACCAAATACCCGAGGTTCGAGCGGCCTCGCGTTCAGCAGCTCGCTGGTCTGCCGCGCAAGCTCCTTGACACCCGCACTACCGCGACTGGAGACCGGCAGGCAAGCCGTAACCGTAACGCGCTGCAGATCCAACTGCTGCTGGATAGGTGCCAACGCAATCGCGAGCGCGACCGACTCCGGCAGCGGGCTGCTGAAGCAGCGGCAATCGGAGATCGCCTCGACTCGGCCACCATTGACCTCCGGCACCAGACAAGGCTGCTGCTCGACCGCGACCGTAGCGGACAGATCGATGACCCTGCATCCAGCGGCCTTCGCGCTGACTCGGCATCGAGCGGCCATATCGCTCGCTCCGACGAGAAACACCAATTGCACGCGAGTGAAATCGAACCGATCCGCATCGCCGGTGCGCAGGTTACGTCCCTTGAACGGCACGCTGTGGCCGATACCCTCGCCGCTATCCAGCAAGTGCAGCTCGGAAAGTGGAAATCTACGCTCTTCGAGCACTTCGACTAGGGCCTCACCTACCAGGCTGACCGCTCCTACAACCGCAACTCCGACAAGCGAGGGCATCATCTTCTCCATGCATCAGGACGGGCACTGTAGCGAAATGGCTGATCGCTGCAAGCAGCGCCGCCGAGCGGCGCGCTGCGCAGACGAAAACGCCGCGACGAATCGCGGCGTTTCGGCACTTCAAGCAATGCTCATCAACGTTCCAGCAGGATACGCAACATGCGGCGCAAAGGCTCGGCGGCACCCCACAGAAGCTGATCGCCGACGGTGAACGCGCCCAGATAATGCGAGCCCATGTTCAGCTTGCGCAGGCGCCCGACCGGAACGCTCAGCGTGCCGGTCACTGCCGCCGGGCTCAGCTCCTGCATGCTGGCGTCGCGATGATTGGGCACCAGCTTGACCCAGGGGTTGTGCTGGCTGATCAGCCCCTCGATGTCGGAGATCGGCACATCCTTGTTCAGCTTGATGGTCAGCGCCTGACTGTGGCAGCGCATGGCCCCGACACGTACGCAGATACCATCGACCGGAATCGGGTTCTTGAAGCGACCGAGGATCTTGTTGGTTTCGGCCTGTGCCTTCCACTCCTCGCGGCTCTGCCCGTTCGGCAGCTCCTTGTCGATGTAGGGGATCAGGCTGCCGGCCAGCGGCACGCCGAAATTGTCGACCGGGAAGGCCTCGCTACGCTGGGTTTCGGCCACCTTGCGGTCGATATCGAGAATGGCGCTGGCGGGATTGAGCAGGTCATCGGCCACCGCCGCATTGATGGCACCCATCTGCTTGATCAGCTCGCGCATGTTCTGCGCGCCGGCACCGGACGCCGCCTGATAAGTCATGGCGCTCATCCACTCCACCAGGCCGGCCTCGAACAGGCCACCCAGCCCCATCAGCGCCAGGCTGACAGTGCAGTTGCCGCCGATATAGTTCTTGGTCCCGGCATCCAGCTGCTGGTCGATCACGCGGCGGTTCACCGGGTCGAGCACGATCACCGCGTCGTCCTGCATGCGCAGGGCCGAGGCGGCGTCGATCCAGTAGCCCTGCCAGCCGGCTTCGCGCAGCTTGGGGAAGACTTCGTTGGTGTAGTCGCCGCCCTGGCAGGTCAGGATCACATCGAGACCTTTCAACTCGTCGATGCTGTAGGCGTCCTTCAGCGCAGCGGTTTCCTTGCCAATATCGGGGCCCTGGCCGCCAACGTTGGAGGTGGTGAAGAACACAGGCTCGATCAGGTCGAAGTCCCGCTCTTCCAGCATCCGCTGCATGAGCACGGAACCGACCATACCGCGCCAACCGATCAGACCTACACGTTTCATCGCAACTACACCTATAGAAAAAGTGGCCCGCGCAGATTAAGGCGGGCCGAAAGATTACAACTTCGCGAGGGCCGCGACTACTGCATCACCCATCGCCTGAGTACCGACTTTGTTACAACCTTCGGACCAGATGTCGCCAGTACGCAGGCCCTGATCGAGCACATCGCTTACCGCCTGTTCGATGGCATCGGCCGCCGTCACCTGGTTGAAGCTGTAACGCAGCATCATCGAAACGGAAAGGATGGTTGCCAGCGGGTTGGCGATACCTTTGCCCGCGATGTCCGGTGCCGAGCCATGGCACGGCTCGTACATGCCTTTGTTGCCGGCGTCCAGCGAGGCGGACGGCAGCATGCCGATGGAGCCGGTGAGCATGGAGGCCTCGTCCGACAGAATGTCGCCGAACATGTTGTCGGTGACGATTACGTCGAACTGCTTCGGCGCGCGCACCAGCTGCATGGCCGCGTTATCGACATACATATGGCTGAGTTCGACTTCCGGGTAGTCCTTGGCGACTTCCTCGACGACCGCGCGCCACAGCTGACTGGAAGCCAGCACGTTCGCCTTGTCCACCGAGCAGAGCTTCTTGTTGCGCACCATGGCCATGTCGAAACCGACCTTGGCGATGCGGCGGATCTCGCTCTCGCTGTACGGCAGCGTGTCGTACGCCATGCGCTCGCCGTTCTCCAGCACCTTGCTCTCGCGCGGCTGGCCGAAGTAGATGCCACCGGTCAGCTCGCGCACGATCAGGATATCCAGACCGGCGACGATTTCGGGCTTGAGCGACGAGGCATCGGCCAACTGCGGATAGAGCAGCGCCGGACGCAGGTTGCCGAACAGGCCCAACTGGGAACGGATCTTCAGCAGACCACGCTCCGGACGGATGGCCGGATCGATGGTGTCCCACTTGGGCCCGCCGACCGCGCCCAGCAGAATGGCGTCAGCGGCGCGGGCACGCTCCAGCGTCTCGTCGGCCAGCGGCACACCGTACTTGTCGACGGCCGCGCCGCCCAGCTCGTCATAGCTCAGCTCGAAGCCCAGATCGAACTTGTCACTGGCCAGCTGCAGCACCTTGACCGCCTCGGCCATGATTTCCGGGCCGATGCCATCGCCGGGGAGAACCAGAATCTGTTTGGACATTTCCTATTCCTTATAAGAGGTCACATCGAGGCAGGGCGCACCGATGGGCTGAGCCCACCTGGTTTTTCGTTCGGCACCAGCCTCGGCTTTTTTGCGTTGCCAGATGGCGCCGAGCAGTCGAGGCGCCATTGCGAGGATCTTTCCGCAGGATGAGACCGAACCCGCCCTGCTTGTCGTACAGACTACTTGATCGCGCCGAACAACCAAGGCTGGCTCTGCTGGTGGCGAACTTCGAAGGCCTTGATGGCCTCGGCGTCCTGCAGGGTCAGACCGATATCGTCCAGACCATTGAGCAGGCAGTGCTTGCGGAAGGCATCGACCTCGAAGCCGTATTGCTTGCCGTCCGGACGGGTAACGGTCTGCGCAGCCAGATCGACGGTCAGCTGGTAGCCTTCGGTCGCCTCGGCCTGCTGGAACAGCTCGTCCACCTCCTCTTCTTTCAGCACGATCGGCAACAGGCCGTTCTTGAAGCTGTTGTTGTAGAAGATGTCGGCGAAGCTCGGCGCGATGATGGCGCGGAAGCCGTATTCGTCCAGCGCCCACGGCGCATGCTCACGGGAGGAGCCACAGCCGAAGTTCTCGCGGGCCAGCAATACGCTGGCGCCCTGATAACGCGGGAAGTTCAGCACGAAGTCCTTGTTCAGCGGACGCTGCGAGCAATCCTGGTTCGGCTGACCGACATCCAGATAGCGCCACTCGTCGAACAGGTTGGGGCCGAAGCCGGTGCGCTTGATCGACTTCAAGAATTGCTTCGGAATGATCTGGTCAGTGTCGACATTGGCGCGATCGAGTGGGCAGACAAGGCCGGTGTGTTGGGTAAAGGCTTTCATGTCTCGTCTCCTCAGGCCTGGATCAATTCGCGTACGTCGATGAAGTGGCCGGTAACCGCTGCGGCAGCAGCCATCGCCGGGCTGACCAGGTGGGTACGCCCGCCCGCACCCTGGCGGCCTTCGAAGTTGCGGTTGGAGGTCGAGGCGCAATGCTCGCCGCTGCCAAGCTTGTCCGGGTTCATCGCCAGGCACATGGAGCAGCCCGGCTCGCGCCATTCGAAGCCGGCCTCGATGAAGATCTTGTCCAGCCCTTCGGCCTCGGCCTGCTGCTTGACCAGGCCCGAGCCCGGCACCACCAGCGCCTGCTTGACGTTCGCGGCGACCTTCCGCCCCTTGGCGACTTCGGCTGCGGCGCGCAGATCCTCGATCCGCGAGTTGGTGCACGAACCGATAAACACGCGATCCAGACGAATGTCGGTAATGGCCTGATTGGCCTGCAGGCCCATGTACTTCAGCGCGCGGGTGATGGAATCCTTCTTCACCGGGTCGGCCTCTACGGCCGGGTCCGGCACGTTCTGATCGACAGCCAGTACCATTTCCGGCGAGGTGCCCCAGCTGACCTGCGGCTTGATGTCCTCGGCCTTGAGTTCAACGATGGTGTCGAACACCGCGTCGTCGTCAGAAACCAGGTCCTGCCACAGCTTCACGGCCTTGTCCCAATCGGCACCCTTCGGGGCGTAAGGCCGCCCTTCGACGTAGGCGATGGTCTTCTCGTCCACGGCGACCATGCCCACGCGGGCGCCCGCCTCGATGGCCATGTTGCAGATGGTCATGCGACCCTCCATGGACAGGTCGCGAATCGCGCTGCCGGCAAATTCCAGTGCATGGCCATTGCCACCGGCGGTACCGATCTTGCCGATCACGGCGAGCACGATGTCCTTGGCGGTGACGCCGAACGGCAGTTTGCCTTCGACGCGCACCTGCATGTTCTTCATCTTCTTGGCCACAAGGCACTGGGTGGCGAGCACATGCTCGACCTCGGAGGTGCCGATACCGTGGGCCAGCGCACCGAAGGCGCCGTGGGTGGAGGTGTGCGAGTCACCGCAAACCACGGTCATGCCCGGCAATGTCGCGCCCTGCTCCGGACCAATCACGTGGACGATGCCCTGACGCACGTCGTTCATCTTGAATTCGAGGATGCCGAAATCGTCGCAGTTCTCGTCCAGCGTCTGCACCTGAATGCGCGAAACCTCGTCGGCAATGGCCTCCAGACCACCCTGGCGCTCGCCCTTGGTGGTCGGCACGTTGTGGTCCGGGGTGGCGATGTTGGCGTCGATGCGCCACGGCTTGCGATTGGCCAGGCGCAGCCCTTCGAAGGCCTGCGGCGACGTCACTTCGTGGAGGATGTGACGGTCGATGTAGATCAGCGACGAACCATCATCGCGACGTTTCACCTCGTGCATTTCCCAGAGCTTGTCGTAGAGCGTCTTGCCGGCCATCGGACTTTTCCTCATCTGCTTTCTGCGGGGCGAATAGCCCTTGCGCTTATGGGGTCGATGCTAGGGGCTTGCATTGAATTACTCAAATTCATATTTTTCATCCGATGCATTCCTGACTGGAATTCACAACCATCCGGAAGTCTTCCCATGGATCTCGCCAACCTCAACGCCTTTATCGCAGTCGCGGAAACCCGCAGTTTTTCCCTGGCCGCCGAACGCCTCCACCTGACCCAACCGGCGGTGAGCAAGCGCATCGCCGCGCTGGAAGCACAGCTGGATGTGCGCCTGTTCGATCGGCTGGGCCGCGACGTCAGTCTCACCGAAGCTGGCCGCGCCCTGCTCCCCCGCGCCTACCAGATCCTGAATGTACTGGACGACACCCGCCGTGCCTTGACCAACCTCAACGGCGATATTGGCGGACGGCTGAGCCTGGCGACCAGCCATCACATCGGCCTGCACCGGCTGCCGCCTCTGTTGCGCGCCTTTACCCGCGCGCACCCGCAGGTCAGCCTGGATATCCGTTTTCTCGATTCGGAAGTGGCCTATGACGAGGTACTGCACGGCCGTGCCGAGCTGGCGGTGATCACCCTGGCGCCACAGACCGCCGAGCCGGTGCTGGCGGTGAAGGTCTGGGACGATCCACTGGATTTCGTCGTCGCGCCCGAGCATCCGTTGGCCAGCAAGGTGGATATCACCCTGGCGGACGTCGCCGGCCACCCGGCGGTATTCCCGGGCGGCAATACATTTACCCACCACATCGCCCAGCGCCTGTTCGAGCGGGAGGGACTGACACCCAACATCACCATGAGCACCAATTACATGGAGACGATCAAGATGATGGTCTCCATCGGCATTGCCTGGAGCGTGCTGCCACGTCGCATGCTGGACGAACAGGTGGTCAGCCTGCCCTTGCCGGGTGTCCAGCTGACACGACAGCTCGGCTACATCCTGCACAGGGAACGCACCCTGTCCAACGCGGCCAGGGCCTTTATGGCGCTGCTGGATGCCGAACGCGACTGACTGGCTAGAATGAAAAAGGGCGCCATTCGGCGCCCTTCTCCTGTCAGCGGATCAACCCTCCAGCGCGGGTCGCTGATCGGCATTGATCGGGATGCGCTTGGGCTTGGCCTCTTCCGGCACGACCCGGACCAGATCGATGTGGAGCAGGCCGCTATTAAGCGCTGCGCCCTTCACTTCGATGTGATCGGCCAGACGGAACGACAGCTTGAACGCCCGCTGGGCGATGCCCTGGTGCAGGTAGGTGACGTTCTCCGCCTCATTCTCGCGGCGGCCGCCAGTGATGGTGAGTACGCTACGCTCTACCTGCAGATCGAGGTCGGATTCCTGGAAACCGGCGGCAGCCACCACGATGCGATACTGATCGTCGCCGTGCTTCTCGATGTTGTAGGGCGGGTACGAGCTGCCGGTGTCGTTACGCAGGGCCGACTCGAACAGGTCGTTGAAGCGATCGAAGCCCACGGATTGCCGGAACAGAGGGGCCATGGGGAATGAACTCATGATAAACCTCCTGAAATCAGCGAGTTGAAACGGGCGGGACCCGACTTCGGCATCCCGCTGAGCCCTAGATAGGAACCGCATAACGGATTTCAAGAGGCTGCAAACGAGCCAGGCGACGAGAGGTAGCACATGTCCAGAGTCATGCTGATTACAGGCGCCAGCCGCGGCATCGGCGCCGCCACTGCACGACTGGCGGCGCACCGGGGCTATGCCTTGTGCCTGAACTATCACCAGCGCGCGGATGCCGCGAACGCGGTGCTCGAGCAGGTCCGCGGCCTGGGCGTGACGGCGATCGCCGTACAGGCCGACGTCGCTGACGAGACCCAGGTGCTGCACATGTTCGAAGCCATCGACCGGGAGTTTGGCCGGCTGGACGTGCTGGTCAACAACGCCGGCATGCTTGAGCAGCAGATGCGCCTGGAACAGATGGATGCGGCGCGCTGGACCCGCGTACTGGGCGCCAACGTGATCGGCAGCTTCCTGTGCGCACGCGAGGCGATCAAGCGGATGTCGACGCGCCATGGCGGCAGGGGCGGCGCCATCGTCAACCTGTCTTCGGTGGCCGCCCGTCTCGGCGCACCAGGCGAATACATCGACTACGCGGCCGCCAAGGGCGCCATCGACAGCATGACCCTGGGCCTGGCCAAAGAGGTCGCCAGCGAAGGCATCAGGGTCAATGCGGTGCGCCCGGGCGTGATCCATACCGATATCCACGCCGCCGGGGGCGAGCCGGATCGCGTCGAGCGGGTCAAGGCAAGTGTGCCGATGGGGCGCGGCGGGCAAGCCGAGGAAATCGCCGAAGCCATCCTCTGGCTCGCCAGCGAACAGGCCAGCTATACCAGCGGAGCGCTACTGGATGTAGCCGGTGGGCGTTGATTCGGCTCAGGCCAATGCGGCGGCACGCAATTCGCGCGTATCGACGCCGAGCATCGCATCGATCCGCGCGCAATCGTTTTCCCGGCGCAGCTCGGCGAACAGCGCCACCGCCTCCGGATAATTGCGAGTCAGGAGGGCCAGCCACTGCTTGAGCCGACCCGGCGCATAACGCGGCGCGATCTTTCCTCGCGCTTGCTGCCAGAAATCCAGCAGCACGGGGCGGAATTCCTCCCAGCTCATCGGCGCGATCTGCTGGCCGGCTTTAGCCGCAGCGATCTGCCAGGCCAGGTCCGGTCGTGAAACCAGCCCGCGCCCCAACATGATGTCCTCTGCCCCGCTGACCTCACGGCAGCGGCGCCAGTCCTCCAGCGACCAGATATCGCCATTGGCATAGACGGGCACCGGCACCACCTCCTGCACCCGCGCGACCCACTCCCAATGCGCAGGCGGCTTGTAGCCTTCGACCTTCGTTCGTGCGTGCACCACCAACTGCTCTGCCCCGCCGGCCACCAGCGCGCGGGCGCAATCGAGTGCGCCGTCCGGGCTGTCGAAGCCGAGGCGCATCTTGGCGGTTACCGGGATATGCGCCGGCACGGCACTGCGTACTTCACAGAGAATCGCATGCAGCAGCTCCGGCTCCTTCAGCAGCACCGCACCGCCACGGGATTTGTTGACGGTCTTGGCCGGGCAGCCGAAGTTGAGGTCGATGGCCGGTGCCCCGAGCGTGCAGGCAAAGGCGGCATTGTCCGCCAAGCAGATCGGGTCCGAACCCAGCAACTGAACGCGCACCGGTGTGCCCGCGCGAGTGAGCGCACCGTTCTTCAACTCCGGGGCGAGCTTGCCGAAGCTGCTCTGCGGCAATAGGCGATCAGACACGCGGATGAATTCGGTCACGCACCAGTCGACGCCGCCCATTCGGGTGAGGACGTCCCGGAGGATTTCGTCGACCAGCCCCTCCATGGGTGCCAAAGCAATCTGCATACCGGTCACTACATGATGAAAAGGCCGGCATTGTACGGATGCGTCGCGCCTTTATGAATCAGCGCTAGCTGGCCGACCTATTCCTCTATCGTTCCGCCGATGGTATCGGTCCCGGTAGTCGCGCCCATGCCACCCGTCGTTCCGGTATTGCCGGTGCCCATGGTGCCCAGATCGCTGTCGCGCTGGCCGCTGGAATCCTTTTCGCCATCGGAGCCGCCGCGTTCTTCCGGGGACGCAGGCATGGTATCCACCGCGTCCTCCGCGGCTCCGGAAGCTCGAGCGTCGCCGTGCTGCTTATCCGACGACTCCGCGAACGCACCGGCTGAGCTGAGCAGAACCAGTGCAGCCACTGAGGCAATTATCGATTTCATGGAAACCTCCTGATGGTTGAGAGCCGCTAATCGCTGCGCCTCTCCAGCTTCGGCCGACGGCGATGTTCCATATCAGTTTCATTGCCACCATGACCGGGCTCGGCCGAATCATCATCCAGCTGCTCGCCAGATGGCTGCCTGGAACCGCCCTGATCGGTGCGCTCAGCTTCGTCGAGATGCTCTACGCCGCTGCCGATGCCCATCGAACCATTACCGGCTGCACCGCGATCCGGCGCGCCAGTGTTCTGCGCCACGGGCACCCCAGCGAAAGGCAGCTCCAGGCTCTGTGCGCCCGCCGTGGAAGCGAGTAGCGCGAGCAGCAACGTCGTTGGAATACGCATAACCGGTACCTCCGCATTCGTCCGCCTGAACGTTTGGCAGCAGCCCTCGCCTTGAGTGCGATGGCTGGCGACCGATGGCGCTCCGGAACCGCTTTTCGCCACCGGGGTCACAACCTCAAGGACGATGATCGATTACACAGAGGAAGCACCGGATGGAACCTGCGCTCATAGTTGCGATGATGGTACTGGGCTGGATCTCGGTCGCGCTCGCCATGCTCTGGGGCATGTTGCGGATCGCCCGGCGGCACCAGCCACGGCAGACGCCCCGCCCCATCCGGCCCGCTGCTTCGCCTGACTCCCCTGCCCCATTGCCCCTTCGCTCCTGGCAGGCCAGCCTGGTTTCCAGGCGATTTGAAATAAACCCGTGACAGCAGCGTTCAAAGCTGTAGAATGCGCCTCGCGGGATGGAGCAGTCTGGTAGCTCGTCGGGCTCATAACCCGAAGGTCGTCGGTTCAAATCCGGCTCCCGCAACCACCTCAGAAAAAGGGGCCACTCGAAAGAGTGGCCCCTTTTTCGTTTTGCCTATCAAGCTCGATTTCTATCCGCTCCTTTCTTCGCCACGGACCTCCTTCTCCGAATCGACGCACGGAATTAAACCTTCAGGCAAATAGTTGCTTGATGCACTCGGAATAACACCCTGTATCTTTATACAACTGCATCATCCACCCCGGGTTGACTATTCAGCGCGCATCTAATTATCGCTTTTTTATATAACGCTAGCTAATAGCGCTTCTTTTCGCCCTTGCGGGACGCAAACCTTTTCCGATCAATAAGTTAGACTCACTGAGCGCCACCCACGCAGCCGCCATAACAAATTTTTGGCTTGCCCGCTTGACTTGTTTCACATTATGACGGATATCTATTCGCACCAGGGAGCAATACGTCACAGAGCAGTTTAAGACCAACAGGACAGGTCAAGTTTTGTGATGAAAGATTTAATCCCCTGCCTGACCTAAGCGTTTCTTTTTTAGTAGAAGCGCGAGGGCTCTTGTTGTCACTCGTTTTCAAATGGCTTCTGGAAAACTGTTCCGGGTGCGGTAGCTTTGCCCGAATGGCTACAGGCCCCATGAAACCTGGGTGACAGACAGTTCAAGCCGCAGGCCAGGCATATATATGACAAGAAAACTTTTCAACAGCTTATATAGGCTGATGGCGGTAGCTTTGTCTCTTTAATTTAAAGCCTCCGCATTAAGCGTGCCCTCGTTTACCTGCCGTCCGTATTAGTTGCAGTCCCGCTACAGCCCAAGCTGAACGACGCCCAGCGCCGCTCCATTCAAATGAGCTTTGCCTCACCTAGCCTTTGCGCAGGGAGAACGACCGTGTCATCCATCTTTTATAATTTGAAAGATCAGGATCAGGCTTACATCGCTTCGCAAATAAACAAACAAGGCTTTGCCTGCCTGCACGACTTCCTGAATAGCATTCAGTTGCATCAACTACGCGAGCAAGTACAGGAACAGGCTCGACGACATAAAGGCGAGTACTTCGCCTACCACGGCGGCGAGGAAGTAGCAGACTCGTTGCTATCCGTGCTGGGGGCCGCGCCGGAATTCCAGAAGTTGCTGGCCGATGTCTACCGGGCCTGCGCCGGGCGAGCCGCACACAGCAATCGCATTTACATGGTGATGCGCTGCGTGCAAGGGCAGACGGGGCGCAAGGAGTCGAACTGTTACCACTTCGACGCCTCGCTGGTCACCGCCCTGCTGCCCGTGGAAATCCCCCAAGACGGCAACGAACGGGGCGATCTGCTGATGTTTCCCAACCTTCGCCCCATCCGCCACTTCGTGCTGTTCAACGTGCTGGAAAAGGCGCTGTTGCAAAACCGCCTGAGCCGAAAGCTGATCACCTGTGCGATCGGCATCGGATTGCTCAGGCCGCAGCGGCTGCAATTGGTCCCCGGCAACCTCTACCTGTTCTGGGGCTATCGCTCGCTGCACGCCAACGAACCCTGTGACCCGGCGAAGCTGCGCGCCACCGCCATCTTCCATTACGGCGACCCGCATGCCGGGAGTCTGCTGACCCGCCTGATCCTTCGAAACAACCAGCGCAGAGCAAGACGCGCCAGCGAAGTGGGTGAGCAACAGCCCGTCTGAGCGAGCGCACCTTCGGCCCATCCGCTCGCTTGCCGGGCCGTTCCGGCTGGCGAGCCATTCGATAAGGAAATCCCCATGATCAACGTGACCAAGTCCTACCTGGGCAGCAAGAACAAGTTCAAGGCATATGTCGACCGCATCTACAACACCGGCTGGCTCACCAACAACGGACCCCTGGTGACGGCCCTGGAACAACGCCTCAAGGACTACCTCGGCGTTCGCAACATCATTCTCACCAACAACGGCACCATTGCCCTGCAGATCGCCTATCGCGCACTGGGCATCACCGGCAGTGCCATCACTACCCCGTTCAGCTTCGTCGCCACCACCAGTTCGCTGCAATGGGAAGGCATCCGGCCGATCTTCGCCGATATCGATACGAACACCTGGAACCTCGACCCGGAGCAGATCGAACGACACATCCAGCGGGACACCTCGGCCATCGTCGCGACTCATGTATTCGGCAACCCCTGCGATGTGGAGCGCATCGAACAGATCGCGCGCAAGCACAACCTGAAGGTCGTCTATGACGGCGCCCATGCCTTCGGCGTCTTGCACAAGGGCCGGTCGGTCTACAACTGGGGCGATATCAGCACCCTGAGTTTTCACGCCACGAAGCTGTTCCACACTATCGAAGGCGGTGCCATCGTCACCAACGATGACGAACTGGCCGCGCGGGTTCGCCTGCTCTGCAACTTCGGCATCGTCGATACCGATCAGATCGACGGCATCGGCATCAACGCCAAGCTCAACGAGTTTTCCGCCGCCATGGGCATGTGCGTGCTCGATGACATCGAGATGATCCTCGAATGCCGAGCGGAGATCGGCCAGCGCTACGAACGGCGCCTGGGCGAGCATTTCGAGCTGCAGCGGCCGCAGCCGGATTCGCGGTGCAACTACAGCTATTTCCCCGTTGCGCTGGCCGACGAGTCCCAGCTGCTGCGCTGCCGCGGCCAGCTCAATGCGAATGGCATCAATCCACGGCGCTACTTCTATCCGTCCCTGGACACGCTGGAGCACCTGCAGCCGCAGGTTCCGCAGACCCGATCACGGGCGCTGAGCCGCAAGGTGCTGTGCCTGCCGATCTATCCCGGCCTGCCGCGCAAGGTGCAGGAGAAGGTCGTGCAGACGCTGATCCAGGAATCGATCCACAGCACCGAATCTAGCCGGACCCTGTTCCAGCCCTTCGCCGATGCCTTCGGACTGCTCGGCGCCGACCAGATGGCTACTGCCGAGTACAAGCACATCTCCTGAAGTTCGAAGGCGACCACAGCTCATGTCTGATCCCAAGCGGTTATCGGTGATCCGCAACACCAGCCTGAATTACCTCGGCCAGGCCTATGCCCTGCTGATCGGCATCCTGATTCTGCCGTTCTATCTGGGCCACCTGGGCGCGGAGGCGTACGGGCTCATCGGCTTTTTCGCCGTGCTGCAGGCCTGGCTGCAATTGCTCGATGCAGGGATGTCGCCGGCGCTGGTGCGGCAGGTCGCACACTACCGTGGGCAGGGCGACCTCGCCGCAGGCCGCGGCCCTGCCGGTCGCCTGCTGCGCTCGTTCGAGCTGCTGTTGCTGCCGATCGCCCTGCTCGCCTGCCTGACCATCTACCTGGCCAGCGGCTGGATCGCCGAGACCTGGTTGCAGGCACGCGAGCTGAGCACCGGGACCATCATGAACTGCATCAGCCTGATGGGGCTGATGATCGGCCTGCGCCTTTACGCGACGCTGTACAAGAGCGGCCTGCAGGGCGTGGAACTGCACGGCTGGCTGAATGCGGCGAACATGCTGATCGCCACACTGCGCTACTTCGGCGGGCTGTTCCTGGTCGCCTACGTGTCGAAGGAGCCACTGGACTTCTTCCTGTTCCAGACCGCGGTCGCGCTGGTGGAAACCTTCGCCTTCGCCAGCAAGGCCTATGTACAGCTCTCCGGGCCCGGGCTGCTGGCCGGGATCGACTGGAAGGTCGTGCGGCCGGTGCTGCCGTTCGCCGGCGGCATGTGCTTCACCTCGTTGCTGTGGATCGCCCTGACCCAGCTGGACAAGGTGCTGCTTTCCAAGGTGCTCCTGCTCAAGGAGTACGGCTATTTCTCGCTGGTGGCGCTGATTACCACCGGAATCATGACGCTGACCAACCCGCTGGTGCAGACCATTCTGCCGCGCATGACCATGCTGGTGGCCGAAGGGCGAATCGCCGACATGGAGCGGCTCTACCTGAACGCCAGCCGCTTCGTCTGCAGCGTGCTGTTTCCCCTGGCTGCAGTGATCGCCTGGCACGGACAGGCACTGATATTCGCCTGGACCGGCGACCAGGCCGCCGCCCAGTGGAGCGAGCGCCTGCTGTTCTGGTACGTGCCAGGCAGTGCGCTGATGGCGGTGGGCGCGTTCCAGTTCTACCTGCAGTACGCCTACGGCCAGCTACGTCTGCACATCTGGTACAGCGTCATTTCGACGGCGATCAGCATGCCGATCGTGATTTACGCAGCGCTGGTGCACGGCGCCTACGGCGCGGCACTGGCGTGGTTCTTCCTGCGGCTGGCGACGTTCCTGATCTGGCCGCCCGTGGTGCATCGACGCTTCGCCCCCAGGCTCAACGGCGTCTGGATGGGCGAGATGCTGCGTATCACCGCCATGACCGTTCTCGGGCTGCTCATCGGCGCGCCCCTGTTCGAGGCAATCGTCAGCGACAACCGCTTCGACATCCTGCTGGCGCTGGCCACGAGCGGGGCGGTCTGCCTGCTGCTGGTGGCCGCCAGCTCGAAGTCACTGGTCAATAAGCTTTATCTACTCATCACCAAGCGAGCATCCAAAAATGGAATTGAAGAGCGAGCAAGCCTTGATTGAGCGCTGGGGCGGCAAGACCGGACCGCTGCTGAGCATCGTCTGCCTCACCTACAATCATGCGTCCTTCATTCGGAAGACGCTGGAGAGCTTTCTCCAGCAGGAAACGGATTTCCCCTTCGAGGTGATCGTCCACGACGACGCCTCGACCGACACCACCGCCGCGATCGTCGCCGACTACGCGGCGCGCTATCCCAGCATCATCAAACCGATCTACCAGACGCAGAACCAGTTCAGCCTCGGCGTGCCGTTCAGCACGCGGCTGTTCGCCCGTGCGGCCGGCAAGTACATCGCCTATTGCGAGGGCGACGACTACTGGACCGACCCCAGCAAGCTGCAACAGCAGGTGGATTTCCTCGAACGGCATCGTGACTACGTCATCACCTACCACGACGCCTTCATGTTCAACAGCAAGGGCATCATCCAGAGCCCGCAGCTCACCGGAAAGCTGCGCAAGGACGCCACCGCTCTCGAACTGATGCAGGGCCGCCCGATCTCCACGCTCACGGTGTGCTTCCGCAACCTGATCCAGGAACTGCCGCCTGAGCTGCTCGGCGTGGAAGTGCTGGATATCTGCTGGTGGTCGCTGCTCGGCGCCTACGGCAAGGGCAAGTTCATGGCCGAGATCAGCCCGGCCGCATACCGCGTGCACGAAGGCGGAATCTTCTCCATGCGCTCGAGCAAGCAGCGCATTCATATGGCCATGCACGCGCACTATTGCCTGGCGCGCTACTACCACCGCATCGGCAACAACGCGCTCTACGAGTATTTCCTGGTCCAGGTGTTCGGCGAGTGCCTCTCGCTGGTCTCGCCATTCAGCAAGCTCCAGGCACTCTCGACCATCGCCCAGAACATCTCGCTCAACCTGCTGCGCAGGCTGACTCCACGGCTGGCCAGGAGCTGATCAGCCCAACCGCCATCTTGCATACACGCACCATGAGGAAGGACTCCCAATGACTGCCCTGACCCGCTCTTCACTGGAATACGATGCGGACAATCGCATCGACCTGGCCGGCATCATGCGCACGGCCTACGACCACAAGGCGTTGATCATCGCCATCACAGGGTTGTTCACCGTGCTCGGCGTGCTCTACGCCCTCATCGCCACGCCGATCTACCAGGCCACCGCGATGATCCAGATCGAGCCGAAGAAGGCCGCCATTACCGGCATACCGGAAATATCCCCCCGCCCGGACTCGGTTTCCCAGGCGGTCACCGAAATTTCCCTGCTGAAATCCCGCGCAGTGCTCGGCAAGGCTGTCGAGGAACTCAAGCTCTACATCGTCGCCAAGCCACGCCAGTTTCCGCTGATCGGCGGCTACATGGCCCGTCAGCATGACCCGGCAACCGACGGCGCGCTGGCCAAGCCCCTGTTCGGGCTGACCGCCTTTGCCTGGGGCGGCGAGAAGCTCGACGTCTTCCAGCTCGACGTACCCGAGGCCTATCTGGGCATGGACCTCACCCTAGTAGCCGGCACGGCCGGTAACTACAGCCTGTATGACGACGAGGAGCAGCTGATCCTCCGCGGCCAGGTCAACCAGGCCGTGGAAACCCAGGGCTTCAAGGTGCAGATCGCCGAACTGGAGGCACGTCCGGGCACCGAGTTCAGGCTGGTCAGAAATCGCCCGCAGACCACTGCGCTGGACTACCAGGATCGCCTGAAGGTCGGCGAGGCCGGCAAGGATTCGGGGATCATCTACATGTCGCTGGAAGATCCCGACCCGCAGCTGGCCAGCCGCGTGCTGGACGAAATCAGCCGTCTGTACGTCAGCCAGAACATCCAACGCAGCTCCGCCGAGGCGGCCCAGCGCCTGGATTTCCTCCGTTCGCAACTGCCGCAGGTGCGCAAGGAGCTGGAGAAGGCCGAAGCCGCGCTGCACGACTACCAGACCAGCTCCAAGTCGGTAGACATCAGCATCGAGACCAAGGGCGTGCTGGACCAGATCGTCCAGCTGGAAACCCAGCTGTCGGAGCTGACGCTCAAGCGGGTCGACTACGACCGTCTCTATACCCGCGAGCACCCGACCTACCGCACCCTGATGTCGCAGATGAACGAGCTGCAGGCGCAGAAGGCACAGCTGCTGAAGAAGGTCGATGCCCTGCCCATGACGCAGCAGGAGCTGCTGCGCCTCAAGCGTGACATGGAAGTCACCACCCAGACCTACACCCTGCTGATGAATCAGGCCCAGGAGCAGGATGTGCTGCGCGCCGGCACCATCGGCAACGTTCGCATCATCGACAACGCCTACTCGATGACCGAGAAGCCATCCAAGCCGGTTCGGCCGCTGGTGGTGGCGCTGGCCATTTTCGTCGGGCTGCTGGTATCGGCCGCCGTGATCCTGCTGCGCCAGGCCTTCTACCGCGGCGTTGAAAGCCCGGACGTGATCGAGAAGCTCGGTGTACCGGTCTATGCCGGCCTGCCATACAGCCCGTCGCAGGAACAACTGAACCGCCGCCGCAAGGCACGCGACGGCAAGACTCGCCTGCTCAGCCTGACCGAGCCGACCGACCTGGCCGTCGAATCACTGCGCAGCCTGCGCACCAGCCTCAAGTTCGCCATGCTCGAAGCACGCAACAAGGTGCTGATGATCACCAGCCCGACGCCTGCGGTGGGCAAGTCGTTCGTCTCCAGCAACCTCGCCGCGGTGATCGCGCAGACCGGCCAGCGCGTGCTGCTGATCGACGCGGACATGCGTCGCGGCTACCTGCACACGCTGTTCGGCATGGCGCCGCGCAATGGTCTGTCGGACGCCCTGGCCAGTGGCCTGAGCCTGGCGGAGATCACCAACCGCACCGAGGTGAAGAACCTGCACTTCATTTCCGCCGGTTTCTCTGCGCCAAACCCGTCCGAGCTGCTGATGCATGAAAACTTCTCGCGCCTGCTGAAGGAGGCCGAGCGGCTGTACGACTTCATCATCATCGATACGCCCCCGGTACTGGCCGTCACCGACGCGGTGCTGGTCGCGCAGCAGGCCGGCACCAATCTGCTCGTGGCCCGCTTCGGCCTCAGCACCAGCTCGCAGATCGACGCCTCCAAGCGCCGCCTCGCGCAGAACGGCGTGCTGCTCAAGGGCGTGATCCTCAATGCCGTGAAACGCAAGGCGTCCACGTCGCCCTATGACAGCGGCGCCTACGGTTACTACACCTATACCCAGCAAGCCTGAACGCCAGACAAGGAGGTGCGCCGTGCTCAGAACCGTCTCGATGATGCAGCCCTATCTCTTTCCGTACCTGGGCTATTTCCAGCTGATCGCCCTCAGCGATGTGTTCGTCCTGGGCGATGACCTGCAGTATGTGAAGGGCTCGTGGATGAACCGCAACCGCGTGCTGGTCAACGGCCAGCCCAAGCTGATCACCTTTCCGCTGCGCAAAGGTCACCAGACCGAGCAGATCAGGGAGCGCTGGCTCTGCGACGACTTCGACCGCGAAGCCGAGGCGCTGATGAAAATGCTCGAGCGCTGCTATGCCAAGGCTCCGCAGCGCGACACCGTGCTGCCGCTGATCCGCAGCATCCTCGCGTATCCGGAGCGCAACCTGGCGCTGTTCACCGAGAACGCCCTGCGCAGGATCTGCGCCTACATGGACATTCGCACACCGATCTACCGCGGCTCCAGCCTGGGCCTGCCGGCGAAGATGGACATGCAGGACCGCGTCATCCAGATCGTGCATCGCATGGACGGTGAGCTATACCTGAACCCGATAGGCGGCATCGAACTGTACTGCCCCGCTCGCTTCCGGGCCGACGGGCTGCTGCTTCGCTTCCTGCGCATGGATGACCTCACCTATCCGCAGTTCAAGCACCCGTTCGTGCCCTCGCTGTCGATCATCGACGTGCTGATGTTCAACAGTCGCGAACAACTCAAGGATCTGCTGCTGCGCTTCAGCGTGGTCGAGGGCCACGAAAAGCGCGCAGCACTGGCGACGGCATGATGGTACCGGCCATCCGGAACCGAGCAGGTCAATCAGGAAAGGACATCCTCATGACAACGAACAAGACCGCACGCTGGTATCTGATCCAGACCAAGCCGCGCCAGGAGGCTCGCGCCGAGGAGCACCTGCTGCGCCAGCACTTCGAGTGCTATCGCCCGCTCAAGGCATCGGCGGCGACGCGCAGCGCACAGGGCGCCAAGGCTGGCGAGCCGCTGTTTCCCGGCTACCTGTTCATTCGCCTCGATAGCACCCACGACAACTGGTACCCGATTCGCTCCACCCGCGGCGTGAACCGCGTGGTGTCCTTCGGCGGCCAGCCGACACCCGTGCGTGACGAGCTGATCGAGCAGCTGCGCCAGCGCCTGGCCCAGGACGAGCGCGCCCCTGTGGCCAGCTTCAAGCCCGGCGAAAGGGTGCAGGTCAGTGGCGGCAGCTTCAGCGAGATCGAAGCCATCTTCGTCAGCAGCGATGGCGAGGAGCGCTCCGTCATCCTCCTCAACCTGCTGCAGCGGGAACAGAAGGTACGGGTGCCGACCCGCTATCTCCAGTGCCACTCCTGAACCAGGCAAGGCACATCGCCCGAAGACCTGACAGGTTCAAACAGCGAGCCAACGATGAAGATCCTATTTCTCAATGCGTTCTACGCACCGCACATCGGCGGAGGTGCGGAAGTCATCCTCCGCCATCTGGCCGAGGGGCTGCAGCACCGCGGTTGCGAGGTAGCCGTACTGGCGACCGGCCCGGATGCCGGCCTGAGCATGCAGCTGCAGGACGGGGTACGGGTCTACCGTGCCGGCCTGGCGAATCACTACTGGCACTACACCCAGCAACGCCCCGGTCGCCTCGCCCGCCTCGGCTGGCACTACCGCGACCGCTACAACGCCGACATGCGCCAGCACGTACGCGAAGTGATCCAGCGCGAGCAGCCCGAGATCGTCGTCAGCAACAACCTCACCGGCTGGTCGATTTCCGCCTGGGACGAAATCACCGCCGCGGGCCTGCCGATCGTCCAGGTACTGCACGACCTCTACCTGCTCTGCCCCAAGGACACCATGTTCAACCACGGCAAGAGCTGCCAGCGCCAGTGCGGCCTGTGCTCGGTATTCCGCCTCGGCCATGCCCGCGCCTCGGCGCAGGTGGCGACAGTGATCGGTGTCAGCCGCTTCGTGCTCGAGCGCATCACCGCCCAGGGCTACTTCAGCCGCGCGCGCCAGCACGTGGTGCACAACCGCACGCCCGTCACTACCGGGCAGAACAGCAAGCCCAAACTGCGCAACAGCCATCCGCTGCGCTTCGGCTACATCGGCACGCTTTCGGAGAACAAAGGCGTGGGCTGGCTGATCGAGCAGTTCCAGCGATTGGAGATCGATGCGCGGCTGGATATCGCCGGGCGCGGCAAGCTGGACTACGAGAGCAAGCTCAAGGCCATGGCCGACCCGAGCAAGGTCAGCTTCCTCGGCTACTGCGACAGCGACGAGTTCATGCAGAGCATCGATGTACTGGTGGTGCCGTCGCTGTGGGCCGAGCCGTTCGGCCTGGTGGCCGTCGAAGGCTGCGCCAACAACCTGCCGGTGATCGCCAGCAACATGGGCGGCCTGCCGGAGATCATCCGCGACGAGTACAACGGCCTGCTCTGCTCGCCCGACGATCCTGATTCGCTCGGCATCGCCATGCTCTGGCTCTACATCGACGGCGGGTTGCGCCAGCGCCTCGCCGGCCAGGCACGAGCCAGCGTGCTGTCGCTGCTGGATATGGAACGCATGCTGGACCAGTACCAGTCCATCCTGCACGAGACACTTCAGGGAACGAGAATTCACCATGAACCAGAGCCTGCTGATCACCCCACGGCGACGCGACTCGAACCCGTTGGCCTTCGACAAGCCGACATTGTTGACGCTGGTCGTCGCCTCGCTGCTGCTGACTGAAACCTTCTCCGGTGCCCTGCGCTACTACTTCGACATGGCCGGGATCTCCTGGCTGCTGTACCTGCCGAAGGTCGCCTGCCTGGCAGCGCTGAGCCTGGAGCTGCTGCGCTACCGCGGCTGGCCGCTGTTCTGGCTGGTGATGCTGGGGCTGGTGACATCCAGCCAGCTGGCGCTGATGCATGGGGCGGAGCTGCATAACATCGGTTTCAGCCTGTTCATCTACATTCCGCTGCTGTTCGGCCTGATCTGCGGCCGGCATCTGGAGCTGCGGCTCGGGCTGTTACGGCGAGTCATCGGCTTCTGCCTGATCGCCTCGTTCGTCGGCATCGCCCTCGACCTGACGACCAGCGTGCCGTGGAAGGGCTACAGCTACATGGTCGGCGAGGTGGAACTGAGCGCCAACCGCTCCTGGGCATTCGACGACATCGACCGCATCGGCGGCTTCGCCCGCATGTCCACCGCGTTGTCGGTGATGATCGCGGTCTACAGCCTGTTCATCGCCGCATTCATCCGCTCGCGGCTGCTGCGGCTGCTGCTTTACGTCGCGGCCCTGATCGGCATCGTGCTGACCACCAACAAGTCCACCGCGGCGGCCTATGTACTGACGCTGCTGATGCTGATCTTCACGGCCTATCGCTTCGCCAGCGCCGCGGCGTTCCTCATCGCCGTGCTGGTCGGCCTGATGCTGCCGGCAATCAGCCTGGTGCTGAGCCTGGACCCGAATGCGGCCAACAACGGCACGCTGCTCGCCTCGTTCGCCGACCGGCTGATCAACAGCTGGCCGAACTTCATCGGCGTCATGCTCCGCGAGGGCTGGGGCTGGTGGGGCGCGGGCTTCGGTGCTGTGGGCAGCGCCGGTCACGCCTATCCGGTGCCAGGCCTGGAGCTGCTGGTCATCGCCGATAACACCGCGCTGTACCTGTGGGGGATGCTCGGCGTGTTCGGCGTGTTGCTCTACCTGCTCTGCTTTCCTCTGATGCTGCGCCTGCACGAGCGCGGGCCAAGGCTGCGCGACGCACTGCTGCCGATCGTCTTCTGCCTGTGCCTGGTGGCCTGGGCCACGGACGTACTGGAGGTGACCATCGCCACGCTGTTCCTAGGCCTGGCCATTTCCCACGTGCTGACGCCAGCCCGGGCGTCGGCCCGCGGTCTCGCCCCGCAACGGCTGCCGGAACTGCGACACCTGACCTGAGCATCAACCATCACGGATGATCCACATGACGATTCGCTCTACCCTGCTCCACGCTTTGCTGCTCGGGGGGCTGCTCGGTGCATCCCTACAGAGCGCCGCACAGACCACCGAGGAACCCTTCGTCGTCGGTGTCTGCGCCCACGAGCTGCACCGCGGTGATCCCAGCGGCCGCGCCTACGCCATGATGCGCGATGCCGGCATCACCTCCGTGCGCACCGATGCCCACTGGGCCTATGTCGAGCGCCGGCCGAACCAGCTGAAGATCGAGCCGTCCTGGCACCGCTACCTCAAGGAAACCGCCCGTCACGGCCTGAGCACCCAGTTCATCCTCGGCTATGGCAACCAGCACCACGGCGGCGGCGAAAAACCCCGCACCGAGCCGGTCCGGGCGGCGTTCAACCGCTACGTCAATCACCTCAGCGAGGCTTTCAAGGGTCAGGTGGCCTATTACGAGATCTGGAACGAATGGGACGTGGAGGACCCGCGCGACCCCAGGTTCACCCAAGACTACGCCCGCCTGATCGCCGATGCGGCCGGTATCGTTCGCCAGCGCGACCCCGCCGCCAAGGTGCTGGCCGGCGCGGTGACCACCCAGGGCATCGAGTCGGGATTCGCCCTGCGTCTGCTGGAGAACGGGCTGATGCAATCGGTGGACGGCCTGTCATTGCATCCCTACGTGCATTGCCGCGGCTGGCGACGCAACACCCCGGAAGCCTGGATCGACTGGATGGCCGAGGTGGACAAGGAGCTGACCCGCGCCGCGGGACGGCCCGTGCCGCTCTACCTCACCGAGATGGCCTGGCCGTCGCATCAGGGTGCCTGCGGCATCGACGAGAACCTGCAGGCGGCCTACCTGGCACGGGCGTTCTTCCTCGCCAGGACGTTGCCGAGCATCCGCGGCATGTGGTGGTACGACTTCCGCAACGACGGTACCGACAAAACCGAGCGCGAGCACAACTTCGGTCTGGTCCGCCAGGACTTCACGCCGAAGCCGGCCTACCGCGTGCTCACCGCCGTCAGCGATATCGTCGCCAACTACCGCTTCATCGGCCGCGACGAGAACAGCGACGGTGACGTGGTGGCGCTGCGTTTCGCCCGTGGTGAAGACGAACTGCTGGTGGCCTGGAGCGCCGGCAAGCCGCGCAACCTGGAGCTCGAAGCGCTCGACCCGCAACCCGGCCGGGTGGCGTTGATCGATACGGCGCAACCACAGCACGGCCGTGTCACCAGCAACGCCCGCTGGGAATGCACGGGCAGGGGCGGTCGTTGCCGCACAACGCTCAAGCTCGATGGCTTTCCCAAGATCGTCAGCCTGCGCGCCGTGCAGGACTAGCGCCCTACCGCTTTGCGCGCAACCGGCCGCCGCGCCGGCCCTGCGCTCGGCTACCGGCCGATAGAACCGGGCCAGGTCCACTGGCCCGCTGCCAATCACAACGCAACGCACCCGCTGCGTCACAGTCATCGCGCGAGCGCTGCCGGCCCGCGCGATCGCCCTTTGCAAGGAGAGACCCATGATTGTCATCAACGCTCGCTTCCTGACCCAGGAAACCCGCGGCGTGCAACGTTTCGCCGAACAGGTCTGCCTGGAGTTAGGCGCCATGCGCAAGGACCTCACCTTTGTCGCGCCTCAGGACACGCCCGTGCATGGCAGTGCCGAACGCTTGCAGGTACGCCGTATCGGACGCAACCGCGGGCACCTGTGGGAACAACTGGACCTGCCGTTGTGGCTGGCGCGCAATGGTCGGCCGCCGCTGGTATCGCTGTGCAACACCGCCCCGCTGATCTACCGCAACCAGATCGCCACCCACCACGACATCACCTACGTGCGCCATCCGGAAAGCTACTCGCGCACCTTCCGCGGTGCCTACAAGAGCCTGACGCCGCTGCTGCTCAAGCGCATCAAGGCACTGATCACGGTCAGTGATTTTTCCCGCAAGGAAATCGCCCGCTACTACGGCTACCCGAGAGAGAACATCTGTGTGGTACCCAACGCCGTGTCGGCGAAGTTCCGCCCACCCGCCGCGGGAAGCCAGCCACCGGCTGGCAGGCCCTATCTGCTGGCCGTGTCGTCGCCCAATGCGCACAAGAACTTCGCTCGCATGGTGGCCGCCTTCCTCAGCCTGGAAGGCTTCGACGAGGTGGAATTGCACATCGTCGGCGACTCCCACTCGGTGTTCTCCGGCAGCGACTACCGGCTGGAAGGCAATCCTCGCGTACGCGTGCTTGGCCGCCTCGACGACGAGCAGCTGGTGCGCGAATACCAGGGCGCCACCGCGTTCGTCTTTCCGTCGCTCTACGAAGGCTTCGGCATACCGCCGCTGGAGGCGCAGGCCTGTGGCTGCCCGGTGATCGCGGCGCGGGCCGCGTCGATTCCCGAAGTGCTCGGCGAAAGCGTCCTGTATTTCGAGCCATTGAACATCGAGGACATCGCCCGCTGCATGCGCCACGTGCTGCAGGACGCCGGCCTGCGCGAAGACCTGCGCACCCTCGGGCTGGCCAACGTCGAGCGCTACTCCTGGAAGCGCTCCGCGCAGACGGTTTCCCAGCTGATCGACGAGACGCTGATGGGCAGAAGCAAGCCACCGACCTTCATCGCCTGGTCGTCGGACCGCCCCTAGCAGCGCCGAGCCTATGCCCGGCCCGTACATTTCCATCCGTCAAACGAGGCAGACCATGGAACGGTTGGTGCACATCGACGCGCTGCGAGGCGGCGCATCCATCCTTCTGATTGTTCATGTCGTAGCGCTGCCGCTGCTGACAGAGCCCGGTTCCTCGCCGGCCATCGACCTCTGGCTGGTGGCCACGCTGTGGCTGCTGTTCGCCTGCGGCTTTCTGGTACCGGCCGCCTTGCATGCAGGTGGCAATGACGGACGCGGCTTCGCCATCCGGCGCCTGCTGCGCCTGCTGCCGGTGTATCTGCTGGCGGTCCTCCTGACTGCGGTGCTGCTACCAAGCTTGCCGGCCTGGCTGCCCGGCGTGACGAGCCGCTACCCAGGCATGGCATTCGAGGCCGTGAGCGCCTACGGCGCCCTGCCGCCCCTTCTGCTGTTCTACGGGCTGTGCCTGCTGCTGCATGCGCTCGGCCTGCTGCACAGCGTGAGCCTGCGGGCCGGCTGCGCCCTGGTGCTGCTCGCGGCCGCACTGCTGCTGGCCCTGACCCAGCAGCTGATCGACAGGACGCTGCCGGTCACCCTGCCGCTGGTGTTGTCGCTGATGTTCTTCGCCTCGTTGCGCTACGAGGTGCAGCACGAGGCCAGCAGCTACGCCCGCCGGCGCGCCCGTGAATATGCGCGCTACACGCTGCGGGTTTACCTGCTGGTGCTGCCGGTGATTTTCGTTGCCGGCTGGGCGCGGGACGGCTCGGCACAGCAGGCCGCCTGGCCGGGACAGTTGCTCGGCTACGCCGTGGCCGTTGCCCTGTTCCTGCTGTTCACCGGTCGCCTGCGCCTGCGGGCGCCATTGCTCGTCTGGTTCGGCAGCCTCAGTTGCTCGCTCTACCTGCTGCTGCCGACGATGCAGCGCCTGGGCCAGCTGCTGACGCAGACGCTGGGCCTGAACGGTCCGCTGGCGGCCAGTGCCAGCGCGGTATTCAGCCTGGCGCTGGCCATCACAGCCGCCCTGCTCTGCCGCCGCCTGCTCGAGCACCCGCTGACGCGCGCCGGCAATCGGCTCACCGGACAGCGCGGCGTACTGCCCCTGGGCCGTCTGCACAGCCGCTGACCAACGCTTTCCGTATCGCGGCCTGGCCGCTCATTCGTTTCGACCAAGGATGTCATCCCATGAAAGTTGCCATCGTTCACGATTGGCTGGTGACCTACGCCGGCGCCGAGCGCGTGCTGGCCGGTTTGTGCGCGGTCTGGCCGGAGGCCGACCTGTTCGCCGTCATCGACTTCCTCTCCGATGAAGACCGCGCCCATCTGGGCGGCAAGCGCGCTACCACGACCTTCATCCAGCAGCTGCCGAAGGCGCGGACGCACTACCAGAAGTATCTGCCGCTGATGCCGCTGGCCATCGAGCAGCTGGACATGTCCTCCTACGACCTGATCATTTCCAGCAGCCACGCGGTAGCCAAGGGCGTACTGACCGGCCCCAACCAGTTGCATATCAGCTATGTGCATTCGCCGATCCGCTATGCCTGGGACCTGCAGCACCAGTACCTGCACGAGGCCAGCCTGGAGCGTGGCATCAAGGCCAAGCTCGCGCGCATGCTGCTGCACTACATGCGCATGTGGGACCAGCGCACGGCCAGCGGCGTCGACGAGTTCATCGCCAACTCGCACTTCATCGGCCGGCGCATCAACAAGAGCTACCGGCGCCAGTCCACGGTGATCTACCCACCGGTAGACACGCGCCAGTTCACGCTCCACGAGGCCAAGGAGGACTTCTATCTGACCGCCTCTCGCATGGTGCCGTACAAGAAGATTCCGCTGATCATCGAGGCCTTCGCGGCGATGCCGGACAAGCGCCTGATCGTCATCGGCACCGGGCCTGAGATGGACAAGGCTCGCGAAGTCGCAGGGCCCAACGTGACCTTGCTCGGCTATCAGAGCTTCGAGGTACTGCTGCACCACATGCAGCGCGCCAAGGGCTTCGTCTTCGCCGCCGAGGAAGACTTCGGTATCGCCCCGATCGAGGCTCAGGCCTGCGGCACGCCGGTGATCGCCTATGGCCGCGGCGGGGTGCTGGAAACCGTGCGCGGGCTCGACCAGCCGGAGCCGACCGGCGTGTTTTACCCGGAGCAGACGACCGACTCGATCATTGCCGCCATCGCGGAATTCGAAGCGAATCGCGCACGCATCACCCCTGCCAACTGCCGCAGCAACTCGGAACGTTTCTCCGGCGAGCGCTTCGAGCAGGAAATCCGCGCCTTCGTCGAGGCCCGCGTGCGCGAGGCCCGCTTCGAAGGCCAGGACCTCGGCTCGGCAGCGCAGCCCAGCACCCCGCTCTACCCAGCCGCGGTGGTGCCGATCAAGCAAGCCTGAACGACCTACCCAGCCATTCATGTACGCATTTACGAGGTTTCAAGGATGAACACGGTAAAGCAATGGATGAGGGCGACCCGCGCCCTCGGTTTCGCACTCGTGCTGGCGGTCGAGCCGGCCAGTGCCATGGTGATCGCCGAGTCGCTGAGGGCCGATACGGCCCTGCCGGACGTGCAGGGCAGCACCTCGTCGTCCTGCGACAGCGCGGGCAGCCCGAGCCCGATCGCCTACAGCGAGTCATCCAACGATTCAGCGCTGCCCTGCGCCACCACCAGCGGCAGCCAGGGCACCAGTCAGTCGCCTGGCCATCCGGGCCATCGCGTCGTCGAGCCAGCCTCCGGCTCGTTCTGGTATGCCCCGACGGACAGCAGACGTTATTCATTCTGACCACGGGCGTCGCAGCGCCCGGCCACTCAGGAGCCTCAGCATGAGCACAGAAGGAACCGCCAGATCTCCGCTGATTCTGGCCGATGGCTACTCCTACACCGAACTCATTCCCGTGCCGGACAGCCCGTCCGGCTTCATCCGCATCTTTCACGCCTTCTTCAGCCCGCAGGAAGAAACACCCGAGCCCGAGGTGGAGGCGTACCACACGCCGCTCGCCACACCGGAACAGAGCTGAGGACCGACACCATGCACAACCAGGCTCGCATTCAACCGTGCCGCCAACAGACGCCGGCTGTGGCCGACATGGCCTGCGACATGCCGATCAGGCGCCAGACGACCATCGTCACGGTCACCTATGGCGATCGCCTCATCTACCTGCGTCGCCTGATCGAACAGGCCTTTGCCTTCGAGCAGATCACCCGCGTGGTGGTGGTCAGCAACGCCTCCCGCGCACCGCTCGAACAGCTCACCAGCCGCTGGCCCGGCCAGGTCCGCATCATCCCGCTGGAGCAGAACACCGGCTCGGCCAACGGCTATGCGGTAGGCCTGCAGGCCGCACTCGAAGAAGGCGCCGAATACCTGTGGATGATGGATGACGATAACGCGCCCACCGCGTCCGCCGTGCGCCTGTTGCACGAGGAACTGGCGCGGCTGGGCGATGAGGTGGGCTTGCAGAATGCCGCAGTGCTGGGCTTCCGCCCCAGCCAGCAGGAGGATATCGCTCGCGGCGTGCCGCGACGCTTCGCCATTCAGCCGCGCTCCAGCTATTTCGGCTTCCATGTCGCGCAGCTGCCCTACAAGCTCTGGCGGCGCCTGCCCTGGGGCCGGCCCAAAGGAACGCCGCCACGCGCCATCGACCTGCCGTTCGCCCCCTACGGCGGCATGCTCGCGCATCGCAGCCTGTACCAGGCGATCGGTCTGCCGTTGCGCGAACTCGTGCTCTACGCCGACGACACCGAGTACACCCGCCGCATCACCGCCATGGGCGGCCGTCTGCGGCTGGTCACCGATGCGCTGATCGACGAGCTGGAGCTGTCGTGGAACATCAAGGCGCACACCCGCAACATCTACGAGGCCTTCCTGCTCGGCGATTCGGACTTCCGCGCCTACTACACCGCCCGCAACCAGGCCTGGTTCGACACCCATGTGTGGGCGGCCTCGCCGTGGCTGTACCGCCTGAACCGTCTGATCTTCCTCGGCCTGCTGCGTCATGTCGCGCGGCGCCAGCAGGTGCCGGAACGACTGCGGCTGATCGAACAGGCGATCCGTGACGGCGAAAGCCGCACGCTGGGGATGAGCCGGACATTCCCACTGCGCTGAGCACACCCACAAGGAGGTTCCGATGCCCACGCCCAACCGAGACAACAACTTCGATTTCCTGCGTTTTTTCGCCGCCGCGATGGTGGTGTTCGGTCACAGCTACGGCCTCGCCGGGCAGGCGCACCAGGAGCCGTTGCGCCTGTTCAGTGGCAGCTACGACTCGGCGGACATCGCCGTGCACGTGTTCTTCGTCATGAGCGGCTTCCTGATCGCCGCCTCCTGGCTGAACAGCCGCAGCGTGCTGGACTTCGCCGCCAAGCGGGCGCTGCGCATCATGCCGGCGCTGATCGTTTCGGTGCTGTTCGTCGTGCTCGTGATCGGGCCGCTGGCCACGCGCCTGCCGCTGGGCGAGTACTTCAGGGCACCCGGCACCTTCGCCTACCTGAGCAACGCCGCGCTGATCACCGAGTTCCGCCTGCCCGGCGTGTTCGCCAGCAATCCCTTCCCGGACACGGTCAACGGCTCGCTGTGGACGCTGCCCTACGAGGTGCTGATGTACGCCACTGTGGTAACGCTTGGCCTGCTCAAGGCATTCGGTCGCAACATGGCGCTGATCAGCCTGCTGCTGATGGTCGTCACGCATTTCTGGCTGATCCCTCTCTACGAGGTGCAGAGCGACCTGCTGTACAAGGCCACCCGACTGGGAGCGTTCTTCTATGCCGGAGTGGCCTTCTACCTGTATCGCCAGCGAATCCTGTGGAGCTGGAAGCTCGCCACGCTGATGGTGGTCGCCAACCTGATCTTCGCGCGCGACGACCAGTGGGAGTTCGTCCACGTGCTGACGCTCCCCTACCTCACGCTCTACCTCGCCCAGCTACGCATCCCGCGCCTGGCCGGGTTCGGCAAGGCCGGCGACTTCTCCTACGGCCTGTACATCTTCGCCTTTCCGATCCAGCAGCTGATCATGCACTGGAGCGATGGCCGGCTACCGCTGCTGCCGTTCATGGGCTTGAGTTTCATCACCAGCCTGGCCGCCGCCGCGCTGTGCTGGCATCTGATCGAAGCGCCGGCGCTCAGGCTCAAGCGCTATCTGCCGCAGCCACCCCCACAGACCGCCGGCGTCGCTGCAACGTCCCGCTGAACGGCACGTTCGGCATGGCTAAAAAATGCTCAGCTCTGTATACTCGCGCGCCTTTTTCATGCGCGGTTTTCGAGGTTCAAAGTCGATGAGCAAAACGCCAACAGTCGGGTTCGTGAGCTTGGGTTGCCCCAAAGCAACGGTCGACTCTGAACGCATCCTCACTCAGCTGCGCATGGAGGGCTACCAGATCGTGCCGTCCTATGAGGATGCCGATGTGGTGGTGGTCAATACCTGCGGTTTCATCGACAGCGCCAAGGCGGAATCGCTGGATGCCATCGGCGAGGCGATCGCCGAGAACGGCAAGGTGATCGTCACCGGCTGCATGGGCGTGGACGAGAACAACATCCGCGGCGTGCATCCCAGCGTGCTCGCGGTCACCGGCCCGCAGCAGTACGAGCAGGTGGTCAACGCGGTGCACGAAGTGGTGCCGCCGAGCATCGAACACGATCCCTTCGTCGATCTGGTGCCGCCGCAGGGCATCAAGCTCACCCCGCGCCACTACGCCTATCTGAAGATTTCCGAAGGCTGCAACCACAGCTGCAGCTTCTGCATCATCCCGTCCATGCGCGGCAAGCTGGTCAGCCGCCCAGTGGGCGATGTGCTCAGCGAAGCCGAGCGCCTGGTCAAGGCCGGCGTGAAGGAAGTCCTAGTGATCAGCCAGGACACCAGCGCCTATGGCGTCGACCTCAAGTACAAGCTGGACTTCTGGAACGGCCAGCCGGTCAAGACGCGCATGCTCGAGCTGTGCGAGGAGCTGGGCAAGATGGGCGTCTGGGTGCGCCTGCACTACGTTTACCCCTACCCCAACGTCGACGACGTGATCCCGCTGATGGCCGCCGGCAAGATCCTGCCCTACCTGGACATCCCCTTCCAGCATGCCAGCCCGAAGGTGCTCAAGGCGATGAAGCGCCCGGCCTTCGAGGACAAGACTCTGGCGCGCATCAAGAAATGGCGCGAGATCTGCCCCGAGCTGACCATTCGCTCGACCTTCATCGTCGGCTTCCCCGGCGAGACCGAAGAAGATTTCCAGTACCTGCTGGACTGGCTGACCGAAGCCCAGCTCGACCGCGTCGGCTGCTTCCAGTATTCGCCGGTTGACGGCGCGCCGGCCGAGGCCATGGACCTGGAGCCGGTACCGGACGAGATCAAGCAGGATCGCTGGGACCGCTTCATGGCGCACCAGCAGGCCATCAGTGCCGCGCGCCTGCAGCTGAAGGTCGGCAAGGAACTGGATGTACTGATCGATGAAGTGGACGAGGACGGCGCCATCGGCCGTTCCTGGGCCGATGCCCCGGAGATCGACGGCATGGTCTACGTTGACAGCGAACAACCGCTGCAGCCGGGCGACAAGGTGCGCGTGCGCGTCACCAATGCCGACGAGTACGACCTCTGGGCCGAAGTGATCTGAACTGCTCCGCTACAGAAAAACGCCCCGCACTAGCGGGGCGTTTTCATTTCTGCGCAACCAGTCCTCGGCAGCCTACGGCGAGGCCTTCTCCACAGACTGCAGATCCGTCAACGCTGCGGTGGTTGCCGCACCGGTGCGCCGTTGGCGACGTAGTAGCTCGCCGTGCTGCGCGGCAGCGGGCTGCGCCCACGGATGCGGTCGGCGATCTTCTCGGCCAGCATGATGGTGGTGGCGTTGAGGTTGCCGGTGATGATCTGCGGCATGATCGAAGCATCCACCACGCGCAACCCGTCCACTCCATGCACACGACCCTGCCCGTCGACCACGGCCATGTCGTCGGTGCCCATCCTGCAGGAGCAGGACGGGTGATAGGCCGTCTCCGCGTGCTCGCGGACGAAGGCGTCCAGCTCGGCGTCGCTCTGCGCCTCCACGCCCGGATTCAACTCGCGACCGCGGTAGGGATCGAGCGCCGGCTGCGCGATGATCTCGCGGGTGATGCGGATGGCATCGCGAAACTCGCGCCAGTCCTGCTCGTGGGCCATGTAGTTGAACAGGATGCTGGGGTCGACCCGCGGATCGGTGGAGCGAATCTCGATGCGCCCGCGACTGGGTGAACGCATCGAGCCGACGTGGGCCTGGAAGCTGTGGCCGTCATGGGCGTTGCTGCCGTTGTAGCTGACCGCCACCGGCAGGAAGTGGAACTGGATGTTCGGCCATTCGAACTCGTCGCTGCTGCGGATGAAGCCGCCGGCCTCGAACTGGTTGCTGGCACCGATGCCGCTGCCGAGGAACAGCCACTCGGCGCCGATCGCCGGCTGGTTCCACCACTTGAGCGCCGGGTACAGCGACACCGGCTTCAGGCACTCGAACTGCAGGTACATCTCCAGGTGGTCCTGCAGGTTCTGGCCTACGCCGGGCAACTCCTGCACCAGCGTGACGCCGAGCTTCTTCAGCAACGCGCCAGGGCCGACCCCCGAACGCTGCAGGATCTGCGGCGAGGCGATGGCGCCGCCGCACAGCAGCACTTCGCGGCGCGCGCGCGCAACGTGGGGCTGCTCGCGGCCGCGCAGATAACGAACGCCGACGGCACGCTTGCCCTCGAACAGCACGCGGTCGGTGACGGCATGGGTATGGATGGTCAGGTTCGGCCGCTCCTTGGCCTGGTCCAGATAACCGCGCGCCGTGCTCGCGCGCCGGCCCTGGGGCGTGACGGTGCGATCCATCGGGCCGAAGCCTTCCTGCTGGTAGCCATTGAGGTCATCGGTACGCGGATAGCCAGCCTGCACGCCCGCTTCCACCATGGCATGGAACAGCTCGTTGTTGTCGGCCTTGGGCGTGGTCACGCTGACCGGGCCGTCGCCGCCGTGGTAGTCGTTGGGGCCGATGTCGCGCGACTCGGCCTTGCGGAAGTACGGCAGGCAGTCGAGGTAGGTCCAGTCCTCCAGCCCCGGTGCCTTGGCCCAGTTGTCGTAGTCCAGGGCGTTGCCGCGGATGTAGCACATGCCGTTGATCAGCGAGGAACCACCCAGGCCCTTGCCGCGGCCGCAGTCCATGCGGCGGTTGTTCATGTGCGGTTCGGGATCGGTCTTGTAGGCCCAGTTGTAGCGCGTGCCTTGCAGCGGATACGCCAGCGCGGCAGGCATCTGGGTGCGGAAATCCAGCCGGTAGTCCGGGCCGCCGGCTTCCAGCAGCAGCACGCTGACGTCGGCGTCCTCGGTCAGGCGCGCGGCCAGCACATTACCGGCCGAACCCGCGCCGATGACGATGTAGTCGTATTCCATGCGTCCTCCTTTCCCTCAAAACACCGAGGCGAACTCGCCCAGCTCCACCTGTACCGATTTGACTCGCGTGTAGTGCGCCAGCGAGGCGATGCCGTTCTCGCGGCCGATGCCTGACTGCTTGTAGCCACCGACCGGCATCTGCGCCGGCGATTCGCCCCAGGTATTGATCCAGCAGATGCCGGCCTCGAGGCGATGGATGATGCGGTGCGCCCGCGCCAGGTCAGGGGTGACCACGCCCGCGGCCAGGCCGTACTCGGTGGCGTTGGCGCGACGGATGACCTCCTCTTCGTCCTGGTATTCGAGCAGGCTCAGCACCGGGCCGAAGATTTCTTCGCGCACGATGCTCATGTCGTCGCTGCAGTCGCTGAAGATGGTCGGGGCGACGAAGGCGCCCTTGGCGTACTCGCCCTCGGTCACCCGCTCGCCGCCACACAGAATGCGCGCGCCGGCGGCCTTGCCCTGGGCGATGTAGTCGAGCACCTTGTCCATGTGCGCAAAGCTGACCAGCGGGCCGAAGTTGGTCGCCTCCTGCTGCGGATCACCCAGGCGAACGCGCTGCACACGCTCCAGCAGCTTGGCCTCGAACGCCGCTTTCAGGCCCGCCGGGACGAACACCCGGGTGCCGTTGGTGCATACCTGGCCGGAGCTGAAGAAGTTGGCCATGACCGCGATATCGGCTGCGCGATCCAGATCGGCATCCTCGCAGACGATCAGCGGCGACTTGCCACCCAGTTCCATGGTCACGTCCTTCAGCGACGACGCCGCCGCACTGGCCATGACCTTCTTGCCGGTGGCCACGCCGCCGGTGAACGACACTTTGGCGATGCGCGGGTGCTCGGTGATCAGCGATCCGACACCGGCACCACTGCCGGTCAGCACGTTGAACACGCCATCGGGCAGCCCAGCTTCGCTGAAGATTTCCGCCAGCTTCAGCGCGCTCAGCGGCGTCACCTCGCTGGGTTTGAAAATCATCGCGTTGCCGGCGGCCAGCGCCGGAGCCGCCTTCCACAGGGCGATCTGGATCGGATAGTTCCAGGCGCCGATGCCGGCGACCACGCCAAGCGGCTCCCGTCGGGTGTAGACGAAGCTGCTGTCGCGCAGCGGAATCTGCTCACCCTCGATGGCCGGGGCAAGGCCCGCGTAGTACTCCAGCACGTCCGCGCCGGTGACGATGTCCACGCTGCGGGTTTCGCTCAGCGGCTTGCCGGTGTCCAGGGTTTCCATCAGCGCCAGCTCGTCGTTGCGCTCGCGCAGCAGGTCCACCGCGCGACGCATGATGCGCGCCCGCTCGATGCCTGTGAGTGCCGCCCAGATGCGCTGGCCCTGCTCGGCGCTTTCGACCGCGCGCTCCAGGTCGGCCGCACCGGCCTCAGCCACATCGGCCAGGACTTCGCCGTTGGCCGGGTTGATGCTCTGGAAGGTCTGGTTGCTGCTGGCGTCGACGTAGCCGCCATGGATATAGAGTTGCTGCCGTGAAAAACGGGCCATGTTCTAGCTCCTGTAATCGAGGCGACAGCGGATCGACGCTGCCGCGACGTGAATGGAACGTCCGGGGATCGCCCGGACGTGTGTGGTCAGGGCGTCGGTGTCGCGCCCGGGTTGGGCATGCCGCTTTCACCCCCACCGTTCTCGCGCTGCAGATGCAGGAAGTGCATGTGGTGTTCGTAGTGGTCGAGGACGTCCTCGATCAGCTGGCGCCGCGAGTAACCCATCAGGTCGTAACCCAGGCTGCCCTGGCGCAGGTGCACCTCGAGCCGGTAGTAATCGGCCTTGCTGCTCTGGGTGCGCATGGCGAACGACGGCATGGTGCTGCGCACCGGCCAGATCTGATAGGTGAAATCCTGTTCGCTGCCCAGGTTGACGTTGAGGATCAGATGCTCGTTGCCCGGCTCGCCCTCGAGGATCTCCACCGGTACGCCCTTCTCGCCCAGCGCCTTCTTGATCTCTTCCATGGCCGGCCTGCCGACCTCCTTCAGATAGCGGCGAATCTGCGACAGGCTGGGGAAGCTCATCGCCCGCGAAAGACGCTGGCTCCAGTTCATGTGGGTGTGCTCCAGCGTGGCTCGCCCGGACAGATATCCGGCAAGGCTCTTCTGGTAGCTGTCGGCCATTACCCCTTCAACATGCAGGGCCTTGAACAGCCCCACCATCATGAACAGCAGCACGATGGAGAACGGCAGCCCCATGATCACCACGGTGCCCTGCAGCGCCGTCAGGCCACCGGCGATCAGCAGCGCGAGGGTGAGCACGCCGATGATCGCGGCCCAGAGAATGCGCATCCACACCGGCGCATCGCTGTTCACATCCTTGAGGATGGAGGTGAAGTTCGACAGCACCAGCGAACCGGAGTCGCCCGAGGTGACGAAGAAGACGATGGCCAGGATGGTCACCACGATGGTGGTGATGCCCGACCACGGCAGGCTCTGCAGGAACAGGTAGATCGATGAGCCAGGGTTGTTCATGGCCTGCTCGCCGAACTCCAGCGCGCCGCCCATGACCATCTCGATGGCGCTGTTACCCATGATCGACATCCAGGCCATCATGAAGGCCAGCGGCAGCAACAGCGTGCCGATGACGAACTCACGAATGGTCCGGCCGCGGGAAATGCGCGCCAGGAACAGCCCGACGAAAGGCCCCCAGGCGATCCACCAGGCCCAGAAGAACACCGTCCAGGCGTTCAGCCAGTCGGTCGGGCGCTGGTAGGCGTAGGTGTCCAGCGACAGGCTGATGAAGTTGGAGAAGTAGTCGCCGACATTCATCACCAGGGCATTGAGCAGGAACACCGAGTCGCCCACCACCAGCACGAACAACAGCAACAACACGGCCAGCAGCATGTTGAACTCGGAAAGCCGGCGAATGCCGCGCTCCACGCCGGTGGCCGCCGAGATGGCCGAGAACACCACAATCAGCACCACCAGCACGGCCTGGGTCAGGGTCCCTTCGGGGATGCCGAAGATGTAGTTGAGGCCGAAGTTCAGCTGGATGATGCCGATGCCCAGACTCGTGGCGATGCCGAAGATCGTGCCCAGCACGGCCGCGCCATCCACGGTGTGGCCGATCGCGCCATGGATGCGCTTGCCGAAGATCGGATACAGCGCCGAGCGGATCGACAGCGGCAGCCCCTGGCGAAAGCTGAAATAGGCCAGCGACATGCCCACCAGGGTGTATACGCCCCAACCGGACAGCCCCCAGTGCAGGAAGGTCAGCTCCATGGCGTGGCGTGCCGCCTGGGTGGTGCCGCCCTCACCTACCGGCGGCTCGAGAAACTGGGTGATCGGCTCGGCGATGCAGAAGAACAGCAGGTCGATGCCGATCCCGGCGGAAAACAGCATCGCCGCCCAAGTCACCACATTGAATTCGGGTTTGGAGTGATCCGGCCCGAGGCGGATCTTGCCGTAACGACTGGTGGCGACGATCACCACGAACAGCAGGTACAGCAGCACGGCGAGAAAGTAGAACCAGCCGAAGCTGTTGGATATCCAGCCGAGTACCGTGTTGATGACCGCCAGCGAGCGATCGGTGAAGAACATCGTCCATACGGCGAATACCACGATGGCGATGGCGGAACCGTAGAACACTACGGGATTGATTCGATCAGCGGGCGCTTCGGAATCATTAGGCGAGAGCTCAGCCTCGTTCATCAGTTCTATCTCCTGAACTTGTTCTGGCTTTACGACATCGCAGTGCGACGTATTGCGGCAGGTAGCGTGCAATTCCATGGGAATTGCGCGGGCCTGATGGCGGGGCGGGCATGCAAGACGTGCTGTGCTGATGACAGCCATACCCTTCGGCGACAAGAGCGCCGACAAAACAAAAGCGTTGATTTGCTCCGATCAGATGAAATAAGCGAGGCATCCTACACGATAAATGCCAATCCCGCGAACAACGCGAACCACCTACAGCCTGCTCGGTGCCGGCCAGCGCCTTCGCTACCCCGGCGTTCGGCAACGCGCAGCAGCGAACCGGTGAGCATCGCGGCGTGGCTGCGGCTGCATTTTCAGCGGTACAGACGCTGGCTTATGATCGGCCCCGCGTAACCAGGCGCTCCCTTCAACCTGCAGAGATGAACCCATGTCGTCCGATCCTCGTTTCACTGCCATGCCCGACGCCAACGGCTACTTCGGCCCCTACGGTGGCCAGCTGGTGCCGCCGCACCTCAAGCAGGCGATGGACGACATCAACCTGGCCTACGAAGAGATCCGCCAGCGCGAGGATTTCCAGCAGGAACTGGCAGCCCTGTTCGCCGACTACGTGGGCCGGCCGAGCCCGATCTTCCATGCCCGGCGCCTCTCCGAGCAGCTCGGTGGCGCGCAGATTCACCTGAAGCGCGAGGACCTGAATCACACCGGGGCACACAAGATCAATCACTGTCTGGGCGAGGCACTGCTTGCCCGGTTCATGGGCAAGACCAAGGTGATCGCCGAGACCGGCGCCGGCCAACACGGTGTCGCCCTGGCCACCGCCTGCGCGCTGGTGGGCATCCCCTGCGAAATCCACATGGGCCAGGTGGACATCGAGAAGGAACATCCCAACGTCACCAAGATGAAGATCCTCGGCTGCAAGCTGGTGGCGGTCACCCGAGGCGCGGCGACGCTCAAGGAAGCGGTGGACAGCGCCTTCGAGGAATACCTGAAGGATCCGCACAACTACCTCTACGCCATCGGCTCGGTGGTAGGCCCGCATCCGTTCCCGAAGATGGTCCGCGATTTCCAGTCGATCATCGGTCAAGAGGCGCGCGGCCAGTTTCTCGCCAGGCATGGTCGCCTGCCGGACCAGGTGGTCGCCTGCGTCGGCGGCGGTTCCAATGCCATGGGCATCTTCACAGCCTTCCTGGAAGACGCCGCGGTCGAGCTGGTGGGCATCGAGCCGGCGGGCGAAAGCCTGGACAAGCCCGGCCGCCATTCGGCCACCCTGTCCAAGGGCAAACCCGGTGAACTGCACGGCATGGCCTGCTACGTGCTGGAAGATGCCGAGGGCAACCCGTCCGCAGTGCACTCCATCGCCTCCGGCCTGGACTATCCCGGCGTCGGCCCTCAGCACAGCTACCTCAAGGACATCGGCCGGGTGAACTACCAGACCGCGACCGACCAGGAGTGTCTGGATGCCTTCATGACCCTGTCGCGCGTCGAAGGCATCATCCCCGCCCTGGAAAGTGCCCACGCGGTGGCCTGGGCGATTCGCACCGCGCCGACGCTGGGCAAGGACAGCCACATCCTGGTCAACCTCTCCGGCCGCGGCGACAAGGATGCCGACTACGTCGCCAAGCTGCTCGGCCTGTAAGCCTCTGGCGCCGGGCCGCCACCTCCCGAGAGGACGCGGCCCGACGTCGCGCAGCGCGGCGCCATAGCGGGTAATATGCGCAGCCGCCCGTCCGTATCCAGGCCTGCCCCATGCAACATAGCGTCTCGCCGATCGGCTACGTCCGCTCCTGCTTCAAGGAAAAGTTCGCCATTCCGCGCCAACCCAGCCTGGCCCCGGCCGCACGCGGCATGCTGGAACTGCTGCCGCCGTTCGACAAGGGCGATGCGGTGGCCGGACTCGAACAGGTCAGCCATGTATGGCTGCTGTTCCTCTTCCATCAGGCGCTGGAAAGCACACCACGTCTCAAGGTGCGACCGCCGCGCCTGGGCGGCAATCGCATGGTCGGCGTGTTCGCCACCCGCGCGACGCATCGCCCCAACGGAATCGGTCAATCGGTGGTCAGGCTGGACCGCGTCGAAGCGGATCGGCTGTTCATCTCCGGCATCGACCTGCTGGATGGCACGCCGGTGCTGGACATCAAGCCCTATGTGCCCTACGCCGATGCCCTGCCGGATGCGCGCAACGACATGGCTGCGGACGCGCCGACACTGATCGAGGTGCAGTGGACGGAAAGCGGGTTGCTGCAGGCCCACCGCGAAGCGCTGCGCCTCGGCGAGCCACTGCTGGAACTCATCGAGCAATGCCTGGCACAGGACCCGCGCCCCGCGTACCAGAAGCCGGAGCCCGAGCGGCGCTACGGCGCGCAGTTCTGGGATGTCGACGTGCGCTGGCACTACCCTGCGCCGGACACGATCCGCGTGCTCGAGGTGATACCCGCGACGCCGCGACCGACCTGACGCCGGCGCGGCGCGACGTCACTTGCCGGCCGGGGTCAGCAACAAACGCTGCGTGCCATAGACCTTGTCGAGATTTTCCGTCTTGAACGGGAAGCTCAGGTACTGCGCCTTCAGCCACGCCTCGATGCCGTCGGCGTAGTGCGGGCTGGCCGGGTTGCCGGATTGGCCCGAACTGTTCAGCCCGATCATCGGTTCGTCCAGTCCGAAGTCGACGATGATGCGCATTGCCGGGATCAGCCAGGTATCGAAGTCCGTGCCCAGGTGATAGGCCGAGGCGTTCAGCGTGCTGTGATCGCCGCCCATGGCATAGGGACCACGATCGAGGTAGTTGCCGATGGCGTGGATTCTGCTGCGCTGGCCGGCCGCCATGTGCGGTGCCAGCTGCGTCGCGCCGGAGGTCCAGCGAGCGGTATGCAGCTTGCCCCATTGCCAGGCGCTGCGCTCGTTGCCCAGACGGGTTTCCAGCAAACTCACCGCAGCGGCCAGGCTGCGCGCCAGGATCGCCGGTTTGTCTTCGCTCTGCGCGGTGCGCTGGTCGTTCCAGAACGGGCTGTCTTCGCGACCGAGCAGATGGTCCGCCTGGGCCGAATAGGAAGTGTTGGCGGTCTGTACCAGCGCACGCCAGGCCGGCGAGTCCTCAGGCCCCAGTTCGTCGAGGAAGATGTGCCGCGCACTCTCGTGCAGGAAGGCGCCATACAGCGCGGCGTTGGCCGAATCGGCCGCGAGCTTGCCATCGAAGGCGAGCAACCGATCCAGCGCCTCGCGCGCCTTGCTGCGTTCGGCGGCCGGCAGGGCATCGATCGCCTGGCGCAGCGGCCCGGCCATGCCCGGCGCCTCGAACATCGTCCTGAGCTTGGCGGCGAACGGCGTGACCTGGTCGTACTGCATGGCGATGGTGCTGCGGGTGTCATGCTTGCCCCGCCCGGCCAGCTCCGCCAGTCGCTCGTAGCGCTCCGGGCCGTACCAGGAGCTGGACAGCTGCATGCCATAGCCGCGCGGCACGCTGCGCTGGTTGGCGGTGCCTAGCCAGCCCTGGAGCGGGTCCTGGTCGTAGGGATGCAGCATCGGGTCGGCATAGCCATCCCAGTCGTAGCGACCGTCCCAGCCCGGCGACGGCACCAGCCCCAGCCCCTCGCGACGGTTGGGGAAGCGCCCGGTCACCTGCCAGCCAATGCCCTGCTGGTCGGCGAACACCAGATTGAGCGCGGCGGCGCGAATCTCCCGGGTCGCCTCGAAGGCCTGGTCCACCGACTGCGCGCGGGACAGGTCGAAGAAGGCGTCCAGCGTGCGATCGGCTTCCAGCTGCGTGGTCTTCAGTGCCAGGCCGTAGCCACTACCGAGCTGCAACGGTTGCAGCGGGTGCTTGCGCTCGCCGAGTACGCTGTTGAGCAGCGGGCCGTTACGGGTCTCGAAAATGGTCTCGCGGATCGGCCGCTCGCCCTTGACGAAGTAGGTCTCGTGGCGCTCGCGGGCCGGCAGCCATTTGCCGTCGGCCAGGTACATCAGCCGCGAGCCTTCGCGACGCACCTGCTCGAGATAGAGGTCCTGGTTGTCGCCCATGACCATGGTCATGCCCCAGCCGAGCTTGCCGTTGAAGCCCGCCACCACGGCGGGGACGCCGGCGATGGTGACACCCGCCGCCTGGAACTTCGGTGCGCGGATCTGCATGAAATTCCAGTACGAGGGCATCGACAGCGGCAGGTGCGTGTCGTTGGCCAGGATCGGCTTGCCGCTGCGCGTGTTGCTGCCGGCGATGGCCCAGTTGTTGGAAGCCGCCATGCCGGCCGGCGTCAGAGCCGCCAGCGGCTGTGTGGCACGTTCGAGTGCCGCCAGCCCGGGCACATTGCCACCCAGCTTCAAGCCCTTGAGCTTGTCCACCTCGTCGAACGGCAGCACCTCGTCCGGGTAGATGGGCAACAGCCAGGCCAGCTTGTCGCTACCCACTTTCTGCGCCATCAGCAATGCGGCGACCTCTTCCTGCAGGTTCTGCGAAAGGCCGAAATTGAGCAGACAGAACACCAGCACCGAATCCTCGGGCTTCCAGTACTCCGGTTTGTAGCCGGACTCGGCGAGGTCCATCGGCAGTTTGTCGCGATGGCGATACAGGTAGGCGTTCACGCCACGGGCGTACACCTCGAAGAACTTTTTCATCCTCGGCGAGGATTCACGGTACAGCAGCTCGGCGCTCTGGCGCAGATTGACCGCCCGCATGAAACGGTCGGTTTCCAGCACGCCGGGGCCGACCATTTCCGCCAGGCGGCCCTGGGCCATCAACCGCAGGCTGACCATCTGGCTCAGTCGGTCGGTGGCGTGGACGTATCCCATGGCAAACAGCGCATCGTGAAACGACGGGGTTTCGATCAGCGGCATGCCCATGGAATTGCGCCGGATGCTCGCACTGCCCGCCAGCCCGGTCAGCGGTTGAACGCCCTGTGCCGGCGGCAGACTGGCGCTGTAGCGGTTATCGAGATAGGCCTGACAACCGCCGAGGCCGGCCAGGCCGAGCGCGGCCCCCAGCGTCAGGCGAACCAGGGCGTACGGCAGACGCAGAGACATCGAAGACTCCTGTGCGGGCTTGGCGAGGATGGTGCTAACAGATTAGAGGGCGTACGGCGAAGAAGGTCGGTCAGGCCGCGTCGCGCGATTTTGGCAGAGCCTCGTCGAGCAGCCAACGGGCCGAGCGGCGCGCCTCTGCCTTGTGCCGCAGTTCCAGCGCGCTGAACTGCGCTTCGTGGCGACGGCGCTCGCTCTTGTCCAGGGCCTTCCAGGCGGCATGGGTCGGCACCTGTTCGGTGGCCTCGAACAACTGCTGGAACACCTGACAGCGCGGATGTTGCCCGAGCTCGGCGTCGTAATTGTCGAGCAGCACCTTGATGCGGATGGCGCCCTCGATGAGCGGCAGCTGCTCGTCCAGCAGACAGCTGGCGAGAATCCGCAGATCCTCCGCCAGCGCCGTCTGCTGTTTTTCCTTCAGCTCGGCCTGCTGCCGTTCATTGCGCCAGACACGGCGCCAGAGATACAGCGCATAGCCCGCCAGCGCGGCGATCAGCAGCGTGGCGGCGGCGAACAGGCTCATGGAAAGTGTCATGACAGGCTCAGGCGCCGTGGCACTTCTTGTATTTCTTCTGGCTGCCGCAAGGGCACGGGTCGTTGCGTCCGACGTCCTTCAGCGGATTACGCACCGGCTCGTGGCCATGATTGCAATGCGGACCGTGAACGTGGTGATGGTCATGGTCGTGATCGTGGTTGCAGTCGGGACCATGCACATGGGGCTCGTGACTCATCTGGGTACTACTCCGGAATAAAGTTGCCCGGGATTATCTCGCCATTGCTGGAAATGTGCACGCGTCGCCCGGCCATCAGCCCGGTCTTGAGCTCGCCGGCCAGTCGGTAGTTGATCGGCCGATCCGGCTTTTCCAGCAGCCGCACGATGTACTTCATATGCCGCCACAGGTTGGTATGCACCGGCACTTCGTAATATTCGAAGCTGTTGGCGGGAACGGTCAGCCAACCGCTGGACTCGCCGCTGGCCAGCTCCACGTCGTTGAGATGGACGGTGTAGATGAGGCCGCGTACAGGCAGGCTGCGATCGTTGGGGTTGTCGATGCGAAAACGCAGCATGAACTGCTGTTCCAGCAGCCGCGCCTTGATGATATCGACCTTGGTGAGTTCGACTTTCGGGTCCTTGAAGTTACCCGAGAACCAGGTCGAACAACCGGCCATGCCGCCAAGCAGCGTCAGCAACACGACCGTTCTTAGAATTCTTATTGTGTGTGCCTGGCAAGACATTCCGGTACTCCAAAGGACGGCCAAGTGTAGCAAGCAGCATCTTCACCGCAATGGGGTGCCGCCGCAAAAATACCAGTCTCAGGCCGCATTATGACAACGTCGTGGCAGGCAGCCGCCCGGACCGCGCGCACCTGCCTGAAGAGCAGTCAACCGGCCAACATCCGCGCCAGGACCAGTCGGGCCTTGCCGATGCCCGCGGCGAGTGCCGCCTCGATCTGCGCCATGGTGATCACCCCGCTCGCCTTGCCCGCAGCCGGATTAACCACCAGCGCCAGGCAGGCGTACGGCAGTTCCAGCTCGCGAGCCAGAGCCGCCTCGGGCATGCCGGTCATGCCCACGATGTCGCATCCGTCGCGCTCCATCCGAACGATTTCCGCCACGGTTTCCAGGCGCGGGCCCTGGGTACAGCCGTAAACACCGTGACTGCTGAAGGCGAAACCCTCTGCCGCCAGCGCGCCGATAAGTCGTTCGCGCAGCGCTTCGTCGTACGGGTAGCTGAAATCGATATGCGTCACATGATCGATGTCACCCTCGAAGAAGGTCTGCTCACGGCCATAGGTGTAATCGATGATCTGGTGCGGCACGCAGAAATGTCCGGCCCCCATCGCCGCGTGAATGCCACCCACTGCATTGACCGCGAGCACCGCGTCCGCGCCCGCCTGCTTCAATGCCCAGAGGTTGGCGCGATAGTTCACCTGGTGAGGCGGCACACGATGCGGATGGCCGTGCCGCGCAAGGAACAGCACCTCGCGACCGCCATACTCGCCCCGCAGGATTTCCGCAGAGGGACGTCCATAGGGCGTATCGATCAACTGTGCGCGGTGCAGCTTGAAGCCGGTCAACTGGGTCAGGCCGGTGCCGCCGATGATGGCATGGACAGTCATGGGGATTCCTTGAAAAGAGAAGGATCAGTCAATCAGATCGGCAGCCTTCAGCGCGCCGATGGCGTCCAGCCAGCGAGGGTTCTGCTTGTAGTCCGCCGGGCAACCTGCCCGGCCACGCATTCCCGCCAGCGCGGTCGACGGCGTGACCTTCAAGCGCTGCAGCGCAGTCAGCGCCAGCTCTGCTGCCGCACGATCGTTGCAGACCAGCCCCATGTCGCAACCAGCGCCCAGAGCGGATTCGATCCGCTGCGCCGCGTCGCCTGCGACATGCGCTCCGGCCATCGAGAGATCGTCGCTGAAGATCACGCCTTTGAAGCCCAGCTCGTTGCGCAGGATGTCCTGCAACCAGCGCCGGGAAAAACCGGCGGGCTGCTCGTCGACCTGAGGATAGATGACATGCGCCGGCATGATCGCATCGAGCGTGCCACTCAGCGCCATAAAGGGAATCAGATCACAGCGGCGCAGCTCGTCGAGGCTGCGCTCATCCACCGGTATCGCGACATGCGAATCGGCCTCAGCCCAGCCGTGCCCGGGGAAGTGCTTGCCAGTGGCGGCCATGCCCGCGGCATGCATGCCGCGAATAAAGGCGTCGATCAGCGTCACCGCGACCTGCGGGTCACCCTCGAAGGCGCGCGCACCTACCACCGCGCTGCGCTGATGATCCAGATCGAGAACCGGCGCGAAGCTGAAATCCAGTCCCACCGCAAGCACCTCGCTGGCCATGACCCAGCCACAGGCTTCGGCCAGCCTGGGAGCGTCGGTGCAACGCGCCAGTTCGCGCATCGCCGGAAGCCGCACGAAACCCTGGCGCAGCCGCTGCACGCGGCCGCCCTCCTGATCCACCGCCAGCAGCAGATCGGGGCGCACGGCGCGGATCGCGCGGCACAGTTCCTCCACTTGTCGCGGACACTCGATATTGCGAGCGAACAGAATGAGCCCACCCACTTCGGGTTGGCGCAGCAGGTGCCGATCCTCGGCAGTCAGCCAGGTACCGGCGATGTCCAGCATCAATGAACCGTGCATACAGACGCAGATCCTTATTCGAGTTCAGCGGCAGCCCAGTTCGGGCAAGGTGCCTCGGTGATGCGCACCTGACAGTGAGGCGGCACCCTGGGGAAAAGTTGCAGCAGATCGGCATTGCGCATACGCACGCAACCGTGGGAAAGCGGCACACTCATAGGTTCGCAATCGGGCGTGCCGTGGATGTAGATGTAGCGGCGGAAGGTGTCGACCTGCCCCATCCGGTTGACGCCCGGCTCGCAACCGCTGAGCCAGAGGATGCGGGTCAGGATCCAGTCGCGCCCGGGAAACGCCGCATGCAGCTCGGGCGTCCAGATCTCACCGGTCCAGCGCCGCCCGCGCAACACCCCCCCCTCGGGCAGGCCATCACCGATACGCGCACGCACCTGATGCACGCCGCGCGGCGTACAGCCGGAACCATTCTGTTCGCCGACACCGTTACGAGCGGTGGACACCGGAAAGCGCAGACGCAGCTGCCCGCCGGCAAAGCCGTAAAGCTGCTGGTCAGCGATGGAGATATGCAGAAGATCGAGAAAGGCCATGGGCGGCTAGCTTAGCCGATCAGCCGGCAGGCTTGTAGCTCAAGCCTTCGCCGGGATGGCCACGGCGTTGCGTCGCGCGATCGGTTGCGCCGCCGCCAGGGTATTGTCATCGATACCGCTGTCGGCACGCATGCCGGCTGCCAGGAACGGCACCATCATGCGCATCACCTGCTCGATGGAAGTCCGAACGCCGAAATCGTTCTCGGAGATCGCACGCAGCGCCTTGATACCGGACATGCTGAATGCCGCAGCCCCGAGCATGAAGTGCACGCGCCAGAACAGCTCGATGGGCGGAATGGCTGGCGCGGCGTCGTGAACCTTGAGCATGTAACGACGGAACACCTTGCCGTACATGTCTTCCAGGTAGCGCCGCAGGTGGCCCTGGCTCTGACTGAAGGACAAGCCCAGCAGGCGCATGAAGATCGACAGGTCGTCGCCGCTGCGCGGTTTGACCGCCAATGCCTGCTCCACAAGGATTTCCAGGAGTTCCTCGAGCGTGTCCTTCTTGTCGGTGAGCGCCTCGCGGCGATCCAGCTCACGCTCCAGGCTGGCACAGAACGGCCCGAGGAAACGCGAGAACACCGCCTGGATGAGCGCCTTCTTCGAACCGAAATGATAGTTGACCGCCGCGAGGTTGACCCCAGCCTTGCTGGTGATCAGGCGAAGCGAGGTCTCGGCGAAGCCTTTTTCCGCGAACAGCTGTTCCGCTGCATCAAGAATGCGCTCAACTGTTTCCGACTGCGCCATGCCCCCTCCGAAAGACAAACAACTGTTTGAAACTTACGTTTCACCGACCGGCAAGTCAACCACGAAACGCCGCGTGGCACTAGCGTCATTGTCGCAGACGCACTGCCCAGCGCGCCGGCTGACCCGACATGAAACATTCATTGCCAAGGCCGGATCACTGTATATAATCCCAGTCACTGTATAAAAGAACAGAGACCGACATGATCAAGCTGACGCCTCGCCAGACGGAAATCCTCGCCTTCATCAAGCGCTGCCTGGAAGACAACGGTTATCCGCCAACCCGCGCGGAGATCGCTCAGGAGCTCGGCTTCAAGTCGCCCAATGCCGCGGAGGAGCACCTCAAGGCGCTCGCCCGCAAAGGCGCCATCGAGATGACGCCCGGCGCCTCCCGCGGGATACGTATTCCCGACTTCGAGCCCGCACCTGCCGAAACCGGCTTGCCCATCATCGGCCGCGTCGCTGCTGGCGCACCGATACTGGCCCAGCAGCATGTCGAGGAATCCTGCCAGATCAGCCCCGCCTTTTTCCATCCGCGCGCCGATTATCTGCTGCGTGTGCACGGCATGAGCATGAAGGACATCGGCATTTACGACGGTGACCTGCTGGCCGTGCACACCACCCGTGAGGCCCGCAACGGCCAGATCGTGGTGGCGCGGGTCGGCGATGAGGTGACCGTCAAGCGTTTCAAGCGCGACGGCAAGAAGGTCTGGCTGCTGGCGGAGAACCCGGAATTCGCCCCCATCGAAGTCGACCTCGAACATCAGGAATTGGTTATCGAAGGCTTGAGTGTCGGCGTCATACGCCGCTGAGGAGAAGGTTATGCAGTACCAGACCAGCACTTCCCGGCCCCAACTATCGCTGTTCGACGGTGTCATCGCACAAAGCCTGGCACCGTTCGGCAGTCTTGCACCGCGCAGCAAACCCGAGCAGGAGAAAAAGGATCACCTGAGCGAGTTGAGCCTCAGCGGCAGCAGTCAGCACTGTCATCTGCTGCTCACACCGATCCTGCGCGAACTCGGCGACGCGACGGACAGCCGCTGGCTGACACTGATCGCGCCGCCCGCCTTCCTCTCACAGAGCTTCCTGCGCAAGTGCGGCCTGAACCGCGAGCGCATCATCCTGCTGCAACCACGCAACGCGGAAGGCGCGCTGGAACTCGCGTGCAAGGCGCTGGCGTCCGGCTGCAGCCATACCGTCATCAGCTGGCTCGGCCAGATCGACGACGCGACACGCAGCAAGCTGCGCAACGCCGCCAGCCTGGGCGAGGCGCAGAGCCTGAATATTCGTCTGGGTTGTTGAGGGGCGGCGGGCACAGGGACGTGCTGCCTGTAGTGAAGTGAAGGTCGAGCCCCGGAGCAGCTGCGCTCAGTGCAGAACGCGCGGCTCGTCAGCATCGTGGTCGAAATCGCCTTCTGTCATCCGACCCGCCATCTGAACGCCAACATTGAACATCGCCTTGGCAATCTCCACATGCTGCCCCTGCAGGAAGAGCTTGGCGTCGTCGGAAAAGTCGAGCGTGACCAACACCTCTTCGTCCTCGGCACGACGAAGCACGATGCGCCCGTCTGGTAGCTCGACGATTTCCAGAAAAGATGTAGGCATGGATCAGCTCCGCGTGAAAGGCCGCCATTGTAGCAGCCGGTCGCCGTCGCGGCAGCCTTTGGCGCTTCAGGCCACCAGTCCGGCGCGTTGCTGGGCGCACACCTCGTGCGTTGCGCCCCGAAAATGACGTGCCCAAGGCGGATCGGCAACGTAGCATGCGCTGAAAAACGCGCGCGCATCTCTGCGCCGGGACTAGGAATCGTGCATGACCACCCGCACCTTGCTGCTCACCGCTCTGGCCATGCTGGCGTTCGCCGGCAACTCGATCCTCTGTCGGATCGCGCTGCGGGACACCGCCATCGATCCAGCCAGCTTCACCGGCCTGCGGATAGTCGCCGGAGCGCTCACTCTATGGCTGCTGTTGCGCGCCGACAGGACCGACCAGCCCCCGGGGGGTGACTGGGTCGGTGCCATGGCGCTGTTCGTCTACGCGGCCTGCTTTTCCTTTGCCTATATCGACCTGGACGCCGGCGCCGGCGCACTGCTGCTGTTCGGTGCCGTACAGCTGAGCATGCTTGCCTGGGGCTTGCTGAGAGGCGAGCGTTTCAGCGCCGGGCAGCTCGCCGGCCTGCTGCTGGCGGTCAGCGGATTGGTGATCCTGCTGCTCCCGGGGAGCAGCACCCCGCCCTTGGATGGCGCTTTGCTGATGATCCTGTCCGGCATCGCCTGGGGCGTCTATTCGCTCCGCGGACGAGGTGCAGCGACACCGCTTGCAGCCACTGCGGCTAATTTTCTACGGGCGGTTCCATTGGCCGCGGTGCTCTGCCTGCTTTCGCTGGGCCAGCAGACGTGGGATTGGCCGGGCGTGGCCTACGCGCTGCTTTCCGGGGCGCTGACGTCCGGGGTCGGCTATGCCATCTGGTACGCCGCCCTGCCCGGTCTGGCGGCGGTCCAGGCCGCCAGCGTGCAACTCAGCGTTCCGCTACTGGCGGCCATTGCTGGTGCCGTGCTGCTGGGCGAAGCGGTGACCACAACGCTACTGTTGGCCGGCACCGCGATTCTGGGCGGCATCGCCTTGGTCCTGCGCATCAGGCATCGCCATTAGCCCGGCGTCGCCGGTCACCACTCGGTGAGCGACTCGCGAAAGCGCAGCGCCAGCCCCTTGAGGTTCTGCCGCCAGGCTTCCAGCTCGGCGCGGGTCAGCGGCGGAGTCTCGTCCTCGACGGTGACCGCCTCGATCAATGGCTGCCGCGGATCGGTCTTGGCCTTGGCCGGGGCGCGTGGCGGCTGGAACAACTGACGATAGGCGGCCAGCAACTGCCCGAGCCAGGTACTGGACTGTTCCGACAGTTCCAGCAGCTCCGCGAGCTCCGGACTCGGCGCGGCCTCTAGAACGCTGCGTGTCAGGAACGCCTCCACCACCGGCGCATCGGCGCCCGGCGAGCGATAGTAGCCGGCGATCTCGTGGCAAAGGCCGAGCAACGCGCCGTACAGGTGAAACAGACACGCCTCGCGCTCGGCCTGGATAAGCCCCTGAGAGTTCATCGAGGCAGTCTCTTCGGCCTTGCGCCAGCTTTCCAGCGAGAGGCCTGCAAAGAAGATCTTCTGGTTGGTACGGGTGTAGAGCTCGTGAGCCATGGCATGCTCTCCGGAAGAGAATGTGCAGAGAATGGACCTTCGACGAACGCCGCACCAGAGCGAACGACGAACAGACGGCGTGGCCGTGAGGCAATCAACCCGACCGACTCGCACGGCGAGTCGGTCGAGCCAGGATCAGCGCTTGTCTTCGACCTGCCACTTGCCGCCGTCGTAGAACGCCTTCCAGCCGGTGGGCTTGCCATCAACTTCGCTCTGCACGTACTGCTCCTTGGTCTTGCGGCTGAAGCGGATCACCGCCGGGCGGCCGTCCGGATCCTGCTGCGGTGCCTGGAGCAGGAAGTGATACTTGGGATCGATCTCGTCCTTGTGGGGAATCAGCTCTCGCACCAGCGGCGCGCGGGTCTCGCGATTCTTCGGGAACTGGCTGGCAGCCAGGAACAACCCGGAAGCGCCATCGCGCAGTACGTAGGTATCGTCGACCTTCTCGCACTTGAGCTCCGGCATCTTCACCGCATCCATCTTCGGCGGCGCCGGCTCGCCATTCTTCAGCAGCTTGCGGGTGTTCTTGCATTCGGCGTTGGTGCAGCCGAAGAACTTGCCGAAACGACCGGTCTTGAGCTGCATCTCGCTGCCGCACTTGTCGCATTCCAGGCTTGGCCCCTCGTACCCCTTGATACGGTACTGACCTTCCTCGATCTCGTAGCCGGAGCAGTCCGGGTTGTTGCCGCAGATGTGCAGCTTGTGCGTCTCGTCGAGCAGGTAGGCATCCATCGCGGTGCTGCAGATCGGGCAGCGATGCTTGCCCAGCAGCACGCGGGATTCGGACTCGCCCTCGTCATCCGCGGCGATCTCGTCACCCGGAATGAGGTTCACCGTGGACTTGCAGCGCTCCTTCGGCGGCAGGCTGTAGCCGGAACAACCGAGGAACACCCCGGTGGACGCGGTGCGGATCATCATCGGCCGGCCGCAGACCTTGCACGGGATGTCCGTCAGGGTCGGCTGGTTGGCACGCATGCCATTCTCGCTGGACTCGGCGACCTCGAGCTTCTTGCGGAAATCACCGTAGAACTCGTCCAGCACATGCTTCCAGTCGCGCTCGCCCTGGGCGACGTCGTCCAGATGCTCTTCCATGCCAGCAGTGAAGCCATAGTCCATCAGGTTGTTGAAGCTCTCGGAGAGGCGTTCGGTGACAATGTCGCCCATCTTTTCCGAGTAGAAACGGCGATTGTGCAGCGAGACGTAGCCCCGATCCTGGATGGTGGAAATGATCGCCGCATAGGTGGATGGCCGGCCGATGCCGCGCTTCTCCATCTCCTTGACCAGGCTGGCTTCGGAATAGCGGGCCGGCGGCTTGGTGAAGTGCTGGCTCGGGTCGAGCTTGAGCAGCTTCATGGCGTCGCCCTTGCTCATTTCCGGCAGCACGTCGTCCTCGCCAGCCTTGCTCTGCTGCGGCATGACCTTGGTGTAGCCGTCGAACTTGAGGATGCGCCCCTTGGCACGCAGCTCGAAGTCACCGGCCTCGACCGTCACGCTGGTGGACAGGTACTGCGCCGGCGGCATCTGGCAGGCGACGAACTGACGCCAGATCAGCTCGTACAGGCGCTCGGCATCGCGCTCCATGCCGGACAGCTGGTTCGGCCGCAGGTTGACATCGGACGGGCGAATCGCCTCGTGCGCTTCCTGGGCGCCCTCCTTGCTCGAATACAGGTTCGGCTTCTCGGGCAGGTACTTGTCACCGAACTCGCCTTCGATGAAACCGCGCACCATGCTGATGGCGTCGGCCGACAGGTTGGTCGAGTCGGTACGCATGTAGGTGATGTAACCGGCTTCGTACAAGCGCTGGGCCATCATCATGGTCTTCTTCACGCCGAAGCCGAGGCGATTGCTCGCCGCCTGCTGCAGGGTCGAGGTGATGAAGGGCGCCGAAGGCTTGCTGCTGGTCGGCTTGTCCTCACGCTTGGTCACGCTGTAGCTGGCGCCCTTGAGCTTCTCCAGCGCAGCATTGGCCTGCGCCTCGTTCAGCGGCTTGAACGCCTCGCCCTTCTCGCGGGCGACTTCGAAGCGCACCTTGGCCTGCTGGGCAGTCGCCAGGTCGGCATGAACTTCCCAGTATTCTTCCGGGACGAAGGCGCGGATCTCGCGCTCGCGCTCGACCACCAGTTTCACCGCCACCGACTGCACGCGACCGGCAGACAGGCCGCGGGCGATCTTCGCCCAGAGCAGCGGCGAAACCATGTAGCCAACCACCCGATCGAGGAAGCGCCGCGCCTGCTGGGCGTTGACGCGATTCAGATCGAGCTCGCCCGGTTGGGAAAAGGCCTCCTGAATCGCCTTCTTGGTGATCTCGTTGAACACCACGCGCTTGTAACGGCTGTCATCGCCACCGATGGATTCGCGCAGGTGCCAGGCGATGGCCTCCCCTTCTCTATCCAAGTCGGTCGCGAGATAGATGGTGTCGGCTTCCTTGGCCAGGCGGCGCAGCTCCTCGATAACCTTTTCCTTGCCGGGCAGGATCTCGTACTTGGCCTTCCAGCCATGTTCCGGATCGACGCCCATGCGCGCGATCAGTTGACGCTTGGCCTTCTCCTTGGGCGACAGCGCGGGCGCTTCGGCCGCCGCAGCCTTGCCGCGCTTGACCGGCTCCTTGTTGGCCGAGCCGCTGGTGGGAAGGTCGCGGATGTGGCCGATACTCGACTTCACCACGTACTGGTTGCCCAAATACTTGTTGATTGTCTTGGCCTTGGCCGGTGATTCCACGATGACCAGCGATTTACCCATGGAGAGGAGAGTTCCTGAATCTAGAGGTGAACAGAGGCGGCGCCTCCGGCAGTTTGAATACCCGTGCCGTCGGTAATCGGCAAGGCATCAGCGAACGTTCGTGCGCGTTTTGCGAACGGGGCGGCTCTGCAGGATATTCCTGCTCGGCTCGGCCTGGCGCGGACCAGAGCGACGATTCGAGGCCATGAACCGGACGCCTGGGTTAGCGCTCTGTCTAAAAAGCACCGCTATATATAGTGGCGATGGAGCTGAGGTCAAGCGCGGCACTGGTAGCCCTGTGCCAGCTCAATCCCGAAAGACGCTGGGCTCGGCTTCGATCAGCGCGAACCTCGGCACCGTTTCACCGTTGACCTCGACCGTCTCGGTAAACATCGACAGTGGCCGCACCCAGAGTCCGCGCTCGCCATACAGCGCCTGGTAGAACACCACCAGCTCCTCCGTCTCGGAGTGCCGGGCCACGGCGAATACGCGATATTCCGGCCCCTTGTAATGGCGATAACGCCCCGGCTCCAACTGCATGCCTACCTCCACGCAACTACAAAAAAGAAAAACCGGGGCACCAGGCCCCGGCTTCCATGCACCGGCTGACAACATTCTTTCCGCAAACCTTGCAGAAATGGTTGTCAGCCTAGCGCAGTCATCTGCATCTGTCTGTCAGAGGCGCTCGAAGACCGTGCTGATCCCCTGACCCAGACCGATACACATGGTAGCGACACCCAGCGTACCGTTGTTCTGCTTCATCACGTTCAGCAGGGTGCCGGAGATGCGCGCACCGGAGCAGCCGAACGGGTGACCCAGGGCGATGGCACCGCCGTGCAGGTTGACCTTCTCTTCCATCTTGTCGAGCAGCTTGAGGTCCTTGAGCACCGGCAGGGCCTGTGCGGCGAAGGCTTCGTTCAGCTCGACGTGGCTGATGTCGTCCATGGTCAGACCGGCACGCTTGAGGGCCTTCTGGGTCGACGGAACCGGGCCGTAACCCATGATCGCCGGATCCACACCCGCCAGCGCCATGGCACGAACCACGGCCATCGGCTGCAGGCCGAGGTCCTTGGCGCGCTGGGCCGACATGACGATCATGCAGGACGCACCGTCGGTGATCTGCGAGGAGGTACCGGCGGTCACGGTACCGCCCTTCGGGTTGAACGCCGGCTTGAGCTCGGCCAGACCCTCAAGGGTGGTTTCCGGGCGAATGGTCTCGTCGTAGTCGAAGACCTTGAGGAAGCCGTTCTCGTCGTGACCTTCCATCGGGATGATCTCGTCCTTGAACTTGCCTTCCTGAGTCGCTTTCCAAGCCAGCTGGTGCGAGCGGTAGCCGAACTGGTCCTGGGCTTCACGGGTGATGCCGTGCATCTTGCCGAGCATCTCGGCGGTCAGACCCATCATGCCCGACGCCTTGGCCGCGTGCAGCGACAGCTGCGGGTTCGGGTCGACGCCATGCATCATGCTGACGTGGCCCATGTGTTCCACGCCACCGATGACGAACACGTCGCCATTGTTGGTCTGGATAGCCTGCACGGCGGTGTGCAGCGCGCTCATGGACGAACCACACAGACGGCTCACGGTCTGGCCGGCGCTGGTGTGCGGAATGCGGGTCAGCAGCGACGCCATGCGGGCGATGTTCCAGCCCTGCTCGAGGGTCTGGTTCACGCAGCCCCAGATCACGTCCTCGACCTCGGCCGGGTCGATCTTCGGGTTGCGCGCCAGCAGGCCGTCGATCAGCTGTGCGGACATGGTCTCGGCGCGGGTGTTACGGTGCATGCCGCCCTTGGAGCGCCCCATCGGGGTGCGACCGAAGTCGACGATGACTGCATCTCTTGGATTCAGGCTCATGAATTCTCTCTCCCTCGATTAACCGTAGAAGCGCTGGCCGTTGGCAGCCATCTCGCGCAGCTTCGCGGTCGGGTGGTACAGCGGGCCCAGGTCGGCGTACTTGTCGGCAATCGCGACGAACTCGGCGACGCCGATCGAATCGATGTAGCGCAGCGCGCCACCACGGAAGGGTGGGAAGCCAATGCCATAGATCAGGCCCATGTCGGCTTCGGCAGCGGTCTCGACGATGCCGTCTTCCAGGCAGCGCACGGTTTCCAGGCACAGCGGGATCATCATGTAGTTGATGATGTCCTCGTCGGACAGCTCGCGCGTCTCGGCGACGATCGGCTTGAGCAGCTCGTAGGCCTGCGGGTCGACGACCTTCTTCGGCTTGCCCTTCTTGTCCATCTCGTAGGCATAGAAGCCCTTGCCGTTCTTCTGACCGAGGCGGTTGGCGTCGTACATGACGTCGACGGCCGTGCGGGTGTCGTCCTTCATGCGATCCGGGAAGCCTTCGGCCATCACGTCACGGCCGTGGTGGCCGGTGTCCATGCCGACGACGTCCATCAGATAAGCCGGACCCATGGGCCAGCCGAACTTCTCCATCACCTTGTCGGCACGAACGAAGTCGACACCGTGCGCGATGGCGCGGGCGAAGCCGCCGAAGTACGGGAACAGCACGCGGTTGACCAGGAAGCCCGGGCAGTCGTTGACCACGACCGGGCTCTTGCCCATTTTCTTGGCGTAGGCGACGGTGGTGGCGATGGCGGTTTCGCTGGTCTTCTCGCCGCGGATCACCTCAACCAGCGGCATCATGTGCACCGGGTTGAAGAAGTGCATGCCGCAGAAGTTTTCCGGACGCTTGAGCGCCTGGGCCAGGTAGCTGATGGAAATGGTGGAGGTGTTGGAGGCGATGATCGCGTCCTCGCGTACGTGCCCTTCCACCTCGGCCAGCACGGCGTGCTTGACCTTCGGGTTCTCGACCACGGCTTCCACGACGATGTCGACATTGCCGAAGTCGCCGTAGGACATGGTCGGACGAATCGCGTTGAGCGCCTGCGCCATCTTCTCCGGCGTCAGACGGCCCTTCTCGACACGCTTGCCGAGCAGCTTGGAGGCTTCGTCCAGGCCCATCTGGATACCCTCTTCGCGGATATCCTTCATCAGGATCGGCGTGCCCTTGACGGCCGACTGGTAGGCGATGCCGCCACCCATGATGCCGGCGCCGAGTACGGCTGCCAGTTTCACGTCGCGGGCCTGCTTGTCGTAGGCCTTGGCCTTCTTCTTCAGTTCCTGATCGCTGAGGAACAGGCCGACCAGGCTTTCGGCAACCGAGGTCTTGGCCAGCTTGACGAAGCCAGCAGCCTCGACTTCCAGCGCCTTGTCACGGCCGAAGTTGGCGGCTTTCTGAATGGTCTTGATGGCTTCGACCGGGGCCGGGTAGTTCGGGCCGGCCTGGCCAGCCACGAAGGCCTTGCTGGTTTCGAAGGCCATCATCTGCTCGATGGCGTTGAGCTTGAGCTTGTCCAGCTTCGGCTGGCGCTTGGCCTTGTAGTCCAGCTCGCCGGAGATGGCGCGCTTGACCAGGTCCAGGGCAGCTTCCTGCAGTTTCTCCGGAGCGACGACGGCATCGACCGCGTGCACCTTGAGGGCGTCTTCGGCACGGTTTTCCTTGCCGGAGGCGATCCACTCGACGGCGTTGTCCACACCGATCAGGCGCGGCAGACGCACAGTACCGCCGAAGCCCGGGTAGATGCCCAGCTTGACTTCCGGCAGGCCGACCTTGGCGGTGGTGGACATGACGCGATAGTCGGCAGCCATGCACATCTCGAAACCGCCACCGAGGGCGATGCCGTTGATGGCGACCACGGTGGGTACACCCAGGTCTTCGAAATCGCTGAAGATCTTGTTCGCTTCGAGGTTGCCGGCAACCAGCTCTTCATCGGGCAACTTGAAGTTGTCGACGAACTCGGTGATGTCGGCACCGACGATGAACACATCCTTGCCGCTGGTGACGATCACGCCCTTGACCGAAGCGTCGGCCTTGATGGCATCGACAGCCTGGCGCAGATCGTTGAGAGTGAGGCGATTGAATTTATTGACGGACTCACCCTTGAGGTCGAAATTCAATTCGACGATGCCGCTCTCAAGAGCCTTAACCGTGATGGCTTTACCTTCGTAAAT
>OGCL01000075.1_pt1 | contig 107565 bp, 99 predicted proteins | sample 1570041 | NCBI WGS metagenome assembly OGCL01 (sample SAMN06266162, study PRJEB24511) | hot springs metagenome | isolation source: Hot spring water | place: South Africa: Limpopo | collected 2015-06-22
TCACTTGAGACATTACCCCCAATGCCCTGCATCCTCCCCCGCTCTCTAGGTTCCTGTCAACCTAGTTGAGCAATTACAAATTCCCCATTGTCTCAAACCCCACCTGATCCGCAGGATAGCCGCTGACCTTGACGAGGGCATTCCCCAAATCAAAGGTGCTGACTAACTTGGCTCCGGTTTTCTGAGCGATCGCGATCGCATTGCCCACATGATCAAAATGACCGTGGGTCACCAGAATTAAATCCGCCCGATCTAGTTGTTCCAGATCGGCTGGTCCGGTTGGGTTCATAGGATTTTCCAACCAGGGATCGAGCAGTAAAACTTTGCCGCTAGGGGTGGTCACCCGAAAGGCTGCATGGCCATACCAATAGAGTTCGGTTGGGGCGGCTTGAGCCTGACCAGGGAATAGGCTACCACTGAACAAAATCAGCACCAAACCCAGGATACTGATCGCCCCCATTTGCCTCCAAAATTGCTGGGCGATCGTGGGCCAACGATGCCGACTGGGTAATCGCGGCCACTGCCTCAGCAGGGAATTCGGAAAGTTGCGCAATCGGTGAAGTTTTCCCATAAAAACCTTCTGGGTTGGGTGCAATTGAGAGTAATTGGTTCAGTCACCAGCAAAATATTTGCCATCAGACGACTAACTGCCCGCTTGGGGTTCGTCAACGGCTGGCGATCGTCGCTAGGGTACAGGGTCAAACGGCGGCTAACTGGCAGGCTGCCCCTAACCCAATACCCATCTCTTGCGGAGTAATTTTGCCATCCCCATCGGTATCTAGGGCATCAAACACCACGTCCGTTCCCAGCCATTCTTCACGGGTAATGAAGCCATCTCCATCCAAATCATAGGTTTGGAACAGCTTTTCTGCCGTGCGATTCACCACCTCACAGCCTTCCAATTGCCGCAGACGTTTTTGCAGCAATGCTTCCAGGCTTTCCAAGGCTTTAGTGAACCCGTGAATCCCTTCCGTCAATTTTTCGGTGGCCATGCGATCGGCAGCGTGCATCTGCTCAAAGGTTGCCTGATCGATGTGAATTTTTTCCATGTCCAGCGCCGCAGCGTGATGCGGTTCCAACTTGCGGGGGAGATCCGCCTGGGTTGCCTCCAACTCACTCAACAATTTGGGGGAAATAGTCAGCAAATCGCAGCCTGCTAGTTCACAAATCTCACCAATATTACGGAAGCTGGCCCCCATAACCTCAGTTTTGTAGCCAAACTTCTTGTAATAGTTGTAAATCGTGGTCACTGACTGGACACCCGGATCATCGGCCCCGGTATAATTCTGGCCAGTTTCCTTCACATACCAGTCGAGAATCCGCCCGACAAAGGGAGAAATTAGCGTGACACCCGCTTCGGCACAGGCGATCGCTTGGTGCAACCCAAACAACAGAGTCAAGTTACAGTGAATCCCCTCTTTTTCGAGTACTTCGGCGGCACGAATTCCCTCCCAAGTCGAGGCAATTTTGATGAGGATACGATCGCGACTGATCCCAGCTTTTTCATATTCCGAGATCAGGTAGCGGGCCTTGGCGATCGTGGCATCGGTGTCGTAGGACAAGCGAGCGTCAACCTCAGTGGAAACCCGACCAGGGATAATCTGCAAAATGCGTTTGCCAAAGGCCACGGCCAGCCGTTCAAAGGCCAGCGTGGCCACCTCAGCTTCACTCGCATCTGCCCCGGCTTCAGCCCTTGCATGGCGCAGGGTTTCATCTACAATTTCTTGATATTGGGGCATTTGAGCCGCCGCCGTAATCAAGGAAGGATTAGTCGTCGCATCACGGGGTTTGAATTGTTCGATCGCCTGAATGTCACCGGTATCGGCCACCACGATCGTCATCGCGCGTAGTTGTTCCAGTAGGCTCGTAGACATTGTGAACTCCTGCTTAACTCCTGTATGGGGGTGAATAACGAGAATAAATTCTGGGGGAGGTAGGCATCCCGGTTGGTGGGAAGATCCCTGTCTGCTGAGATCGAAGCAACCTATTTTAGGGTGGCTGCTGCCACGATTGCGAGGCTCGACACGACAGGACGATTTCCTCCGCATTGATCGATCGCTTTTTTCACATAAGTTGGGGCTAACCCCAATCCCAGTGCGGGTGTCCTAGACGACAGCCAAGGTAATAAGCATTTATCATAGGGTTTCTTAAATCCATAATTGCATCCTAACACTGGTCAATAAAATATCAGCAAAAATTATAAATCTCTTTAGGATTGAATTCGTGCTTTCTCGGCGTGGGCGGGGAACCCTAAGGTTAATTCCCTGGGATAGCCCTATCCACTGATTCACGGTTATGGGTGAAGGGATAATGACTGGGGAGATCTCTCCCGTTCCCGATTTCCGGAAGCTAAATAGTTTGGAGAATAGACATAATGCTGAAACGGTGTATTGCCCCTTTGACTGGTTTATTAATGTTGATCCCCTTATCTGGTTGGTCTCCCCCCATCTCAGACGTGCAAATTGCCCAGACAAAACCCCTCCCCAGAGGGACATCCGTAGGTTTACTCTCAGAACACCGTCGCTTAGCAAGACGCCAGTATGATGAGCCGATGGAATCAGAATTATTGGCCCTTTCGCACCAGGATGGCTATAACAACGAACAAACGATCGCCCGTGCTAAACGCTTCTGCGAACAAATGGAAGCTGGCAATGACTTCGCGAGTGATTTGAGTCAATATCTCTATTCTGGTGCCGATGACGATTTTCAGATTCCGCCAGGTCTACGCGAAGAAAATCGTAAATTAATTGCCTATTCCGCTTTACGGGGCTTCTGTACCCCTGGACAGGCGGGTGTCTTTAACCGCACAGGTCAACTATCCTTGCTCAACCATTCCCTCAAGAATGCCTATTTCTTTGGTTGGAATTGAGCGAAGACGGACGGTGGATGCCGCGATCGCGATCGTGGATTGCCGGGAACTCATCCATCCCGGTACTCCTTAGATGCTCATGCAGCCATCTGCGCATCCATCGATCGGTTTAGATCGATCTAAACTAATCTAGGCCATTAATCTAGGCCATTGATCTAGGCGAAGGGACCGGATTTTGGGTACGCTAGACATAATCAGCCTGGTATATTGCAATGCCCTTCCCCACTCTGCATGACGCGCCCTTGCGCCTGGGATTCGCTGCCGTTGCGCTCACTCTCCTGTCTCCCCCCGCGATCGCCCAAGTACCTGCCGATCGCCTGGGTTTCCCGATTGTCTCCCCAACAGAAGAGAATAACCTTGTTTGCTTTATGCGAACAGAACGAGGTGAACTCATTGATCTAGGGGTATTCTGCGTCTCCGATACTCCCGTTGCCGCCACGGAAGGGGAACCAGTCCTGGGTACGGGCGATGTGCAAACCACCCTTCGCTGGGCCACGATCGATGACTTAGACTTAGCCGTCACCGATCCCCAGGGCCAAACCGTCTCCTATATGAACCGCAGTGTTCCCTCCGGCGGTAACCTGGATGTGGATGCTAACGCGGGCTGTTCTGAGCAACGCACCAGCCCCGTCGAGAATATCTTCTGGCCTCCAAATGGGGGGATTCCGGGTGACTATGTGGCGCGGGTCAACCTCTTCACCCGCTGTCGCCCCGAACGGGGACCGATTCCCTTTCGGTTAAGGATTTTGGTGAAGGGACAGGTTCAGGATCTGGAAGGGAGTGTAGACGATGGGAACGAAACCATGAGTTTCCCCTTTTCCCTCCAGTAGGCACGCGATCGCCTAGAGACCGGATCGTGGCAACGACGTTATTTGGGCTGGGATGCAGAAGGTGGGACCGATCGCTGGCCCTGCTGATTGAGATACGCCTTACCTGCGAAAGACCCGACGAGAAAGGCCACCATAAATAAGACCGGATTGGTCATGCCCAACACCAACGCCACAATCCCCGGCCCTGGACAATAGCCCGCAATCCCCCAGCCCATGCCAAAAATGGCTGCCCCCACCACCAACGGCCAGTTAATATCTTGCTTAGTGGGCAGATAGAAGCGATCGGCTAACCAGGGATGGGGCAACGGTAGGATAAACCGGAAGGTAATCACCGTCACGGCCACGGCCCCCATCAGGACAAATAGCAAGGTGGGGTCCCAAACCCCCGCGACATCGAGAAAGCCCAGCACCCGATTGCGATCGATCATTTGGGAAACCCCCAGTCCCAAGCCAAAGAGTATCCCGGTCAACAAAACCATCCCATTCGCTTTCATCCTCTGTTTCCCTCTCCGCTTCAAAGACTTAAAGATTTAACAACAGCACATGGCGCACGATAAAAACCGTGAGCATCGCCGTGCTCAGAAACGTTAAGACAGCCACCAGCGATCGCACCGATAACCGCCCCAGCCCACAAACTCCGTGCCCACTGGTGCAGCCACTACCCAGGCGTGTCCCAAAGCCGACAAGAACACCGCCTAGGATCATCGCCCAAGGGGAAAAGGGCGAGTGGGGCGTGGGTTGTGGCGCGAGAATGTACTCGTACAGTGCACCGCCCAGCACCAGGCCCAGGAGAAATAACCACCGCCAGCTTTCCGCCTTCGCGAAGGTCATGGCCCCATTGATCATGCCGCTAATCCCGGCAATGCGACCATTAAAGGCCAGCAGGAGGGTGGCACTCACGCCGATCAAGATCCCCCCCAGCAAAGCTGTGATCCAGTTAAATGTTGCCATTATTTTCACCTCCTAACCGGATACTGCCCCATACCATACCCTGCCCCCTGGCCCAATTCCTATTTTTTAAATAGATGTAAATGTAGAGGCAAATGTAAATAGATGTAAATAGATGTAAATAGACTCCATAGAAAGTCGTCAGCAGGGTCGGCCCGATCGCTCGATTCCCGGCCCTCATGGTATTTTGTATTCTAGAACACATTATTGCGTAGGGTCAGGTCGTAATCTGACTTTGATTCTAGCGAGGACAGTGGGTGCCAACTGTACGCACGCATGGCCAGCAACGGAATCACGTGCCGGTGTCTCTCGCACCGAGGCAGTTGGGGGTTAAGCCAGCCAACGATGAACGGGCATCTACAGGTTTGTTGTGGGTGTCGCTGCATAAACTCAACGGCAACTGTTCAGTTGATTTAAGGATCACGGTGGTAGCATGTCAACGCGCTTCGATCGACGGAAATTCTTGGTATACGGCTCAGCGACTCTGGGTACAAGCCTGCTGCTCAAAGCCTGTGGCGGGGGAACTGAACCGACGAGTAGCCCCAGTCCGGAAGCGGCTTCACCAGAGGCTTCGCCTGTAGCTGCTGGGGGTGGGGATACCATTAAAGTCGGCATTTTGCACTCCCTCAGTGGCACGATGGCCATCAGTGAGACCACCGTGGTTGAAGCCGAGAAACTCGCCATTAAGGAAATCAACGAGGCCGGGGGTGTGCTCGGTAAGCAGATCAAGGCCGTGATTGAAGATGGGGCATCCGACTGGCCCACCTTTGCGGAAAAGGCCACCAAGCTGATTGACCAAGACAAGGTGGCAACGGTCTTTGGGTGTTGGACTTCGGCGAGCCGCAAGGCTGTGTTGCCAGTCTTCGAGTCCAAGAACCACATGCTCTGGTATCCGGTCCAGTACGAAGGCCAGGAATGCTCGAAGAATATCTTCTACACCGGGGCTGCCCCCAACCAGCAGATCGAACCGGCTGTCCAATGGCTGCTGGACAACAAGGGTAAGCAATTCTTCCTGGTGGGGTCTGACTATGTGTTCCCGCGCACGGCCAATACCATCATTAAGGAGCAACTCAAGGCCCTGGGGGGTGAAACCGTTGGGGAAGACTACCTGCCCCTAGGCAACACGGAAGTGACCCCGATCATCACCAAGATCAAGGCGGCGCTGCCCGATGGGGGGGTGATCTTCAACAGCCTGAACGGGGACAGCAACGTGGCCTTCTTCAAGCAGTTGCAGGGGGCTGGGTTGGGTCCCGACAAGTACCCGGTGATGTCGGTCAGTATTGCGGAAGAGGAAGTGCGCCAAATCGGTAAGGAGTTCCTCATTGGCCACTACGCCGCGTGGAATTACTTCCAAACCGTGGATACGCCGGAGAATAAGACCTGGGTGGAAGCCTTCCGCAAGGAATATGGGGCCGATCGCGTGACCAACGACCCGATGGAAGCGGCCTATATTATGGTTTACCTGTGGAAGCAGGCGGTGGAGAAGGCCGGGACTGCCGATGATCTGGAGGCCGTGCGCGCAGCGGCGATCGGTCAGGAGATGAAGGCTCCGGAGGGGCCGGTGAAGATGCAGCCGAATCACCACATCTCGAAGACGGTACGCATTGGTCAGATCCGGGATGACGGGCTATTTGATATTGTCTGGTCAACGGATGGTCCCGTTGATCCCCTGCCCTGGAACCAGTTTGTGCCCGACACCAAGGGCTATGCCTGCGACTGGACTGATCCGGCCAAGGGTGAAAGGTTCAAAGTAGAAGCCTAGTCGTCGGGCGATCGGTTCGACAGCTTGTCGGTTGGGTAGCACCATGAGATTCAGCATTGCCAACGCAGAGTTGGATCTCATGGATTCCATGCCTATCGACGGACGCGATCGATAGGCAAGATCGGGACTCAGATATCGCAAAGCACCGTGTATAATCCACCCTATTCTCCTGATCGTATTCTAAAGAATACGATCATTGGATGCAGGCAAAACAAGCATATTGCAAGGATTTGACAACTGAATAGGCAGGTCGTAATCAAACGACTACATTGGGCAAGTAATTGGGCAAGTACAACCTTAGTCGTCATGACTTTAGTCGTTGCAGGCGAAAGCTAACACTACCAACCTTGTCGAATTTACTTGAATTTACTTTTTGATGACTGGCTTCGAGCGACCGCTTAAGTTGCTGAGTTGAGTTGGCGATTACCTAATCGAGACCGTCATCACGGCTCAACACCCGCCAATGTCACTCTGTTCCTAGCCATTGATCATCGTTCAAGGTGACCTTTGGGTATTCAACCCATCTTTAACGTAGATTTAACGTTGATCTTTTTTAATGAGTGTTTAATAAGTAAAGATCGCTATTAACGTGACCTTAACGCGATGAGTCGAAAACATTTGCAGATTTTCCAGATATGAACTGAGGTGAGATTTTAACCTGTTTTGCATATTCCATTTTCATGAGTCAATTTGAATTGAGGCAATTTGAATTTATTTAGGTATTCAAGACTGAACCTATATTTCAAACTGAACCTGTATTAAGGCAGCATTGAGGCAAGCGCGTGCAACAGATATTGCAGGGACTATTCGACGGCATTTTTAACGGTGTCAGTATCGGGGCAGTGTTGCTCTTGGCCGCCCTCGGACTCGCGATCGTCTTTGGCCTCATGGGCGTGATTAACTTGGCCCACGGTGAGCTAATGATGCTGGGAGCCTACACCACCTTTGTGGTCCAAAATGTGGCCAAAGCCTGGTTACCGGCCTATGAACCCTCGCAAGAGGCGGGGTTGGTGGGTAACAGTTTTAGGTTTTTGATCAGTCAGGAGATGTATATCTTCTATGCCCTGATCGCCGCGTTTATTGTCACGGCCTTGGTGGGGTTAGCCCTGGAACGGGGAGTGATTCGCTTTCTTTATGGGCGACCCTTAGAAACGCTGCTGGCGACCTGGGGGGTGAGCCTGATCCTGCGCCAGTTTGTCCGCAGTGCCAATACGTTGCTGACGATCGCGATCGTCCTGTTTTGCCTGCTTTTCCTGGGCGGGTGGTGGATTTTGGCCCGCCGTCTGGACTGGGAGCGGATTCGCGGTTGGGCATTGACGATCCTGTTTATCCTAGCCACCGGCATCGTGGTCACAGCGGGGATACTGATGGCCCGGGTTCCCAAGCTCACCCAACTGTGGTTTGGCACCCGCAACATTGACGTGACGGCTCCGGCCTGGTTACGGGGCGGGATTCCCGTGGGGACCTTGCAACTACCCTATGCACGGCTATTTATTATGGCCTTGACGATTCTGTGCTTGCTGGGTATCTACACCTTCCTCCAGAAGTCAACCTGGGGGCTGAAAATTCGCGCCGTTACCCAGAATCGGAATATGAGTGCCTGTTTGGGGATTCCCACCGCCGTGGTCGATGCCCTCACCTTTGCTCTGGGGTCGGGGTTGGCGGGGATTGCCGGGTGTGCCGTGACCCTGTTGGGATCAGTGGGACCCAACCTGGGGGCCAACTACATTGTGGATGCCTTCATGGTGGTGGTGGTAGGCGGTGTGGGCAAGATCATCGGCACCGTGGTGGCCTCGCTGATGATCGGCACGGTGACCTACCTGATCGGGTCAGGCACGATCGCCCTGATTTTGACGAACCTCCAGGTGGCGGCCCTGCAACCGCTGGTGGACTTCTTCACCTTCTTTGCCACTACCAGCATGGCCAAGGTGATGGTGTTCGCCCTCATTATTGCCTTCCTGCAATTCCGTCCCGCCGGGCTGTTCCCGCAGAAGGGACGCATGGTTGATGCTTAGGTGCGGGGTGCTGAGGTTAACGCGGAAGGAGCAGATATGGCTGTAGTAGATTCGGCGATCGCCAACCTAGGGAGCAAGCGCAACCCCAAGCGTGCCCTGTTGATCGAGGCGGCGATCGTCCTGGCGATCGCCTTGGCCCTCGTTCTCATCCTGCCCCTGCTGATCACGGGGTTCCGGCTGAAACTGTTGGGACGCTTCCTGTCCCTGGCGATCGTCGCCCTAGGAATCGACCTGATTTGGGGCTATACCGGCCTCCTGAGCCTAGGACATGGCATTTTCTTCGCCTTGGGCGGTTATGCCTTGGCCATGTACCTGCAATTGCAACTGCCAGCGGGCCGCATCCCAGAATTTTTCAGCCTCTATGGCGTTCAGGACTTGCCCTGGTTCTGGGAGCCGTTCTACTCCTTCCCCTTTACCCTGCTGGCGATCGTCCTGATTCCCATGTCAGTAGCGGGCGTATTGGGATATCTAGTCTTTCGGAATCGCATCCGGGGGGTGTACTTTTCGATCCTGACCCAAGCCGCCCTCGTTGTCTTTTTCAACTTCTTCAACGGCCAGCAAAAACTCATTAATGGCACTAACGGCCTCAAGACCGATACGTCAACCCTCTTCGGCTTCCAGGTGGGGACACCCCAGGTACAATTTGTATTCTACGTGCTAACAGTCGTCTGCCTGGTCTTGTGCTATGCCCTGTGCCGGTGGCTGACCAGTGGCCGCTTTGGTCGCCTGTTGATCGCCATTCGTGACGACGAAAGTCGCGTGCGCTTCTCAGGCTATAACCCCACCAGTTTTAAGGTCCTAGTCTTTGCAGTGTCGGGGGCGATCGCCGGGATTGCTGGGGCACTCTACACCGTCCAGTCGGGGATTGTCTCACCCCAGTACATGGACATTGCCTTCTCGATCGAAATGGTGATCTGGGTGGCCGTGGGCGGTCGCGCCACCCTGGCGGGGGCCATCCTGGGAGCCGTGGCGGTGAACCTCGCCCGGACCGCCCTCAGCGAAAAATTCCCAGAGATCTGGCTGTTCTTCCAGGGTGCCCTCTTCCTGCTAGTGGTAACGGCCCTACCGGATGGGGTGATTGGCTGGGCACGCTATCGCGCCCTGGACCAACTGCGATCGCTCCTGGGACGACCCACCCCGGTCAGCACCTATCCCCGCCTCGCGACAGACCCCACCGTGGCCGAAGAACGGGAAGTGCTGGCGGAGGTCAAGTCTGCGCCGCCCGCGCCCGCCGACCCCACGGATACCCCCGATGGCTAGTCCCCTGCCCTGTCGATCGCTTGGCGACACCGCCGAATCGTCCATACCCAGCGGGAGAAGATGCGTGAACAACCCTATTCTGGAAATCGAAAACCTGACCGTCAGCTTTGACGGCTTCAAGGCCCTCAACCAGCTTAACTTTGCAATGGAAACTGGCGAACTGCGGGTAATCATCGGTCCCAATGGCGCGGGGAAAACGACCTTCCTGGATGTGATTACTGGCAAGGTGCAACCCACGATCGGGCAAGTTCGCTTCAAAGGCCGTAATCTCCGGTCCATCTCCGAACATGAGATTGCCCGCCTCGGCATTGGCCGCAAATTTCAGACTCCACGGGTCTACCTCAACCTCACCCCCCGCGAGAACCTGGAACTCTCCGGCAACCGCAACAAGAACGTCTTCGCCACTCTCTTTGAGCGCCCCCCCAGGGCCGAACGCTTAACCGTGAGCGGTCTTTTAGAAACGATCGGCCTCACAGCCAAAGCCGATCTGCCCGCCGCCCTCCTCTCCCACGGTGAAAAGCAATGGCTAGAAATTGGGATGTTAGTCGCCCAATCCCCCGACCTGCTGCTGGTGGATGAACCCGTAGCTGGGTTAACCGATGAGGAAACCGAACGCACCGGGGAACTCCTCCTCTCCCTAGCCGAAAGCCATTCGATCATCGTGATCGAACACGACATGGAATTTGTGCGCCAGATTGCTCGCAAAGTCACCGTGCTGCACGAAGGCACCGTCCTGTGTGAAGGCACGATCGAGCAGGTCCAGAATGACCCGCGCGTCATTGAAGTCTACCTGGGTCAGGAACCCTCCATTACCCCCCACCAGATGAAACTACTGCGAGTGGTGGCGGCGATGGCCTGGGTCGATGGCAACTTAGCCCCAGCGGAAGTCGAGGTGATCCTATCTCGCCTCAGCCAGTTGTTTGCCGCAAATGCAGCCGATCAGCAAAAACTACGCGAGGAATTAAAAGCCTATGTGATCCAGGAAGTCCCGATCGATGAAACTGTGCAGGAAATTACCAGTCCAGAGGAACGCGAACTCATCCTCAAGCTTGCCTATGACGTGATTCAGGCCAGTACGGCCCCTGGGGAAACTGAACTGATTAGCCCTGTGGAAGCAGCGGCCTACCAAAAGTTAGCTGAGTTCTTTGGGTTACCGGCTGATGCCCTCGATCGTGTTGGGTCTCCCCCGGAGAATGGTGTCGGGTCTCCCCCGGAGGGTCACCTGAGTCCTCCCTAGTTGCCACTCAATAGGACTGGGCGAGTTGATCGGTTCTCTTCAATAGGACTGGGCGGTTCAATAGGACTGGGCGGGTTGATGGGTTCTCTCCATTGATTACCCTACACCTTTGGTGAACCCGCCCCTACCGGTCAAAATTCTATACAATTGGGCGGGTTATTGGATTGGTTCCTGATCTTAAATCCATACTTCTTTGGCGAAACCCGCCCCTACCGGTCAAAATTCTATACAATTGGGCGGGTTATTGGATTGGTTCCTGATCTTAAATCCATACCTCTTTGGCGAAACCCGCCCCTACCGGTCAAAATTCTATACAATTGGGCGGGTTATTGGATTGGTTCCTGATCTTGAATCCATACCTCTTTGGCGAAACCCGCCCCTACCGGTCAAAATCCTCTCTCCTCCCTCCCCCATGACGCAAACCCTCCCCACCCCGGCCACTGCCCCTTCGACCCATCCCATGCTGCAAATCACGGGTCTGAATGTCTACTACGGTGAAAGCCATATCCTGCGCGATGTGGATCTCACGGTGCCCCAGGGAAAAATGGTGTGTCTGATTGGCCGCAATGGCGTTGGCAAAACCACCCTCCTCAAGTCCGTGATTGGCCTGCTGAAGCCGCGATCGGGCCGGATTTTGTTTGATCAAGAACTGATTACGACTAAATCCCCCGATCAGCGGGCGCGGATGGGTATTGGCTATGTCCCCCAAGGACGCGAAATTATTCCCCGTCTCACCGTCAAGGAAAACCTCCTCCTAGGCTTGGAAGCCCGTCCCCAACGCGTCCGTCAGCAAGTGATCCCACCGGAAATTTTCCAACTCTTCCCGGTCCTGGAAACCATGCTGGGCCGGATGGGCGGTGACCTCAGTGGCGGTCAGCAGCAGCAGTTAGCGATCGCCCGTGCCCTGATGGGTAATCCCCAACTATTAGTCCTAGACGAACCCACCGAGGGGATTCAACCCTCGATCATCTTGGAAATTGAGGCCGCCGTGCGGCGCATTATCGAGACCAGCGGTATTTCTGTCCTCCTGGTCGAGCAACACCTGCACTTTGTCCGACAGGCCGATTGGTACTACGCCATGCAAAAGGGCGGCATCGTCGCCTCCGGCACCACCGATGGTCTCAGCCAAGAAGTTATCCAGAACTTCCTAGCGGTTTAATTCAAAATTCAAAATTCTAGATGGGCGGGTTTAGCAAGGGGATCGCTGATCCGATCGGCTTTTGGCACAACCCGCCCCTACGTTTTTCTCTCTTCTCTCCTTTCCCTCTCTCCTCTCTCCCCTTTTCTCCCTCCCCTGCCAGAATCCCAATAATTTGTTGAATTTTTGCCCTATCTGCCGCCTTTAGCCCAACACTAGAGAACGCGGAGTTGACGACGGAGCATTAACCCCATGAGTGATTTCCAGGACTTTCTAAAACGACAATACGCCCACGTCGCGGTGGGAGAGTTTAAGCCCGGAAAGTTTGCGGAAGCCCAGCAGTTGTATGAAGAAGCGATCGCGACCTATAAGGAGGGTTTTCAGGGGGCTTACCTTTTGCGGGAGCCAGAGAGCGAGCGGGGGATCTCAGTGGTGTTCTGGGAAAGCATTGAAGATATGGATGCCAGCGAGACCGAAGCTGTTCACCAGGCCATCCTGAAGAAAATGGCACCCCTGTTTACCCAAGCCCCAGCCTTGACGATTTATGAAGTGGTGGCGGCGATCGCGCCTAATGAACGTTAGGACCGCTTCAGAACCCCAACGATACCCCAACAATCCTGAGACACCCAAACAGCAATGCCCGATCGGGAAGCCCTGCGGCAGCTAAAAATAACGTGAGTTCGATAACAGCCCCATTGCCCTCACTCCCAGCCCCCTCTCCCAAACGGGGCGAGAGGGGGAGTACAGCATCATCAGGGTTTTAGGCCCCTCTCCCTGGGGTAGAGGGAGTGGGGTGAGGGTCATCGAACTGACCGTTAAAAATAGCCAAAAAAAAAGCCCCCTAGGTGCTGGGGGGGGACTTCTGAGGTGTTCTATGTCTTTCCCTAGTCTTTAGCATAGAAGACCTCTAGCGGTTCTGGCCTCACCAATATAACTGATCCGATCGGGTGATCTGCGGACGAGTCTCCGTAGAATCCCGTAGAAAATAGGCTGATTTCCCGCGATCGGCCCATTCATCAGTATGGCTACGAGCCAGCCAGCGCGATCGCCCGCGACACCGGTCTACTGTGCTTAGGGATCTAGGCGTTCAACCACCCGTAACCGTTGGGTGACAAACGTCATCCCCTCTGGCCGAATCAAGGTCACCGTAATCCAGCGATTGTCGGGCATAATCGGCGCACGCCCCAGCTTAAAAATGCCCCCCGCCGACAGCACTTCTAAATTGGTGGGCACCGGCTCAAAAAAGTCATTGGCCCGCACAGGCTTTTCCTGGACAGCCCCCAGCAGCAGGCTGTTCCCCAAGGGTTCCTCAACAATGGCATCGAAACTAAAGGTTTGGCCCACCTTCACGGCTTCCGGCAACTGGATCGTCACCGTCGGGGGCGCGTCTCCCGTGGTCAGTTGACTCTGCTCGGCGAGAATTTCCTGCCGTACAATCTTGTCCTGGTCGATCGCTTGGCGCGATCGCAGGTGGGCTTCCAGTTTTACCTCCCGACTGGGCAACGCTTGGGTGCCCGTAATTGTGGTCAGGGTTTCCGCCATGAGGGTCGATCCCTCCTGCTGCCAATCCAGCAGTTCCGTGCGGTAACTCAGTTGGGGATACCGTTCCCACAGTTTTTTCAGATCCTCTTGCAGGGTGGCATAGGCTAGTCCGTCCGAGTTGGAAAATTCAGGACTGTAATGCTGCATGACGGCTTGAAGATCCTGGCGATTCGCAGCCGCGTCAATATCGGTTAATAGGGCTTTTAGGGCATCAGGGGCGGTTTCGGCGGGTTCCGCTTGCACGGGCGTGGCAACCCCAGCCCACAGGGCCGTCAGGCCCAAGGTCAAGCACAGTAAGCGTCGGTGCAGGGAAGTCGGCACCGCTGGATGGCGATCGGCTAGGGGTAGAGTAAAAAGACGCATGGGCAATCCCGAACGATTCGTGGTGAAGATGAGATTCTCTTGATGGTACCTGATCGTCACGGATTGGGTAGGGGGCGGGGCATCAATCAATCTTAGGTCTCCTGCCTGCCAGCGGTTCTCGCCTGGGCCATCGCGCGATCGCGATCGCCCCAACAGACCCATCTTAAGGAAACCTGAAAAAAGAAGAATCTTGGATCAGCCCCGGCTATTGGTCCCTCACTGACCTAAGCTTAGGGAGAGATGCCCTTGGGAGATGTGCCTTATGCAGACCCACAGCACCAAAGCAACCAACGCGCGCGATATCGAAAAATATAACGTTGCCACCCTCACTGCCGCCGATGTGGCCGAACTGGCCAGCCGCCTGGAGCAAGACGAATACACCAATGCCTTCGCCGGGTTAGACGACTGGCACCTACTCCGCAGCATTGCCTTCCAACGGCCTGAGTTGGTGGAACCCTATGTCCACCTGCTCGACCTCGAAGCCTACGATGAAGCCTAGGGGTTAATGCTAGCCCATCGCCGGATTTTGCTGGGAATTGGAGGGGGGATTGCGGCCTACAAGCTGTGTATCGTTGCCTCCACCCTGGCCCAAGCTGGGGCAGAAGTACGGGCCATCCTGACTGACCCGGCCCAAGCCTTTGTCACGCCCCTCACCTTTGCAACCCTTTGCCGCCATCGTGCCTACACCGATGCGGACTTCTGGCAGGCGACCCATACGAGCGGGGTCACTAGCGAGGCCACGATCGATGTCGCTGCCCAGGCGTATCGTCCCCTGCATATCCAGTTGGGCGAATGGGCAGAGGTTTTCCTGTTGGCGCCGCTGACGGCGAATACCCTGGCCAAACTTACCCACGGTTTGGCTGATAACTTGCTCACCAATACGGTTTTGGCCTCGCGCTGCCCGATCCTGCTGGCCCCGGCGATGAATACGGATATGTGGGAGCAGGCGGTGGTGCAACGGAACTGGCAGCAGGTGATGGCGAATCCTCGGTACCACGGGGCTGAACCAGGATCGGGACGGCTTGCCTGCGATCGCGTGGGGGCGGGGCGGATGGCGGAACCCACAACGCTCTTGGCCTACCTACAATCCCTGCTCTATACCCAGGGACAGCGCGATCTCCAGGGCAAACAGGTGTTGATCAGTGCGGGGGGAACTCAGGAGTATCTCGACCCGGTGCGCTATTTGGGTAATCCAGCGACGGGCAAAATGGGGGTTGCGTTGGCGCAAGCGGCCCTGCATCGAGGTGCCCAAGTGACGCTGGTACACGGTCCCTTAACGGGCACGGAGCCAGCGGCCCTCGCGGGAATACAAACGGTGGCCGTGACGACAGCAGAAGCAATGCAACAGGCGATGCTAAGCCGGTTAGCGATCGCCGATCTGATCCTCATGGCCGCCGCCGTGGCGGATGTCAAACCTGCCACCTACCAAGCCCATAAGCTGGCCAAACAGGAGCTTCCGAATCCCTTACCCTTAGCGCCCGTGCCAGACATTGTGGCTGAGTTGGGTCAGCGCAAGCAGTCCCACCAGTGCTTGGTTGGCTTTGCTGCCCAGACGGGCGATGTGGTAACGCCAGCCTTGACCAAATTAAAGCAAAAAAACCTGGATGCGATCGTGGCTAACCCGATCGATCAACCGGATACGGGTTTCGGCCACGATGCCAATCAGGCCGTCTTGATTCATCGCAACGGTCAGCAGCAGACGGTGGCACCCTGTAGCAAGTTAGAATTCGCCCATCGCCTGCTGGATTTTCTGCGATCGGCCCCCAACAATCCCCGCTAGCCCCGCTAGCCCTTGGAATCTTGGGAATCTGAAGATGAGAACACCGAGGGGGAACCTCGTACACTAGACGTAAAATTTTGCAATGCTTGTAGTAACGAGTTTAGCTTCTTCGGCGGGAAGCCCTGCACCCTACCCTTGAGGGTGGGGGTCGGGATGAGAGCCAAGGGCACTGAGGGGGTACCCTTCGGGAAGCAAGCTACAATGCCTCCGTTGGCGCAGCCTGTCCGTAGGACATAGGGTCCAAATCAGGGGAATCTTGCTGCTCAATGTACCGCCTCAAAGCAGAGACAGTGACGCCGCCACAACTGGCAATAAAATATGACTCGTTCCATAGGACTGATTTCCAGTAGAACTTGTTGACCCGCTCTGCAAATTCGGCTCTCAGTCTGCGGCTAGAAACAGACTTCAAGTTGTTAATGAACTTGGGCAGGGCCATCTGAGGGTAATACTGAAACAGCAAGTGGATGTGGTCTGCCTCCCCATTGACCTCGATCAACTTGCAGTCCCATTTCTCGCACAGGTCTCCTACTACCCCCGTCAGTCGTTGCAACATTTCGGCGGTGAACACCTTGCGGCGATATTTTGTGGTGAGTACCAGATGGGCCTTAAGGTCTACAAAAGACCCTTCCAGCGTGGGATCTTCCACAGGCTTCTCAAGCCTCTCAGTTATAGCTCGCTCGTTTAGATCAGGCTTGTATGCCTTAATCAGAGATCTCTCTAAAGCCAGTAAATCTACATCAGCACCAACAACCATATAGGCAACATGGAACCCTCTGCCCTCCAAATCAGGCATTCTATGGTGGTCGTACCATCGCCTTCTGATGTTTTCGGACTTCCCAACATAAAGGACTTTGTAGCTATCGTCTATGACGAAGTAGATACCTCTGCTGGTTGGCAAAGAAAGCGTGTCACCCACGACCGCTTTAGGCAAAACTTGAACATCCATGATAAACACCTTAAGCTATACTCTATTATACCTACTGCGAGTATGATAGAGTATGCCTAAGATAAAAGCCTCAGTGACTTTGGATGCAGAGCTTTTAGTCTTAATCAAAGCATCTGCGAAGCATCTGCCAAAAAAGAGAACAGGAGCGTCAGTCAGGAAATAGAGAAACGACTGCTTGACTACTACTCTTCGTTAACCTGATGCGAACAGCCTACCAATATCGACTGCAACCAACTTACGAACAGCGATGTCAGATGAGCCGCTGGCTAGATATGCTGCGGCACCTGTACAACTGGTTGCTGGCAGATCGTTTTGATTGGTGGGAGATGAACCCCTGCCCGGTTAATGCTTGTCCATTGGTGGCGAGTATCGCTGAGCCACGGGAGCAACCCAACTACTACAGCCAAAAGCGATCTCTGGTGCCTCTCAAGGCAGAGCGGCCCTGGTACAAAGACGTCTACTCCCAAGTGCTTCAGGACATGGTGAAGCGGGTCAATCTGGCCTTTGAGCGGTTCGTCAAGGGCGACAATTCCGGTAAGCGTAGCGGCAAGCCTCGGTTCAAGGGCAAGGGCCGATACCGCACGTTCACGTTCCCTCAAGCGGGTCACGACTGGCTAGAGGGCAATCGGGTTAAGCTACCCAAGATTGGGGCTGTCAAGTTCATCTGCCACAGGCCACTGCCGGAGGGGTTTGACTTCAAAACTGTGTCGGTAATGCTCAAGGCCGATGGCTGGTATGTGACGTTTTCGCTCGAAGACAAGTCTGTGCCAGAGCAGCCAGTGGTTGAGGTTGAGCCAACCGAGGCAAACAGTATCGGGGTTGATGCTGGACTAGAATATTTCATCGCCTGCTCAGATGGCACAACGAAGCAGCCACCCAAGTTCTACCGTCAAGCCGAGGAAAAGCTGGCCAAGCTCCAGGCGAAAGGGGAGGCTAGGGCCAAGGGTTCCAAGGCTCGCCGCAAACTCAATGAGCGAATCGCTAGGTTGCACCAGTGTATTGCTAGGCAGCGGCGGCAGTGACACTTTGAAACGGCTGGGGAGCTGCTAGATAAGGCTGATGTTGTTTTCGTCGAAGACCTGCAAGTTTCCAATATGGCCCGACGTGCCCAGCCGAAACAGGGGGAGGATGGAGCGTACCTGCCCAATGGTCAAGCGGCCAAGTCGGGGCTGAACAAAAGTTTTGCTGATGCTGGGATAGCTTTCCTGAACGATGTACTGCCTTACAAAGCCGCGAAAGCTGGTAAGCGGGTCGTGAAGGTTAACCTGGCTGGCACGTCCCAGCATTGTGCAATGTGTCTGAACCGAGTAGCGAAGGAACTGTCTGAGCGCTGGCATAGCTGTCCCCATTGTGGGGTGTCTATGCCGCGTGATGTGGACTCCGGGGTGCTCATCCAAAAAGTGGGCTTGGGGCATCGGCTCACTATAAAACGCGAATCTGGGGCAACCCGGAGGAGAAGCCCGCGCCGTACCGCTTAGTGGTCGGCGTCGGGAGTATGTCACAGATCGCCGCCGCGTGCCGCCAGGAGGAAAATCACGGCTGGACCCGCCAGCATAATCAGGGCGACAAAGGTCAGTTGCAGAATCGGCTCAATGTTGAACCCGAAAACGTTGATCGCTGCAAGCTGAGACACAATTTCCATGTTTCCTCCTGAATGAACTGAGCCGGGATGAGGGTAAATTGATTTGCATTCAATCTTATCGAGTTGTTTGAACTCTCTTTTAAGGAAGTTTACAAAAGTATAAGTTTCGACGAGAGGATACCAAAGGGGGACCCACGTGATGGCAACTTGGCAATGTATTGAGGGGTGTGGCGCGTGTTGCCACCTTGATCCGTCGGCGCGTCCCGGTCTGGACTCCTATCTGACCCCGGCAGCGCTAGCCCAGTACCTTGCCCTAGTGGGAGAGGATGGGTGGTGTATTCACTTTGATGCCGACACCCGGCAATGCCAGATCTATGCCGATCGCCCCCGGTTTTGCCGTGTCGAGGCGACGGTATTCCAGGCCATGTATGGGATTCAGCCCGAAGCCCTCAATGACTTTGCGATCGTTTGCTGTCGGCAGCAGATTGGTGGGGTTTATGGCCGACGGAGTGCGGTGATGCGGCACTTTAACCGGGCGATTCAATCCCCAGCCTAGGCCAATGCACTGTCAGCCGTGAACTGGGGAGTTGTCGGTTGGTGTCGAGTGGGCCAGACCCAACACATGAGTCGGCAACGGCCAGAGGGACTCACACTATTCCCGATCGCCGGAGAATTGGGTAGAATCTGTAGAATCTATAGTCATCTGAAAATTTGGGGCGATCGCGGGTTTTCTAGGGCACAATAATCGCTACGAGTTAGAGTGAGTGCTCATGCTTCCCAGCCGTAGCTACGCCCCGGCCCCGCCTCAGGAAACGGAAACCCGCGCCCGGATTTTGCTTTCTGCCCGTCGGCTATTTGCCAATCAGGGCTACGACGGCACAACGACGCGGGATTTAGCCCAGGCAGCGGGAGTGGCCGAGGGAACGCTGTTTCGGCACTTCACCAACAAAAAAGCCATCCTGGTTGAGGTGGTGACCCAGGGCTGGGTGGAGATTCTCACGGATTTGCTAACCGAATTGAGTGAGATGGGCAGTTATAAGGCGGTGGCGAAGGTGATGCATCGTCGTATGCTCCATTTCCGCGAAAATGCCGATCTGCTCAAGGTGTGCTTCATGGAATCCCAATTTCACCCCGATTTGCGCGATCGCATCCAGCGCGAAGTGATTGACAAGATGATGGATGTGGCGGAAGCCTTTTTTCAAACGGCAATGGATCGGGGGGTGTATCGCCGCATGGACCCGAAGATTGTCGCGCGGGTGTTTCTGGGAATGTTTACGGTCGCTGGGTTTAGCCAGGACACGATTATGGAGCCGGGAGCCTCGCCCAAGGTGATGCAGGAGATGGCGGAGGGGATTGCGGATATTTTCCTGAATGGAGTATTGGCTGCAAGTTGATGCTGCCCGATATCGGCTTTTCCCCAATTCCAAGGCCAGCACGATGGGATAGCCGCCAGATCTACCCCCAGGGTTTCTCATCCCAGCTTGGCCTGTTTTGCCAACAAGGGAGCCGCTTGCAGGAGGGTTTGGGTGTAGGGATGTTGGGGTTGGCTGAAAATCGCTGCCGTGGGACCCAGTTCGACCACTTGTCCCGCCTGCATCACCGCAATGCGATCGCACAAAAATCGCGCCACCCACAGATCATGGGTAATAAACAAATAGGTCAGATCAAATTCTGCTTTCAAACTCAACATCAGGTCCAACACCTGGGCCTGAATACTGGCATCCAGCATACTCACTGGCTCATCACAAATTAAGAGCTTGGGTTGGGTAATCAGGGCGCGGGCGATCGCCACCCGCTGTTGTTGTCCGCCGGATAAGTCCCCCGGATAGCGATCGTAGAACACCTCTGGCGGCGTTAAGCCCACCCGTGTGAGCATGTGCAACACCTGTTCCCGCGCCTGTTCCGGAGTGGCCAATTGGTGAATAAACAGCGGATCAGCAATACTTTCCCCCACGGTTAATAACGGATTCAAACAGGCATGGGGGTCCTGAAAAATCATTTGTATTTGTCGCCGTTGTTGGCGCAGCGATCGCCGGGACAGTTGGGTTAACGCCTGCCCCAAAAACTCCACCCGGCCCGCCGTTGGGGGAATCAACTGCAAAATCGTCCGGGACAGGGTACTTTTGCCACAGCCCGACTCCCCCACCAACCCCAGAATTTCCCCTGGATACAGATCTAAACTAATGCCATCCACCGCCTTAATCACCTGGGGAGATTTCGCCAACACCCGATCCCAAAAACTTGGCTCAATGACATAATGCTTCTGCACCGCTTCCAGTCGCAACAACGGCATTTCAGGTCCTTCGCGCCTTTGTGTCTTTGTGCCTTTATGTTGTTCTAGTGGTTCTAATTGATCGCCCTGCCCCCGCCCATTTTCTGCCTGTTGTAAATGCAACGCTGCCCGCAACAGCGATCGCGTATAGTCATGCTGCGGCTGCGTCAACACCGTCGCTGTCGGTCCGATTTCAACTAACTTGCCCGCATACATCACCGCCAGACGATCGCAATATTCCCCCACCAGCGCCAGGTCATGGGAAATCAAGAGCAACCCCATATCCCGCTCACTGCACAACCGCGTCAACTCCTGGAGAATTTGGGCCGACACCGTCACATCCAGGCTCGTCGTCGGTTCATCCGCCACAATTAACTGGGGTTGCAATAACAAGGCCAGGGCGATCGCCACCCGTTGCCGCATCCCCCCGCTGAACTCATGGGGATATTGGCCCCAACGGTTCGCCGGAATCTTCACCGCTGCCAGGGTTTCCAAGGCGAGCGTCTTGGCCTGTCGTGGCGATAAGTGGGGTCGGTGTGCCCGTAAGGTTTCCAGACAATGCGCCCCAATAGTCAACACGGGATTGAGCCGCGTCATCGGGTCCTGAAACACCAGGGCGATCGCTTCCCCGCGAAACCGACGCAGGCGATCGGGGGTGAAGGCTAAAACCGACTCCCCATTGAACCGGATATCCCCCTCGATCTGCGCCTGGGGTAGCAACCGCATCACCGCCCGTCCCAAGGTGGACTTGCCACAGCCCGACTCGCCCACCAACCCCAACCGTTCCCCTCGTTGCAGCGTCAGCGATACCCCATCCACGGCCCAAGGGATGGATGCCTCGGTGTTGGCAGCGGTGATGGGGGAACTTGGCCCATCGGTTGGTGGATAGGCAACGCGCAGGTTTTCGATCTGGAGCAGGGGAGTATCCATCGGTGTACCCACTAAACTGGGATGAATCAGAACCACAAAGACACAAAGACACCAAGGTTATCCTAAGCGCTTTGGGCCGCGCTATTTACCAATACAAAACCGACTAAAGATCTGGTCGAGGACCGATTCGGTGACCTCTTCGCCCGTGATTTCGCCGAGGGCGTGGATCGCAGTCCGCAGGTCAATGCTCCAAAAGTCAAGGGGGAGGGCAGCGGCGATCGTGGCTTCTACCTGTTTTAGGGCCAACTGGGCACGGGTGAGGGCAGCGGCTTGCCGTTGGTTGATCGCCACTTCCAGGTTTGCCGCTTGTAGATAGTCGGCCTGGATTGCATGCAAAATTGCAGCTTCCAACTCCTCAATGCCTTGCCCCTGAAGAGCCGCCGTTGCCACCCGGTAGGGAATCCCGTTCGCGTCCGGTAAGGGCTGATCGGGGGCCAGTTGGTCAATCTTATTCACGACCAAAATCAAGGGCCGCTGGCGCACCTGCTGGTAAATCTGCCGATCGGCCTCGGTCCACCCCACCTGGGCATCGATCGTCAGCAATACCAGATCCGCCGCCTGGGCCGCCCGCTGCGATCGCGCGACCCCCAACTGCTCCACGCGATCGTCCGTCGCCCGAATTCCTGCCGTATCCAACACTTGAACCGGAATCCCACCCACCACTAACTGGGACTCCACCACATCGCGGGTCGTACCGGGTAGATCGGTGACAATCGCGCGATCGCTGCGGCTCCAGGCATTGAGCAGACTTGACTTGCCGACATTGGGCCGTCCGACGATCGCCACCTTCAACCCCGTGCGCAGGAGTTGCCCCCGCTCCGCCGTCGCCAGCAGGGATTGAATCGTGGCGCTAACCTGGTGAATTTGAGCCTGTACCCATGCCTCATCCAGGGGCGGCAGATCCTCCTCAAAGTCAATGCGGGCCTCAATTTCCGCCAGCAAATCTAAACATTGGGCACGTAACCGGCGGATCGGTTCCTGTAATTTCCCCTGAAGCCCCGCTAGGGCTGCCTGGGCCGCCTGTTGGGATTGGGCACCGACGAGATCCGCCACGCTCTCCGCCTGCGTCAAGTCCAAACGACCGTTGAGAAACGCCCGCAGGGTGAACTCCCCCGCTTGGGCCAACCGTGCCCCCTGTTCCAAACACAACTGCAACACCGCCTGCACCGCCATAATGCCGCCGTGACAGTGGAATTCCACCACATCCTCACGGGTGTAGGAGCGGGGTGCCCGCATCAGCAGGAGCAGGGCCTCGTCCACGAGCTGCTGGCTCTGGGGATGGCGCACATGGCCGTAGAGAATCCGATGGCTCTCCCAAATCTGCCGACCGGGGGCGTGGAAGAGGGTTTGGGCGATCGCCCATGCCTGGGGACCCGACAGCCGCACGATGCCAATACTGCCCTGCTGGGGCACAATAGCGGTGGCAATGGCCGCGATCGTCTCAGTCATAGCAGTCAGTCATAGTAGCGAATCGTCACCCGTTTTGAGCACGGGTAGGTGAGGGTACAACCAATTAGGTGTGACTTGGGAGAAATTGGCTAAAATGTGGGGAACTGGGGCCACGGCCTTGAAAATGTGGGGTCAACATAACCGGATTCTCAGTGCCAACAGGGGCAGAGGCTAGATTGTTCCGACGCAAGGGCCAGGCGTTCTGGCAAGCATTACAAAAGTGGATCGCATTGCTCCAACAACGACTGACACCGTTGGGGTCAGAGGGGGGTGCGCTTAGCCAGCAGTCGCAGTGGCAAGGGCGGCGGGTGATGGCTCCCCTAGACTGGGTGATTCCCGGCAAACTGGCGGTGGGGGGCTTGCCACAACTGGGCGATCGCGATCGCCTGCAACAAGCTAATATCCAAGTCATCCTATCACTCACGGCCCCGATCGAAGCTGACCTGCCCCCAGAAGTCGCACGGGCATTTCGGTGTGCCCGGGTTTCCCTGCCCGATAGCCGCTACGAGGCTGACCTGCGGGTGGAACGGTTGGCGAAGGCGGTGGCTCTGGTGCATCGCAGCCTTAGTCAACAACTCCCCATCTATGTCCATTGCTTAGCGGGCGTTGAGCGATCGCCCTTGGTGTGCATTGCCTACCTGTGCTGCTATCACCAGTTGGACCTGTGGGAAGCGGTGAACTGGCTGAAACACGTCCGTCCCTGTGCCGCCCCCTCAATGGCACAATTACAGGTGGTGCAAGACCTGGTGCAACAGACAAGAGCCGTCGCCGCTGGCACCCCCCACCACACACCGGTCCAATCCTCTTCCCCACAGCCCCAACCGGCTAAGCAGTTCTAGGTCAAGCAGTTCTGGGGGGAGGCTCTGATAAACTATGATTTACTCATTAGGAAAGCATCCTTAGCTGATTGGCGATGCTCAAATTGTGAATGCTTTGTGAATGCTCAAAGTGTGGATGCTCAAAGGGTTCACTCCGGCAGCGACCCTCGGTGCCGGACACGGTGAACCCAACCAATTGGGGTCCGCTTGTCGGTCTCTGCCTGTGGGGTAAAACAGCGTTACATGTCTCTATTTGATTGGTTTGATAATCGACGCAAGTCAGCGCCGATCAGTAAGGAACGTCAGGAGCGCGAGATTGCCGATGGTTTGTGGCATAAGTGTGCGGCCTGTGGGGTGATGACCTATACCAAGGACTTGCGGGCCAACCAGTTGGTCTGTCCAGAATGTGGGCACCATCATCCCGTGTTCAGTGATGAGCGCATTTACCAACTGATTGATGCAGACACCTGGGTGGCGATCGATGAAACCTTGGCTCCGGTTGATCCCCTGAAATTTCGCGATCGCAAGTCCTACAGCGATCGCCTTATGGAAACCCAGGCCAAAACCCATCTCAAGGATGCAGTACAAACCGGTCTGGGGCAGTTAGATGCTCTGCCCGTTGCCCTAGGGGTGATGGACTTTCGCTTTATGGGCGGGAGTATGGGGTCCGTGGTGGGTGAGAAGCTCACCCGACTGATTGAGCGGGCCACCGCAGAACAGATCCCGGTGGTGATTGTCTGTGCCTCTGGCGGGGCACGGATGCAGGAGGGGATGCTCAGCCTCATGCAAATGGCAAAAATTTCTGCTGCCCTAGAGCGTCATCGGGCCGCTCAACAACTGTATCTTCCCGTCCTCACCCATCCCACCACGGGCGGGGTCACCGCCAGCTTTGCCATGCTGGGGGACATTATCCTGGCCGAACCCCAGGCGACGATCGGGTTTGCCGGACGGCGGGTGATTGAACAAACCCTGCGGGAAAAGCTGCCGGACAATTTCCAAACCTCGGAATATCTCCAGAAGCACGGCTTTATTGATGTAATTGTGCCCCGCACGCAATTGAAAGCCACCTTGGCCCAGTTGATCCGGCTCCATCAGCCCCCCCAAAGCCTGCTGGCTCCCCCCAATCTGCCCCTGAAGCACGCCCAGCCCATCAGTCCTACCAGTTCGGAAGTGGGTCTGTCGGGCTGATCGGAGGCCACCGTTAACCCAACGGTACATCTAGCTAAACCAATGGCCAACGACACCGCGATCGGGGAGAACCGTCGGTGGATTCCGGAAGCAAACGCTGAAAGTGGCAGCATCAATGGCATGATAGTTTTCATTAACAAACACTGATTCATCGAGACGATCGCCCACAGTTCCCTCAGTTTGGGTTAGGTCTAGCCTGTTGAGGGTCCATTAGAGTGTGTCTCATTCCGAAGGCTAACGGTAAAGATGACAGTGAGATTCGAGTCAATTTAGCGTTTATCTGTGCTGCAATTTTGAGGAAATCATGCTGAGGAGATTCATTTGGCTGGCTGTGGTCACGGTATGCATGGCCCTACAACTGTTTGTGGGCACGGCTGCTGCGGCTGAACTCGACGAAGCAACTCGGACGGTCCCCCTCAATGACCAGGGGGAAACGATCACGCTGAGTCTCAAGCAAGTGAAGGAAGGCAAATTACTCTTTAATAATGCCTGTGGCCAGTGCCATCTCACGGGTGGCACCAAAACGGACCCCAACATTAACCTGGATGAAAAATCCCTGTCCCTAGCGACCCCCCCCCGCAATACGATCGAGGGTCTGGTGGATTTCATGAAAAATCCGACCACCTTTGATGGGGAAACGGAAATTTGGGAAATTCACCCCAGTATCCGCAGTCGTGATATCTTCCCGGAAATGCGGAACCTGAGTGAGGAAGACTTGGTGGCGATCGCGGGTCACATTCTGATCCAGCCCAAGATTGTGGGCGATGCGTGGGGCGGCGGCAAAGCCTATCGCTAAGGCTTGCGGACTCAATCCAGGCTTAAACCTGTGGGGTAGGCATCCTGCCTGCCTTGTAAGCATTGTTTGAACTGCCTGCCTTTTAAGCATTGTTTAAACTGCCCGCCATTTCGGCATTGTTTGAACTGCCCGCCATTTCGGTATTGTTTGAACTGACGGCTGTTTGGGCATTGCTGCAAACTGAGGGTTTGACGGCACTCAACCCAGTGTTGATGATCCTAAGGTGAGAGCGTTCCTGTTCTCACCCAATTTTTTATCTCAGCTTGAATTGACGCTAAAAGGAAAGGGAATAGCCATGCAACGTCAGTGCGTTTCGACGGGCATCATACGGCGGCTTTGCCTCATGCTTTTGTTGGTCTGTATCGGTTGGACGATCGCCAGCCCGTCAGCCCTTGCTGCTGATGATATCTACATCAGAAAATATTTAAAAGTTACGGATAGCATTGACCTCCCCTACAACCCGGCTGGTGAGACCAAATCCTTTACTGCCGCTGATCTCTCCCAGGGGAAGGCCCTGTTTAAAGAACACTGTATTCTCTGCCATCCCGGCGGGACAACGCGGCCCAATCCGCCGATTTCCCTGTCCCTTGCAGCCCTGCGCGGTGCGACTCCCCCCCGCAATAACATCAGCAGCCTCGTTGCCTTCTCGCGGGAACCCATGAGCTATGATGGCACCGACGTTGAGTTTATTTGTCGGCAGGTATCCGAGCAATGGCTCTCACCAACCCAAATGGAACAATTATCCGCGTTTATTTTACGGGCAGCCCAGGTTGCGCCCCTCTGGGGTGAAGAAGCCCGTTCCATCGATCACTAATCTGGCTCAGGTTTAGGGTCTCCGTGCTGCCCCTGATCGTGATTGCGGGTCCCACGGCGACTGGGAAATCGGGCTTAGCCTTGGCCTTGGCCCAGCGGCTACCAGCGGTGATCCTTAGTGCAGATTCGCGGCAGGTTTACCGTGGCTTTGATATTGGGACAGCAAAACCGTCGCCCCAAGAGCAACAACTGGTTCCCCATTTCCTGCTTGATCTTTGTGAGCCGACTCAAACGCTAACTGTTTCCGAGTACCAAACCCAGGCCCAGGCGCAGATTCGCCAGTGTCACGATCGTGGCCAATTGCCGTTGCTCGTGGGGGGGACTGGCCTGTATATCAAGGCGATCGTTCGGGGGATGAAAATTCCCAGGGTAGCGCCGCAGCCAGGGTTACGATCGCAGCTAGCGTGTCTTGATCAACTGCAAACCTATGCCATGTTGCAGCAGGTTGATCCAGCCGCCGCCGCGAAGATCCATGCCCACGATCGCCGTCGGACGCTGCGTGCTTTGGAGGTGTTTTACGTGACAGGGGTTCCCATTTCCCAACAGCAGGGAGAGTCCCCCCCGGCTTACCCGATTTTACAAATTGGCTTAGATTGCCCCACACCAGAAGATCTCACGACTCGGATTGCCCGTCGGACGGAACAGATGTTTACGATGGGCTTGGTGGCGGAAGTGGCGGCCCTGCGCGATCGCTATGGGGCCAATCTGCCCTTGTTGCAAACCCTCGGCTATCAAGAGGTGATGCAATATCTGGCGGGTCAACTGTCCTTAGCTGAGGCCAAAGCACAAGTTATCCTGCATACGCGCCAGTTTGCGAAGCAACAACGTACCTGGTTTCGGGCTGATGCCAGTATTGTGTGGTTTGACTGCGATGAGCCGGATCTCGGCGATCGGGTATGGCAACGGGTGCAGGTGTTTTTAGAAAATTTATGCTAACAATCCTTGTTTTTCTAACTTGTCTAGCGCATTTCTAGCGGCTTCTTTCTCAGCATCTTTCTTGTTGCGACCTTTGCCCTCACCGTAGCATTTGCCCTCTACATAGACCTTCGCCAGGAATTCGGGTGCATGATCCGTGCCACCACTCTTTTCGGTTATATATCTGGGTGGCATTGTAATCCCACTGGCTTGGATAAACTCCTGAAATCTATTTTTTGCGTCTAGGGTTGAACGCACGGCCATGATTTCTGGCGGTACGGAATCAAATAATTCTTCAATGAGGGGACGTAAGGCCTCAATATCCTGATTATGATCTAAATAGTAGGCCCCAATCACAGCTTCAAAGGTACTGCTCAGTAAATTAGGATTTTGATACCCGCCATTGCCAATGACACTGGGGCCTAGTCGCATCCTCTCGTCCACACCAATTTGAACGGCAAACCTAGCCAGTTGCTTCTCGTCCACTAGGGCTGCACGCCGTCGGGTCATTTCATCTTCACCCAATTCCGGACGGATCTTATAAAGATACGCACCACTAATGAAGTTGAGAATGGCATCTCCCAGAAACTCCAAGCGCTCATTATCACCCCATTCCTCTAGGTTTTCATGCACATAGGAACGATGGGTTAGGGCCAGTTGGAGCAACGTCTCATCGTTAAAGATCAAGAGCTTATGCATGATTAAACCGATGGGCAAAAGCGATCGAGACCAGTCTTTCTGGCATAGAGAATCACCGGCAATACTAACAACGGTGGTACCCATTGGCTGGCCAGAACCTGCTCAAAGACTGGCAACCATTGCTGCGCCTGGAGCGCTGCCTGCACCGTCGCCTCGCACAGGATAGGCCGACACCGTTTTGCTAAACTCGCCAGCCATTCCTCGCCCTCTGCCTCTGGTAACTGCTGGGCACGTAGCGCCAAGACGATCGCTGCATCGCCCAAATCGCCCTCACAGTCCGCGATCGCCGCTAAAGATTCCAGCGCCACAGCTTGATCTGCCAACTGCGATCGTAACGCGTCCAATTCAGCAGGTGTAATCACAATCATGGGCTAGCTGATTTCCCCCGTAGAAATTCAATCAGGGCACGGTTCACCGTTTGCGGGGCTTCCATCTGTATCCAGTGGCCACAGTGGGGAATCGGTTGGATTTGGAGCGGAGCCTTCACAAAGGACTCTAGGCCCTGGAGCAGGGCCGGACTGAGGAATGCATCTTCTTCACCCCACAACACCAGGGTTGGCGCTGTGATCGGGGTGAGCGATCGTGCTCCTTGCTGTAGCCAACTCCAGAACAATTGGCGGTAATAGTTCAGGGCGGCGGCCAGGGCACCAGGTTTTGCCAGGGCGGTCTGGTAGGGTTGGGTATCTTCCGTCGAAAACGCCCCCTTGCGCACCGCATGATCCTGGAACACCCGCTTCACAAATTCCGGTAAATTCTGCCGAATCACCCACTCCGGTAAGCCCGGAATCTGGAATGCCAGGAGGTACCAACTGCGCTGCCACTGTTCGGGGCTGGTGAGCAACAGTTGCCGTAATCGTTGCGGGTGGGGTGCGTTCAGAATCGCTAGTCGGTTCAAAGAGTCGGGGAAAAGCTGGGCCAAGTGCCACGCGATCGTTCCTCCCCAATCGTGACCAATCACATGGGCGTTGAGGTAGCCTAACTTTTGGATCAAGCCTTGAATATCTGTGGCCAGGGTGTCCAAATCGTAGCCACTGCTGGGTTTTTCTGAGTCATTATATCCCCGCAGGTCCGGTGCCACCACCTTAAAGTAACGGGCAAGGGCAGGAATCTGAAAGCGCCAGGAATACCAAAACTCTGGGAAGCCATGCAGCAGGATCACGAGATCCCCTTCCCCCTGGGTGACATAATGCAGGCGCACATGGTTCGTTTCAATAAACTGGTGTTGCCAGTGGTGTTGCCACCCCAAGTCGAGAGCAGTCATATTGGCTTAACGGTGAGGATTTAGGACGCTTGCAAAACCTGAAATTCTCTTGCTGAAATTATAGCGTATTGACAGCTTGTCTGTGCAGGCCAAGAAGACGAGTTAAGTTGCCACAACGAAGGGTATTGCTAGCCTAATTTCACGATTTATGTTCAAAATTTAAATTAAAATTCAAAATTTAAAATTCAAAATTCAAAATTTAGGGTTTAGATGGGCAGGTTTACCAGAGATAGGGTTTACCCGGCCAGTTTATTGTGCAACCCGCCCCTACCGGTTAAATTCAAAATTCAAAATTTAGGGTTTAGGTTGCTTTCCTCAGTTTGGCAAAGTCAATGGTCTGAATGGGGGTCAAGGCAGCGCCGCTGATGGGTTTCTGGACAAAGAGGAATTCCTTGTTTTGCCACAGGGGAATAAAGGGCACATCCTGCGCCACGATCGCCTGTAATTCCGCGAAAACTTGCTGCCGTTTTTGCGGATCGGTTTCCTGACGGGAGCGATCGATCAACTGGTTGGCTTGGGCATTGTAATAGAACGAGCCTTGGGCTTTGGATGAGCCTTCTTGGCAGCCGGTTGCGGGTGATCCCTGGGCACAGGCCAAAAAGGGATAGATGTAGCTATCGGCATCGAGGAAATCCGGTGTCCAATCCAGCATGAAGCTGGGATAAATGCCCTTATCGAGATTCTGATAGGCCGTCGCCGATTCCACACTTTGCAGATCGAGTTGCATCACGCCCTTCAGGTTTTCATCCACCCAGGCTTTGAGCAAATTCGCGGCCAGCCCATTACTGGTTAAGTTAGAGCGATACCAGAGTTGGGCCTGGAGGGGCTGCTCTGTTGAATACCCCGCTTGGGCCAACACCATTAAAGCTTTTTCGGCGTTGCCATCCCCGTAAGCTTCTTTGAAAACAGGCACACTGCCCTCTAAGGTACCGGGAATCAGGCTATAGAGGGGTTCAACCAGACCTTGGAAAACGCGGGATTGGAGCAGGGGACGATCGACGCTGGCCGCTAAGGCTTGCCGTACCGCCAGTTGGTCAAAGGGCGGTGAGTTGACGTTCAGGGTGAGATAGTGAATGCCCGTGCCTGCCCCCTCGATCACCTGCCAGCCTGCGGTTCCAGCCTCTTGTTTCAGACTGCGAATTTGGTCGGGGTCAAGGTTTTGGTAGGCCACATCCACCGCTCCGGTGCGGAAACTGTTGTACAGGTTAGCGGGACTGGACAGGATCTGGATATCCAGGCCAGGGTTGGCCGGTGGTTCGCCCCAGTAGTCGGCAAAGGCATCAAGGCGCAGGCGATCGCTGCCATATTCCACCAATTGGTAGGGACCCGTACCGACAAAGGTATTGGGGTTGAACTTACCCACTCCTAGTTCGTAGGCTTGGGGGGAAACGGCCACTGCCCCCGGAATCGTCAGCAGGGAAGGGAAGGCCACAAAGGGAGCCTTGAGACGAATCGTTAACTCGAATTCACCCGTGGCCTCAACTTGCGCGATCGTATCCGTAAACAGGAAGGAGGGTGTGCCCCCATTCTCCATGAAACGCCGCAGGGAAAAGGCCATCGCCTCGGCATTGAAGGGCGTACCATCGTGGAATTTCACCCCTTGCCGCAGGGGAATCACATAGGTCAACCCGTCCTCACTGATTTGGGGCAACTCCGTTGCTAACTGGGGGGTGAGGGTGGGGGACGCATCGGGGCTGCTGGCGGTATAAACATAGAGGCGATCGCCCAGGTTATAGAGCAAATTATTCGAGAGGATTTCGTAGGCATCGGCGGGGTCGAGGGTACGCAAGCGAGCGGTGGTGCCTAGGACCAAACGGCCACTGCCCGTTGCAGTTGGGGTTGAAGTCGCTGTTTCCGTCGGCGGGGTGGGACTTTGGCAAGCAATCACCAGCCAAGCACACGCGGCCAATAATCCCCAAAACCGGAAGGACGATCGCGGGACGATCGCCTGAACCAATGGCCAAGGGGATAACACACGTGCCCACTTCATCCGCGTTCCTCTCTCTTCCTCTCTGGTCGCCAACCACCTGCGCGCTGTTCCAAATCCCGGCAAGGCGCATGAATCCCTACAATACCCTAGTTTTAGGCGGATTTAGCCCGTATTTGTGCCTCCCAATGCCTGCTGCCCATGCTCCCCTCGGTAGCCCCCGCCTTGGGGATGCATATATACCTAGCAGTGACACCCATTAAAAAATGCGCAGGTAACGATAAAACATTTAAATTGGCTATCTGTTGCGCAGGTGCAATTTAGGTAAGGGAAGTTGATAGAATATTAAGGAAAACTAAACACACCAAGCGAAACTCGCATAATTTAATCCTATTGATGACCCTGGCCCCTGCCGTCCGCTCGGACTGCTGTCGTGGTTTTGCCAGAGCAGGCACGTCAAGGGAATTGACCTGTATAAAATGCAGCATGGCCAATGACTACCAGAACTAGAACCGGGCGGAATGCCAGAACCAGGACCGTGGCAGAATCGGGAGAGACGCCAATGGATAACCAACCAGTGAATGAAGTCCCTGTGCCCTCTACCGAGAATGGCGCTAGGGCGGTAAACCTGTCAGCCGAAAGGGAAGATACAAAACCAGTGGAAGCAAAACAAGACACATCCAAGGGAACCGGGTCCTTAGCCGTCCGTAAGTCCAGTCCCAGCAAGTCCAAGGGATCAGGCGGGTTGGTGGTGCATCAACCCAGTGGCCTACCCAACAATCGCCCGATTATTTCCAGTGGAGTGCAGATCGTGGGAACCTTTATCGATGGCGGCATCCGTCCAATTGGGGCCAGCGATTCGCACTTGGTAGAGTCCGACTATCACTATGGCAACCGCCCGATCGCGGCCAACTATCCCGAAGTGACCAGTCTGGTGCATCTGGAGGAAGCGCCCCTGTTCTACGGACGACCGGTTGCGGCCAACTATCCAGATGTCGCCCATCGGGTGAACTTGGAAAACGCTGAGATCTTCTACAAGCGCCCGATCGCCTCCAACGACATCGATGATCCCATCACCCTCATGGGCTACCTCGACTAAACCCTGCTCCGGATTGCTGAGAAGTCTTTGGATACTTGCTAATACCCCTCGCTCCTAGTGCTCACCCAGACGCTAGGAGCTTTTCAATTTGAGCCTCCCCTATCTCCCCAGAAGATCCCTACTCCCTACTCCCCGATCGCCTCATAAAGCGTCCCCCGTTGCCGATAGGGCCGCCCGATCGCGATCGCCGCCCCCTGCAAATCAGCCACTGTCAGGCAGGTTCCCCCCTGGGCACCGGCCATTGTTGAAATGTGTTCCTCCATCAAAGTGCCGCCGATATCGTTGCAGCCCCAAGTCAAGGCTTCCGTCGCACCAGCTAGTCCGAGTTTGACCCAACTGGGTTGGTGGTTGACGATCCAATTGCCCAGGAAGATCCGGGCGACTGCCATGAGCCGGAGGGCATCGGCCAAGATGGGTTGATCGCGCCCGACCCGTCGCCGCAGGGAAGGGGGAGCGTCCTGACCCACAAAGGGCAGCAGGATAAATTCGGTAATACGGGCGGGATATCCCTGGGCGATCGCCGTTTGTTGGAGCGATCGCAGGTGGGTGAGGTGCTCGATCTGGTGGGCAGCGGTTTCAATGTGGCCCGACAGAAGGGTGCTGGTGGTGGGCATACCCAGGCGATGGGCAGTGCTGATGATCTCTAACCAGGTGGCGGTGTTGATTTTTTCAGGACAGAGGACTTGCCGGACGCGATCGTTGAGCACTTCGGCAGCGGTGCCCGGCATCGAGCCAACCCCAGCCGCCTGAAGGGTCCCGATGACCTCAGTAATGGGGATCTGGTCTTCCCTGGCAATGAAGGCAACCTCTTGGGGCGAAAAGGCGTGGAGGTGCAGGGCGGGAAAGGCGGACTTAATCGTGGTCACCAACTGTTGGTAGTAGGCCAGGGTGGAGCCGTGGAGCTTAGCCGCTGGATTCAGGCCCCCCTGCATACAGATTTCCGTGGCCCTCCGCTTAACCGCATCGGCAGCCTTGGCCAGGATCGCGTCCCCATCCAACCAGTAGGCTCCGGGTTGGTTGGCATCGCGGCGAAAGGCACAGAAGTTGCAATGCTGTTCGCAGATATTGGTGAAGTTAATGTTGCGGTTGATCACGTAGGTCACGGGATCACCGGCCTGTTGGTGGCGCAGGCGATCGGCGGTGCGGCGAATTTGGGCGATCGTTGCTGGGTCCGTTGCCTGCAATAGGGTCACCCCCTCCGTCCAGTCCAGATCAGCGCCACTGCTGGCCTTGGCTAGAATATCCGCAATGGGCGGGGTCATGTTGTCCGGGAGCGGGGGTGAGGCAATCATTTCAGGATGAGGTTAAAGGGTAAACGGGCATAAATTCCCAGGGGGTCGGGATGGGTTTGGAGCCAACTCAGACTCCGTTGCAGTTGTTGCAGTTCGGTGGCGAGGGGCGGCAGGGGGGCGGACACGCGTGGGGGTGGGGTGGGCAGCAGCTTCAGGGCGATCGCGCGGCTGAAGAACCGTTCGAGTAACTGCTCCTCCAGATTACGCCGGGGCGGGTATTCCTCCAGTTGCCAGGTATCCCCCAGTTGGGCTTGTTGCACCGCATAGGCGATCGCGTCGTCCAGGTTGCCTAATTCATCCACCAGTCCCAATTTCTGAGCCGCTAAGCCAGACCAGACGCGTCCTTCAGCCACCGCAGCGACCTTTGCCTTCGGGAGGTTGCGGGCTTCGGCGATCGCCGTCAGAAAACGCTCGTAAACGGCGTTGGCCAATTCCTGTCGGAGGGCGAGTTCCTGGGCCGTGAGGGGACGGGCGAAGGTGTTGCCTTCCGCCGACGGAGCAGTTTTGATCGCGTCAAAGGTCACCCCCTGGTTCTTGGCCAGTTGTTGGATATTGAAATAAATCCCGAAGACCCCGATCGAGCCAGTAATGGTGGTCGGTTCGGCAAAAATGCGCTGGGCCGGGATCGCGATCGCGTAGCCCCCGGAAGCCGCCAAATCCCCCATTGACACAATCACAGGTTTCACCTTTTGGGTCAAGGCGACCTCCCGTTGGATCAGTTCCGAGGCTACTGCGCCCCCCCCCGGACTGTTGATGCGCAGCACGATCGCCTTCACGGTCTCATCTAAACGCAGGGTCCGTAAATCCCGCACCAAGCGATCGCTGCCCACGCTGGCTTGGCCCTCAATGCCTTCCCCTGGGACAATTTCCCCTTCCACATAGACCAAGGCCACACGGGGGGCACTATCGAGGGCGGTTGGGGGGGATGGCGCAAGGGTATCGGCATAGGAACGGACTCCAATCTGGCGAAAGGCATCGTCTCCGTCGGGTTTCCCGCTGAGTTGCCGCAGTTCTGCCAACAGTTCATCTTCGTACAGGAGACGATCGACCAGCCCCTGGCTTTGGGCCTTCTCCGCCGTCAGTAGTCCCCCGGCATTGGCGATCGCTTGCAACTGTTGGGGTTGGAGTTGGCGAGCCGCCCCGATCTGGGTCAGGTGCGTTTGCCAGAGGTCCCCCAGCCATTGCTGGGTTTGGGCAACGCTTTCCGGGCTGCTTTGGGTCAACAGCAACGGCTCAACGGCGGATTTGTACTGCCCCACGCGAATCACTTGGACCCCCACTCCAAACTTTTTCAGGGCACCGGCAAAAAAGATATTTTCCACCCCAAACCCATTGAGTTCGAGCAGCCCCAGGGGATTGATGGCGAGGGTATCGGCTCCAGTTGCCAGGGTATAGGCCGGTTCTGACCAATCCACCGCGTAGGCAAAGATCGGTTTGCCACTGGCCTGGAACTGGGCGATCGCCGATCGCATGGCCTGGAGCGAAGCTGGCCCCGCCAGCCCCGTACCCGCCCGTCCATCCAGGAGCAGGGCAACAATCTTGTCATCGGTGGCGGCGTGGACAATCGCCTGGGTCAGGGACCGGAGGGTAATGCTGGTGTCGGTTTCCCCCAAGAGTACTTGGTTAAGGACACTGCTGGGATCGAGGACTGGCGGCGAATCGGTCACAGATAGGGAGAGGTCAAAGACTAAAATCGACTGGGCCTTGACCTTGGGTGTGGGTTCCCGGCTCACGGTAGCCAGCAGGAGGAAGATCAGGAGACCCCCCAGCCCCGCCATCACCAGGGCGGAAAATAGGATTAACCCCACGATCGTGGCGAGGGTCTGTTTCAGAAAATCACGCATACTACCGTTTGCCACCCAAATGGAACCTGCCCCAATGACCGAGCCAATGACCGAGCCAACTAGCCCATCGCCCCAGACCTGCCGACGCAGTGCGCATTATGCAACCCATGCGGACGGAGAGACTCGAACTCTCACGTCAAAGACACTAGAACCTAAATCTAGCGCGTCTACCAATTCCGCCACGTCCGCAGATCCCTAGCGTTCCCATCCTATCAAATTTCCTCCCGGTCGCGGCACTTCCTTATGGGCGTGATAGGCATGATAGGTGTAATGAAACGTGAGTTCGATAACAGCCCAATTGCCCTCACCCCCCACCCCCCTCTCCCTAGGGGCGAGGGGGAGTCCGGCATTTTGCCCTCACCCCCCACCCCCCTCTCCCAAGCAGGGCGAGGGGGAGTCCGGCATTTTGCCCTTACCCCCCAGCCCCCTCGCCCAAGCAGGGCGAGGGGGAGTCCGGCATCATGAGGGTTTTAGGCCCCTCTCCCTGGGGGAGAGGGGTTGGGGTGAGGAGCATCGAACTGACGTTAATGGACATTGCCCAGTCTCACCTCACCGCCGACCAGGATATCCGTGACCGCTTCTCAGGGCCGATCGCTCAGGGCCGATCGCTCAGCGATTGGGACCAGTGGTGCTGTAAGGCTGGTAACAGATACGTGCTCAAGGTGTGGGCATCAACACCGAGGACCGTTCGCTCGGCGGCAGCCAGCAGGGCTGCCTGGGAATGCCACCACACCCCAGCGGCGATCGTTTCCCCCACGATTTCTCCCCGCATCGCGGCCTGGGCCATCAACCCACCCAAAAGGCCCGTGAGCACATCGCCACTGCCTCCCCGTGCCAGGGCCGGGGTACTGGCGGGATTGACGTAAGCAGTTCCGTCGGGAGCAGCCACAATCGTCCGTGCCCCCTTGCGGACCACGATCGCGCCACTGGCCTGGGCCGCTAATTGGGCCTGGGTAATCCCGTCAGAGTCCTCGATCGCGAGGGCAGGGAACAGGCGGCGGAATTCCCCGGCGTGGGGGGTCAAGACCGTGGGGGCAGCGCGTTCGCGTAGCGTCTCCGCAGGAGAATCGTGACAGCGACTCGCTACGGATTGGGTGGCTAACCAGTTCAGCCCATCCGCATCCAATAGCAGGGGACAGGCTGACACCGCCATGACGGAGGTGAGCAGGGGGGCTGCTGCCAGCGTTAAACCGGGTCCTGCCGCGATCGCGCTATAGGGACAGGCCGTGGCCAGATCCAGATCTGCCGGTAATGCCGCGATCGCCCCCGTTTCGGTTTCCGGACAACCAAGGATTAAAGCATCGGGAAGTTGGCTAACGAAAAACGGCTTGAGAGACTGGGGAACCGCGATCGACAACATCCCCACGCCACTGGCCTGTGCGCCCAACCCCGCCAGTAGCGCCGCCCCTTGATAGCGCTCCGATCCAGCAATCAGGAGCAAATGTCCCTGTTGGTACTTATGGGTCGTGGCCGATCGTGGGAGGGGCAGGTGGGCGATCGCCGTGGCCGCCGTCAGCCGTCGCAGGGGGGGAGCCGTTCCCAGGACCGCCGTCACGGTAGCCAAGGGCAGCCCAAAGTCGATGAGTTCCGTTCTACCGGCATAGGCGAGGGCAGTTTCCTGGAGCAAGCCCCGCTTCCACAGGCCCAGACACAGGGTATGGTCGGCCCGGATCGCCGTTCCCAGGGCCATCCCGGTATCGGTGTGGAGACCGGAGGGCAGGTCAATGCTGACGATCGCCGCCCCGGACTGACTCACGCGATCGACCAGGGTTGCCATCTCCCCGGTGAGGGGCCGCTCCAACCCAAAGCCAAAGAGGCCATCGATCAGCAGGCCACCGTTAAGCAAGGGGTCGATCGTCTCAACAAAGGGAATACCGAGGGACTGGGCATACTGGGCATGGTTGGCGGTTAAGGGCTTTTGTTTCGCGATCGGGGCATGAATCAGGACTGAATATCCCTGGAGATGGAGTTCACGGGCGACGACCAGGGCATCCCCGCCATTGTGGCCGGGACCGACCAACACCCCCACGGTTTTACCTGCCAGTTGGGCACGGGGATACAGGGTTTGAATCCGGGCCGCCACTAGGCCTGCCACCTTTTCCATCAAAGCCGCCACGGGCATTCCTGCGGCAAAAACCTGGGCCTCAATGTCCCGCATCTGGGCGGCAGTCACAACCCAGCGATCGCGTTCAGCGTGTGGAGACTCTCCCGAATCTAAGGCGGCTAACACCGGTAATACTGGCTTTGTCATCATGAGATCCCCCAGGGGCTTACCATCGCGCCCCAGACCCTCCCCCCAAGCCCAGTAGTTCTGCTGTCATGAATTCCACCTGTTATGCCAGCGGTAAATTTCCTAATACCCAAAATAAACCCGGCTATTGCGGAAACCTGAGCTTTGTAAAAAATTGTTCCAAAACTCTGCCTGACTGCGCCGATCGTAGGGGCCGATCGCCACGTGGGGACCCCTGGGCTTCAGGCGCTCCACCACCCGCAACTCGCTGCCCCCCAGCACCCGCACCCGATTGGCGATAAAGGCCAACTCATCGGCCCGCCCTGGAATCACCACAAAAAAGGCCCGCACCCGTTCCGGCGGTAAGACGATCGGCGGCTGGGGGTTGACGATCGGGGGTAGGATGGGCGGGGGATAGGGATTGCCCCATCCCGGATCACCGATCGGGGCTGTGACCGGGGGCGCGGTGACGATCGCATCCGTCAACGTCAGCACCCTAGCGGTAAAGCCACTCATGGCCAGCGTATTGGCCTGCTGAATGGCATTCGATTCATAGCGAAATAAGCCCGCCTGGATCACCGATCGCCCATCCAGCGATCGGATAAAGGCATCCGGCACCACCCGCTGCACATCGGACAAGCGTTGGGGGCTACTGTTATCGATAATCACCACATAGTTGCCGATCGTGCCTAGGCTGGGCGGTGGGGTATAGACACCCTGGCTAGGGGCCGGTATCACCGTCGTGGGGGAAAAGTCAAATTCGGTGCCACTGGGTACCGTTGCGGGCGGAAAAGCGTTGGGGTCGATGGCCGGGGGCGGCGGGGGCAGGGCATCCCAAACCGGTGCTTGAGCTAAGCTCGGCGGGATCGTTCCGACCGCCATCCCAGCCATTCCGACCAGGGTCAGTAGGGTTATCCCGAACCGCCCAGGGGCTAGCTGCCGCCTAGGGAGAGGGTGATCCGGTGATGGACACCGCGATTCCTGGGGGAATCGATCGTAATAGCATTGGCGTTGATCCGACAGCATGAAAGTTCTCCCACCCCATAGGCTGACCGTGCGGTAAAGGGCCACCGAGGCCACGACAGCTTCGCGACGCCAGCGGCAGATCGGGCAAAGTCGCCGATAGTCTATCACGCACATTTGAGAAGGTCGAATCATCTCGAATCATTAAAGAAAGAGAAATGTTAGCCTAAAGATCAAAAGATGGCCTGCTAATCGCAACGGTCGATCTGTTTCTGCCTGGGTCCGCTGTCACCTTTGCATTCCCCTGAGCTTGTCCATGAGCTTGTCGATCCCTAACGTGCCTGTGCCGAATCTGTCCGTTCCTGAGTCACCCACGCCGACTAAGGTGGTGGTGGGGTTATCGGGGGGGGTTGATAGTTCCGTGGCTGCCGCCCTGCTGGTACAGCAGGGGTATGACGTGGTGGGCCTGACCCTCTGGCTGATGAAGGGCAAAGGGCAGTGTTGCTCTGAGGGGATGGTGGATGCGGCGGCAATCTGTGAACAATTGGGGATTCCCCATGAAATTGTGGATAGCCGCGATCGCTTCCAACGCGAAATTGTGGACTACCTGGTGACGGGTTATGGGGCCGGAATTACGCCTCTGCCTTGTTCCCAATGCAATAAGGCGGTCAAGTTTGGGCCAATGCTCGACTACGCGCGGGAAATTCTGGGGGCAACCCATGTCGCCACGGGCCACTATGCCCAGGTGCGGTATGACACCGATCGCGATCGGGTGCAACTACTGCGAGCCGTCGATCGCAATAAAGACCAATCCTATTTCCTCTACGATTTACCCCAAGCGGTTTTGGCCAGCCTCATCTTTCCCCTAGGCAGCCAGCCCAAGACCGATACCCGGCGGATCGCCAGCGAACTGGGCCTGAAGACGGCCAACAAGCCAGAAAGTCAGGATCTCTGCCTGGTCGAGTCCCACGGCTCCATGCGCACCTTTTTGGATCAATACCTCGCTCCCAAGACGGGAGAAATTGTTGACCTGGATGGGCGGGTGTTAGGCCAGCATAATGGCATCCACCATTACACCATCGGCCAACGGCGGGGCATTGGCGTTGCCGCCGCCCAACCGCTGTATGTGATTGGTCTGGATGTGGCTCGAAATCAGGTGATTGTGGGTGATCGCAGCCAGGCCACCCGCCCCGACTGCACCGTGCGGCAAGTCAACTGGGTTTCGATCGCGGAACCCCCAACCCCGATCGCAACCACCGTCCAAATTCGCTACCGAACCCCGGCGATCCCAGCCACAATCTTGCCGTTACCCGATGCCCGCGCCAAAATTATATTTAAAGAGCCGCAGTTTGGGGTCACCCCCGGTCAAGCAGCGGTTTGGTACGAGGGAGATTGTCTACTGGGAGGAGGCATTATTGAATCGGATACTGCACCGCCTGCCGATCGTCCCGATTTTTCGGCAGGTTAGCCCTTAAATCCTCGGATCGATCAGTTAATAGTTAGGGCTGTTAGTATCGTTACACATACAACTGTCTCGAATTGTTACTCTTTTCCTCAAGATGGCTGCAAGAATGAATACCTTAAGTTAGATTACAGTTAGGCGACCTTTAGACTATCTTTAGGATTGCTGCACGAGGATTGCTGCACGGGCTGCTCGTGTCTTAAGGCCGAGAAGCCAATATTGTTAACGGGTGCTTTAGTGTGGGTGCTTGAGTACGGCTGATGGGGTGTTCTACTAGTCGGCGCGATCGTGCCTCGGCGATCGTCGAGTCTAAGTTAATCCAATAAGGCTAATAACCCGTTTGGGATCTTTGTTGGCGAGCCTGTGTCGCTTCTCTCGCAAGTTTAACAAGGTTGATCCAGCCATGTTGAGAGAAGAGGCCAGTGTGTCGAGTTTAGGCTAGCAAGACTACCGATAACGATCGCTCGTTATCGATCGTTATCACTCAATGGATGTGAGCAGTGATTTTCACTGCGATTGCTGGGTTGATGTTGAGTCACCAACTGCTACCACCCCCTCCCTGTTCGATGTGCTGCTATGAAGCTTTCACCTTTTACCCACTATTATCTGCGTAAACTTTTGCGGGACCGGCTCGATCCAACGGTGGCATCGGCTACCGTATCGGCCTCCGCTAAGGAGACCAATCTGAATGCAGTGCTGGACAAACTTTATCCCAGTGAACCCGGCATTAGCATTGCCGTGAAAGAATTGGAAAATTTGGTTAGTAATCACCAGTGGATTACAACTAAGCATATCCAGAGCCAGGTCAATACCACGGCGATCGAGGATCGGATTTTGCAAATCTTTGAGCCGAACCAAGTGGCGAACCTCTCCCAATTAGAAGCCACACTGGACCAAACCCCTTCCCTTGCCCCCGCTAATTCACCGCCCCAACAAGCCCTCAAGATGAAGCTGAATCGTCAACCCCTGGGAGCCTGGTTGGTGGATGCGGGTCTGTTGACCCCCTATCAAGTGAAGGTGGCGCTTGTCGATCAGCAATACCAACCCCATTATCGGTTTGGGGAAGTGCTCCTCGCACGAGGCTGGATTAAAGCCGCAACCCTGGAGTTTTTCCTGCACTTGGAACGGGCCTTTACCCCAGAATTCCATCGTCTCAAGCTGGGGCAGCGCCTCCAGGAAGCGGGGTTGGTATCGGAAGCGGATATCCAATCGGCGATCGCGCAACAAAAACACCAGCAGCCATTACGCCTCGGCCAAATTCTCTTCCTGAAAGGACTGATTCAACCCAAAACAGCAGATTTCTTTGCCCAGTTTTAGGGGAGTCGATTTGCGAGAGTCGATGCTGCCCCATCCGGCGGTCCAGATCCCGCAGCATCAGTCTAGATAAACCAGTAAACCTTGCTGGGTGGCGGCTGCCTGTTGTAGAAAGTTCCGGAGTTGCTGAAAAGCAGCTAGCAAATCGGAACACACGTCTGCATCAGAGGCCCCCGCAAACCCTGGATAGAGATCAGCCGCTTGCAAGCGTTCGACTGAACAGCGATCGCAAAACGTTGCATCATCCAGGTTAACCAAAGTGCTCGCTAAGATCACGACCTCCGAGGCATAGAAGGCCCGTGCTGGCCCATAGCCGACATCTTCCTCGCCAATAGGTGTACCGCCGGTCAGCAGAAATCCTTCTGGAAAAGTCCCTGACCAGGCACTACCCGTTAGGATATAGTGAATCGCATGCCAAGCCTTGCCCAGATCCAGAGAGGGCGTGTCTTCTTGGTCATCGGTTGCATCAATGATCCCATAGATGGCTTCTGGATCAGCGAGGAGAGCGTCAATCCCGTCATCACTGATCATCCGGAGGTGACCAATCATACTCATGGAGCAATCCCTCCAAACTTGACAACCTCAGTTGATTTCCCAGCGGGAACGCTGCGCGAACGAACCGTCGTTAGGGGCAACGGGTATGCTATGTCTGGCAAAAACACTGGCTGAGTCACTGGCTTAGTGAGTATCGTATTGACTGAAGGCAAAGGGAGACTGTTGGGGGCGATGATCGGGACAGCCGATCGCCCACTCGGTCAACGCCCGCTGAGGATGGACCGTACATTTCAGGCGATAGTCCCCGGTGAAGTACTGGCAGCGGGCACAGGGAATCCGATGCAACTCCTGACTGCGGCGCACGCCATCTCGCAAGGCACCCCAGACGCTCAGAGCAATCAGGAAGACCAGCAACCAGGCCAATGTGGCACAGAACGGCACTAAGTAGGGCTGGAGTGCCACCAGCAGCGAATGCAGGATCGGCAACACAGGTGATTCCTTGGTAGAGGGGATTCAGACGACCGTGGTGGGCATTGGGTCAGTTGTCAGTACTCAGCGGTCAATAGTGGTCAATATGGTCAATATGGTCAATATGGTCAATATGGTCAATATCAGTGGTCAGTATCAGTGGTCAATATCAGTGGTCAATATCAGTGGTCGGTATTATCGTGATTATCGCGAGGATAGGCCGAGAATTAACAGCCAGGGGTCAGGAAATCCACAAATCTTAAACTGTGCCGTTCAGGGGCGTGGTCAATGGGCCTAACCAATGGGCAGGGCTAACCCATGAACCCGAATAACGCCAACCCGTCACCAACAGCCCAGTGCTAGCGCTCGGATGCGTAAACGACTAGAATAAAGTCTGTTAAAGTCATTCTCTTTGACTTTGGGAAGCTCTGCCGCGATTCGTGCAGCCTTCGTATAGCGTCTCCCTTGGAGAATTGCTGTGGGAAGTGATGAATAATGGCGACTGCTGCGGAGCCGCTCAGGTAGGGGTTGAACTAGCTCCAAGGAGGCAGGGCAGGGTGAGCCGTGAGTCATGAGTCCTAGCTCCTAACTCCTAGCGCCTAAACGTTCCTGCACTGGCTTCTGCCGACAGCCCCCTGAGTGTTGCGTTCGCGTAGCGTCTCCGCAGGAGAACCGCTTGGCAACGCCGTCGGTGTATCGTGGGTAAGCAACCCCTACACGCTGAGAAGCTGAACCTGTAAGCTAAGGACTAAGCGCTACATGGATTTTTCGATTCGGACCCTCCTATCCAACTTTACCGATGATAAATTGGTGGCTCCTAAAGCCCTGGAAAAAAAACTAGGGTGTGAAGAGGAAGCCAGCCAACGCCAACTTCAGATTGCCCTGGATGCTCTGGAAAAAATTGGCATCCTCACCAAAGAACGGGGCAAATATCGACGCATCGTTGAGGAGGGGGTGGTCGAAGGCAAGTTGCGATGTTCGAGTAAGGGGTTTGGGTTCGCCATCCAGGATGCGGAAGATGCAGATGATATTTATATTCGGGAACAATACCTGAGTAATGCCTGGAATGGCGATCGCGTGCTGGTTAAAGTCATGCGCGAAGGGGGCCGCAAGCGGAGTCCCGAAGGTGAAGTGCGCTTGATTCTGGAGCGGGCGAATAGCTCGGTCCTGGCGAAGGTGAAACAAACGGAAGCGGGGGAATATCGGGCAGTTCCCCTCGACGATCGCCTGTTATTCGAGGTGGATCTAGTGCCGCAGGCGGAGCCGGATTTAGCGGCTGCGGTTGATCATCTAGTGAATGTGGCGGTCCTGCGCTATCCCCTGGGCCAGCATCCCCCCTTGGGACAAGTGGTCCAAATCCTGGGGACCGATGCCGAAGCCGCAGCGGATATTGATATTGTCTGTTGTAAACACAGCCTGCCCCGGACGTTTCCAGAGGCGGTCTTGCGAATGCTGCCCAGTCTGGAGTTAACCCTGAGTAAGGCGGAGATCAAGCCACGGGTGGATCTGCGCTCAACGCCGACGATCGCGTTTGTCGCCTCCAACTCAGACCAGAAGCCGATCGAATGCGCCTTTTCGTTGGAAAAAACGAAGGCGGGTTACTGGCGCTTGGGGGTACATATTGCCGATGTGACCCGGCTGGTGCCACCGGAATCGGCCCTCGATCGCGAAGCCCAGCGGCGGGGGGTGGCGGTCCACTTGGGTAAACTGTACATTCCCATGCTACCGGCGGCGATCGTGGAAGCGGCCTCCTTGCAACCGGGGGAGGATCGGCTGGCGGTTTCGCTTCTAGCGACCCTCGATCGCGACGGTCAACTATTGGAATTTGAACTTCAGCCCACGGTTGTCCGGGTTGATCAAGCGGTGACTGCGGATCAGGTGAGTGCGATCGTCGCGTCTGAGACCAAGAAGGGGGGACAGTCGGGGGTAGCCAAGGATCTGGAGGTGCTAGTCAAACAATGTTTTGAACTGAGCCAGATCTTGAAAGAGGAACGGCGACAACGAGGGGTCTTTGAACTGAGCTTGCCCAGCCAGCAGTTACCGAGCGAGACCCCGGATGCGCCCCCGATCGTCCTCACCCGTCTGCCCTACGATGATATGGGGACGGCGGGTGTAGTGATCACGGCGGCAACCCCCAGTCGGGCGATCGTGGCGGAATTGACCATGCTGACGAACCAATTGGCGGCCCTCCACTTCCAGTCTTTGGACGTGCCCGCGTTTTATCGGGTGCAACCGCCTCCCGATCTGGAGGATGTGCAGGAGTTAATGCAATTGGCGGCGGGTCTAGGGGTACCGCTCACCCTGGAGGCCGATGATCAGGTACAGCCAGAGGACTATCAACAGTTCAGCCAGCAATTTATGACGGCCACGTCCCAGCGGGTGCTCATCTATCTGTTGCTAGATACGCTCAAGCCGGTGGTCTACAGTCCTCGCCCCGGTCCCCATTTTGGGCTGGCGTTGAGTACGGGCTATGCCCAAATCACCTCACCCCTGGAACGGTATGCAGATTTAATGCAACTGCGGACTTTGCAAGCGGTGTTCACGGAGGGGCGCGATCGGCGATCGACGCGATCGAAGGAGCGGGTGAATTTGCGGCACAGTGAATGTCACGGCAAGATCAACTGGAATGTCCTGCCCCCCGACAGCCAGCAGGAACTGACGAACCAAATGCAAACCCTGGTGGGTCCGCTGAATGAGCGGGAGCGGTTGGCCCAGGAAGCGGAAGCCGATCTGGCGGGTTTGAAGAAGGCGGAGTTCATGAAGGCCCACACGGGCAGCGTTTTCCCTGGCCTGGTGACGGGGGTGCAGTCCTACGGCTTCTTTGTCGAGATTGAAAATACCTTGGTGGAGGGGTTGGTGCACGTCAGTTCCCTCAAGGATGACTGGTATGAGTTTGATCCGAAACAGCAACGATTAGTGGGGCGCAAGAGTCGGCGGCAGTATCGGTTAGGCGATCGGGTCGAGGTGCAGATCAAGAGTGTGGACTACTATCGCCAGCAGATTGATCTGGGGGCAGTTGGCGGTGGCAGCGAAAGCACCGAGGCGATCGCCGCTGAGGTTGAGCCGGATGTCGATGAGGGGGAGACCTCACCCGCCCAACGTCGTCGCCGTCGTCGGCACGATTATCCAGAAGAGGAGTAAATGGAACGTAGGCCGCTGATTGTGGGGGTGACCGGTGCATCGGGCCTAATCTATGCGGTGCGCACGCTCAAGTTCTTGCTGGAGGCCGACTATGCGATCGATCTGGTGGCCTCCAAGTCCACCCATCAGGTGTGGCAAGCGGAAACCCAGATGCGGATGCCCGTTGATCTGGGCCAGCAGGAACAGTTCTGGCGCACCCAGGCTAATGTTCCCGAAGCGGGAAGCCTGACGTGCCATGCCTGGGGCAATGTGGGGGCCACGATCGCCAGTGGTTCCTTTCGCACCCTGGGGATGCTGGTGATTCCCTGTAGCATGAGTACCGTGGCCAAGCTGGCAGCGGGGCTGAGTACGGACTTACTGGAACGGGCCGCCGATGTCCAACTCAAGGAGGGTCGCCCCCTGGTCATTGTCCCCCGTGAAACCCCCTTCAGCCTGATCCACCTGCGTAATTTGACCACCTTAGCCGAAGCGGGCTGTCGCATTGTCCCCGCCATCCCCGCCTGGTATCACCAACCCCAAACCATTTTAGATTTGGTCGATTTTGTCGTTGCCCGGGCGCTGGATCAACTCGCGATCGATTGTGTACCGTTGCAACGCTGGCAGGGAAGGAGGAAGGGGGCGAGTGTTGAGATTTGAAGAGAGGAGAGAGGAGAGAGGAGAGAGGAGAGAGGAGAGAGGAGAGAGGGAGGAAAAGGAAGGATAATTATTGTATAGGAGTAGGGGCGGGTTGCGCCAAAGAATTGCTAGGTAAGCCATAGCATTTATGAACCCGCCCATCTAAAATTTTTAATTTTGAATTTTAATTTTGAATTTTAATTTCGAATTTTAATTTTGAATTTTGAACACAGGGTAGATATCCTTGCTTGCCAGATTTTTGAGAAGTGCAAGCAGGGGAAAAAGTTCAGAGACCGATCGTCGTTTTTGCAACGAAAATCGCGACTACTGTATCTAGATCTGGGAGATAGGGCATGGCAGCGGGACGTTGGGTGTTGGGGTTGGGATTGTTGGGGAGCATCGGGATGGTGTTAGCCCAAAATGCGTCCGTGTCACTGCCCTTGGTGGTATTGGGCCAGCCAACGATCGCCTTGCCCTTGGGGGTGTGGGTGGTGCTGGCGAGTTTGGCGGGGGCCGGAACCACAGGGGTCTTAACAGCCCTATTCCGTTGGTCGAATTATTTAACCCGGCGGGCCACTAAACGGGAATTGCGGGCCGAGGGACTAGACGGTGGGTTCCCTGGACCATCGGTTTCTGCTGCCGCTCCAGCCGCTTCGCCCCGTGACAGGGCGGGGGAAATCCCCCGTGAGTCCTATCGTCGTTGGCCGTGGTCAGCCGCATCGCCCCCTGGTTCACCCACCTCTCCACCATCATCAGCCCCGCCCGCAGCAACCCCCAAGGCGGCGGCCCCGTCGGCAACCGAAGTTTGGGATGACTGGGCCGTGGCCGATCGCGATCGGGATTGGGAAGAGGCCCCGCCGCCAGAGACATCCCCCGCGTCCCCGCGCCAGCCAACATCGGTACCGTCCCACCCAGAGCCGCTCCGTGAGGTCCCCCCGCCGCCATCGTCGTCTACCCGCAGTTCCAGCTATTCCTATAGTGCCCAGCAACTTCGCAACCCTGCCGTGGGGCGATCGGAGGCGGTTTACGATGCCGAGTATCGGGTGATTATTCCCCCCTATCGGGAATTGGCCGACGAGGCAACGGCGGATGAGTATGCGACGGATGCGTATGGAGATGACGAATACCGTGATGGGTACGATGACGATGACCGCGATCGCGCGGCAACACCTACTGGCGATCGGGCGGCGGCAGATGACGACGATGAATTTGACGATGAATTTGATGACGAGACGGAAGAGGCTGACGAGTTAGGCGATGAGGTGTTTGACGATTGGGAGGAGGAGACAGACAGCAGGGATTGGCCACAGCGTTAGTTGAAAGGAAACTTGACTAATGCATTCACCCCTAGTGATAACGTTGATTTCTAGGAACAAACTGGAATCAAGGATACACCCAGCTCTTGGCCTCAGGGCGAACCACTTCCTTAAAGTTATCACAGGTTAGCTCAAGATCAAGCCACCGACCTAGGATAGCTAGATCTTGATTAAACTCATCCTTGAGTTGTTGGTAAAGTTCGGGACTCAATTCTGGCTTTTTCTTCATGCTCCACAGACCCCGCACCCAGGTTCGCCAGCTTTTAGGGATAAATTTCCGGCGCAAAAATTGAATGCTGGGTGTTTGATCCAAAAACTTAAATACAGCATCTTGACGCACACGCTCACTGGAAACATTCTGCGCATCGACCTCTCGCCAGGTCGGGGAACGATCGTAGCCTAAAAACTGACAAATTCGTTCTAACTCGGCTTGGGAGTAACGGGTATTATATAAACGCTCAAAAAAGACGGGTAGCACGTTGTCTGGCCCAAAGGTGTCTAGATAGGGCTGAATTTGCCGACTATAGAGACTGTATTGAATGAGTTCCGGATGTTGACCAATAGCCTGGTTAATCTCGACAGAAATCACCTTTTGTGTCCACTCATGGATGTATTGCGAGATCAGACGATCGATGGGATGGCGCATCACATAGATGAGTTTGACCGTGGGGAAGGCCGCATACAGCCGTGCGATCGTGTTTGGATACGTGGGTAGTTTCGTATAGTGGGTACTGGACTCGCCGCACAGCGCGGTTTCCGGAGCTGCCTGAAATAGGGATAAGTACCAATCTAGTCCCTTGGCGTAAATTTCATCATTGCTGAAAAAATTTGGTTCTTTGGGATCAGACAAATAGAAACCGGGTTGTTGTGCCAATTGTTCATGTAAAGAACTGGTGGCACATTTCATGGCGCCAATGATAATAAAGTCAGGACCTTTCATTGTGTCAATTTTCTCCCAGATGAGCTTTCAGGGCGGTAGGGGGATAGGGGCGATCGCCAATTGAACCAAATATCTTGAGCTTCACGCTCGCAGGTATGGGGTTGCTTATGACCGACCCGTTCCCGTGACCAGGAAATCGAGCGACCTAGTAACCAGAGTAGATTAGCAGCCCATAGCCCTGGCAAACCATAGAATTTCGCAAAATACCGCGATCGCGAAGCATACAAATACGCCTTGGGTCGCTTTCGCTGGGCAAGATCCGATTTAGTCGAACCACTGCCCCCGCGCAAATGCACCACCCTTGCCGTTGGCCAATAAAGCACCTGCCAACCGCGCGATCGCGCTCGCCGACAATAGTCAATGTCATCAAAGTACATAAAATACCCCTCATCCATGAGACCAATTTGCTCGATGACCGCGCGACGAATTAAGACACAGGCAAAACTGGTCCACTCTGGATAAATCGGGGTGTCCGAGACAGGAATCGGGACATCATAGGGGTGTAGCAATTGCGTAATCGGTCCCGTGGCAGCGGCCTGGATCAACTCACTCACGGGCGATCGATAGCGAAAACAACTAATTTGGGGTGTTCCGTCCGGCCATTCTAACCGGGGACTGATCAGCCCTGCTTGGGGGTGTTGTTCGAGGGCTTGCAACAGGCTGGCAATGGCGCCCTCGCGCACAATTGTATCGCTATTCAGCAAAAGGTAAGCATCAGCAATCACGGCCTGAATGCCCAGATTATTTCCCGCCGAAAATCCCCCATTCACGTCCGAGGCAACCAATTGCACCCAGGTAGTCCACTGGCGATCGCGAATCGCAGCGTCCAACTGTTCCACAGAACCATCTCCTGATGCATTATCAACAACGATCACCCGATCCTGATCCCTATCGAGTTGATACTGCAAAGAGTTTAAACAGTCGATCGTCAGCGTTGGTGTTCGATAGTTAATGATAATAATTGCAAGTCTCATAATTCAGCGATGATAATCCTGATCATTCAGCAATGATGTTTACACATACGGGGCATTAATACCGTCGCTGGCGTATGGCACGTGCTTTTTGCTGAAGCTCTTTGAAGAAATCTGTTTCTACGATATCTTGTACTTCTTTCGTCCGTCTTGCCTCGTCAATTTCAATTTGTAATTGTTTGACCTTTTGCTTCAGTTCTTTTTCGCGACCATAAATCTCCTGAGCCATGCGGTTAAATACCCGTGCTAATTGGCCCAATTCATCCACCCGCTGCATGACGGTGCTGAGGGCGATCGCCTGGAAATTGCCCTGTTCGATCGCCGCCGCCGCCGCCGTAATTTTCAGGATCGGTCGTGCTAGCCAGGACTTTGCCAGGAGAAAAATGAGGCCGCAGATCAGCAGGAGCATACTGGGCAGCAAAATGATCAGAACCTGGCGATTACGCTCGATTTCTTTGAGATATAAGGATTCAGGAATGACTATGCCAATAATCCAATCCTGGGACTCTAGGGGAGTCAACGAAATAAAAAAGGCTTCTCTGGTTCCCGACATACGATAGCGAAAATTCTGCCGTTCCGACAAGCGATAGAAATCTATGGATTCTGATTGAATAAGTTGGTGGATAATTTGTAGCTTTTCATTCTCCGAATCTTCTATTTTTTTCAGACCTAGTTGATTATTAGCTAGTGTATATTTATTCTCCTCAATATTGGTCTGTTCGAGATTGGAAGCAGCAATAATTTCCTGATTACGAGTAGCCAGAAAAATGAACTGGCCATACTTCTCATAATCATGCAAATAGGTAGAAATTTGTTTGAGTTCAAAGGCAATGCTGACAACCCCTTGCAGTTCATCTGTTTCGGGATTTTTCAAAGCTAAACCCGATGAAATTCCAGGGGTTCGGCTGGTCCGAAAAATGTAAACTTCACTCCAAGCAATCTCTCCCGGATTAGCTAAAGCTGCCTGATACCACGGGCGCTGAGGCGAGTAGAAATCTTCTTGAACCATTTCTGTCCGGTTAGCTTGCCAGTTATTCTGAGCATCCCTCGTATAAAAGATAGAGGTTTTCAATGCCATATTTTTGGCTTCATTCCAGTCTCGATTGACAATACTTAAGGTATCGGAAACCCGGTTTGCGCCAAAGAAATCTCCATTCGGGAAGCCAAATTGCAACCATGAAAATCCAGAATTAGCTTCGAGTAGGTTCAAATAAAATAATTCACGCTCTCGAACATTATCTATATCAATCTGTTCCAGAAAAGACTCTTCAATCAAACGATGCGCAAAGATGACATTGGCAAAAATACGATCGACTTCCTTTTCTGTGCCCTGGGTCACTTTATTATTGACGTAAGCCACAATATCGTTAATATTGCGACGGGAGGTGATCACCCAAGGGATATGAACAATTGTAACCGTTGTCCCCATGATCAGCAAAACAACCCCCAACAACTTCGTCGTTAGCTTAAATTCCAATAGATTCCGGAGGATTTGGGAGGTTCTCTGAATAGATTTCGGAGCCATTATGATTGCCCCTGGCAGCATCGATTTCCTATAATACCTCGAAATTTTACTGGTTTGTGCTAGGGTGAACGATCGTCGGGCCAGCCACGACTGAGCGAGTACTGAGCGAGTACTGAGCGAGTACTAAGCGAGTTAGGTTATCCATGAAGTCACCTCTAGGTATATCCTTTTGAAATTGGGAGTCCAGGCACCATGACCATCCTCCTTGCGGGCGACATTGGCGGGACGAAAACCATCCTGCGTCTGGTCGATTCTGCGGTGAATGTAGCGGGTATTCCTATCCCCACAACCCTGCATCAGGAAACCTATCCGAGCCAACATTTTCCCGATTTGGTGCCGATGGTGCAAACCTTCCTAGCCGCCGCAGAAGCCGTGGTGGGGCAGCCATGCCCAGTGGCCCGTGCCTGTTTTGGGATTGCAGGTCCCGTGATTGACAATAGCTCGAAACTCACGAACCTCAAGTGGTTGCTCGACGGTGCCCGCCTGGAACAAGCCCTACAAATCCCGCAGGTGGTGCTGATCAATGACTTTGCGGCGATCGGATATGGGGTTTTGGGCCTGAAACCAGATGAGGTGCTCACCTTACAGGCGGCTGCGGTTAACCGGACGGCCCCGATCGCCGTGCTAGGGGCGGGGACTGGCCTGGGGGAATGTTTCCTGATCCCTTGCCAAGGCCATTACCACGTGTACGCATCAGAAGGTTCCCATGCTGACTTTGCCCCCCGTTCACCCTTGGAGGACGAGTTACGCATGTACCTTCAGGCCGAACGCCAAATCAGCCGGGTGTCGGTGGAGCGAGTGGTATCCGGACGGGGGATTACGTCCATCTATCAGTTCCTCCGCCAGCGATCGCCTGCATTGGAATCGCCTGCCCTCAATGAAATTTTCCAAACCTGGCACCAGGAGCAAGCCCAAGGACTCCAGAGCACCGATTTAGCGGCTGCGGTCTCACAAGCGGCCATTGCGGGGGATGATCCCCTCTGTGTCCAAACTATGCACCTGTTCGTGAGTGCCTACGGGGCGGAAGCGGGTAACCTGGCCCTCAAGCTGCTTCCCTACGGGGGGGTGTATGTAGCGGGGGGCATTGCGCCTAAGATCCTGCCACTGCTCCAGGCTGGGGAATTTATGGCCGCGTTCAAAGACAAGGGACGGTTCCGATCGGTGCTTGAGCAAATTTCCGTGCAGGTTGTCCTGAATCCCCAAGTGGGCCTGTTGGGAGCAGCCCTCTATGCCGCCCAGGAAATGTAGGAACACGATGTTGTCAACAATGGCAGTAATGATCCGGTGATGGCAGCCACACTCAGTCGATCGCAAATTAAATGTGGGATAGCCGTCGCGGTTGTCTGGGGGGCAGGCAGGATGCCTAGCAGGGGCCAGGCAGGATGCCCACTCCACAACTTCTGTTCAATCTACTAACAATGGCTATAGCAATCCTAAGTCATTTATGAGAATGGGAAGGGACATAGTCAATCTCTATCAGTAGATATAGGATTGGCTTCTCTCATGAATCATCTGGGATTGCTATAGTCTGATGTCCAATCATGTCAGAGGCAACGGGATAATGGCGGGCTAAGGACCAGGTTTTCAGTGCATAGCCTCACGAGATGTAGTACAATAAAACTATTTTGAGGCTATCCTGCGGTGGGCTGGGTGTAACGATTTGTCCGCACCCTCGTCCGCAGCTTATCAGGCAATCGTGTTAGTAGCAGAATGAGGCCCACCAGTACACTGGGTGCTCAGGAACGCTCAGTGGGTACGACGGGTATGTGGAGATGACGGTACGTGGGTATGAGCATGGGCCAACTTCCCCTAGCAAACCGACTGGCTGAGCCGATCGCCGCCTATGGTGGGCTACCTGCTGCATCTTCGCCGTGGGTCGAAGCCCTGGTGGATTGTCCCGGTGCGGTTGGGTTATTTACCTACGCCATCCCTAGCGATCTGGCGGTACAGCCGGGAGATATTTTAAGTGTGCCCTTTGGCAGTCAGCAGGTGGGGGCGATCGCGGTTCGTTTGCTGGCCACGCCGCCCGTTGACCTAGCCCCAGACCAGATCCGCCCGATCGCCGAGGTGGTGGCCCGTGGCTTTTTTTTGCCGACCTACTGGGACCTCCTGCAACGGGTTGCCGATTATTACTACACCCCCCTGATCCAGGTAATCCGCACGGCCTTGCCCCCCGGTCTCCTGGGTCGTGCCCAGCGACGCATTCGCCTGTCTGCTGAAGGTAGCCAGATCGTGGTCCAAGCGGCGCAATCCCAGCCCCAGGCTTCCCCCAGCACCAGCGATCACCTAGCCGATCGCCTGGGGGAAAAGTGGTCCTTGAGTCCCGCTGCGACCCAGTTGCTCAACCACCTCCAAACGGCCAAAAAGCATGATTACAGTTGGCAACACCTGCGTCGCCAAGTGCGGGGGGCCGATCGCGGTCTCCGGGAATTGCTGGCACGGGGCTGGGTCGAGAGTTACCTAGAGCCGCCACGCCATACCCGCCCGAAAATGCAGCAGGCCGTGACTCTGGTGGCTGATCCCAATGCCGATCTGGCGGTCACTCCCAAACAACAACAGGTGCTGCTGGAATTGCGTCGTCACGGCGGCGATCTTTGGCTGCGGGAGTTGCTCCAAATCTGTGGGGTGAATAGTACCGTTATCAAAACGCTGGCCACGAAGGGGTATGTGGTGGTGCAGGCGCGGGAAATGCTGCGATCGCCCCCCCCTGACCTGGAGCACGTCTCCCCCCATGATCCCGCTGGACAACCCCCCCCATGCCTCACCCCGGCCCAGGCCGAGGCGCTGGCGGTTATCCGTGGGTGCCAGGGCTATGCCCAGATCTTGCTGCATGGGGTCACGGGATCGGGGAAAACCGAGGTGTATTTGCAGGCGATCGCGCCCCTCCTCGCCCAGGGGAAATCGGCGCTGGTGCTGGTGCCAGAAATTGGCTTAACGCCGCAACTCACCGATCGCTTCCGGGCGCGGTTTGGTCGTCGCGTTTGTGTCTACCACAGCGCCCTCGGCGAAGGAGAACGCTACGACACCTGGCGACAATGCCTGAGTGGTACCCCCCAAGTGGTAATCGGGACGCGATCGGCGATCTTTCTGCCCATCCCCCACTTGGGCCTGATCATTCTGGACGAAGAACACGACAGCAGCTTTAAGCAGGATGCCCCAGCCCCCTGCTACCACGCCCGCACCGTGGCCCAGTGGCGATCGCAGTTGGAAGCCTGTCCCCTGTTGCTGGGGTCTGCCACCCCCTCCCTGGAAACCTGGTTGGCCGTGCGCTCCGCTCCCCAAGCCCCGACTGCGCACCACCACTATCTCTGCCTACCCGAACGCATCCAGGCCCGTCCCATGCCCGCGATCGAGGTCGTGGATATGCGTCAAGAGTTGGCAGCGGGGAATCGATCGATCTTCAGCCGCGCCCTCCAATCAGCCCTGCAAACCCTGCAAGATCAGCAGCAACAGGGGATTTTGTTTATCCATCGTCGCGGCCACAGCACCTTTGTCTCCTGCCGGAGTTGCGGCACGGTGATCGACTGTCCCAACTGTGATGTCTCCCTGGCCTACCACCATCCCCACGCCCAAGCTCACCCGCTCCTGCGCTGTCACTACTGCAATTACACGCGATCGCAACCGCCCCACTGTCCCACCTGTGGCTCCCCCTACCTGAAGCACTTTGGCAGTGGCACCCAACGGGTGATGCAGGAATTGGCAACCCTTTTCCCCGACCTGCGTGCCCTCCGCTTTGACAGCGATACCACCCGGACGAAAGGTGCCCACCGGACCCTCCTCACCCAATTCGCTACGGGCGGGGCAGATCTGCTGATCGGGACCCAAATGCTCACCAAGGGCATCGACTTACCCCAGGTTACCCTCGTGGGCGTGGTGGCGGCGGATGGCCTACTGTTCCTGTCGGACTTTCGGGCCAGTGAGCGGGCCATGCAAACCCTCACCCAAGTGGCAGGACGGGCCGGTCGTGGGGAAGAGTTGGGCCGGGTCCTGCTACAGACCTATACACCGCTGCATCCCGTGATTCGTGCGGTTCAGCAACACACCTTTACGGAATTTCTCGAGACGGAACACCGGCAACGCGCCCAACTGAATTATCCCCCCCAAGGAAAATTAATCTTATTGCGTCTCAGTAGCCCTGAGTTAACAGCGGTTCAGGCGACTGCCGAGTCCCTGGCACGGCTGCTCACCCCTGACGATCGCGATCAAGCGGGTTATGATGTACTGGGGCCAGCCCCGGCCCAGGTGATGCGGGTGGCACGGCGGTATCGCTGGCAAATTTTGCTCAAGCTAAACCGCGATCGTCCTCCCCAATTTCCCCGACCGTTGCCCGATCTGCGCCAATCCTGTCCACCAAATGTTAGTCTAACGATCGATGTCGATCCCTTGAATCTGCTCTGAGGTAAACTCGTGCGTCATCCTGATTCAGGTTAAAACTGTCTGAAGGATGGAAAGGTAGCCAGGATTAGGGCCTAAGGCATTGGCCAAGGCAACCAACAACTCAATCACCCAGTTACCTAAGGAGTTGGGCTTTGACGGTCCTAGAGATCTCAGTCCCTCCCCCGTAGCCTCTAGCTTGAGGGGTCCTAGCAAGACACGTGCGAGGAGGCCGAAGTGGGGAGAAGGTGTGACCGAAATCGGAAACGTTCTAAGCGGCGGGCCATTTACTGCCCCATGCATGGTTGTTATCTGGAGAGTGTGAGCCAAAAACATCCCTTGTATGCCGATCGACCGGGGCAGCTACAGGCGCGAGGCATGGGGCGGCGAACATCCCTACTGTTGATTGCGACGAAAACAGCAGTTCCGATTAGCCAGGAGTGGCTGGAGGCATTCTGGTGTGAGCAGTGTGGTGAAACCCGCTGGTATCACGTCCATCGCCAGGGCGATCGGCACTATGAGGTTAGGCGGGCCCCGCCGGATCTCTGGCAACAAGCCCAAGGAGTCATTCATCCCAATGGTAACCCATCCGTGGGTGAGTTCACGCGCCGTCAAGCCCGCCAAATGTCCTATCGAGGGATCAAAGATTTTCGGATCATGGGCTGAACTGGGGTGAATCTTGAAGACGGATAGCTTATTTTATCGGCTGTTCCAGCGTCGGCCTAGCTTGTTGTTTGAGTTGATTGGTGAAGTGCCTACCACAGCCAGTGGTTATCAGTTTCAATCGGTGGAGTTGAAGCAGACGGCGTTTCGGTTGGATGGGGTGTTTGCACCCCCGGCTGGGGATACGCTATCACCGATCGTCTTTGTGGAGGTACAGTTTCAGGCAGAGAAGGGCTTCTACAGCCGTCTGATTAGTGAGGTGGCGTTGTATATTCGCCAGCATCAACCCGTCAACCCGTGGAAGATTGTGGTGCTGTATCCGAGTCGAGCGGTGGATACAGGCGAGACATACCACTTCGAGCCATTGCTCAATAGTCCCCAGGTGCAACGGATTTACCTGGATGAGTTGGGGGAGGTTGGGGAGCTACCGTTAGTGCTGGGGTTAGTGCGCTTGATTGTGACACCAGAGGCGCAGGCGGTGGGCACAGCGCAGCAATGGGTGGCGCGGGCGCGGACCGAGGTGAGGGACCCTCAGGAACAGGGGCAACTGCTGGATTTGGTAGAGACTATCATGGTCTATAAGTTCAGTCAGTTGAGTCGTCAGGAGATTCAGCAGATGTTGGGATTTACCGAAACAGACTTAAAGCAGACGCGGTTTTATCAAGATGTCTTTGCTGAAGGACGGCAAGAAGGACGGCAAGAAGGACGGCAGGAAGGACGGCAGGAAGGAGAGGCTGAGATCGTTCTACGATTGTTGATCCGACGGTTTGGGAATTTACCGATCGCAGTGCAAACCCGCATCCGACAGCTATCTGTCACACAATTAGAAGGATTAGCAGAGACGTTATTGGAGTTTACGAGTATGACAGACGTGTTGAATTGGCTCGATCGTCGGACTCAGTGAACATCATTGACAGGATATATGGCGATAATTCTGTGCAAGATCAAGCGACCAAGCCCGTCATTGAGAGACAACAAAGCCGACAACAAAAAGCTTGGCAGGTGGCTAAGGAAGCGACTAAACTTCTCCTAGATAACTATCAGGTAAAAAAAGTAGCTTTGTTTGGCTCTTTGTTAAATGCCTACAGTTTTGGTTGCCACTCTGATATTGACTTAACGGTGTGGGATCTGGCTGATAGCCAGTATTATCGGGCTGTCAACGATTTATCAAGCCTAAGTTCTGATTTTTCCTTTGATAAGGATGATGGCGAAGTTTGATTCAATAACGCAGCTAGAGTCGTTAGCAGAACCCCTGCTGGAGTTTACGAGTGGGGCGGATGTAGTAGCTTGGTTAGAGCAGGTTGAGTAAGGTGGCAGCTTCGGCAAGTACCTGGTCGGTTCTAGGGCGAATCTGGGGGCATTTGAGTCGGCGGCGGCGGTGGCAGTTGCCAGTACTGGCGGTGTTGATGCTGCTGAGTGGGCTGGCGGAGGCATTGACCTTGGGGGCAGTGTTGCCGTTTTTAGGCGTGATTGTGGCCCCGGAGCAGGTGTTTGCGTATCCGCTGGCGGCGCGGTTGGCGGCGATTTTTCGGATCACGACGAGTGAACAGTTGGTGTTGCCGCTAACCATCACATTTGCCCTGACGGCGCTAGGGGCGGGGGCGATGAAGCTCTGGGTGCTGTGGTGTAATTATGGTTATGTGCAGCGAGTGAGCCATGAGTTTGCAGTAGCGGTGTATCGACGGACGTTATATCAGCCCTACCAGGTGCATATAGCTCGGAATACGAGTGACATTATTAGTGCGGTGGGTAAGATTGAGACCGTGATCGCAGCCCTTATACAAGTTCTGACCCTGGTGAGTGCGATCGTGACGGCAGGGGCAATTATGCTGACCCTGGTCGTGATCGATCCCCTGGTTGCGACAACAACGGTTTTGGGGTTTGGAGGGTTGTATGGAGGGTTGATTTATATCACGCGGCAACGATTGGCCCGTAATAGTCGCCTGATTAGCAAAACCCAGACATTGCGGATTAAGGCCCTTCAGGAAGGGTTGGGAAGTATTCGCGATGTTTTGTTGGGGAATAGTCAAGCGTTTTATTGTCGGCTTTATCAACAAGCAGATTGGCCATTTCGACAGGCGCGGGCTGACAATGCGTTTATCTCGGCAAGTCCCCGCTTTGTGATGGAGTCGGTGGGGATGGTGCTGATTGCGGCGATCGCCTATGGGCTTACCCAAAGGCCAGGGGCTGGGGCAGCAGCATTGCCGGTGTTGGGTGCGTTGGCCCTAGGGGCACAGCGGTTGTTACCGGCGTTGCAACAGATGTTTTTAGCGTGGGCATCGATTCGGGGGGATCAGCGATCGGCGGAGGATGTGTTGGATTTGTTGGACCAGGCGGTTCCGGCTACCTGGTTACAGCCTGCACCTCCGGCATTAGAGTGGCAGTCAGCAATCGCATTTTCAGGGGTGAGTTTTCGCTATGGAAAAGATGGCCCGTGGGTCCTGACAGATGTGTCGTTTAAGATTGCCAAGGGAATGCGCGTGGGCTTGGTGGGGACGACAGGGAGTGGCAAAAGTACGACGGTGGATCTGTTGATGGGGTTGCTGATGCCAACGCAGGGAGAGATCGAGGTAGATGGGGTACCGTTACAGGGGGAGTATTGTTGGGCCTGGCAACAGGCGATCGCCCATGTGCCGCAGCATATCTATCTGGCAGATACGACGATCGCGGAGAATATTGCCCTGGGGGTGCCGAGGGGGGAGATTGATTTGGCGCGGGTGAAGCGGGCAGCACAACAGGCCCAGATTGCGGAATTTGTTGAGGGGTTATCGGAGGGGTATTGGGCAAAATTGGGGGAACGGGGGATTCGCCTAAGTGGCGGGCAGCGGCAACGGGTGGGAATTGCGCGGGCGTTATATCGGCAGGCATCGGTGTTGGTATTTGATGAAGCGACGAGTGCGCTGGATAATGCGACGGAACGGTCGGTGATGGAATCGATTAATCGGTTGGGGGGCGATTTGACAGTGATTTTGATTGCCCATCGGCTGAGTACCGTGCAGGATTGTGATCTGATTATTGAGTTTGAGCAGGGGCGGGTGGTGGCTCAAGGGACTTATGCGGAGTTGCTGGCGCGATCGGCGAGTTTTCAGCGTTTAGCGTCCCACTAAGGGTGAGGTGTGGCGGGATGAAGACGGATAGTTTGTTTTATCGGCTGTTCCAGCGTCGGCCTAGCTTGTTGTTTGAGTTGATTGGTGAAGTGCCTGCCACAGCCAGTGGTTATCAGTTTCAGTCGGTGGAGTTGAAGCAGACGGCGTTTCGGTTGGATGGGGTGTTTGCACCCCCGGCTGGGGATACGCTATCACCGATCGTCTTTGTGGAGGTACAGTTTCAGGCAGAGAAGGGCTTCTACAGCCGTCTGATTAGTGAGGTGGCGTTGTATATTCGCCAGCATCAACCCGTCAACCCGTGGAAGATTGTGGTGCTGTATCCGAGTCGAGCGGTGGATACAGGCGAGACATACCACTTCGAGCCATTGCTCAATAGTCCCCAGGTGCAACGGATTTACCTGGATGAGTTGGGGGAGGTTGGGGAGCTACCGTTAGTGCTGGGGTTAGTGCGCTTGATTGTGACACCAGAGGCGCAGGCGGTGGGCACAGCGCAGCAATGGGTGGCGCGGGCGCGGACCGAGGTGAGGGACCCTCAGGAACAGGGGCAACTGCTGGATTTGGTAGAGACTATCATGGTCTATAAGTTCAGTCAGTTGAGTCGTCAGGAGATTCAGCAGATGTTGGGATTTACCGAAACAGACTTAAAGCAGACGCGGTTTTATCAAGATGTCTTTGCTGAAGGACGGCAAGAAGGTCGGCAGGAAGAAGCCATTGCTTTGCTCATGAGGCAATTGACCCGGCGGTTTGGGGAGTTACCGATCGCGCTACAAACCCGCATTCGGCAGTTGAATGTGGCACAGTTGGAGAGATTAGCCGAGGCCCTGCTAGAGTTTACAAGTGTGGCGGATTTAGGGGGGTGGCTCGATCGAGTTGAGTAAAGATAGCGACTCGGGTGGTTGGAGTTTTGAAGTGTATTGGTCAGCTTGTCGTCAATTTGACGGTGACGTTGATTGTCCATCAGCTGAGTGAGGAGTGGCTGACACGATCAAGCAGTTTTGAGCTTTTAGCTGTGCATTGAATAGAATGATAAATTCCTATCCACAGATCACAATTGTTACTGTTGTCAAAAATGCTCAGAATTCAATTGAGAAAACGATCAAAAATATTTTGCTTCAGGATTATCCAAGTTTTGAATATATTGTCATTGATGGAGACTCTAAAGACAGCACAAGAGAAATTATCGAAAAGTACAAGAATTCTATTCATTATTATGTTAGTGAACCTGATTCTGGTATTTATGATGCGATGAATAAAGGAGCGAAATTGGCTTCTGGTGAATGGATTATTTATATGAATGCAGGCGATCGCTTCTATTCATCCAGTTCTTTAAGTCAAATTGTCAATGCGCTTAATAGTGATACTGATGTAATTTTGGCAGGAGTTGTTGAAATTTTAGTCGATAATCTGGAGACTCGGATTTTTCATAAGCTTCCTACTGCTCTCGAAAAGATCTGGTATCAAATGCCAACTTCTCATCAAGCAACGCTTGTGCGATTGAAAGCTCAACAGGATTACCAATTCGATACAAGCTATAAATGGTGTGCAGATCATGATCTTCTTGCTCGTATGTATCGCGACGGTAAAAAGTTTTTATGTTTAGATACTTTATTAAGTGTTTTTGACTGTTCTAGTGATAATGGCCATCGTGATCCTAAGTTATATATTCTAGAACGATGGCGGTTGAGTCAAGGTTTAGCACCTTTACACTGGCGATTAACCCGTTACGGGAGTGAATGGTTTCATTGCGCAATTTGGGGTAAATTCGTTAATTTTATTAAACTATTTCTACCTAAACCTATGATCTTATCCTTACGCAGGTTAAGAGGAACTGCTGGTATTAATGGTAAAACAGATGCGCTTTTCTAAAATATTTGGTATTGGCTTACCAAGGACGGGAACAACTTCGCTTAACATTGCTCTTAATCGTTTAGGGATACCTTCGATCCACTTTCCCTTCTCTCTCTATGAGTTTTCAGATTTTAAAATCCTGGATCAATATGTAGGTTTTGTTGATACGCCTATCCCAGCTTTATATCAACAACTGGATCAGCTTTGCCCTAATGCAGGTTTTATTTTGACAACTCGTCCGGTTGAACAATGGTTAGCGAGTATGGAATGGTTGTTAAGGGAAGGGCCTTATATTTGGGGTAGAAAAGTTACTTATGATGACTATCTTATAGATTTCTGGGGATCAAAAAATTTTGACTCATCGCTTTATATTGCTCGATATCAAAGCTTTCACGCAGAAGTAATGAATTACTTTGAAGGACGTGATGACTTATTAGTTCTTGATCTAGATATTGGATATGGCTATCAAGAATTGTGCTATTTTCTAGATTTACCAATACCATATTGGGAATATCCTCGTAATAATGAGAAGAGACCTGCAAGTTTACTTCAAAAGCTAGCCTATAATGTTGGTAAATATAACAGTACAGGTGAGCACTGGATTAGACGGTTAGACTACTATTCTAAGCGTCTTCAAAAACTTTTGAAATGGCTGTGAGTTCAGGATAAACAAAAAATGCAAGAAGAAATATCAATTTTACTGTCGGCCAATGAAAAATATTCAAGGCAGTGTGCAGTAACAATACTTTCAATTTTAGGCAACACTTCTCTACCACAAAAAATTAATTTTTATGTATTAACGCCAGATATTTCCATTGACAATAGAGAAAAAATTAAAAAGCTTTGTCACTACTTTGATTCAAAGGTTATATTTGTAGATATAGATATAACCCTGTTTGATGCTTTTCCGATTCCTGCATTGCACTCGCCGACATCCAAATTCAAAAAATCAAAAGATGTATATTCGCGTCTTCTTGGACCGGACTTACTTAAACAGTGTAATCGTTTACTTTACTTAGATTGTGATTTAGTTGTTTTAGGTGACGTTATTGATCTGTTTTACTCCAGTTTAAATGGGATGCCTATTGGTGCTGTTCCCCATGTTCAGTTTCCTTATCAGGAAGTATTTGTTAAAACTTTTGAAATGCAAGAAGTAGATATATATTTTAATTCTGGTGTAATACTAATTGATGCAGAGATGTGGAGGAATAAGGTTTACAGTAACAACGTTGTAGATCTTTTAGAAAAATATGGAGACAAAATTTCTTTTGCAGATCAAGATATTTTAAATATACTTTTTTGGAAAAACTATTTCCATTTACCTGGGATATGGAATGTTGAATCACGGTTGTATAAAGCGAAACTGCTAGGTTTACCTCAAACGGAGGAAACTACTGAGCGGATGCGGTCTCCCCAGATCATTCATTACACTGGGCCTGAAAAGCCTTGGTTATCGAGACAATATGTGCCGAAGCGTGAAATTTATCTTGAGTATAGCGATCGGTTATCGTCATTACTAAATTGGTTACCTAATTCCGATATTAGAGGTTGCCACCCTTTAAAATTCAGTTCCTTTGTATGGAGCTGTCTTTACTTCAGAGGTGCAAGTCTTAAAAAGAGATTTTTATTTTATTGAGGTTTATTTCTATATGATTCATGCAAGATTCTTTCAAAAGATGAAACAATTTAGATAAAAAGCATGTTGAAAATTCTGTTGACTATCTAAAATATAGCTTGACCAAAACATCTGTAAAAAATTATGCACTATTTTTGGGACAACATCGAGCGAACCTCAAGCTTTATCAATAAAGTTTGTAAAAATAAAGGATATTATAAGAAAGTTGCATTTATGCATATTCCAAAATGTGCAGGGATATCTGTAATGGAAGCCTTAAGACGAAATCGTAAATCTTCTTGGCAGGGCCACATTGATGGTCCAGAAACTAGATCTCAATATATGCAGCATTTATGTTCTTCATATGAAGAAATTGATTTTATCAAGCATGAGCAACAGATCTATCGACATCACCAATCTATTTTAGTAGACTACTTAGCTAGAGGATATCCAATTATTAATGGTCATGTTCCTTTCTTGGCTTCATTAAAAGAGGCTTACCCTCAATACTTTACTTTTATTTGACAGTTATTAGGAATCCAATCTCAAGATGGATTTCGTACTTTAATTTTAATTTGAAACGGGGAATGCATCCAGAAATCACACAAGAAGTTCTTAATAATAAGAGTATTGACTATGTATTAGATATGGTAATTGAATCAAAGGCGGGTTTATTTGCAGCTAATCTTTTGCGATTGTATTTTTCAGAAGCAGGCAAAGTCATATACTCTTATTCAGATTTGCAAAAAATAGAAATTAGTAATCGCGTTCTTTCAATGTTTGATTTTATTGGAAAAATTGAAACAGTTCATGAATTACAAGAACGATTGATAGATGAAAAATTGGTAGATAGTAGGGGAATAGCTGTTTTAAATGCTACAAAAGACAAGAGACAAGATAAGGGACAACAGAACAATCTGATATCTTGGGATTCAATTTCTGTAAGACAAAAAATTAAAATTGAAAACTTATGTGCTTTTGATCTAGATTTTTACGAGAAATTGATCTAATAAATATTAAGGAGACGAAAATGTCTATTATTGTATTTGAACAGCATAAAATTCATGTATTTCAGATTTGTTTGAATCTCTTAAGAAAATGGGGAATTAGTAAATCAAATTTATCTCGATTAGTATATCGTCTAAGTCATTTGAGATCGTATTTTTTATCTAAAAAGACTATTTATTTGATTTACTCTTTAGGTAAAGTTGGTTCTACAACAATATGGCTTACTTTAAGCTCCTCCTTGAAAGAAGACGAAGGCTTAAAAAAAATTAGATAAGAATTCTAATATTAGTACTAAGACTAAAGCATCAAAAACTCAAATGGTGAAGCGAATAAGAAAACTTCTACAGCATAAAAAGGAAGTTAAAATAATTACACTTGTTCGTGATCCAATTGCTAAGACTGTTTCACAATTATTTCAAACTCCAGAAAGTTTTAAACTAGATGAAGCAACCCTTCTCGAAATGGATGCCAATGATATTTGTGAATTATTGATTGGTCGATACCAAGATCGTTTCCGTGAACCCCTGAAGTGGTTTGATGAAGAATTTAAAAGATTTACGGGTATTGACGTATACAGTGTACCGTTTGATCACTTATCTCGATGTGAAAAATTAAAATCAGATTGCTTTGACATCTTAGTTTTAAGGATGGAAGATCTATTTTGTGAAAAATTGATTGTCAATCATCTAAGTGAACTTACTAATAGATCGATTACAAAATTGATTTCAGCTAATCAAACTATGAATAAACAGTCTGCTTCTCAATATATGAAGGTTAAACGCTCAATAAAACTCTCAGAATCATTTCTAAATGAAATATATAGTTCACAATATTGTCAACATTTTTATACCGAAATTGAAATTAAAACATTTAAAGAATATTGGAGATCTGAAAATATTTAATAGTAGATTTAATAGTAGTATGAGATAGTATGAAATCTCAAGGTATAGGGGTCTATTTTTTGGCCAACGATCGCGTTTATGACTGGACGATCGCGTTCCTCAACAGTTACCGCACCTTCAACCCTGATCTCCGCCTACTCCTAATCCCTTTTAGTGACGAGTGCGATCGCATCCTCAAGCTCCAGTATACCTATAACTTTGAGATCTACACTGATCCCACCTTTGAACGCCTAGAGGCGATCGGTCAAGCCTTTGAACTAGGCCACACTCCCACAGGTCCATATTGGTTTCGGCGCTATGCTGCGTTTTGGGGACCGTGCGATCGGTTTATGTACCTGGATGCCCGTCAGGTCGTCCTTGCCGATCTGCAACCTGTTATCCGCGCCTTGGATGACTATGATTTTGAGCTACTCCATTTTGATTGCGCGATCGATCAAGTCTACGCTCCAGGAGACTTTCGCCGCGAACTGCTGAGACAGGGTAAAGCTAGGGGGTTTCTCTCTGGACTCTGGGCCAGCCGCAAGGGGCTGTTCAGCCTGGAAGAATTTGAACAATTGGCGACGAAAGCCCTCCAAATACGGGATCAACTTAACCCTCGGAATACGGATCAGGCGTTTATTAACTACTGCTGTGATCTGAAGCCTGTGCGCTATGGCCATGTTGCCGAAGTCCTAGGCGGTATCTGCCAAAATGCTTGGGCACGCCAATCGGGTAGTATTTACCAGGAGAATGGTAGGTATTATTTATGGGACTATGGGGGGAATGATCACCAAAAAAGATTAATATTATTACATTGGGCTGGTTATCAATTTGATTTTCTTTTTCCAAGAAAAATATTATTTCTCTCTTTTAAATTAAAATATAATCAAAAGCTTAAAATCTATTTAGTAAGTTTTTTGGTATATGTAAACAATTTAATTATTTCTCTTCCTAAAATTTTAATTTCTCTACGCACCATTAACCAAATTTATCACAATTTAAAGAGATCTATGCTATGAATTTAGAGTATTATCCTGTTCATCTACGGCGATATATTAAATATAAGTTTGGTTTGACTTCTGCATATACGCAAACCTCTTATAAAGAACAAGAGTGTTTGAAAAAATATGCACAAGGTAAAAAGAAGATCGTTGAAATTGGTGTTTTTGAGGGAGTAAATACAAAAAATTTGAGATTAGTCATGGACAGCAAAGGTATAATTATTGCTGTTGATCCCTATCCAAGACATTTTGGAGGTTTACTGGGTTTTGGATGGATTAGAAGAATTGCTCACGCAGAAGTCAATCAGGTTCGTCGCGGAAAAGTTCTATGGATCGAGGATTTAGGTAAGTTTGCCTGTTCCAGATCTGATGTTCAACCCTACCTCACTGTTGACTTTCTATTTATTGATGGAGATCATTCTTATGAAGGAATTAAAGGAGATTGGGACGCTTGGAGTAATCATATTGAAAAGGATGGTATTATCGCATTACATGATAGCATTAACTGTAAGCAGCCTAATGTAGGCTCTGAAATATTTACACAACAGGTAATTTTAAAAGGATTCAAGATTTTCCTTTGTTGAATCTGTAGATACCTTAACTATTCTGCGTAGAAACTAGCGCATATATTTTACCATTAGATACATTGCATAAATCATAAATTGAGGTAAAGAAAAATGGAGACTTTTATGTTTACCATAGCAACTAATGGGTATGATGAGATTTACCATAACTATTTAGAGAGTCATCGACAATATGCTGAGAGGTTTGGTTATAAGTATTTAGCTTTTACAAAAAGTCCTCCTCAAGGAATTTCTGGCACAAATTCAGCATGGATGAAAGTTGCTATTATTCTTAGGGCCTTGGAAAAGGGATACGAAACCATCTTTTTTATTGACTCTGATGCCTTAATTAGAGACTATACGCCTCCAATAGAGTCAATATTTTATCCAGGTAAATCTATTTATATGAGTGTTGAATCTACTGGTAAATTTAATTCAGGAGTTATTATTGTTAAAAATACGAGTGAATCTGTAAATTTCTTCCAAAGGTTGCTGTGTAGAGCTGATGTTCCTGGCTTTCTTCTACCCAAAAGTGATCGTTGCTTGTATGAAAATGGCCATGTTATTAATCTAGCTAAAAACTCTCCTATTGTTCAAGTTATAGATCCAAAATGGAATTACAATTATAATACTAATTTGCCAGAGGGAGAAAGAGAATATATTTGGCATGGGCGAGACACTTGGCATAAAAAGCCTCGATCTAAACAAAAAAAAATGACCTTAATGCAGAGTCTTATCCAAAGGATTTTGCATGAAAATGGCTCTCGTTATTTTTTACTGAAACGTCTTATCAAATTTTATGAATCTGAATATTTGTTTTGACCATTGGTGATCATCAGTTTACTTAGGAAATTTCTTGATAAAGACTAGCTCTTTTTACGCTAACAGACATTAAATCTATGGAACTTAAAACTTCAATTAGAGATAGACTGAGACAATATCCAATTCTTCATTATTTGACGAGATCATTGTACCGATTTTCAATACGTCAACCTGAACCCTTAATGTCTCGTTTAATTCGGGCTGCTCTTCGTGATAAAGATGAAGTTTTCTTTATCCAGGTTGGCTCTCACGATGGTATTACTGGAGATCCGATTCACAACTTAATTATTGAAAACATACGCTACCAAGGCATTTTTATCGAACCCGTCCCCCATAGCTTTGAGAGACTCAAAAAAACTTATCAGTGTGCCAAGAATTCTAGTCAAAGACTGAGATTTGAAAATATAGCCATTGCTCAAACTAATGAAACAAGAAAATTTTATTATCTATCCCAGGATATAAAGGACGATAAAGCTTTAATTAACAGTTTACCACTCACCTATGATCAACTAAGCTCCTTTAATAGAAAACATCTTGAAACCTTAGGTGAAGAAATTATCCCTTATATTGTAGAGACTGATGTCCCATGTCTCTCCCTGCAAGAACTGCTTATTAAACATCAAGTTAAGAATTTAGACTTGATTCATATTGATGTTGAGGGATTTGATTACTTTGTACTAGCACAGATAGATTTTTCTAGATATCGCCCCAAAGTAATCTTATATGAACACGTCCATTTAACAGTCTATGAAAAGGACAGTGCGATCGCTTTGCTTCATCAACATGATTATGAATTGCTAACCCACGGGGGCGATACACTCGCAATCCTTAAATAATTCAAACATGTCCATTTCTATCCTTGCCTATATTCACCCAATTCGCACTTATCTTCCTTGTACTGGAGTAGGAAGGCACACTAATGCAGTCATTCACCAGTTGAGTCAGCAAGCAGCGATCACCGTTAATCTTCTTGTTTCTAAACAATGCTTAGGATTACATAGCAATTTAGACTCTCGTTCTCCGCTTAAAGATTTGCCCATCTTAACCTTTCCTATTCCTGAAAATCTAGCTGAGCGGAGTTGGAAATTAGCTGGACTTCCCAGAATGGACTGCTTCATCCCAGATGGGACCAACTGGCTGTATGCTCCAATGGAAACCTATATCCCGGTTTCCAAATGTCCAGTTGCTGTGACTATTCACGATATCCAAGCCTTTGAAACTAACCTACCGTGGTCTCATACCTGGCAGCATCGGCTATTTCGCCTCAAATGGCAACAATGGATCTACCGCACCCTCAAGCATTGCCGAGTTGTTTTTACCGTTTCCGAGTTCTCTAAACAGCGGATGGTAGAGCTACTAGGGGCTGATCCTCATAAGCTTGTCGTCATTGGTAACGGGATTGAACCCAGTTTCTTCGAGATAGCGACCATTAACCCCGCTACCCTCCCCCTCCCCGTGGCTGATCCCTATGTCCTCATGATTGGAGGCCTCCGCCAGAAAAAAGGTGGCGACGCCTACCTCACCCTGGCCCAACACCTCCAACGCCAGCACAGTAACCTTCAGATTGTCATTGCGGGCACCTCTGATCCAGCCTACATTCAAGCCGCCCAAGACTTTCCCAATATCCACCTGTTGGGTCTTGTTCCCGACGCAGATCTACCCCGCTTCCTGCGTGGCTCATTAGCCCTGCTTTTTCTCTCTCCCTACGAAGGCTTTGGCATCCCAGCCCTAGAAGCAATGGCCGCAGGCGTGCCCGCGATCGTTGCCAACCGGGCGGCTCTGCCAGAAGTGGTCGGCGATGCCGGTATCGTCGTCGAACCCGATGCCACGGCTGAGATTGTCGATATCTTGGTTACTCTGAATAACAACACCGCCCTACGCCATGACTATATTCAGCGCGGGCAACACCATGCCGCCCAATATACCTGGGATCGTTGTGTCGATCGCCTGATCACGGCATTTAATGAGTTTGCCTAATCTCGGCTCAATACTCCATTATAGATGCAGCCGCCTACCTAAAGCCAGCGATGATAACACCTAGTAATAGACAACACTCTGCCCTAGATCGACCGACACTCATCACGGCTGATTTATCGGATTTGTACAATCAGGACTATGCCCAATGGCTAGACATCACCGTAGCGCAACTGCGGAGTGGGCAGTTTGCCTCAGTTGATCTGGTTAATCTGGTGGAAGAACTGGAAAGCATGGGACGAAGTGAAAAGCGTGCCTTAAGCAGTAACCTGCAAATCGTGCTCATGCATTTACTGAAGTACCGCTACCAACCAGAGAAGCGATCGCATAGCTGGTTATTTACCTTGTATGAGCACCGCGATCGTCTATTGGAAATCCTGGAAGACAGCCCTAGCCTTCAGTCCTATTTAAACGAAACCTTTACGCAAAGCTATGCAAAAGCCCGTAAAAAAGCTGCCCTGGAAACGGGTTTACCCATTGACACTTTCCCAGAGGCAGTCCCCTTTGCACTGGAGTCGGTATTGGATGTGGACTATTTACCGAGTAGTGATTCATAGAACTTAGTATGTTCTCAGCTTCCCAAGCAAAATGGACCCAATTTGGGTGTGGTCTTTGTGCTCCTCCTGAATGGCTCAACTTTGATGCTAGCCCTACCCTGCGCTTACAAAAACTGCCGATCGTCGGTAACCTGATGCCATCCGGAGCCTTTGGTCGCTTCCCCCCGAACGTTCACTATGGGGACATTATCCACGGTCTCCCCATACCTGATGGGAGTGTAGAACTACTCTACTGCTCCCATGTATTGGAGCATTTAGCTCTTAATGATTTTCATCAAGCAATTCGTAATTGTTACCGTCATCTCAAACCTGGCGGTATTTTTCGCCTAGTTATCCCCGATCTAGAATGTTTAGCTCGCCACTATTTGGAATCTAGCAAGGTGGATGCTGCCAGTGAATTTATGCGCATTAGTTGCCTGGGTAAAGAACAACGTCCACATACTTTGATTGACTTTTTACGCCAATGGTTAGGGGGTAGTCAGCACCTTTGGATGTGGGACTATAAGTCCCTATCTCAAGAGCTAGAGACAGCAGGTTTTCAAGCAATTCGGCGCGCCAAATTCGGTGATTCTGGCATTCCGGCATTCCATAGCGTTGAAGATCCCGATCGTTGGCAACTAGAATTGGGTATCCAATGTCATAAGTCCTGTTAAACTGACCCATGCTTAACCCACTGCAAACTCAGTATAGGGTCTAACATGGGCTGGCTGAAATCCTAAAACAATATCTTCCTTGGGGACACCCAATTCTACCAATTGATAAGCAATTCCCCCGTCTGTCCCATTGGCTCTTCTGGTCATATGGTGATAAGTCTAGCTTATAGCCTGTAACCTGGTCAGGGCAAGCCTTTCAAACACTTGACACAGCAAAAATTTTATGCGTCCCGTTATTTCCACCACGAAACCAGAAGAGCCGTCCCATTCAATCCAAATTTTGCCATCCTTTAACCTTCATCTTTAAGCATGTATTCATGTTCCCCAAAGTTCTCTTTTGCTGGTCAGACATCTCCGGCTATATGGCCACCTGTTGGCGTACCCTCCTCCACTCATCGTCACTAGACCTCTTCATTTTAGCCTTCCAAGCCCAGACCGATACCGCCTTCTCAGACCACCTCATGCAGGATATCCCTTGCCGACTTCTGGATCAAAAAGAACGCCACGATCGCGTTCTGATTCAGCAAATTGTACTCAACCAGTCCCCTGATATTATCGTCCTGTGTGGCTGGCTCCATCCGCCCTACCGCCACCTTCTCCGGCTCCCCCAACTCCAGCCAACGCCCTTTATCATGGGCATGGACACCCCCTGGTGGGGCACCTGGAAACAACGCCTTGCCCCCTGGGTTCTGCATCCCTTCCTCCAACGGATGCAACGCGTCGTCGTCGCGGGTGAGCGAAGTTGGCAATATGCCTATCGCCTAGGTGTTCCCCGGAGCGCGATCGCCTCAGGTCTCTACGGTATTGACTATCACCGCTGGGCAAAGCACGGGCACGATCGCCAACAAGCCCCGTGGCCCCGTTCCTTCCTCTTTGTGGGCCGCTATGCTACCGCCAAAGCGATCGATATCCTCATGCCAGCCTATCAAACCTATCGCCAGCAAGTCACCGACCCCTGGCCCCTCGTCTGCTGTGGTCAAGGTCCGCTCGCGGCCTCCCTCCAGGCGCAACCCGGTGTGATCGATCGCGGCTTTGTTCAACCCACCGACATGGATGATATCTGGCGATCGGCGGGTGCGTTTATTCTCCCCAGTCGCTTTGACCCCTGGCCCCTGGCACTCGTGGAAGCGGCTGCCAGTGGTCTGCCGATCCTCTGTACCGATGCCTGCGGTTCTGCTGTCGAAGTGGTCCGACCCTGGTATAACGGTCTCATCATTCCCCCCAACGACATACCCGCCCTAGCCAACGCAATGGTTACCCTGCACCATCACGATGAAATCTTGCCAACCTGGGGGAGGCGATCGCAAACCCTAGCCGCCCCCTATGCCGCTGAAGTGTGGAGCGATCGTTGGCAGCAGTTGCTACACTCCTTAGAAGTTAAACCTTACTAAAAAACTAAGAAAACGTAGGAAAGTTATGGGAACAAATTTTTTTAATCAGTTTATTAATTTTGTAAGCAGTACGTGGGGAATTGTTAGCATTTCAATTATCTTTTTTATGACCTTACAAGCTAGGCATTCGCCTAAATTAGCTTGGCTATTAGTTAGTTTATGTTGCTTTGCAGCTTCCCTCGGCAAATTAGTAACTCAATGGGTTAAGGAACCTCCTCCTTTAGTTTTTCCACTTCAACAACTACGCGATAATGGTCGTCCCTTGGCTGTAGTCCTGCTAATCGCTATTCTAATGCTAGGATTTTGGACACCACCTACTTGGCGAAGAAATCTGATTTCATATCCTGTTAAATATCTAGTTACTCTACAAATTGTTATTTTCATTAAAAGCTTAGTACAAGGTGATTTTATCTTTGCGATTCTTGCATCTCTTGTTTTCGGGAGTTTAATTTTAAGTATTCAGTTAGGGCCTAATCGCTGGTTACAAGATGACTATAATTTTGTACTAGCTGTACAGTCAATTGCCGTCGTCAGTGTCATCTTTACTACTGCTAGCTTATATCAATCACTGTATGATTTTCGAGCGATCGCCATCCCTGCTGGCGGATGGTTTCATGGGACAACGGGTAACCCCCAACAGGCTGCTGCTCTACTATCTACGACTGTACCTTGTTTCATGTTTCTAATTGAACGTAAGCGTTGGTGGGATATCTCAAAATTTTTCTGGGTTATCTGCTTGACACTCGTCATCATTGCTCTATTTTTAACCGCGTCACGAACAGGTGTAATTACGGGAGCATCAGCCATTCTATTTTTCTATCGCCAACGAGGCGGGGCTTTATTCCGCTTTGGCCTTTTGATCGGTATCCCACTGGCCTTAGTCTGGATATATCTTGTACAAAATGCTGATCTCGATATCTTAAATTCCTCAACGGCAGCTATTGATAAATATTTATCGGGCAGCAATACACGTGCAGGAGTATGGTCTGCTTTATGGCGAACATTTTCGACTTATCCTATCTTTGGTGCTCCCTTGCGAGGCACACGCATTGGCTATGGTGAAAGTTCGTGGCTAGCGACAGCCGCCACACTCGGTATTTTAGGTCTGATTCCCCTTATCCTACTTGGATGGTCGTCTTTGAGAATGCTAATCAGACTCAATCAGATTGGCAATCAATATCCTTCTTATAAATTGCATACAAATACAATTATTGCAGGTATTATTTCTTTATTTGTCGGTAGCATTAGCGAAGCTTATTTATTAGGAAATATTACAACTTCTATTTTGTTCTTATTGCTCTACTTTGCAATGGGTCAATATATAATTGAAGTCACCCAGTTAGAGCAAGAATATTACCAGTGGCACAGCATCCGTGAAGCAGATATTACTATATCCTAAAGCTTTAAGTGTTTGTCAAGTAGTGGCAAGTCTTAACGAAAATACGGGAGGTGTTGCAGTTGCAGTAGCTAGTCTAGCAGCAGCGATCGTCAACCAAAATATTGATTGCCATTTGTTTACTCTTGACTATCAACTTAAGGGATCTAAAATTTTACTTTATAATGATAATGTTGTAGCTCACAGTTATCCTGCATCCTATATTACTCGTAAGCTTGGAGGCTTTTATCCGAAAGTCAATCGAATTCTTCGACAATTGACTAGTCAGAACATCCAAATCATTCATAATCATGGCTTGTGGATGTTTCCTAACCTTTATGCTCGTCAAGCTGCGATGAGTAATAGATTACCTCTTGTCATTTCACCACATGGTATGTTGCAGGATTGGTCAATGAAGCGAAGTTATTGGAAAAAAAGCTTAGCTTGGTTCCTGTATGAATATCAAAATCTCAAGCAGGCTAGTCTTTTCCATGCAACTTCAGTTTCAGAAATCGAATCTATTCGACGTTTAGGCTTCCGACAGCCAATTGCTTTAATTAATCATGCAGTAAGCCTCCCCTTTTTAGAAACGCCTCCTAGTTTATCTGGACTTATAGGACTATTTCCTCAACTATACAAAAAACGCTGGCTACTCTGTCTTGCTCGTCTACATCCTGTCAAAGGCTTGGATAACCTATTACTGATTTGGCAGAAGCTTGTTGCAGACTTTCCTGAGTGGCACCTAGTGATAGCAGGACCCGACTCTGGTGGCTACCAAGCCCAATTAGAACGCCTAGTCTCAGAACTACACCTGCACGAAAGCGTTACCTTTACGGGAATGGTGTCCGGTGCCTTAAAAGCCGCCGCCTTCTATTACGCCGATCTGTTTGTCCTGCCAACCCACTCTGAGAACTTTGGGATCGCGATCGCGGAAGCTTTATCCTATGAGGTTCCTGTGGTCACAACCCAAGCGGCTCCCTGGGCAGAGTTAGAGAGTCACCAGTGTGGGTGGTGGGTTCCCGACGATCGCGAGGCGATCGCCACTGCCCTAACAACAGCGATGCAACTTTCTCCCTCAGAACGTAAGGCAATGGGCCAACGGGGGCGAGAACTCGTGGCGAGTCGTTATACCTGGGATGCGATCGGTCAGGAAATGGCCGAGGTCTACCGATGGCTGGTATGGGGTGGTGAACCGCCAGCGTGTGTGTTGATGTAGGGGATAAGTAATTGCGATGAAAATTACGATCGTTACCGGTCCTTGGTTCCCTGTACCCCCAATTCGCGCAGGAAAAATCTTATGCGTCCCGTTATTTCCACCACGAAACCAGAAGAGCCTTTTTGATAGGTCTTCCTTGTATGGTAGCGTAAAAGATTATTTTGTGTGTTTTTTTAACCCAAGTCTTTTTTTACGTTTTTGGGAGTGTATCGGGGCAATAACTGCGTTTAGCCTTGCTGGTGCGCCACTAACCGATAACTCCTCGTTTAGGTGTGATAGCCTACTGGCTGACGTGTTCTTGTCGAGGGCTTACTTCCACAAAAGCTGTGATCTCGATACTGGTCGCAGTCGCAATCCGCAACAGATGCTGACAGAACCCGGCCAGGTCCAGAAAGGGGTAACAACACCCCCATGTTGACGCTGTTTTCCAACGTCGATCGCCCGTTAACCCGCCACGACAAAATTCACCAACTTCCCAGGCACCACAATCACCTTCTTGATCTCCTTACCCTCGATATGCCGCTGGGCTGCGGGCGACTGCCGGGCATAGTCCTCCAACGCCTGCTTATCCGCCCCCGCCGGAACCTGAATCGTGCCACGGGTTTTGCCCATCACCTGAATCACGATCGTAATTTCATCCACCACCAACGCCTGCGGATCAGCCACGGGCCACGCCTGCTGATGCACCGAATCCACATGGCCCAACTGGTGCCACAACTCCTCACTAATATGGGGTGCAAACGGAGCCATTAATCGCAGTAAAGTCTCAATTCCCTCCGCATAAACCGGCGAATCGACACAGGTCGCCTCATTCAGCGCATTACTCAGCTTCATCAATTCCGACACCGCCGTATTGAACTGGTAATCCCCCGTCAAGTCGTGGGTCATTTCTTGAATCGCGGTGTGGATGGCCCGTCGTAAATCCTTCTCTGGTTTGGTGAGGGCGTCAGGAGTAGTTTGGGCTTTACCCGGCTTAGTTTGGGCAAACTCCGTCACCAGCCGCCAGACCCGATTTAAGAACCGGAATTGGCCCTCCACATCCGCCTCATCCCACTCCAGATCCTTCTCCGGGGGAGCCTTAAACAGGATAAACATCCGCGCCGTATCCGCCCCATATTTTTCAATCACCGCCGCTGGCGCTACGCCGTTGTACTTGGATTTGGACATCTTTTCATACACCACCGTCAGCGCCTCCCCCGATTCCGGATCAACCGGATTGGCTGGGTCTGCTATCTGACTCGGCATTACATACTTACCCGTGCGCGGATTCTTATAGGTCTTGCCCTGCACCATGCCCTGGGTGAGCAGCCGTTGGAACGGTTCGTCAAAGTTAATCAGACCCCGATCGCGCAAAAACTTCGTAAAAAAGCGCGAATAGAGCAGGTGCAAAATGGCGTGTTCAATCCCGCCCACATACTGATCCACCGGCAGCCAATCATTCACCTTGGCCGGATCAAACACCTGGTTGGCATTCTGGGCATCGGGATAGCGCAGGAAATACCAGGACGAATCAATAAACGTATCCATCGTGTCCGTTTCCCGCCGCGCCGCCGCCCCACACTGGGGACAGGGTACATTGACCCAGGCTGCTAATTGCGTCAAGGGCGAAGCCCCCCGCCCCGTCAGATCCACCTCCTCCGGCAACAACACCGGTAAATCCGCCGCTGGGACTGGCACCGTGCCACAGTCCGGGCAATGGATCACCGGAATCGGACAGCCCCAGTAGCGTTGCCGCGAGATCAACCAATCCCGCAGGCGGTAGTTGGCCATGCCCTTGCCCTTGCCGTGTTGCTCCAACCAGGCGATCGCCGCCTGTACACTTTGGCCCTCGCCCTTGCCCGCCGGAATCCCATCAATCGGTCCCGAATTGACCATCACCCCTTCACCGGGCCACGCCGCCGTCAGCGTCTCCCCCGCCAAGGTTTGGCCCTCTGGTTGCACCACCACCCGCACGGGTAACCCAAACGTCCGGGCAAACTCAAAGTCGCGCTGATCGTGGGCCGGCACCGCCATAATCGCCCCGGTGCCGTAGTCCATCAACACATAATCGGCAATCCAGATCGGGATTGGCTCGCCATTCACCGGGTTAATCGCATAGCTTCCCGTCCAAACCCCGGTTTTCTCGCGCCCCTCCGCCGTGCGATCGATTTCATTCTTCGCCGCCGCCGCCTGTTGATAGGCCGCGATCGCCGCTGCCTGATCTGCCGTCGTCAACTTCGGCACCAAGGGATGTTCCGGCGACAGCACCATAAACGTTGCCCCCCAGAGGGTATCGGGTCGGGTCGTGAACACCGTGATCGCATCCCCTGCCTCTGTGGTAAACGTCACCTGTGCCCCGGTGGACTTACCAATCCAGTTAGCCTGCATGAGTTTGACCCGCTCCGGCCAGCCGGGCAGTTTATCCAAATCCTGGAGCAGTTGTTCCGCGTAGTCGGTAATCTTCAAAAACCACTGGCGTAGCAGTTTGCGTTCCACGATTGCCCCCGATCGCCACGATCGCCCCTCACTATCCACCTGCTCATTCGCCAACACCGTTTGATCGATCGGGTCCCAATTCACCGCCGCTTCCTTCTGGTAGGCCAAGCCCGCTTGGAAAAACTCCAGAAACAGCCATTGCGTCCAGCGGTAATAGTCCGGCGAACAGGTCGTCACCTCCCGCTCCCAGTCATAGGAAAGACCCAACCGCTTCAGTTCCGATCGCATCTGGGCGATATTCTGGTAAGTCCATTTGGCTGGGGGCACCCCGCGATCGATCGCCGCATTTTCCGCCGGTAACCCAAACGCATCCCAGCCCATTGGGTGCAGCACCCGATACCCCTGCATCCGATGCACCCGCGCCACCACATCAGTAATCGTGTAGTTGCGGACATGGCCCATGTGCAGACTCCCAGAGGGATAGGGAAACATGGACAGAGCATAGAACTTAGGGCGATTTGCCTGGGTGGCATCCGCATTAGCTTCCAGGGTTTGATCCAGCCCTTGGTCGGCCCAGACCTGCTGCCACTTTTCCTCAATCACCTGGGGTTCGTATCGGGACTCCACGGAACGCTCTCCTAAGTACTGCAAACGATCAGCGGTAAACAATCACGTCTGAACTTTATCTAATTTAGCGGTTGAGGGGAACTGATCGCGGGTTGGCGTTGAGGTTTGAATTTTGAATTTTGAACTTTGAACTTTGAACTTTGAATTAATGCACTAGACGACCCAGGACTGTCAAATCCGATCCGCTTGACCGCTTTAGTTTAGGATCAGGGTTAGGTTGCTGGGTGACGGCCCTTAAGGGTTCTATTGCCCAACCGTGAGCCAACGATCGCATCCTTTGCCCATCAAACTTAATAAACGATGGCTCCCCCCCGATGATCTTTACCGCCTTACAATGACCGTATGTATCACCCAATCTGGCCCGGAAAACCCTACCCCCTAGGAGCGTCCTGGGATGGTAAGGGCACCAACTTCGCCCTCTTCTCTGAAAATGCGGACGGGGTCGTTCTCTGCCTATTTGATGCGCAGGGACGCGAAACCCGTGTGCCCCTGACGGAGTGCAGCAACTTTGTGTGGCATGGTTATGTCCCCGGTGTTGGTCCTGGCCAACGCTATGGCTACCGTGTCTATGGTCCCTATGAACCGGAAGAAGGCCATCGCTTCAACCACAATAAGCTGCTGATTGATCCCTACGCCAAGGCCCTGGATGGCGATCTGGGACATGGGCCAGAACTCTTTGGTTACCTCTGGGATGATGATCCGGACCAGGACCTCACCTTTTCCGAGGCGGACGATGCCCACATGGTCCCGAAGGGGATCGTCATTGATGAGGGGTTTGACTGGCAGGGCGATCGGCGGCTGCAAACCCCCTGGCACGAAACCGTCATCTACGAAACCCACGTGCGGGGCTTCACCAAACTTCACCCCGATATTCCCAAACACCTGCGGGGCACCTATGCCGGACTGGCCCATCCCGCTGCGATCTCCCACTTGCAATCCCTGGGCATTACCGCGATCGAACTCCTGCCCGTCCACCACTTCCTCGCCTATCCTGGCCACCTCCTCAGCAAGGGTCTCAGTAGCTACTGGGGCTATGACTCTTTGAACTATATGGCCCCCTACTCCGGCTACAGCGCGAGTGGTTGCCAAGGCCAGCAGGTGGTGGAGTTTAAGCAGATGGTAAAGGCGCTGCACCAGGCGGGCATTGAGGTGATCCTGGATGTAGTCTACAACCATACGGGCGAGGGCAATCACCTAGGACCCACCTTCTCCTTCCGGGGGATTGATAATGCCACCTACTACCGCCTGGTAGAAGACGACCTCCGCTACTACATGGACTTCACCGGTTGCGGCAACTCCCTCAACGTGCGCCATCCCCAGATCCTAAAGCTGATCATGGATAGCCTGCGCTATTGGGTACTGGAGATGCATGTCGATGGGTTCCGCTTTGACCTAGCATCGGCACTGGCACGGGAACTTTATGAAGTGGATAGTCTGGCGGCGTTCTTCGACATTGTGCACCAGGACCCGGTGATCTCCAATGTGAAGCTGATTGCCGAACCCTGGGATGTGGGCGAAGGGGGCTATCAGGTGGGCAACTTCCCGCCCCTGTGGTCAGAGTGGAACGGACGCTATCGGGACACAGTGCGGGATTTCTGGCGCGGCGAAGATCAAACCCTGGCGGAATTTGCCTATCGCTTTACCGGCAGTTCCGACCTTTACCAAAGCAATGGCCGCAGTCCCAGTGCCAGTATTAACTTCATCACCGCCCACGATGGCTTTACACTCAATGATCTCGTCAGCTACAACGAAAAGCATAACGAGGCCAACGGCGAAGACAACCTAGATGGCGAAAGCTATAACCGCTCCTGGAACTGTGGCGAGGAGGAGATCGATGAGGGGGAAACTGATAACCCCGATGTGCTGAAACTCCGCCGTCGCCAACAACGCAATTTCCTGGTAACGCTGCTCCTCTCCCAGGGGGTGCCGATGATCCTGGGGGGCGACGAAATGGGGCGAACCCAGCAGGGCAATAACAACGCCTACTGCCAAGACAACGAGATCTCCTGGCTCAACTGGGACCTAAAGGATGAAAACGTCAGCCTGCTCGACTTTGCCCGCCAATTGGTCTATTTCCGGCGGCAGCATCCGGTGTTCCGGCAGCGGCGGTGGTTCCAGGGACGGGCGATCCACGGCACCGGGGTGGAAGATATTGCCTGGTTTAATCCCAACGGCGATGAGATGACCGAGGAGCAGTGGCAAATCGGGTTTGCTAGGGCGATCGGGATTTTCCTCAATGGCGAAGAAATTGCCGCACCGGGACCCCAGGGTGAACGGGTGATCGATGAGAATTTCTACATTTGTTTCAATGCCCACTACGAGGCGATCGACTTTACCCTACCGGCTAACCTTCAGGGGCGGGAATGGGTGATTCAGATTGATACCAACCTGGCCCATTTCCCACAAGTAGGTCGCCATTATCGTGAGGATAAGCCAATTCCCGTGGGTGAACGCTCGATCGTCATTCTGCGTCACGTGAATCGCCCGCGCTAACGCGGGGGACAGTTGGCAAAGGAGGGATTGCGATTAAAACCACAATAACCGATCTACCTTGGCTTGTAGTAACGACTTTAGTCGTTATCCCGATCTACTACAAACTTTGATGTTGGGGTATCCAGAGATCAATCTACCTTGGTTTGTAGTAACGACTTTAGTCGTTATCCCGATCGCTCTCTGGACTTTTCGCTTTCCCCTATCAACTGACGCAAAGCAGGGATTACGCAAAGCAGGGAGGCTCTTCTGGTTTCGTGGTGGAAATAACGGGACGCATAAAATTTTTGCTGTGTCAAGTGTTTGAAAGGCTTGCCCTGACCAGGTTACAGGCTATAAGCTAGACTTATCACCATATGACCAGAAGAGCCAGCAGGGAGGGGAAGATCTATCCTGATCAGTCATCAATACCATGAGGAATTCCCATGAACTTTGATCAAGATATTGTCACCGTCAGACCGACAACAGCGATCGACACGGTGCAAAGACTGCCCAATTATGTAGGTATTTCGGAAAAAACGGCGGGTTCAACCGGAATATCGATGAATGTGGTGACGATCCCCCCATCTGCCAAGGCCGAACCGCATTTCCATGATGGTTTTGAAACCGCGATCTATCTTCTGAAGGGCAATGTGCAAACTTTTTATGGTAAAAACCTAGCTAAGTCCGTCATTAACCAGTCGGGAGATTTCATTTTCATTCCGGCAGGGGTGCCCCATCAACCGGTCAATTTAAGTGATACGGAAGAGGCGATTGCATTAGTGGCGCGGAACGATCCCAATGAGCAAGAAAGTGTTCAAGTTTATAAACCAGATTAGCTGGATCACAACCGCAGGAAAATCAGCAAACCATGCCCTATCCCTCTCAGACTATAGGCTCGATAACTTTCCATAGGGAGACGACATCTTCCTTTCTAATTTTACAGAATCTTAAATTATGTATGTGTAACTTATGTGTATATTTCTTAGTTCAAATCTTTAGAGTTTAACGTCATAAAGAGGAGGCTTACTGCTCTAAGAAACTGATCGACAGAAGTGGTTCAATAGTCTCATGAAATAGAATCCGAGGCTTTACATCTCTTGGAACCCACCAGCTATGGTGTGAGTTATTAGTACCAAAAGATGGGGTATGCTTTATCTTACCTGAAGTTTCTTCTAATTGTCCTACCGCTGCTGGTCTTCTCCATCATGGAACTGTCCTTTGAAGTCTGATTACTTCCTCTCTATTCTCTCTATTGATCTATTCTCTCTATTGATAAAACCGATAAACTATAGGCACAGCACTCCTTCTCTGTTTCCGGAAACTTCCTATGAGGAGATATGAGGAGATATGAGGAGATATGAGGAGATATTTCACGTACTGTCAAGAAATGTTCTGGTTTGATTTGATTATCCTCTAAAAATCTATAAACTTGCATTGATTTACACTCAGCATCATCTGGCGGGCAAGATTCTGGGAAGTGCTTAGACCATTCCATGAGCAAACAATAGGGTTTAGCGCAAAAGGGAAGAGTTCGCAGTAGCCTGTCAAGGTTGACTTGGTGGGTTAACTTCAACCCAGTACGCCCCCAAAAAAGTTAGTAAACATATTGGGTCTCACAAACTCACCCCCAATCTACAATCTGCCATTTTAGGGATGACAGGCCACTAGAACGCAACACTCCGATCGCCCCTTCCCCCTCGCTAACCGGTCTACCGCATTTAACCGGCTATTCCCACTCGATCGTTCCAGGGGGTTTCGAGGTAATGTCGTAGACCACGCGATTCACCCCCGGCACCTCGTTGACAATCCGGTTCGATACCGTTTCCAGGAAATCGTAGGGCACCCGCACCCAATCTGCCGTCATGCCATCCTCGCTCGTGACAATCCGCAAAACGATCGGGTGGGCATAGGTGCGCTGATCCCCCATCACCCCGACACTGCGAATCGGCAACAACACCGCAAACGCCTGCCAGATTTCCGCATATAGCCCCTGACGGTTGATCTCCTGGCGCACAATCAGGTCCGCATCCCGCAGGATATCCAGTCGTTCCGCCGTCACCTCACCTAGGATGCGAATCGCCAACCCAGGACCGGGGAAAGGATGGCGTTGGACAATTTCCAGGGGTAGCCCGATCGACGCCCCCACCTTGCGCACCTCATCCTTAAACAGCTTGCGCAGGGGTTCGATCAGCTTAAACCGCAGATCCTTGGGCAGGCCACCCACGTTGTGGTGACTCTTGATCTTCACCGCCACCCGCTCCCCCGTTTGCGGGTCAATATTCGTATCCGCCGACTCGATCACATCCGGGTAGAGCGTGCCCTGGGCCAGGTAATCAAAGGGACCTAGCCGCCGCGATTCCTCCTCAAAGGCGCGGATAAAGGCATGACCGATGCGCTTGCGTTTTTCCTCCGGGTCCGTTACCCCCGCAATGGCCGCCAGGAAGCGATCGCGCGCATTCACATACTCCACCGGAATATGGAACTGCTCCTCAAACAACTTCACCAACCGTTCCGGCTCGTACTTGCGCATAAAGCCCTGGTCGATGAACACACAGGTCAGTTGATCCCCGATCGCTTGGTGGAGTAAAAAGGCCAACGTTGAGGAATCCACGCCCCCCGATAGGGCTAATAACACCCGTTTATCCCCCACCTTCGCCCGAATCTCACGCACCGCTTCTTCCACAAAGGCTTCCGTTGTCCAAGTGGGTTCGCAGTCGCAGATGTGATAGACAAAATTACGAATCAGGGCCAGCCCGCCGATCGAATGCACCACCTCCGGGTGAAACTGCACCCCATAGAGCTTCCGTTCATGGTGGGCCACTGCCGCCCAGGGCGTATTCTCCGTGTGGGCCAAGCGCTCAAACCCCGTGGGCAATTCCGTCACCGAGTCGCCATGACTCATCCACATCGTTGTGCCGTTTTCCACATTGGTCAGCAGGTCCGTGGGATCGTCAATATAGAGTGCCGCCTTGCCATACTCGCCGCGATCGGCCCGTTCCACAACCCCCCCCAGGTGTTGCACCATCAACTGCATCCCGTAGCACACCCCCAGCACCGGAATCCCCAACTCCCAAATCGCGCGATCGCACTGGGGTGCATGGTCGTCATAGACCGAATTCGGACCACCGGAGAGGATAATTCCCTTGGGCGCTAGCTGCTGAAGCTGCTCTGCTGTCGTGCGGTAGGGGAGAACTTCTGAATAGACCTGGGTTTCGCGAATGCGACGGGCAATCAGTTCCGAATACTGGGACCCAAAGTCCAGAATCACAATCATCTGGCGATCGATAGCGCCAAACGGCTCGGTGTCATTCGCCGGTTGAGTTGGTACGGAGCGCGGTTCAGTTTGAAGAGTCACGGGTCTACCCCCTAGCGCAATAGAGTGAATGAGAGCGGGAGTTATTAAGTATTGGTAGCCAGTTTAGTATGGGTAGCCAGCTGATCGGGCTTCTATAGGGTTTATCTATAGATATCAATACGCCCAAAATGGGTGGGAAGCCGAGGAAAAGACACAGAACCTTGCGTCTCCCTAGCCAGCAGGGGATATTCGCCGTTTGCCTCCCGGTTGCCCACCTTGTCGGCGGGTAAAAAATTAAGAAATGTAAATTAACTCCCAGAAAATTATATCGTAACGGCTCCCACCGGTCTTGACTCTTCCCCCGTCCCGACTGCCTGTCCCAATTGCCCGTCCCTACGCCTCAAACTCCGGCAACGTGCCCAGCTTCCGCAGCGATACCGCCACCTCCATTCCCAGATAATCCCCCACATCCCCAAACCAGGAACCCGACAGGGGCATCACCTGGCCTGGGTGCCGCGCGATCGCAACCCGCACTAAATCAAATCCCCCCGTCAGTCGGTTGGTTGGGTCATAGGTTTGCCAACCGGCACCGGGTAAATAGACCTGTAACCAGGCGTGGGTTGCCCCAGATCCCAACATCCCGACCTCACCGCCATCCAGGGCCTCATCATAGAGATAGCCACTGACAAAGCGGCAGGCAAATCCTAACCGCCGCAACGCCTCAATCATCAACCAGGCATAATCCCGGCAGGTCCCGCTGCCCAGACGCAGGGTCTCCCCTGGCGACTGCGTTCCCTCCGCTTCCCGTGCCTGATAGGTCAACGTATTCCAAATCTTATCCATCATGCGCTGCAACACATCCAGCGTCACATCCTGATCGCCGATCACAAATGCCTTCGCCCAAGTCGCAACACTGCCATCGGGATCTTCCGCGTGGGGCCGCATAAACGCCGACAAATCCAACCACTCATCGGGCGTATATTGCACCGGTACTTCCTTAGCCCGTTCATCCAGGGGGAAATCTACGCTTGAGGGCACGCCAAAATGTTCGCCCCGCAGGCGATAGGTTACCTGTAGTTCCGCAGCCGGTTCACTAAAGTTAATCAGCGCCACATTATTGGACAGGGTATCCATCATCCAGCGGACTTTTGCGGGAATATTTGTTTCCAAAGCATAGTCGAGAATCCGTCCAACAAAGCCAACTGTGGGCAGAAAAATCGCCCGATGTTCCCCAAAGGTTACCGGCTTACGATACCGATAGGTCGTCGTATGTTCCAACTCATAAATAACACTCATGATGTCTCTGCCTATGCAATATTGTTAGCTCGAAAAAGCTCGAAAAAGCTCGAAAAACAAAAGCCGCTGAGCGCAAGGCAGGAACTAACGGATGGGGTTGTGAACTGTAACGAGCTTGGTGCCATCGGGGAAAGTGGCTTCCACCTGCACCTCCGGCAGCATTTCCGCAATCCCATCCATCACCTCGTCGCGCGTCAACAGGGTGGTGCCATAGGTCATGAGATCGGCCACCGATCGCCCTTCCCGTGCCCCCTCCAGGATCGCCGCCGACAGGTAGGCCACCGCCTCTGGGTAATTAAGTTTCAGCCCCCGTGCTTTCCGACGTTCAGCGAGGAGGGCAGCGGTGAAGATGAGTAATTTATCCTTTTCCTGGGGGGTCAGTTGCATATCTAAAGATCTCCTGCTTGCTGCCGCTGATGGGAGGTGCAGACCGATGCGACGAGCGCCTAAGGCAATAGTTTTAACACGAGACCCGCGATCGCGATAGAGGGACTCTGATCAGCCTTACGATACCAGCTTTACGATATCAGCTTTACGATATCAGCCAGAGAGTGCCAGCCTGACCATTGCCCCCGGAGCAACAAGCCCAGGGATTCCAGCGGCGCGGGCAGCATCTCCCCCCGCAGGTCAAGCAACTGCACCAACACCAAATAGGCGATCGCTAACCCCACGGAAATCACCCCTGTGACGATCGCCACCAGCTTTTCGCGGTTCATACTCCCCATTGCCGTTCCCCAATCATTTGTAAAGATTTGCAACTATTTGCAACTAATTATAGGATGCAGATAGGGACACACATGGCGCAACTGATGGAGCACCCCCCGCATGATGACGATTACCCCCCTGGCTTCCACCTTGTTTTTGACGCTACTGATGGCGATCGGGCTATTTTTCTTTATTCGCGCCTCAGTTAAAGATCGCACGGAAGCGGAAACCCTCCTGTCGTCCCAACCGGAAGCGGCTCTTCTCACCCAGCTAGAAGACTATTTCCGGGAACGGGCCTATCGGATTGTCCAGTTAGATCCGGAACAGAAGCAGGTGACCTTTAGCGGGGTGGTTGCCCCCAGTTTGGGGTTGGCCATCTTTTTGTCGTTGTTGGCCGCGATCGGCCTGCTCTGTTTGGCGTTGGTGCTGTCGATCGTGTTGCCCCAGGTGGGACTGCTGTGGTGGGGGTTGGTGTTGTTGGCCCCGATCGCCGGTGGGTTTTATTGGCAAAACGCCGGTCGTCCGGAGCAGGTACAGGTACGGGTTGAGTCCTCTAGCTCGGTGACAGCAGGGCAAAAGAGTGTGGTGACGATCGTGGCCCACCGGGACGAACTGATTACCCTGCGCAATACCTTGCCCCTTCAACCCTATGCGGATTAACGAACGACTTCTGGGCTACTTGGGGAATTTCAACAAGAATAATCTCAGCAAGCATAATCTCAGCAAGCATAATCTCAACAAAAATAAAGGGAGGCATCGTGTGATCCCTCCCCGTGGCTTTGGTTATTCTTGAGTTTTTGGCGCAGGTGTTGCATTTGCTTGCGGTACTGGCGCTGACGGGCCGAGCCACCGCGTCCCTTGTGGTTGCGCCCTTCCTGACGGGGCGACTCCCACCGCTTCAGTTGTCGAGACATGGATATAAACCTCCTTCGGTGAGGTGATGTACTGTGATTGTAACGCATCTCCCTACTCCCCCCTACAATGGGAGCGCCCCCTGCTCAAGCGATCGCTGCAACCGACACGCCGTGGTTACGAACACCGGAGTCAGAGAAGTTATTACGACCCTGAAAGAGGTGCAACAGCGTTTAGGACTGGTGCAGGCTCTCAGTGATGACTTCTTCACCGAATGGACTGCGGATCTGCCGCCGCTAACGGCTCAAGAGCAACTCAGCATCGATCGTCTGAAACAACGCTACGATTACCACCGAACGGGTGGGTTACTGCTGGAAGGCACGATCAATCTGGTGGTCACGGCACCGCTGCTGTCGCAGCCGTCACTTGTCCTGAGACGCTCCGACACCGACAGAGCCGCTTGACCTACAGGATTGGACTGCACGGGATTGGGTCGCCGTCGCTTTACTTACCCTTGCACGATCCTTCATAGCCAAAATCATCGGCAGAATCTTCAATCGCAAGGCTTCGGATAGCGTTAAGTTAAGAATTCTCAACTTATCCTAACGGCTATATTCCTTACCTGGCAAGGCTTTTAGGTTTATGGGCGGGGCGAGGCTCGAACTCGCATGACCGAAGTCGCTACATTTTGAGTGTAGTGCGTCTACCAATTCCGCCACCCGCCCTTGTAGCTTTCCCATTATACCGAATCCCGTCCCCTTGGAGCAGCCCTGGCTGGGAACGTCGGGAACGACTCACCGTTGCAAGCCGTCGGGCACTGGAGGCCAGTTAGGATTAGGCTAGAGTTGCTGCCGATCGCGCCTGTTCATCCATTGCTATGACTGCTAAAGACTTTTTCCCGCCCAAGCTGACCACTGTATTCACCCCCCTGCAACGGTTTTGGCAGCAGGAATTACTGCCGCTCCTGGCGGATTTACGCTTGGCGATCGTTCTCCTCCTAGTGATTGCCCTGTTCAGTATGTCGGGCACGGTGATCGAGCAAGGCCAGTCCGTAGACTTTTACCAGGCGAACTATCCGGAAGATCCGGCCCTGTTTGGCTTCCTGAGCGGGAAACTGATTTTGGCGATCGGTCTCGATCATGTGTACCGAACTTGGTGGTTCCTCTCGCTGCTGATCCTGTTTGGGGCCAGCCTCACGGCCTGTACCTTTACCCGCCAGTTGCCCGCCCTGAAGGCCGCCCGCCATTGGCAGTTTTATCAACAGCCCCGCCAGTTTGAAAAACTCGCCCTGAGTACCGAAGTCACCGCCACCGATCTCAACCAACTCGCGCCGCTCCTGCGAGCCAACCGCTATCGGGTGTTTACCGCCGACAATACCCTCTATGCCCGCAAGGGAATTGTGGGCCGCATTGGCCCGATCGTCGTCCACGCCAGTATGCTCCTGATTTTGGCAGGGTCCATTTGGGGAGCCATGACCGGGTTTATGGCCCAGGAGATGGTGCCCACGGGCACAACCTTCCAGATTCACAATATTCTCAGTGCTGGACCGTGGTCAGCCGCCCAGATCCCCCAGGATTGGTCCGTCCATGTCAACCGCTTTTGGATTGACTACACCCCCGACGGCACGATCGATCAGTTTTACTCCGATCTCTCAGTTCTCAATGCCCAGCAACAAGAGGTCAAACGGGAGACCATCCACGTCAACCAACCCCTGCGGTATCAGGGGGTCACCCTTTACCAGGCCGACTGGGCGATCGCAGCGGTACAAGTTCGGGTCAACAATAGCCCCACCCTCCAGTTGCCGATGGCTCCCCTCGATACGGGTGGGCAGGGTCGCCTGTGGGGCACGTGGGTTCCCATTAAGCCCGACTTGAGTGCCGGGATTTCCCTGATCGCCAAGGACCTCCAGGGAATGCTCCTGGTCTATGACTCAGCGGGTAAGCTCGTGGCCACCGTGCGCACGGGAATGTCCACCCAGGTGGAGGGGGTGACCCTCGCGATCGTCGATCTGCTGGGCAGTACCGGGCTGCAAATCAAAGCCGATCCGGGGATTCCCTTGGTGTATGCCGGGTTTGGGCTGCTCATGCTGGGGGTGGTGATGAGCTATGTCTCCCATTCCCAAATTTGGGCCTTACAGCAGGGCGATCGCCTGTATGTGGGGGGCCGTACCAACCGTGCCCAGGTGGCCTTTGAACGGGAACTCCTCGCCACGATCGGGGCGCTAACACCGGCCCAGCCCCAAAGTTAAACGACTCAAGTCGTTACGACGAACCCGTTGCAACCTGGTACTGACGCTTGGCGCCCCTGGCACCCGTAGGACGGGTAGTACTAGTAGTACTAAATGTTGCTCAACCCCCCAGCAAATTAGCGGAGAGTCCACAATTTTTCCACAATTGCTTGGTTTAATGACGCTTGTCGATGCCGAACGTAGTCTTTGGAATGACGCACGATTTAAGGGGGACAGTGGCCTAATCTTGCTGACTGGTCACTGTCCTACCTGAATCGCCAACCGGTTGTTAATTAGAAACATCTCTCCTGTTTCCTATCGCCTATCTCCCATCAAAACTCAAACCCTCTATTCCGTCGCGATCGTTAGCACCTGTGGCGGGACCGCATCGGGCGGATAGAGAAAATCCAATTGGACCGAGCGTTTGCCATCGGCGGGCAGGGTGAGGGTCACAAGCGGATCGCCTTGTTCGCCGCGTCGCTGGGCCAAGTGCAGATATTGGGTTTGGGGTTTACCATCGTCATCCTCATAGCGAACCCGCACAGTCCCCCGGAAAAAGACCCGATCGGGGGGGGGATCAAAAAACTTGAGGCTGGTGGTGTTGGGCAGATCTTCCTTCACCGGCGTTTGGATCGCCAGGGTGACCGATCGCGTCGCCCGACTGGCATTGTGCAGGGGCACCGTTAGGCTGTACTGGACCGCGTAGTTGCCGTGGGACAGGTGGGCGGTGTCGGGATAACGAGCAAGCAGGGGAGCGCTTTGGATTTGGCCCGTCCCGAAGGTGCCCTGGGGTAGGGTGCTGAGGCCATAGGCGATCGGTTTGCCCGGTTTGGGTAAGGTTAGCGTCGCACTTTCCGGACTATCGGTGAGTGTGGCCTGCCACTGGGAACCTTGGGAAACCCCCGCCACGCGACCATAGATAATAGGTCCGATCGTATGTTCCGGATCGGTGGGCGGCAGATCCCGTGGACCAGCTAAACAGCCCCCCTTCAAGAGAGATTGCCATTCCTCCAGGGTGGGCGATCGTTCACTGCCATCGGTGTGCTTGCGGGCAAACATGGCCAGATCGGCCACATACACCGGTCCCCCACTCCAGAGCCGCACCAGGGTCGATCGGGCGTTGGAGGTGGGCACCAGTTCCCCATGCCCCGTCGGCAACGGTAAGCTCAGGAGCATTTGGCTTTGTTTGGGCGCGAGGGTGAGGGTAGCCGGGAAAAGATCCTGACGATTGCCCTTGAGGATTTCGGTCGTCATGCGGCTCCCCGGACCGGAAAAGACATCCCCGGCAGCATTGTCCACCTGGGCGGGCAACTCCACAAAGCCCGCATCCGTCCCCGTTAAATAGGTTGCTGCTTGGAAGAGTTCGATCGTCACCGGTTGGTCGCCCGGATTATGGAGCATAATGCCCTGAAACAGGGTGCGCGTGTCCTGGGGATCGGTGGTCTTGGCAATGTGATGGGAAAAGATATCAAACCGCCCGTCAAAGGCATGGTTCAGGTGGGCTGCCGGATCGCGCATTTTGTCTGGGGGAAACGTGGAGAGCATAATCCCCTCGGTTTGGACCATCTCCGGACTGTTGCTGTTGAAAACCGGTACTTGATCCAGTGCCCCCGGCAGGGGGCGAATATCCAAGTTGACTGTGACGGTCCGCTCCACCCCCTCCGGTAAGGTTTGCCAATTTTCATCGGCCTCAAACTTAGGGGCTGCCGTGGGCGCGATCGTTGTCGGGACGGGGCACACCTGATTCGTAGCCGCTTGCGCCTTAGGTTTAGGCAGATCGGGGTTGAGCATATGGGCATAGACCAGCCAGTAGCCAAAGGCAAAGCTGCCCACGAACAATAGGATCACCACGCAAAACCGCAGTAATTGGGAGAACCGGCTCCGGGGCAGGCGCGAACCGGGCGGACGTGGACGGGAGGCGGTCTTCCGGGAAGGGGGATAGCGGGGGGCCGTGGGGGGAGTTGCCGTGGCCCGGAATGCCTGGGGAACGGTGGCGGGTGGAGCGTAACTGGGGGCATAGCCAGGGGGAGGACCAGCGGGCGATCGCGGCGATCGCGGTGCAGTGGGATGCCGGAATCGGACTGTTTGCCTCCAGAGGATTTTCGCTTGGCCATCGATGCGGGCCACCACACGAATGCCCTGCACCAGATCTAAATTCAGAGCCACCAACTGGTCACAGATGAACCGCACAAGATAGCGATGCAAACTCAGGCAAAGTTCCCGGGGCATGGACACCTGGAAATACACAGCAATCTCTAGATAGAGTGCCGGAGTGACCTCTATTTCCAAATACATCCCCTGGGGAATCAGGGAACTGTTCATCCAGTGGGCGATCGCCCAGCAGTCCCCCGCCTGCGCCAACTCAGGGATGGATGGCAGATATGGCGTATGTCGTTCGAACATCCCTTCTCACACCACACGCAGCACCTCTCCCCTTCGCGCCAGCGTCTCCGCAGGAGAATAGGTGCGCCCCTAGGGGCAAAGGGCCATCGGCACCAGCGCTCAGGTTTCAGCTAAAGGGTAACGTATCGATCCCCGATCGGCACGACTCCCGGCGTAACTTAATCGGAATGTCGGCGATTACTGAAGAAATGTTATAGACCGGGCGATCGGGGTCGGGACGATCGCAATCGGGATCAGCCTCATGACCCAGCCTTAGGGCACCACATACACCGGAAGATTAGGAGCCGGGGGATTCGGACGCACCACGGAGCGGGGCAGCGGATCGGTTAGTCGCGCTTGGGGTCCTCCCTGGAGCGTGCCCGTCACTCTACCCCCCAAGGCGTTCTGCCCGCTGGTCAGGCTCGTGCCGATAAACTCCCCTTGAATTGTGCTGCCCTGCCGGGTAAGACGCACATCCATCAATTCACCTTCCATCGTGCCGCGCCACGTCAATACATCTCCGGCCACTAAACAGGGGATATTATCGCCCCCCCGCATTTGCACAATGCAACCCGAACCGGTCGGGGTTTGGACAACCGCAAACTCCCAACGCGATCCCCGATCGGGATAGCCTTGCCACTGGCTTTGCACCCACCACTTGCCCACCCAGTCGGGACTGCGCACAAAGAACAGAAGCGGATTGGTGGCCGGGACGATCGGGTTGGCACTGGTTCCCCCCAAGACCGAGGGGGGTGGGGTGCAGAGGGCCGTATTGCCTTCGACTTGGCACACCGCTAACGGCGGCGCGATCGCCTCACACAGACCCGCCTGACTGGGACTGAGGGCGCTGTACTGGGACCAGTTGGGACCGGGCACCCAACACCGTCCGGAAACCCCCGCTGGGCAGGCCACCTCCCGCAGCAAATTCTGTGGCCCCAGGTTCGCCAGGGCACCTCCCGGTTGACTCACGCAAACTTCCGATTGGGCCACCGCCGGACGACTCATAACGGCAGCGAAGACCAACCCCGACACTATGCCAACGCCAAACCCCAGTGATAGCTTCGCGACACCAAAGGCGTATCGGGTAAGCATAATTACCTCCTGCGGGACCTTGCTAAAGTTCTTGAAACACGGGCGGTAGGCACCCCGCTAGGTTTTGATCATACTTTGCTAGCTATACCCCTATTGTCGCTGATGGGGACAGTTCTCCACCAGCGGGCGCGTCAAATTTAGTTGTTGCAAGCTAAAGCCCGCACGACAAACCTTACAGAATTTTCTTTTCGTTCGCGCAGCGTTCCCAACAGGAAATCGACTAGGCTTCGCGCTGAATGCGAATCACATTTTCCGTTAGGTTTTCAAAGGTATCATCATGGCTGATCACAAATAGCTGGCGAAAACTGCGAAGATTCGCCAGGGCCTCGGCTAGTTGTTGGCGACGCTGACGATCCATGTTGGTCGTGGGTTCGTCAAAAAAAGCCACATCAATCTCCGCCAGGGTCCGTAACAACGCGAGGCGAACCGCTAGGGCGGCGCACATTTGCTCCCCGCCGGAAAGGCTTTTGAAGCTACGCCAATGGCCGGATTCCTGAACCCGAATTTCGTAGTCAGGGGTCCACTCTAGGGCCACATTTTCCCGATTGAGGAGTTCCCGGAACAGCCGATCGGCCTCACGGGAAATTTCGGCTAAATAATATTGGGTAATCCGAGGGCCAGCCAGATTATAGACCTGACGGGCATCGGTAATAAATTGGCGAATGCGGTGCCGTTGGGCAAGCTCCTGTTGCGCCTGATGCCGTTGGGCCGCGATCGCCGTGCGCCGTTCCAGTTCAACTGCTAGCCGCTGAAGATTGGCCCGCTTGGCAGGCAGTCCTCCCAGAAGTTGGTTTTTGCGATCGTTGGCCTGGGCAATGGCCTGTTCCAATTGCTGTAACCGGGAGGCATCATGGCGGCTCCGCAGGCGATCGTAGGTGGCTTGTAGGTCCGCCTGTTGGGCCTGTAGCGCTTGCAGTTGGGCACGGGTGGCCGCGTAGGTGGCCTGGTATTCAGCCTGCCGTTCAGCATCTTGCTTATTTTCGATAAACAGGAGATAGCCCGCTTGATAGGCTTGTTTAATCTGGGTTTGCTGTTCAATCCGATCGTCCAGATCCGCAAAAGTCGCCAACTCCTGGTCCAGGGTCGCCAGCATTTGGGTGAGGGGGGCTTGTTGGGCTTGCTGTTGGGCATAGGTTTGGGCGATCGCCTCTCGGTGTTGCAATTCCTGTTGTCGCAGGGCCATGCGCCCACGGGGATCATTCAGCGCTTGCAGTTCCAGGAGTAGGCGATCGCGCCGTTGCTGGCAGTCCCCTTCCTGGGCAAGCTGTTCATCCAACTCGGCGAGGCGGGCGGCCAGGTGTTGCAATGTCGTTTGCAATTGGGTTTGTTGCGCTTGCTGGTCGGGCAGGGTTTGGAACTGGGCACGGCGATCGTAGGCTTGGCTTAAGGTTTGTTGCGCCGTAGTTAAGTCAGCCTGTAACTGTTGCGGACTCATTTGGCGCTGGAGATCGGTATAAATTTGGGCTAATTGCCGGAGTAAATCCTCACTGAGGGCCTGTCCCGTGGCCAGGGTCGCGAGGACCTGATCCCTCAGTTGCGGATCTAGTTGGGTGGCGGGGGCGGCGGTCTGGAAGGCGGTCTGGAGCGAGGCGACTTGAGCAATGAAGCGATCGCGTTCCGTTTCTCCCCAGGCCAGCAGGGTGTGGAGTTCCTGCTCAAACTGTTGGGCGGCTCCCAGGCGGGCTAGCTGGGTTTGATAGCGTTCAACCTGAGCCTCCAGATCGGGGATTGCCGCCACGATCGGGGCCAAGGCTTGCAGGCGATCGCACAGGGTTGTGACCTGCTGGAGGCGGGCCTGGTGTTCTTGGTATTGCCGACTGAGCAGTTGGCGATCGCTGCGAGCGGCCAAGAAGGTTTGTAGCTGGCGATCGGACTCGGCGAGTTCAGTTTCTAACGCCTGTTGCTGCTGGAGGAGCGGGGTTAATGCCTGTAGCTCCTGTTCCAGGGTTGCCAAACGTTGCATCTGGCTTTGGGATTCGGCCAACTGTACAGCTAATTGGTGGATTTGTTGCTGACAAGCCTCGCGTTGTTTTTGCAAAGACTGCACCTGTTTCTGCTGTTGCGCCAGGGCTTTTAAGGCTTGCTCCGCTGCCTGGTAGGTATCGTAGCTCACCTGATTGTTTTGACATAGCTTTGCTGCCATTTGCGCCTTCATGAGCAGTTGGTGATGGGTCTGCTGAATTTGGGTTTGGCTGGCAATTTGGGTGGCTAATTGTTGCAGGCGTTCGCTATAGTCTTGCAGGGTTTTGGCTTCAGCTTGTAGGGCCGTTAGCTGCTGGGTTAATTCAGCCAATTGCTCGGTTAAGGTCTGAAGCGCCTGCTCATCCTGCTGGATCTCTGCCGTACACTGGGCATGGGCATCCTGGAGAGTTTCCCAATCACTCAGACGCACTTCCAGATCCGCGATCGTTCTTTCCAGATCAGCCACCCGGGCCTTCGCATAATTTTCTAAACGCAGACTCTCCTTGTAGACCTTTTTGTATTCTTCAACCTTGAGGATGGGATCAAAAACGCGCTTACGCTGTTCAGCGGTTTTCAGAAAATCAACCGTAAACGTTCCCTGGGGAATCCCGATCGTGTTGACAAATAAATCCGAGAGTTTCGTATGGGTCGGCACGCCCAGATGGGCCTGAAGCCACGGCACCACTTCCTCATCAACCCGCTTAATCTCTAGATTGACTTTCGTTTGGGGATCATAAATTGCATAACCCTTGCTGGTACAGCGCCGCACCCGATAGGTCCGGTTATCCTGACTGGAGACGAAGGTGACGATCGCTTGGGTACTGGCCGCACCATTGCGAACAAGTTCGGCCTTGTTGTAGCTACTGTAATCAAACAAGGTCCAGGCGATCGCTTCCAAAATGCTGGTCTTTCCCGCCCCATTTTCGCCACAAATGGCATTGGTCCCCATCTGAAATTCCAGATAACGATCGCGGTGGGACTTAAAGTTTTTGAGGGTTACCGAGAGGATTTGCATACGGTAGTTTTCAACAGGATTATCTGCGGAAACGATAGTTATTCTAGGGGCTAACCGCCAAACAAAATCGAGAGGATCACCAGGAGCGTAAAGCCAATAATGATCCCGATCGTGCCCTCATTCTCGCGGCCCCGCCGGTTCGACTCTGGGATAATTTCATCGCAAATCACAAACAACATGGCTCCCGCCGCAAAGGTTAAGGCCCAGGGTAGAGACGCTTGCGCCACACTGACAATACCCAACCCCAGGAAACTGGCGATCGGCTCGATCGTCGCCGTCAGCAGGCTCACCCATAGGGTATAGCCGATCGTATAACCCTCGGCTACCAGCGACATCGCCACAATCAAGCCTTCGGGAAAGTTCTGCAAGCCAATACCTAGGGCGGTCAACATCCCCGTCTGCACATCCTCGCTGCCAAAGCTCACCCCCACGGCCAACCCTTCCGGGAAATTATGCAGGGCGATCGCGATAATAAACAGCCACACCCGCGCCAACCGGCTGGCCCGCTGGCAGTCAACGCCCTTAATGAAATGCTCATGGGGAGCAACGTAGTGGACAAGTGCCAGCAGCAAACTGCCCAAGCCGATCCCCAACAGGATCACCAAGGCAACCGCTAACCGGCTACCATAGCGTTCACTCGCCGCCTCTATCCCCGGCAGCAGCAGGGAAAAGGCCGTCGCCGCCAGCATTACCCCACCACCAAACCCCAGCAGGACGGTGATGGACCAATCATTGAGCCGTCGGAAGTAGAGGACCGGCAAGGCTCCGGCAAAGGTCGCCCCTCCGGCTAATAAAATTGCGCCCACACTGGCAGGTGATAAAGCCATTGATGGTTATTGCTAATTCGGTAGCAACGGGGCAGGGATATCCCCTACCTTAAACCGATAGAACGGATAATATAGCAATCCCAGATGATTCATGAGAGAAGCTAATCCTATATCTACTGATAGAGATTCACTATGTCCCTTCCTATTCTCATAAATGACTTAGGATTGCTATATCCTTTTCCTGTGTTGGGTTGGTAAACAACATGTCGCAATCACAATCCTCCTTCCTGGAAACCTGGGGCGTGCTCATCATCGTGAGTTTGGCTACCTTTGTCCTAGTGCTGGATATCCCCATCGTGACGATCGCGATCGCCGCGATCGTGGCGGACTTGAATACAACGGTGCAGGGGGTCCAGGCGGCAGTGGCCCTGTATGCAATGGTGATTGCAGCCTGCACGATCGCGGGCGGTAAGTTGGGCCATGTCTTTGGAATGCGGCGTTTGTGTATCCTGGGCCTAGTCTGCTACATCCTGGGCACCCTCGTCGCCACCCTCACCCCCAACCTGGAAATCCTAGCCGTCGGCTGGTCCCTGCTTAAGGGGGTTGGCACTGCCCTGATGTTAGCCATGCTCCTCGCCTTGCTGACCCGGTATTCTGCAAACCAGCGGTTAACCCTTGCCCTAGGGGCGATCGGGGGGGTACAAGCGGCGGGTGTCGCGATCGGACTCATTTGGGGCGGGTTTCTGGCCACTCAGTTTAGTTGGCGCTTGGCCTTTGCCAGTGAAATCTTGATGGGTCTACCCATTTTTATCCTGGTCGGGCTACTTCCCCCCTCCGAACGGCGGCGCGGAGAGACGTTCGATGGCCTAGGGATGGTGCTGGTGGCGACGGGGTTGGCCTTTACCCTCTTTGGGGTGATTTTGGCGAGTCACTACGGCTGGGTGTGGGCTAAACAACCGTTCCTCGTGGGTGAGCTGGAGGTCGCCCCCTTTGGCCTCTCGATCGTGCCTTTTTTGATCGGGTTAGGACTGGTTTCCTTCCTCATCCTGGGCCTCTGGCAACACCAACAGGCGCAACTGGGCAAAACGCCCCTAGTGCCCACTGTCCTCCTGCGCCATCGCCCCTTCCTGGCCGGGTTAACCGCAATGGGACTCTTGCACCTGATTATGGCCGGGATCTTGCTGACAACGCCGGTATTTTTGCAGGGGGCCTTGGGGTTGAGTCCCTTAGCGAGTGGACGGGTCTTGCTACCGTGGGCGATCGGTGTGCTGGTCCTAACCCTGAGTGCCCCCAGCTTGGCCCAGTGGGTCAATCCCAAGTACGGGATGATGTTTGGGCTAGTCATGATGATCAGCGGTCTGGCGATGCTCTATCAAGCCTTGACCCCAGCCATCCAGGGCAACGACTTATTAGCCGGTCTGTTGGTAGTGGGGAGTGGGGTCGGGTTAGTCCTGGCCCAGATGCCCCCAGCCATCCACCGCCAAACCCCACCCGAAGCCGCAGAAGCTGCCGTCAGCCTGAGCCACACCGTCCAGCACGTAGGCACAGCCTTAGGCACCGCGATCGTGGGTTCTGTGTTAATCACCATTCTCCTAGCCGGTATCGTTACTGGCGTTGGCCAAAAGGAAATTTTTGATTCCCAGACCCAACAAGTCACGATCGCGGGGTTGCAAGAGGCCGTTCAGGCCCTTTCCCCCGACCAAACCACAGCCTTTGTCAGCCGGTTTTCCCCCGACGAGCAAGCCCGCTTAACCCAAATGGTCAAACGCACCTGGGTCCAGGCCGAGCAGGGCACCCTCATCGCCCTCATGGCCTTGACGCTTCTGTGCCTTTTGGCTGTTTTCGGTCTGTAATGGGCTGAGCCAGGCAAAACCAAGACGATGGGTTGCGATATCAATGAACTCAGCGCTTGCCTGAAAGCGAGGCGATCGCAGGTCAGCACAATCCCGACTGGAATGGTCATTACCTAGGCTGTTGATTACCTGCTCTGGTCATTACCAGAAGCCTTTATTGGCACGATCGATAGAGGGTTTGCAAATACTGGGCTATCTCCGGCGGTTGGGCCGTAAACCGGACGTAGTAGTGCCCTAGGGGAGCGTTTTTTTCGAGAACCTTGGCGTAGATATCATCACCCGGCTGGTGCGTGTCCGGATCGAGCAAATTGAGCTTAACGTTGGTCAGGGCGATCGGCATTCCATCTGTACCGAATGGATGGGCTTGAATTTCGGCCCCCGTCGCCGAGAGTTTGACCAATTGCCCCAGAAATTGATTTTCCCCCACATGTTTGCCTTCTAACAGGGTATAGCGCAGGGCCAAGGGTTGGGGTAGCGGGCAAAAGACCTCCTCGATTTTTTCCGGTAGAAAAAGCTGATAGTTGCCGCCAATACCGCCAATTTCGTAGATGTGAATCGGGTCCTTCACCCCTTTGGGCTGAACCTGCTTTTGGTCATCAATACGCAGCCGATCGGGCACACACGCCAAGGTCGATTCGGAGATTAAAATTTGTCCCCCCGTCGTATAGGATTCAATCCGATAGGTGAGGTTAACCTGACTGCCGACTACGCCATATTTAGTCCGCTTGGTAGAGCCAAGATTTCCCACCACCACGTCACCCGTATTGATGCCAATCCCCATTGATAAGGGCGGCAGTCCCCAAGCCGCCATTTGTTGATTAATCCGAGGCATGGCCTGTTGCATCGCGATCGCACAGGCGATCGCCCGCTCTGGATCATCCGCCCGTTGGGTCGGTGCCCCAAACATGACCAGAATGCCATCCCCCATAAACTCATCGATCGTGCCCCCATAGTCGGTAATAATATCGGCCATCGCCTCCAGGTAAAAATTGAGGACGCGCACCACCTCCTCCGGCGGTAGGCGTTCGGAGAGGGCCGTAAATCCCCGCAGGTCTGAGGTTAACAGCGTAATCGTGCGGCGCTGGCCCCCCAGTTTCAAGCCTTCGGGATGTTCGAGTAAATTGGCCACAATTTCATCACTTAGATAGCGGCCAAAGGTTTGGCGAATATCCCCAGCCGTCCGGGCAATATAGGCCGTAATCGCGATCGCGGCCCCGCCAAAGGCCATTGCTGCCGGGACGATCGGCACCCACCAGTTCGCCAGGAACAGCAGGTAGCTGCTGCCCACCAGCACCACCGATGCCAGCAAGATACTGCCCCCCTTTTGCCAGGACACCGATCGCACCCCGCCCGCATAGCGCTGGGTCCAGGTCAGCATTGCCCCGATCGTCGCCCAGAGGGCAATCCATAGCCCTTCCACCGCCTCTGGCCAGGTTTTCATTAAGGGACGATCGTCGAGGGCGGTACTGAGGATTTGACTCGCCAAACTGGCGTGGATTTCCACCCCCGGCATCCGTTGCGAAGGGGTTCGGGTAAAGGGGGTCAGAAATAAATCCTGGAAGCTTTCACTCACGGCCCCAATCAACACAAGGCGATCGCTGGCCCAGTTGGCAGGAATCCGATCTTCGAGCACATCCGTCAGGGAAACGACGGCAAACTGGGGCGTGGGTCCCCGGTAGTTGAGCAAAATCTGGTACCCTTGGGCATCCACGCGCACATAGCCACCATCGTTGGTTTCCAAGGGCGGAAACGGCGTTGGACCAATCTGCCAGTAGTCGGTGCCCTCGACCAATTCCGGACGTAGCCCCGCTGCGGCCAAATAGGCTAGGGCGGCATAGGTGCCCACACTCAACACGGTTTCGTCGTTAGGGTCCTGAAGCGTGAGCAGGGCACGGCGCACCACCCGATCGCGATCGAACAACAGGTCATTAAACGCCACTTGGCCCTTGGCCTGGAGTGCTGGGGGAGCCGCTACCGCCTCACGGCTGCGATCGCCCACCATTTTTTCGATGCCAATAATGTTAGTGTGACTCTCAAACACCTGGACCAATTCCTGGTGCCCCGGTTCAACGGGCTGGTCACGGTACACATCCAGGGCGATCAGGCGAGGGTTCTGAGCCAAGAGTCTGCGCAGGACTTGGGCGTAGATCGCGTCGGGAATAATCGCTTGCCCCAGGGCACGCACATCATCTTCGTTAATCCCCACAATGACAATGCGATCGTCGCGGGGGGCCGCTGGACGCCAACGGAGGTACTGGTCATAGGCAGCCCATTCCCCGCCCTGAAGCACCCCCGTGAGCCGGAGGCCCAACACGAGTACCGTGAGGCTGGGGGCGACGATCCATACGCCGCGCCACTCCCAGATACTTTGGCGAAGTCGCTGCCACATCGGCGGGGCAATTCTCCTGCGGAGACGCTGCGCGAACGCCTAGTTAAGCAGGGGCTGATCCGCGATCGCGCCCAGGCCCACGGAGGTCAGCAGTTCTTGCCAATCGGTTTGGTGTTGCTCGTAAGCAGCCGCTAGGGTCATCAGGGTATCCAGCCACACTTCCGACTGGGCATAGAGTTCAGCCTTCTTCAAGCCTTGGGCGGTGGCGATCGCCGACTTCACCTCTGGTGCTAGCTCCACCCGTTGCAGGCGACCCCGGAGCATTTCCTCGTCACTGCCACAGATCATCACCAGCCGCCAACGATAGATCGTGTCCGTCGCCAGGGCGATCGTCTCCGGCAGGGGCAAACGCATCACGCCAGTTTGGTTGGGCAACGTGATCTCCGTCTCGTAGAGTTTTTCCCCCGCTGGGGTGTTGAGGGTCAGCGTCGCCTTGGTAGCGGTTGTGGGAGGGACGTAAACGAAGAGCGTGGGATTGCCCAGGGTGGTCGTGGCTAATTGGTCCGACGGCTGAAGGGCTGTGAAGGGGGTTGCATCCTTGGCCGTACAGGGATGGAGATTGCCGCGAATCCCCCCACCAGCGGTACTGCGAGGGGCACTGCGCCGGGGGCCGGACGGAAATTCTAGGCTAATGTGCTGGGGAGAGGGCGGTCGGGTCGCTGGCAATAGGGAGGGGGCAACCTGGGAGGGGGCACTGAGTAGAACCGGGGTGAAGAGGGTCGTCACCAGTCCGGCCAGGGGAACCATAGGAAGCAAAGCCATAGTGGGAGAATCGTTGAGGAGTCGGTGGACAGGGGAGACGGGAGAGGGACCGATCGTCGCACGGTGAACCCAACGATCGGCTGGCAACGGTTAAGCCACTGATAGCACCCTTATGCTGAGTATTGAATACACTGACCTAGCGATAGTTCCCGCAAGGTAGCCTCTGAATCAGGATCAATCCCCTAGGCCCGATCGCTCACACCCCTTGGCGAGGACATCTCATCCGAGAACCGATCGGGTTGCTCGATGCCGTTGCTGTGGACCGTACTGAGTTGCAACCGCACGTCATCGATCGCCTCATTTAACTGGGCAATTTTGATCTCTAGCGCCTGTCGTGCTGCTTCAATCTCCTGGGGAGTTGAGGGCATGAGATGCGATTTTCTCCCTTTGTCCAGGTTACCCCCCCCCCGCTTGCCTGTTTCCGACAGCTCCGAGTTGCTGATTTTGGCCGCCAGAACGGCACCGAGAATGCCCCCGATCGTCCCCCCTACGATCGCGCCTAACAAAAATCCACCCGCAAAATTATCTTGTTGACTCATAACCCTACTCTCTACCCTTTCCAGCCAATGCAACGGAACGGGACGATCGTAGCGCATGGGAGGTCGGGTTCAACCAAATGCTGAGTGCCCAGCCCAGGGGAGCCTCACCCGTACCGGGAATTCAAAATTCAAAACTCAAAACTGAAAACTCAAAATTCAAAACTCAAAACTGAAAACTCAAAATTGAAGTCCCTCACCCGCTCTGGGAGAGGGATTTAGCGTTTATCTGCAACTCTCAAGTTGAGGACTGACAGATCACTAGTACAGTAAACATAAAGTTTCACAACGTTTCTCCTGCGGAGACGCTGCGCGAACGTAGTAACGACTTCATTCGTTTCAGGCTAAAGCCAGCACTACAAGCGTTGCAGAATTTTCTGGTCGATCTACTAGGTTCGCACGACTTCCAGTAAGCGAGAGAAGTAAAACCGGGTTTGGATCATGGCGCTCCGTTCGACGCCCCAACCTCGTGCGGCTAGTTCCCGCACAAGATCGGCTTCGCGGTGTTGATAGGCACGGGTGGTTTTGCTGGGACCGGGGAAAAATTCACCAATTTTTTTCAGGATGCTGAGCCAGAAAGTTTTGGGCGCAAAGCTGAAGATTAGGCGAGCTTCGGCCAGGGAGGCAAGGTGCTCAAGCATGGCGATCGCGTGTGCCTGGGGATAGTGGATCAACACATCCAGGCAGATCACCGTATGATATCGCCCGCCCAGGGTCTCTAGATCTTGAACCACAAACTTGAGGTTATCCATCGTGTCCAGGATCGCCGTGGCTCGTTGCCAAGCTTCCGTGGTCATTTTTTCAGAAATATCGGTGGCATAGACCTGTGCCCCAGCGGCAGCGAGGGGAATGCTCAGGCTCCCAACCCCACAGCCCGCATCACAGATCGATAGCTCCTTGAGGTTGCCATCGGCCTGTAACCAGGTGAGGACTTGCTCAACGGTTTGCTGGTGCCCCCGGCGGATGTCAAGCTGAACCCGATTAACTTCCCCGTCACCGTAGATCCGTTGCCAGCGATCAAACCCGGTGGCGTTGAAATAGTCACGAACGATCGTCTTATCGTCAACTGAATTCATACAATTTGATGGCGCTTGCGTTAGCTGCTGCGTGTGATGGATGACAGTTTCCATCCTACGGGCAAGTGGGGACACCGATGCCCCCAAAGGCCCTGGGGCAAGCAGGCAAGATACCTACCCCACAAGCTTCCTCTGGTTGGGCAGGCAAGATGCCTACCCCACAAATGCCTCAGTAATATTGCTGCAAGCGACTGAGCCTACACAATCCGTTTTTCCAAATACTGGCCAATCATCACCTGTTCGCCCGATCGGGAAATTACGGTTTGCCGGGTGCGGTACTGCTGGCCGATTAGTTTGATTTCCTCTTCAAAGACCGATCCCTTGTACTCGGTGCGCAGGCAGAAGCTATCGGGGGTGGGGAAGTAAAAGCTGGCGGTCACGGGTTTTGGGGTGGCAAAGCCGCGATCACGGTACAGAATGTTGCCCGCTACCCCAAAAATGGTTGATCCGGCTGACTGGGGCCGTCCCGATACCGCCAAGGCACTCTCCCAGGTGACTTCTGCGCCACAGGCTAAACGGGTGGCCTCTGCGAGGTGGTGCAATGCCGCTAGGTGGATTAACTCAGCACTCCCCTGGGGCAAAAAGCGAACCTGGATCAAACTGACAATTTCTTGGGTTTCCCCGGCAGGCAGGGTGTAATAGCGGCGCTCCGATCGCCACTGCCCCGCCGATCGCTGGAAAAACTGCGCCACCAAGGCTTCCTCGGCCAGTTGCCCCGCTAGAGGCTCTACTGGGTATGCCGACAATTGCCGAGATGCTGATGCTACAGATTGAGACACGACAGTTCCCTCATGGATATGGGCAAAATGGGCCAGTGTGGGGGCGAACTCGCCACGAGCCGCAACCGCGATCGCGACACTTTAGGCGTATCGGTACGCCAGATCGGGACAACCAGGCTGTTAGCTAATTGTGACTTAACTTTACAAAAAGCAACAACTCGACCCTGTATTAATGCCTAACACCTTAGCGGCTCCCCCCGGAAGAACTGTATTCAAGTGCACAGGATGACGATTTAAATTCGGGAGAAAAATTTAAATTCAGGGCACTGGCGATCAAGGGGGATTGCCTTAGGGCTTGGTCAGCCGTCAATTTCAGAGTTGAGGATCGACCCCAAGACCCTTCGACAGGCTCAGGGTGAGCGGACTTCATTCGTTCGATCTGAGCGTTGCTGAAGCCATCCTCTTAAAATTGATGCCCCTGACGCTCCCCTAACGAGTGACTGTTAGGGTGCGGTTTGCCTCAATCAGGACCTTGCCTTGCCGAGTCAGACGGTACTCCCCACGCCAGGTGCCGGGTTGGAGGGGGGCTTCGGGTCGCACGCGTTTACCCACAAAGCCGAGGTACACCCGGTTGGAGCGATCGCGGGTTTTCTGCTCATTGATCACGGCCTTGCCACTGGGGTCCCAGAGGCGCATCTCTTCCATATCTCCGGCTTCAACGCCATAGGACTGGACCCAGAAGATCAGGGCGGGGACATTGGCCGCGAGTTGTGTGTCGCTAAATTCCCCTTCCCAGATTTCCGGGATTTCGGGAGGACGGGTCGAAAAGCCAGCCCGAACGAGGCCCGTAGGTTGATAGGGTAAGGCGGGTTGCCACAGGGGTTGCCGATCGACCTGACAGCCTGCCCCCGCATCGGGACCGACAAAGGGATCAACCGCTTTCGCCCGGTGGCGCACACTCAGGTGAACATGGGGGAAGGAGGCCATCCCCGACATCCCCACCTGCCCCAAGGGGGTGCCTGCCTGGACCTGATCGCCCGGTTTGACCAACACACTGCCCTGGCGCAGGTGGCAATATTGGGTTTCCCAGCCGTCGGCGTGTTGGATGACCATCCCGTTACCGCATTCCGTACCCTCCAGGGCGGCCTTGTCGGTATCCCCCATAACCATGCGATCGACGACCCCATCACGGGTACGCAGAACTCGGCCGGGTGCCGCCGCCACGACATTGATCCGGGTATTCATATCGGGAATGGCAAAGTCAGTGCCATCATGGCCGTCGTAGGTCAAACGCCCACAGCCCACGTCCACCTCAGCGGGACCGGGATCACGATCGGGATAGAGCAGGACAAAGCAGGGATCACCCATCTTGCAGGCGATCGGCAGGCCCAAGCGAAACCCGTCGTAGGGAGGGGCCGTTTCCGAGGTGGCCGCAATCCGGGTCGTGTTTGCTGCGGCGATCGTCGTCGGGGTTGCGGCTGAACTCTCGACGGCGGCGCGATCGGCTGCCGCTCGATGGAGCCGTGCTCCCTGGCAACTGACCAGCAGGGTCAGTAGGCAAGCAAGACTGGCAAGGATGAGAAACGGCTTTTTCATGGGTAGGACCCTCGCTCCAGGGGCAGCACATCCCCAGGGTAGCGAATTTGCCCCAGACCCCGGCGATCGCGCAACGTTCATGGTCGGGATAGTAACGATTGCAGTCAAACTCCTGGGCTTGGCTAGAGCAACGGTAAAAAATGGTATAACCTGTAAGCTAATCCCTAGGGAGCCGATCGCGATCGTGTCACACATGGAATGGCATACCACCGATGCCCAAAGTTTGGCCCTGATTGATCAGGAAATTGGTCAACATGCGTTTTCGCCATCTGAGTATGAAATTGTCCGACGCGTGATCTATGCCACGGCTGACTTTGAATACAAATCCCTAATTCGTTTCTCGGATCAAGCGCTCCAGTCGGGAGCAGCGGCTTTGGCGGCTCGCAGTACGATTATCGTGGATGTGCCCCTAGTTCAGGTTAGTATTGCGCCCTATATTCAACATACGTTTGCCAACCCGGTCTATTGCAGCATGGAGGCGCTCACCCGGCCCCAAAAGGGCAAGACTAAAGCAGCCTGGGGCATTGAAACCCTCGCACGTCGGTATCCAGAGGGGATTTTTGTTGTCGGACAGGCACAAACTGCCCTCACCAGCTTAGTGCAGTTGATCGAACAGGAGGTGATTCGTCCAGCCCTCGTGATTGGCACCCCTGCTGCCTTTGTCGATGTAGATGAAGCCAAGGAGCGTCTCAAGGATTCTCTCGTACCCCACATTCGGATTGAGGGCCGTAAGGGTAATGCGATCGTTGCCAGCGCGATCGTCAATGGTTTGGTCGATCTAGCCTGGCAAGCCTACGGCGCTCAGGAAGGCGGCGGCGCGATCGGGCCGAAGTTTTAGGGAATCGGAGCGCGTGAAGCGTTTTGAACTTTGAACTTTGAACTTTGAATTTTGAATTTTGAATTTTGAACTCTAAAACCTTCGAGGTTGGCAGCCCCCACCGTGTTAATCCCCCAGTTTACCCTAGGGAAGGTTGCGGACTGTTCAGAGCAAACCTTTATACTGTCGTTGCGGTTTTCGCAAGCAGTGCTTTAAAAAAATTTGCATAAAGCGCCTTAACCTGGTAATAAAGTAGTCAATATGTAACAAACTTTCACTTGACTGTTAGAATTGTTAACATTCGCAGCGTGAGTCGCCTCTCTAATAATTGATATGGCCCCAGTTACAGCACCGACCAAACCCCAGCCCCTGGCTGCCCCAGCGGAACAGTTGCAGACGTGTTTATCCCTAGCGGAAGACTTGGAGCAACGGGCCGCTGCCGAGGTTGCCTTTGAACAGCTTCGCGATCGCGCCAGTGTTGATCAGGCGGACGCAGCGGAACTCATCAACCTGTTATGGAAGGAATTGTTAGCGGCCCGTCACTCGGCCAGCTTTTGGCGCAAGGTTGCTGATGTAGAGAAGGAAATTTCCGAACGGCTAGCGGCCAGCCATGCCCAGCTTCAGCAAAACCACATTCGCCTCGTCCAAGAACAGTAGACCTTGGCAGGAATCGGGTGGATCGGGTCCGTGCGTTGCCGAAAGGGCGGTATGGCTCTGGACAAACGGAACCAAGTCACCTGAGCAAAAATGATCGGGCGGGAGGATTGTCGATCGCTTTCTCCTGCCTCTAGAATCAGATATCCCCATCAGGCAAGGCGATTTAGATCGGTAAACAGGGCGATGGGTCGCCCAGCTTTTTGCTGACTGAGGGGGCCTCAAGGACACATCTTGGGTAGGGGGATGCCCAACTGACTAGGCGTAGCCTATGGTGATGCTATGGGCAAGGGCTGGACGGAGCAGGGCTACCCTAACCGATCTTCGCGGACCTCCCTATTCACTTCACCCACCCGACTTCACCCCTGTGACACCACTGCCGTATAGTTCGCTCTCCCATCTAGAGTGTGCCCGCTGCCAACAACCGTATGATGCCGATCGCCTGCACAATACTTGCACCTGCGGTTCCCCCCTCTTAGCCCGCTACGATCTGTCCGCCGTCGCCCGCACGTTAACGCCTGCGGCGCTTGCCCCGCGATCGGCTACCCTCTGGCGCTACCACGAACTATTACCCGTCCGCCAACCCGCAGACATTGTTTCCCTAGGGGAAGGCTGGACACCCCTGTTCCCCTTGCCCCGCCTCGCCCAGTCCCTTGGCATAGGCCAGTTATTGATCAAGGACGAAAGTGCGAATCCAGGGGATACCTTTAAGGCACGAGGGGCCACGGTTGGGATTTCGCAGGCGATCGCCCTGGGGGCAGAGAAATTGGCGATCGCCACCAACGGCAATGCGGGGGAAGCCTGGGCACTGTATGCGGCGCGGGCGGGGATTCCCCTGACGGTGCTGATGCCCCAGGATGCGAACCCAGTGTCCCAACGCCTCTGTGCGGGGGCCGGGGCCGCGACCTACCTGGTGGATGGTTTGATTGCCGATGCTGGGAATTGGATTCAGCAACACTTTCAACCCCAGGGGTGGTTTGATGTCTCAACCCTGAAGGAACCCTACCGGCTGGAGGGGAAAAAGACGATGGGATATGAAATCGCTGAGCAATTAGGTTGGCAGTTGCCCGACGCGATCGTGTTTCCCACAGGGGGCGGTATTGCGATCGCGGCCATGTATAAAGCGTTCCAAGAACTCCAGGAATTAGGTTGGGTGCAGGGACCCTTGCCACGGTTAATTGCCGTCCAAGCCGATGGCTGTGCTCCCCTGGTCCAAGCCTTCCATGCCCAGGCCACCACCTCGGAATATTGCCACAATGCCCACACCTTTGCCACGGGGCTGCGGGTGCCCAAATCCTTTGGGGACTTTATGGTGCTGGAGGCCCTCTATGCGACCAAGGGCTATGCGATCGCGGTGTCTGACGGGGAAATTGCCGCTGCCATTCAGCAAACCTTAGCGACGGAGGGGGTGTTCCTTTGTCCAGAAGCCGCGTCGGTGATCCCGGCGATTCAAACCCTGGGGCAAAAGGGGATTCTCCACCCCGACGATCGGGTGGTGATCCTAGGATCAGGCAGCGGTTGCAAATACCCCGACAGCCTGTCCACACCGGAACTCAAAGTTTTAAGTAAAACACCTTCGCTGGAGGCTGTCCCGCACCACTAGTAGATCAACAAGAAAATTCTGCAACGCTTGTAGAGCTGGCTAAGCGCCTGCAACGACTGAAGTCGTTACTACCAACGTTGCGAAACTTTACAGCCTTTCCCGTGCTGATGAGGTGCAATGCAATCCTCAATAGTCGGGTCAATGCGGCGATAGCAGGACCTTGTCAGTCTGGAAATTAGGGGTAGGGGCGGGTTGACTGGCAAGGGGAGCAGGCCCCCCAACCCCCGCACGCGGGGGCAGGGGGCATCCATCAAACCCGCCCGCTAGGGTCAGATCAGGGACCCCAAAGGGCGGGTTTTTAGTCAAATTCAGAGGGTTAATTGCCAGAGGGTTGCTCAACCCGCCCCGACAGAATCCGGTTGCGGCGATCGGCTCTCTTCTCTTTTCTCT
>OGCL01000077.1_pt1 | contig 107070 bp, 99 predicted proteins | sample 1570041 | NCBI WGS metagenome assembly OGCL01 (sample SAMN06266162, study PRJEB24511) | hot springs metagenome | isolation source: Hot spring water | place: South Africa: Limpopo | collected 2015-06-22
GTCAAGTGTTTGAAAGGCTTGTCTTGACTAGGCTACAGGCTATAAGCTAGGCTTATCACCATATAGCCAGAAGAGCCAAATTTTATATGCTATAATAGCGTCAGTGGTAATCCTAATTGAAGTTGATGCGATCGCTCGTCAAGGATTCACCGCTAAGGCCGCTAGCACCATCTTGATCGCAGTCGCATTCGCAGTCGCATTCGCATTCGCAGTCTTGTTTATTGGCCTGGGGATTTATGTCTCCCGGCGGGCGATGAAAGGGGACCCGAAATTTGCCCTTGTTCGCAGCTTTGCCCTCGCCTTCGGGGCCTGGGGCGGCACCAATTTTGCCTGGGCTGATCTCACCGATACGGATTTCACCCGTGCCCACCTCAAAAGCACTAATTTCTACCAGGCCATCCTCACCCGCACCTGCTGGCATGATGCGAAAAAATTAGACCGCGCCCGTCCCGGCGAATCGATTCTCGCGGATTTGAAAGTCTTAAACCTACTGGTTACGGGTGAGGGCCGTCAACAATCTTTTGTGAGTGCCAGTCTCAGGGGCGCAAATTTGAAGGGAGCAATCCTGACCGGCGCAAATCTGAAATGGGCCGAACTCAGTGAAGCAACCTTGGAAAAGGCCAGTCTCCGGAACGCTAACCTGATTGAAACAATGGCAATTGGGACTGATTTTACGGAAGCAATGCTGACTGGAGCCTGTATTGAGGGTTGGAACATCGACCACACCACAAAATTAACTCAAATTCGTTGTCAATATATTTACCTGCTTCGCAATCAGCGCGAACGGCGACCCAGTAGTGGTACATTTGAACCTGGAGAATTTACCCAACTCTTCCAGCAAGTCATTGATACCATTGACTTCATCTTCCGTAATGGCGTTGACTGGAAAGCGGTTATTGAAGCATTTCGAGAGGTGCAAGCGAAAAACAAAGGGATCAAACTCAGTATCCGCAGCATTGAAAATAAGGGCGATGGCATGATTGTGATGCGGGTCAATGCGCCCCCCCAAGCCGATAAACCAAAAATTCATCAGGAATTTATCGCTAAATATGAGGTCCTAGCTGCCAAACTAGAGGAAAAGAGCCGCCAAGTTGCCTTCCTAGAAGGCGTGGTGAGACAAATGGCAAGCAGAACGATTGAAGTTAAGGTAAATGCAACCGCAGCCAGTAAAGCTATGAATGAAAGCACTGATCAAAGCCAACAAATCAACGTCGGCAAAGACTTTAATATCACTGCCACCAACGCCGTCGTCAACCTGCGCGACATCAGCGGCACCGTCACCAACACCATCGGCCAACTGCAAACTTCCAAGGAACCCGATGCCCCCCAACTCGCCGACCTCCTCACCCAACTCCAAACCCAAATCGAAACCAACCCCGACCTCGACGACAACGCCAAAGCCAGAGCACTCAAACTTCTAAATGCCCTCGCCCAAGCGGGCCAAAACCGCAGCAACCCCACCCTCCGCGAACAAGCCGAAACCGCCCTCGATGCCCTCACCACCATCCTGGGCAAAGCCGCCAGCCTCGTCACCGTCGCCCTCCCCCTCCTCGATAAAGTCAAAGGCGTACTGGGCTTCCTCGTCTAGCCGTTCGGCTGTCTGGGTGCCAAGCAGGATACCCACCCCACTGACAGCTTTTCGGCCTACAAAGGATTAGTGCTCTGTCATCCCTAAAATGGGAACTGTAGGTTGGTGTCGAGCTTGCGAGACCCAACACCTCCACCCGCTTAATAGGAGTTTTGAACCATGCTTCTCCAGCAAATTATGCAAGAACTCCAAGCCCTTCCCGAAGACAAGTTAGCCGAGATTTACGATCTCATTCACTACTTTCGCTTAGGGCTAACCCAAGCGCATAACGAGCCGCTTACAGTGGACGAAGATGAACCACGCACACCTGGGCGATTGCAAGGTAAGCTAGGCGATACCTTTTTTGATCCCCTACCCGAAGAGGAACTTCAGCAATGGGAATGAGTTATCTCCTCGATACCCATATTCTGCTGTGGTGGCTCTTTGATGATCCCAAACTTGACACTACCTGCCGCGCCATCATCAGCAATCCGCGAAATTGCATCCTGGTCAGTAGTGCCTCTGCCTGGGAAATTGCGACCAAATATCGCATCGGTAAACTGCCAGAAGCCCAAGAGCTAGTCGAAACCTATTCCCAAACCTTACAAACGGAGAAATTTGTGGAGCTTGCCATTCATGCAACCCACGCGCTGAGGGCTGGCAGCCTGCCTATTAACCACCGCGACCCCTTCGATCGCCTGCTCATGGCCCAAGCTGAACTCGAAAATCTACCATTACTAACGACTGATCAAGCCTTCCGAACGGGCCTCATCCAAGTCATCCCTGACTACGAGTAACGACAGCAGGGCGTTTTATGAAGGTTCAATATGAAGAAAGATAACTTGGAAATAGCAGACGATCTGCGACCAGAGTATGACTTGAAACACCTCCGGGTCAGAAAATTAGGCCCTCAGCGGCAAAGCTTTGGGGGCGTAGTTGTCCGCTTAGAACCCGATGTTGCTGCAATGTTTCCCAGCGCCGAGGCCGTCAATGAGAGCCTCTACGACTTTTGATGAGAGTCATGCGGGAGCATCCGGCGGCAGACACCAAAACGCTTGACGCTGGGGAAGTTTCCCATAACGTAGCTGGGTCAACTCTAGAAATAAACGGTGTACTATGACTGACTAGAAATAAACGGTGTACTATGACTGACTTACTTCAGCAGGCGATCGCGCAACTGGAAAAACTCCCACCCGATCAGCAGGATGCGATCGCGGCTCGCGTTTTGGCAGAATTACAAGATGAACAAGCCTGGGAAGCCCGTTTTGCTGCCACGAAAGACGAGCAATGGGATCAGATGGCCGCGATCGTGCGTCAGGAAATTGCCAAGGGTGAAACCGTGCCACTTGATGACATTTTTCCTGCATAATCATGCAATCAAGTGTTACAAGAAGTTTTCGCCAGAAGTTGAGCAACCTTCCTGCTTCTGTCCAAGAGCAGGCAGCAAAAGCCTATGCCCTTTGGCGGCGAGACCCCTACCATCCCAGTCTTCAGTTTAAACGGGTTAGTCAGCGACAGTTAGTTTATTCTGCCCGTGTAAGCCTTAACTATCGCGTTTTGGGATTGTTGGAGTCCGACCATATCTATTGGTACTGGATCGGCACCCATGATGAGTATGACGAATTACTCAAGCGACTTTAGGTCGAGATCTTGGGTGAAGGCAGATCATCGCCCCCCAACCGCCTTTAGCCGAAAAAAACCAGCCGAAAAAACAAATGGGACAGCCCAGAGGGCCATCCCACAAGACATTGGTTAATTTGAGTAGCTGTGCCCTAATAGGCATCCTGGAGTTCAAAAAAGTCGGGCGAGATATAGTCCTTGCGCAGAGGCCAGCCCACCCAATCCTCCGGCATCAGAATCCGCGTCAGGTTGGGGTGCCCCTCATAGACAATCCCGTACATATCGTAGCTCTCCCGCTCCTGCCAATCCGCCCCCTTCCAAATCCAGTACACCGACGGCACCCTAGGATCGGCACGGGGCAGAAACACCTTCAGCCGCACCTCCTCCGGACGATCGACGTTGTCTTGAATCTTAATCAGGTGATAGAAACTCACCAGGTCTTCCCCTGGACCCACATCATAGGCCCCCTGGCACTGGAGACAGTTAAAACCATAGGCATAGAGCGCCGTCGCGATCGGCAACAGGACATCGCGATCGAGTTTCAGGATCTCCACCCCCAGATGATCGCGATCGAGGGCCTCATGGTCGAAGCCATTGGCCGTCAGCCAACTGGACACCGGCCCCGCTTCCACAATCGCACTTGCTGGGGATTCACCCGTTGCTTGGGGTTGATTCTCTTCAGCCACGATCGACCTCCTGGGGTTGGGCAGTTGCAGAGGCAGCCAAAGCCGGGGGAATCGGCACCCCGATCGCCGCTGCCAGTTCGGGACTCGGAGCCTGTCGGGTGGGGGATTGCAGGTAGGTTCCTGTCAGAATCGGCGGCACTACCTTCATCTGGTGCGATCGCGTATATAAACGCGGCGTTGGCCCAAAGCTGTCCCGTTCCTGCAAGGACTCATTCGCAATTTTCTTGCGCAACTTGATGATGGCATCGAAAATCGCCTCCGGTCGCGGCGGACAGCCAGGGATATAAACATCCACCGGAATCAGCTTATCCACCCCACGCACCGCCGTCGGGGAATCCATACTGAACATCCCGCCCGTAATCGTGCAAGCCCCCATCGCAATCACATACTTGGGATCGGGCATTTGCTCATAGAGGCGGACCAACGCTGGGGCCATTTTCATCGTGATTGTGCCCGCCGTAATAATCAAATCTGCTTGCCGGGGACTGGCCCGTGGCACCAGACCAAAGCGATCGAAGTCAAACCGGGAGCCAATCAGGGCCGCAAACTCAATAAAACAACAGGCCGTCCCATACATCATCGGCCAGAGGCTCGACAGGCGCACCCAGTTGTGGAGATCATCCAACGTTGTCAGAATCACATTCTCCGACAGATCTTGGGTCACCTGGGGAGGATGGGCGACCGGGTTCAGGAGACGCTCAGCCGTTAACCGGGCGGCATCAGGGGTGGCTTTTTGATCAGACTTTATGACCATTCCAGTGCTCCTTTCCGCCAAGCATAGATCAGGGCAACCACTAAAATCGCAATAAAAATCAAGGCTTCGATGAAGGCCAGAACCCCCAATTGGTGGAAGGCCACCGCCCACGGGTAGAGAAACACCGTCTCCACGTCGAAGATCACGAAGACCAGGGCGAACATATAGTAGCGGATATTAAATTGAATCCAGGCCCCCCCGATCGGCTCCATGCCCGACTCATAGGTGAGGAGCCGTTCGGCCCCTTTCCGGCGAGGACGGACTACCGCTGATCCCCCAAGGGCAAGGACGGGAATCAAACCCGCAATGATCAGGAAGCCGAGAAAATATTCATAACCACTGAGGACAAACACCGTGCTGGGCCTCGTTGAGTTGACTTGTGTTACATCTTTACATTTTTACATCTTTGTTGCCTTCTCCGGCATCCCCCTCCCTAGGGCCGGGAAACTTTTTCCCCAGAGTCTGGCGTTGGGGTATCGGCAGCTTGGGCCGCTTTCACCAGTTCCAGAATCACATCAAAGCGAAAGCCATGTACCAGGTTGGCTAGGGCTTGCTGTAGCGTAGCCTGATGGCCGGGAAGCGCCTGTAACAATTGCGTCACTTGCTTGCCATCGGCTCTGGTTGCGGCCCGTTGTAGGTCCTGTAACCAGGCTAGGGGCATCACGTGCAGGGCTTCAATCAGCGGCAGGCGGCTGCTGGGGGCGGTGGCCAGGAGAATCGGCGGGGGCGGCAAGGCTGGCTCCGGTGCATAGGTGTATGCCACCCCCAGGTGTTGGGCCATTTTCTCGAACAGGTCGGCTTCCTGGAAAGGCTTGCGGATGAAGTCATCACAGCCCACCGCCAAAACCCGCGATCGATCTTCCTCGAAGGCACTGGCCGTGAGGGCAATAATGCAGGTGTGTTGTCCCTGGGGTTGGGATTTGATGTAGCGGGTGGCCTGGTATCCATCCAGGATGGGCATCCGCATATCCATCCAGATCAAGTGGGGTTGCCAAGTTGACCAGAGATCGATCGCTTGCTGACCGTTTTCCACATCCCGGACCGCGAACCCAACGGGAGCCAGCAATTTGCGTAACAATTGTCAGTTGATTTCCCGATCGTCCACAACGAGGATGCGATAGATGGGTTGGCCCGGTACCAGCCCCAGGACGCGGCGGGCGGTTGGGGCAACGGGGCTAGGGAGCGCAGTGGCCTGGTTGACCCGTAGCTCAAACCAAAAGGTGGAGCCATCGCCGATCGCGCTATCCACCTGGATTTGTCCGCCCAATAACGCCACAAACTGACGGCTGATCGCCAAGCCAAGGCCCGTCCCTTCCTGGGCACGACTGCCCACCTCGGTTTGGGTAAAGGGGTCAAAAATGCGTTGCAGATCGTCCGACGCAATGCCCGGTCCCGTATCCTGGACCGTAAACCGGAGTTTGCCCGGAAGGCGAGGGTTGGGGGAAGCCGCGATCGCATCCGGGACGGGGGTGCGATCGTCGGGGGGCGCGGTCACCCATTCCACCTGGAACATGACCTGGCCGGTCTGGGTGAATTTGATGGCATTACCGAGGAGGTTGATGAGCACCTGGCGTAACTTTTTCCCATCAGTTTCCACAAATTGCGGCAATTCCGGGTCCCGATCAAACTGGAGATGCAAACCCTTGAGATCCGCCCGCAACCGAAACATGGTTTCCAGGGTGTTGATCAAATCATGGAGATCGAACACGGTGCAATTCAAAGCAAGCTGACCCGCCTCGATTTTAGACATATCTAAAACGTCATTGATCAGTTCCAATAACCCCAGACTGCTGCGCTGGATAATGCCAATATTTTCCTTTTGCTCGTCGGACAGTGCAGTATCCCGGCCCATGATCTGGGAAAAGCCAATGATGGCATTCAAGGGGGTGCGCAATTCATGACTCATATTGGCTAAAAACTGGCTTTTGGCATGGTTGGCCACTTCTGCCGCTTCCTTGGCCTTGCGTAGTTCATAGGTCCGTTGCTCAACCCGATCCTCTAACTCTTCAAAGGAGGATTGCAGTTGCTTGGACATCTGATTAAACGACTGGGCCAGGGATTCAAGTTCCTGAATACCCTGTATTTGGACCGTTTGATCTAAGTGCCCCACCGCGATCGCTTGCGAAGCCCGATCGAGTCGTTGGATGGGCCGCACAATAAAACCAGAGGTGACCACCCCCAGCGCAATTGCCCCCCCCAGGGCTAAAACACAAAGGCCGATTGTGCGTTGGGTATTGCGGTTAATTTCAGCCATGAAATCCGCTTCCGGCACCACAATCACAATCAGCCACGCCAACCCGCGATCGTCCTTGAAGGGCATCACCTGAAGAAACTGACGCTGGCCGTCGAGGGCGAAATCCAGTTGTTGGGAGGTCTGAATGTTGGCGAAATCTTGGAAGTGGGCGAGGAGATATTCTGTACTGGATTTGAGTAAGGGATCGGGGGCTGCCGTCGCTGCAATCCGTTGGGTTTTCCCATCTTGCACCGTGAAGGGTTGGGGTAAGGTGGAACTGGCGACAATCAACCCGGCATCATCAATAATAAAGGTTTGACCCGTTTTCCCCACTTCGAGGGTGCGCAAAAAGTCACTGATACTCGTCAAAAAGATATTATTCCCCAAAACCCCCAGCAGTTGACCGTTGGCATCCTGCACTGGGACACTAGAGGGCAGGGTGACCTGGGGATAGGCATGGTAGGTAAAAATTTGCCCCCAAACGGGTTTACCGGCCTTCAATGCCGCCGGATACCAGGGACGTTCTTTAATAATAAAGTTGGGTGTCTCCTGCACCAATTTTAAGGGGTTACCTTGGGCATCAAGGGTATAGAAGCGAATGGTATCGTCGGTCGATCGCCCCGATCGCATCATTTGTAAGGAGTTGGGCTGCATCTCACCAATGCCAATAAACTCCCCCGCTTCACTGCCATAGAAGGTCACGACGTGATCAAAAATTTGTTGCTGCTTGAGGAAATACTGCTTGAGTTGATCAAAGTCATTGACATCTAGGTTACCTAGCTCAATATCATTCAAGGTGAGTTTGAGAACCAGGGGAGGAACCGCCAAAAATTCCGTCAGCTTTTGCTGAATCCGCACCGCTACCTCCTGGCGGAGTTGGGTCGCGATGGTATTGACCGCCCGCTGGCCATTCCAAAAAGACAGGTAGCCAATCAAACCCACGATCGCCGTTACTTGTAGGATAAAGGGGATGACCAGGATCAGCCGGAGGGGAATTTTGAGCGATCGGGTTTTAGTTAACATTCAATCTGAACCTTAATTTAAGGGGGCCGATAGTCAGGGATTAATCAAGGCTGCCCCTAGGATCAAAGTACCCACCCTTTGGTTTAAAATCCCAACCATTCTTGCTAAGATTTGAAACTAATTTGCAATTAATCAGAAACCAATCAGAAGCCAATTGCCAACCCATTATCAATCCGTTGGCTATAGACACGCTAAACCTGACCTATCCCCCTGGTGATGACATGATTATATAAGTCTAGTGTAAACAACTGGGGCGATCTTGCGATCAAATTCCCCCGTTTGCGCTAACCATCCTCACCCCAAGGCTCCCCATCACGATGCCGCCATTCCCCCCAATGGAGTCAGGTAGTCTGTTCTCGCCCCCGCCCCAACCGACCCAGATGGCGATCCCGGACGGGGAGTTATCCCTCTATGCGCCCTGCCTGACCCCAGCAGAGGCCGATCGGGCCTTCAATTCTCTGCTAACCGAGACACCTTGGCGGCAGGAATCCATTACCCTCTTCGGCAAACGCTATCCGCAACCTCGGCTGATTGCCTGGTATGGCGATCCGGGTAAAACCTATCGCTATTCAGGTCTATTGTTACATCCCCTCCCCTGGACCGAAACGCTAATCTCACTGAAAACCCAGGTTGAGGCCCTGGCTGCGGCTCCCTTCAATAGCGTCCTGCTGAACTACTATCGGCATGGCCAGGACAGTATGGGTTGGCACAGTGATGATGAGCCAGAGTTGGGGGTGAATCCGGTCATTGCTTCCCTGAGCTTAGGCGCGAGTCGTCGGTTTTGCTTACGGCATCGGTTTGCGAGCAAAAACCCTACACGATCGCGCCCCGATCGCGCCAAGGTCGAACTATGGCTATCCCACGGCAGCTTGCTGGTCATGGCCGGAACGACCCAGCACTATTGGCAACACGCGATCCCCAAAACGGCGAAGGCGATTGGCCCCCGCCTCAATCTCACCTTTCGCTGGGTACAGACGACGACTGCTTGACCTAGCCGATATCGAGGAGCGAATCACTCAAGGGGATGACCGTGGTAGCCGCTTGGACACTGGCCGTACTGCTGCCGAGAATCACGCCCAAAATATCCCCCGATGCCAGGGCAATCACCGCATCACTACCTTGCTGCCGGAAGCGCAGATCACTGAGGCCCAAATCCCCCGCGATCGCGATTCGGTCACCGCTGCCAAAATCCGTCACCTGATCGGCCAGGGTAATATCCGGCCCATTGGTGGTTTCAACCCGGAGGACGAACGTGTCATTCCCCGGTCCCCCCGTGAGCGTATCCGTGCCGCGATCGCCGATGAGCGCGTCATTGCCGTCGCCACCGAGGAGGAGATCATTGCCCTTGCCACCGCGCAGGAAGTCATCTCCCCCCAGCCCGGTGAGGGTGTCATTTCCCGGGTTCCCCTGGATCACATCACTGCTGCTGGAACCCGTCACCCGATCATTCCCGCTCAGGGCACGGGCACCCCGCAAGTTAGCATCACTGGCTGGGGTTAGCGTGAGCGTATCATCACCCTGGGTAAAGTTGGGACCGCCCCCCAACACCGACGTGCGGTTCATCGCATTGATAAACGTGTTCAGACGACCCACCTCCAGCAACGCCGATGCACGACCGGGGATAATGCCATCCGTAATCCGTGCCACCTGAATGCGATCGCCCTGCTGCACGCGATCGACCACATCAAACCCAGAGGTAGTGTAGCCAAACACGGCATAGTTACCATCCAAACTGGGCAGATCCTCTAGGGCAAAGTAAAACTGGGAAGAACCCGAATTCGGTGCGGTGGCGCGGGCCATTGCCACGGCCCCTTGGGTGTGGGGTAGAACGGGTGGGGCTGTGATCCCGGCTGATGCAAAGGTTTGGCCATAGATCGGCTCATCGGCCCCCACGGGTTTAATTTCGAGGGGAATATTGCGGCGCTGGCCCGTTGCCGGATCGATAAAGCCACCCGTCCCCAATTGGTTTGCCGGAATGCTGGGGTCCTGGCTGCGCGGATCACCCCCCTGGACCACAAATGGCGTTGGTTCGCGCACCACCCGGTGGAACATCACCCCGTCGTACACACGCCGCTCCACCAGATCCACATAGTTGCCTGCCGTAATGGGGGCCTCGTTCCCATTAACCGCGATCGTGATCGGTTGGCCGTTGACTAACAGTACAACCGTTGCCAATCCATTCAATTGGGGTAAATCGTCCATAGTTTCCTCTTTGCCGTGATGGCCTCACACCGATCGGGACTACTCCCAGATACGTTACAGATATACAGAACAGATATACAGAACAGATACACAGAACAGATATACAGATATACGCAGGCATCCTGATCCCTGGGGATACGCCAGCATCCTGAACATCCTTCAAGAACCGCCTCCATTATTACGGATTTTTGGCATCTGTCCTGCCCGTTTCTCCGGAGCGTTCCTCTCACCCTTTAACTTTAAGTCGCTTCAATGCTGTCGGATAGACCTCTCGCCTGCCAGACCCTTTGGTCCGCTACCCAGGTTGTGAATTTTGAAAAATTGTGAATTGCGAATTGTGAATTCCCCAGCCGCCTGGTCACGATTTGTGTACGGCCATTGCACCGGGATCTTGGTACGATCGCGGGGTATGACCCCCGTTCCCGGTTGCCTACAGTGACTCAAGCTACCGTCCATCCTGCTCCCGCCTCGACCCCGCCGACCCTCACCTGGTCCTATCAGGTCGCAATGCCCCAACCCCAATCCCACCTGTTTGAGGTTGAGTTGCACCTAGATCACTGGTCCCAAACGACACTTGATCTCGTCATGCCCGTATGGACACCCGGTTCCTACTTGATCCGGGAATATGCCCGCCATGTGCAGGAATTGACGGCGGCAACCGAGGACGGCAGTCCCCTGCCTTGGCAAAAAGTCAGCAAAAATCACTGGCGTATCACGACTGAGCCGGAAGCTGGGGTGCGGGTGCGCTACCGTGTATTTGCCAATGACCTAACCGTGCGGACCAATCACCTCGATCGCACCCACGGCTATTTCAACGGGGCCGCCCTCTTCTTCTATAGTCCTGGTTGGGAAAAAGCGCCGTTCTCGGTGACGATCGTACCCCCTGCCCCCGACTGGCGCGTAGCCACCCCCTTGCCTGCCGATCGCGATCGGGTAAATACCTTCCTTGCCCCGGATTTCGATACCCTTGTCGATAGCCCCTTCGAGATTGGCCCCCATCAGCACTACACCTTTACCGCCGCTGATAAACCCCACGATTTCATCATTTGGGGTGAGTTGGGCAACAGCAATCCCGAACAGATACAGACCGACATGGCCAAAATTATCCAGGTTGAGGCCGATCTCTTTGGCGGCCTGCCCTACGATCGCTACCTCTTCCTGTTGCACCTGTCGGCCAATAGCTACGGCGGGTTAGAACATAAAAATGCCTGCTCCTTGCTCTACCCGCGCTTTGGCTTCCAACCCCAGGATGAATACAACCGCTTCCTGCAACTGGTGGCCCATGAGTTTTTCCACCTGTGGAACGTCAAGCGCATCCGCCCCAAAGCGCTGGAAAGCTTCGACTACACAGCAGAAAACTATACCCCCTCCTTGTGGTTCGCGGAGGGGACTACGAACTACTACGACATTCTGCTACCTGTGCGGGCGGGCCTCTACAGCGCCAAAACTTGCCTTGCCGCCTACAGCAAAGACATCACCCGGTTGCAACAAACTCCAGGCCGCCAGATCCAACCCCTGAGTGAATCAAGTTTCGATGCCTGGATTAAGCTCTATCGTCCCGATGCCAATAGCCCCAACTGTCGGATTTCCTATTACCTGAAGGGTGAACTGGTTTCCCTGCTGTTGGATTTGCTGATCCGATCGCGCCATGACAACCAGCGATCGCTCGATGATGTGATGCGTCAACTGTGGCAAACCTTTGGCCAACCGGAAATTGGCTACACACCCGAACAATTAAAGGCGGTGCTCGAATCGGTGGCGGGTCTGTCCCTCGATCGCTTCTTTGCTGACTTTATCGACGGCACCGCCGAACTACCCTTTGATGAGTATCTCCACCCCTTTGGCCTGCGCCTACAGGTCGAAATGGACGCAGAACCCGATCTGGGGCTGACTCTGAAGTCAGAGGCAGGAAAAACCCTGATTCAAACCGTGGCGGTTGGCTCACCGGCAGAGCAGGCGGGGCTGAATCCGGGGGATGAACTCTTAGCCCTGAATGGGTTGCGGGTGACGGCAGAAAAATGGAGCGATCGGATCTCGGCATTCCCCCCTGGCACCGCCATCCAACTCAGCGTCTTTCAGCAAGACCAACTCTATACAGGAACGGCGATCCTCGGTGACCCGCACCCCAAGCGCTATCAAATCGTGCCTGTCGCTGCCCCCACCCCAGCCCAACAGCAAGCCTTCCAGGGGTGGCTAGGAGCAGATCTTGCCAGTGTTCAGTCAAGCTAGTACACCGTCAGTTCGATGACCTTCACCCCAACCCTGCCCCCCTGGCCCCCCGCGAACGGGGGGATGGGGAGAGAGGTAAAAACCTTGATAATGCAGGACTCCCCCTGCCCCCTGCCCCCGCGTGCGGGGGTTGGGGGGAGAGGGAGCTGGGGGGAGAGGGCAATGGGGCTGTTATCGAACTCACGTGAGTACAGTAAACATAAAGTTTCACCATGTTTCTCCTGCGGAGACACTGCGCGAACGTAGTGATGACTGCCGTCGTTGCAGGCTTTAGCCTGCACTACAAGCGTTGCAGGCTGTTTTTGTCGAGCTATTAGGGGCCTATCAAGCTTGATGTTGTCGGTTGGGTCAAACGTAGTGCGACCCCCGACAAAGTGAGTAAAGGTGTTGGGTTTTGCTAGGGTGCCCTTCACCCCATCGGTACAGGCGGTGGAATTTGCTCTAGCCGCTTACCTAACTTCAGCCGTTCCAATTGCCACGCATGGAGCGAGCGTCGAAACGCCGTATCCCCATAGCGTTTCATTCCCCCTAGCATGGCCTGGAGATAGCCCAACACAATGCAAATTCCCCCGATCACCCAGGGCTGTTCAGTTAAGCGATAAACTCCGATCGCGACAATATACAACGGGTGCGTTCCCATAAAATATTGCCCTCGGCCCCAGCGCAACCGCCCCTCAATAATACTTTGGTGGGAGGAACCCATCAGGCGCTTATGGACAATGCGCAAGTCCGGATGATGCAAACTACGGGTCCGCCAGCCCGCCATCCGCGCCCGGTGGAACGCAATCCCATCCCAATGAACTTCCCGCACAAACCCGCCGATCGCTTCAAAACACTCTCGGCGGTAAAAATTAACCATCCCGGCTACCATCTCATCATGGGAACGCTCCTCGACTAACCGCCCCGCTTCCTCAATAAAATGCTTACCACTGGCTGCCCCTAGGTAGCGATCGTTGGCAAACAGCGTTAGCAATGTTTCAAAATAGCGTGGACCCAGTTCAATATCCCCATCCATTTTGCAGATAAAGTCATAGTCGGGAGTTGCGATGCGTTCATAGCCGTAGTAAAATGCCTCGACCACACCGGGTCCGACGGCCCGTACACCGCGATCGGGCTTGCGCAGGAGGCGAATCCAGGGATGCTCACGGGCCACTGCGGCCACTAATTCTGGGGTGAGATCCGTAGAGCCATCATCGACAATCACCCACTCGATCGGCCTCACCGTTTGCTGCACAATGGACTGTAAGGTGCCCTGGATATAGTGCTCCTCATCCCGAACAGGGGAAATAATCACGATACGGGTGTTCATGGGTGGGGGGTAACGTGGGTGGATGAGTGGAAAATTTCTAACAGCCTATCAAGATTCACGGATTGAGCAAATTCGGTTTCGATCCGATGACGGGCGATGTGAGTCATCTCAGCCAACATCGCCGGGTGGCTTAGAAGGTGAGCCAACTCAGCCGCCAGGGAGGCCGGATCATTTGGATTGGCCAGCAGGCCCGCCCCAGGAACAATCAGTTCTGGAATCCCCGACAGACGGGTGGAACAGACGGGAGTCCCGATCGCCATTGCCTCCATAAGCACAACGGGAATCCCATCCTGATCCCCTTGGGCATCCGGACGGCAGGCCAGTACGAAAACATCTAGCCCCCGCATCCAATCGAAGACCTGATCATGCCGCATCGCACCCCGAAACCGCACCCGATCGCCCAGACCTTCACGGGCCACCAATGCTTGAAGACGAGTCAACCAGGGACCGTCGCCAGCAATTTCTAGGTAGCAGTCCATTCCCTCGTGGCGTAACTGGGCCACAGCCAGGATCAGACTATCCATCCCCTTTTTTTCAACCAGTCGCCCCAGGGACCCAAGGCGGGGTGGCGTGTGGCGGAAAAATGCCGTTGGTGTAAATTGATATTGATGGGTGTCAATCCCACATCGAACAATGCGAATTTTATCAGGAGGGGCACCCGCGCGGGAGGTCAAAAACTGGTAATTATAGTCAGAAATGGTGATGGCCCAGTGCGCCCGCTCGACTTTTTGTTTGAGTAAAACTCCCCGTTCAAAAAGATCATTGGCATGGGCAGTAAAGGTAAAGGGTATGCCCGCGATCGTGGCGGCGTACATCCCAATTTGGGTGGGTACATGGGCGAAGTGAATATGCAAATGCTGGCAAGACTGGGTGCGCAAGATCTGGGCTACGCTCCCGGCCTGGATGAATTGATACAGCAGCTTGATGGCCAGCGGCTTGATCAGCCCTAGCGTCACCATATCTGTCCATACATAGTGAAGTGCCCGCAGATAACCCACGGGAAAATGCCACAAGGCGGTGATGCTATTCCACAGTATCGTCAACCCAGATTGACGGTATAGGTAAGTGGTCGTTTGGCGCAGGGAATCAACCGTGGGAGTCTCCGCAATGGCTTGGGGATAATGCACGGAGATTGGCACGATCGTCAGTCCCCGGTGTTGCAGTGCCAGAATTTCGTGGTAAACAAATGTGGCCGAAAGTGCGGGAATTTCTGGCGCTAAATAAGCAATTGTGGTGATGGGTTCCATCTCGATACCTCCGATCGCTTGCGACTGCTCTCTACCCGATCGGCTTGAGGACGGTAGGAATTTGGGTGAGCACCTGGGTGGCGATCGTCGCTGGGGTGGCTGGTGGGGTGATCGTAATGTGCAGATCGGCTTGGGCATATCGGTGCGATCGCGCCTCGAACAGGCTTTGCAGCTTCGCGACGGGATCAGTGCCATTGGTGAGCAAAGGCCGGGTCGTGTCCGCTTCCAGGCGTTGGGCTAATTCGGCCACCGGCACATCTAGCCAGATCACTAGTCCCTCCTGAAGGTAGCTCCAGTTGTGCTGCGCCAGGATAATGCCGCCGCCTGTGGCAATGACCGATCGCGTATAGGCGCTTAACTGAGCCAACACCTGGGTCTCTAGGGCACGGAAATAGGCTTCCCCCGCCTGCTGGAAAATTTCGGCAACCGACTGTTGCTGCACGCGCTCAATCAAAATATCTGTGTCAAAAAAACGGTATTCCAGACGCTGGGCCAAAAGTTGGCCAACGGTGCTTTTCCCGGCCCCCATCATGCCGATTAAGTATAGATTCATGCCCTGGAGGCGTTTGGCGAGTTCAGCGTCCGTCACGGGTTTGCCCCTGCTCGAAGTCCCTACCCACCATAGCATTTGCGGGCCTCTTCCCCAGATGCTAGGCCGCGCCAGACCGCATAGCCACGATTTTCCGGTCGAAATGGGACGCGATCGCCCCTGGCGTGAACCCGACCTGCGGATTGCCCGCTTGCCACAAAGATCCCTTGTCGGGTTGCGATCTACCGCTAACAATGAAGAAGATAGAAGTGGGGCATAGACATACCACGGTGGGCTGGTAAAACCCATGCCGGGGCCATTCATCAATCAAACGCAACCATACAACCATGCTTTTATCTGCTACACCGATTCCCGAAGGAATCGCGACGCGCATTGCACCGCATCTGGCGGCCCAGATTCGACCAGCCATCCAGGACTTGCAGCCACAACTGGTCACTTGGCGACGCCAATTGCACCAAAACCCGGAGCTAGGGTTCCGGGAGGCGCAAACCGCCGCGTTCATCACCCGCTGTCTAGAAGCTTGGGGGATTGAGTACCAAACCGGCATTGCCCAAACGGGCATTGTGGCCACGATCGCGGGCATCCAACCCGGTCCGGTCCTCGCTATTCGGGCTGATATGGACGGTCTGCCCATCCAAGAACTGAACGATGTGCCCTATCGCTCCCAACGAGCGGGAGTGATGCACGCCTGTGGTCATGACGGCCATGTGGCGATCGCCCTAGGGACGGCTTACTACCTGTCGCAACACCGGGATGACTTCGTCGGTACGGTCAAGTTTCTCTTCCAACCCGCCGAAGAAGGTCCGGGGGGCGCGAAACCCATGATCGAAGCCGGGGTTTTAGAGCATCCCAAAGTAGATAACATCATTGGCCTGCACCTGTGGAATAACCTCCCCCTAGGGACCGTGGGGGTACGGGCGGGTGCCCAGATGGCCGGTGTGGAAACCTTCCACTGCACGATTAAGGGTAAGGGCGGACATGGGGCCATTCCCCACCAGACGATCGATGCCATCGTGGTCGGTGCCCAGATTGTTAATGCGCTGCAAACGATCGTTGCCCGTAATGTCAACCCCCTGGAGTCTGCCGTGGTCACGATCGGGGAGTTCCAGGCCGGGAGTGCCCACAACGTCATTGCGGATTCAGCCTATCTGAGCGGCACGATTCGGTACTTTAACCCCGCCTTTGAGGGGTTTTTCCATCAGCGGCTTGACACCATTATCAGCGGCGTGTGCCAGTGCCACGGGGCCAGCTATGACCTAGCTTACTGGGACCAATATCCCCCCCTGATCAACGATGTCCAAATGGTCGATCTAGTGCGATCGGTGGCGGAACAGGTCGTGGAAACTCCCGCTGGGGTGGTGCCAGAATGCCAGACAATGGCTGCCGAAGACATGGCCTTTTTCCTGCAAGCGGTTCCCGGTTGCTACTTCTTCCTGGGGTCAGCCAACCTGGAACGGGGTCTTACCTATCCCCATCACCATCCCCGGTTTGACTTTGACGAAAGCGTCCTCAGTATGGGTGTCGAAATCTTTGTCCGTTGTGTCGAAGCCTATGGGCAGGCTAACGCTAAATCCAAAATGATCTGAGCCGCTGTGTCGAAGCCTATGGGCAGGCTAACGCTAAATCCAAAATGATCTGAGCCGCCCGATCGCAGACACCCGCTTTCCCTAGGGCCGATCGCATTTGGCGATAGTCGGCCTGCATTTGTTGGCGACGTTCTGGGTTCAGCAGCAAGTCGAGGCTGGCCTGGGCGATCGCGGCGGGGGTGGCCTGATCCTGGAGAAATTCCGGCACGATGGGTTTCATTCCCACTAGATTCGGTGGCGACATAAAGGGAATTGAAAAGCGCAGCAGATGACGGGCCACCCATGCCGTCACCGGACTCACCCGGTACAACACCACCTGGGGGACTTCCAGCAGGGCTAATTCCAGGTTCACCGTCCCCGACTTGGTAATCGCCAGATCGGCAGCCGCCAGAATCATCTCTGTTTGGCCCGATCGCACCGTGGCGTGGAGACCATACTGGGCGATCGCGACGGCAATGGCGGGACGGTAGCGTTCTAAGGAGAGGGGAACCCAGAAGAGGGGGACTGTAGGGGAAGCTTTATTTAGGTTGTCTGTCAGCATCCTCAATCTTGGTGAACCTGACCCTACTTTGGTCAGGGTGGCTTGCACGCGTTGGGCGGCGGCAAACATGACGGGTAATAAGTAGCGCACTTCCTGGGGACGGGAGGCGGGGAGGAGCGCGATCACGGGCTGATCGTCGGCAATGCCTAATTCAGCGCGGGCGGCGGCACGGCTGGGGAAACGGGACAGGCGATCGAGGAGGGGATGCCCCACCCAGGTGACCTTGGCCCCCTGGCGTTCGTAGTAGCGAGCTTCTTCGGGGAAGACAGCGAGGAGACGATCGGTGAACTTGACAATGGCCTGGGTGTTGCCGTTACCGAGGGACCAGACCCACTCCTGCGGGGCAATGTAGTAAACGATCGGTACGCCCGGAAATTGTTGCCGAATGGCCCGCCCCATCCCCAAATTGGGTCCCAGATAGTCAATCAATACCACCACATCGGGCGGCGATTGGGCCAGCTTAGCCAGTACCCGTCGTTGAATACGAATCGTCGGTAACACAAAGGGCAGTGATTCCAGAATCCCCACCGACCCGATCGCGCTGGTGTCGGCTAAGAGGGTTGCCCCCGCCTGGGCCATGCGTTCCCCTCCCATTGCCAGGAGTTCGATCGAAGATCCCCTGGCAGCAGCCTGTTGCTGTAGTGCTGTTACCAGCAAAGCACCCTGAAGGTCACCGGAAACCTCACCTGTACTGATAAAGACGCGCAAGGATGAGGTTGGGTCAGAAGAATGGGGCATGGGTAAAGTCGGGTGGAAACTGAGGAAAAGCGGGAAAATCTAAGGACAGGTCAGGGAAACACTTGTGTCCGGAAACGGTGAGTTCATTATAGATTTCGATATAGATTTCGATCGTCGCTTCACCGTGTGGGCACTGTGCGGCTTCCCCCGTATGGATACGCTTGGACTAGACTAGGGCACATCCCGCACCCCGTCTTGCCATGTCCTTCGACAACCTTTGCAAACTCCTGGCCGAAAAACATCCCGATCGCATTGCCGCCTGGATTCTTGGTGAAGCCCCCCAACACGTGCGTGTCCTCAAAACTGAACTCAGCATCGAACCCCTCCGTGCCGACTCAGTGGTTCTCCTCCGTACCCACAACCGCATCCTGCACCTAGAGTTCCAAACCCTGCTCCAGTCTGACCCACCTTTGCCCCTGCGGATGTTGGATTATTGGGTGCGTCTGTATCGTCGCTATCGGTTGCCGATCACCCAAGTAGTCGTGCTACTCTTGCCCCCAGCCGCAGACACGGCGATCGAAACCTGCTTTGCCCTAGAGGGGACGATTCATCACTATCGTGTCCTCTGCCTTTGGGAGCAGGACCCCCAACCCCTACTGGCAGATCCGGTGCTATTACCATTTGCAGCTTTGGTGAATCAGCCCCATCCGGAGCAGTGGTTAACCCAAATTGCCCAACGGGTGCGTCAGCTAGAATCAGAGCAAGAACGCCAACAGGTTTCCGCCTATGTGCAACTATTGGCAGGCTTAAAATTTGACAAAGGGTTGCTCCGTCAGATTTTCCGGGAGGGGATTATGCGCGAATCGGTCATTTATCAAGAGATTTTCCAGGAAGGTGAACTTAAGGGTCGTCAGGAAGGTGAACTTAAGGGTCGCCAAGAAGGTCGCCAGGAAGGTCGCCAAGAAGGTCGCCAAGAAGGTCGCCAAGAAGAGGCCGCAGCGTTGATCCTGCGGATATTGGTCCATCGCTTTGGGGCGGTCCCCGCTTCGGTGCAGACCTGGGTGCAGCAGTTAACCGTTGAGCAACTGGAAGCCTTGGTCGATCGGGCATTAACGGTTCCGACGATCGCCGATTTAGGCGATCACAACACTCAGCCACAATAGGCCGAGGAACGATATTGCAGCCATTACCTGGGTCCAATCTTTGCCAGGGCAGCCGTCCCGGTTGATGGGGCAAGCTATGATAGATTCATGTTTAGTTTTGTTAAGTAATTTTCTGTGCTCCTTTCACAATCAGCGCAGCCACAAGTTCGGGCTAGTCTCGTCAAACGACTGCTGCTGGGCAACCAACCCAGCCTAGAGTTGATGGCGATCCTGGTGGTCTACTTTGTCCAGGGGATTCTGGGGTTGGCCCGTTTGGCGGTAAGCTTTTTCCTCAAGGATGATTTGGGGTTGGGTCCGGCCCAGGTCTCGGCCCTGATGGGGATTGCGGCATTGCCCTGGATGGTAAAACCGTTACTGGGGTTTGTGTCGGATGGGTTGCCCCTGTTGGGCTATCGGCGGCGATCGTACTTGCTCCTGTCAGGGATTTTGGGTGCCCTGTCCTGGGTGGCGATGGCAACGGTGGTCCACACGGCCCAAGCGGCCATGCTGGCGATCGCCCTGGGGTCGCTCTCGGTGGCGATTGCGGATGTCATTGCTGACTCGTTGGTTGTGGAGCGGGCACGGCGGGAAGACCTAGCCCAGGTGGGGTCGCTCCAATCCCTGTGCTGGGGCACGACAGCCCTCGGCGGGCTGGTTACGGCCTACCTGAGTGGCTTTTTGCTGGAACGGCTCGATACCCAATCGGTCTTTTTCATTACCGCCACTTTCCCCCTGCTGGTGTGCTTGACGGTGGGGCTGATTCAGGAAACCCCGACGACGGATGGGGCCAGCCTTGCCCAAATTCGGCACCAGGTCCAGCAACTCCGACAAGCGGTCACCCAACCCAGTATTTGGTTACCAACAGCTTTTCTCTTTATCTGGCAGGCGACCCCCACAGCGGATGCGGCTTTTTTCTTCTTCAGTACGAATGATCTGGGGTTCGAGCCGGAGTTTCTGGGCCGGGTGCGCCTAGTAACCAGTGTGGCGGCCCTGGTCGGAGTCTGGATTTTCCAGCGGTTTCTCAAAACGGTCCCGTTCCGGACCATCTTCGGTTGGTCTACGATCCTGTCAGCCGTCCTAGGCATGACCATGTTGATTCTGGTCACCCATACCAATCGGGTACTGGGGATTGACGATCGCTGGTTCAGCCTGGGGGATAGCCTGGTGCTAACAGTGATGGGCCAGATTGCCTATATGCCAGTCCTGGTCCTCGCAGCCCGACTCTGTCCGCCGGGAATTGAGGCCACCCTGTTTGCCCTGCTGATGTCGGTGACGAACCTAGCCGCTTTGCTCTCCTACGAAACTGGGGCGCTCCTGATGCAGGGGCTGGGGATTACGGAACAGAACTTCGATCGCCTCTGGCTGTTGGTGGTCATTGCCAACGTCAGTACCCTATTACCCTTGCTGTTTCTCCATTGGCTACCGGCTAGCCCGGTGGAGGTACAGGCAGGTGCCGTAGCCGCAGCTACCGGGACAGATAGCACGTCCCCGGCCATTGCCGCACATTCCCAGGCGCTTTCCCTGGTGTCGTCATCGGCGGCGCAACCTTTGGAACGAGGGGGGATGACGGAATAGGAACCAACCTTGAATGCTGGCTGGGTAGGTCGCGCGATCGAGGCCCGGTCCAGCGGTACCGCAAACCTGTGGCTGGGCGGGTTTATGCGGGCGATGGGTGACCAGGCCAGATGTGGGTGCAACCGTCCCTAACCGCAAACCTGTGGCTGGGCGGGTTTATGCGGGCGATGGGTGACCAGGCCAGATGTGGGTGCAACCTGTCCCTAACCGCAAACCTGTGGCTGGGCGGGTTTATGCGGGCGATGGGTGACCAGGCCAGATGTGGGTGCAACCCGCCCCTACCGCAAAATTCAAAATTCAAAATTCAAAATTCAAAACTCCCTATGACCCCAACTGTTACGGCTGACTTCACTAACGCTTCCTATCGCCACGAAGACTGGCTGCGCGGGTATGAATCCCAGCCCCAGGAATTTGACTATTGGATCGAGGATATTGAGGGGGAACTACCCCCTGATCTCCAGGGCACGTTTTTCCGTAACGGTCCTGGTCTGCTGGATATCAACGGCCAACCCTTGCACCACCCCTTTGATGGCGACGGCATGATCTCGGCGATTAGTTTTACGGGTGATTCCCCGCCGGGGGCGCTGTGCCAACGGGTTCACTACCGCAATCGCTATGTGCGCACGGCGGGGTTTTGCCAGGAGCAGGCGGCGGGGAAGATTCTCTACCGGGGGGTTTTTGGGACCCGCAAACCGGGGGGCTGGTTGGCGAATGCCTTTGATCTGCGATTCAAAAATTTGGCCAATACCCATGTGATCTACTGGGGCGGTAAATTGCTGGCCCTATGGGAAGGGGGCGAACCCCACCGGCTTGATCCGGCGACACTGGACACTCTGGGATTGGAAACCTTTGACGGCCAACTAACACCGCCGGTTTTTGCGGCTCATCCCCACCTTGATCCGGCGGCCATCGCCGATAATGGTCAACCCTGTCTGGTAAATTTTGCAGTGGCCAGTGGGCTAGCCACGACGTTGAAGCTCTATGAGTTAGATTCATCGGCACGGATTGTGCGGCAGACGACCTATCCGATTTCCGGCTTCGCGTTTATGCACGACTTTGCGATCACGCCCCACTACGCCATCTTTTTCCAAACCCCAACCACGCTGCAAGGGTTGCCCTATGTGTTGGGGCTGCGATCGCCAGCGGAATGTATTCGCTTCCAACCCGATCGCCCCACCCGCGTGATTCTGCTCCCGCGTCCTGGGGCACTGCCCGGTGAGGCCCAGCCGTTCGCGCAGCTTCCCCAATCGGGAATCGTCCTGGAAACGGACCCCTGCTTTGTCTTCCACCATGCCAATGCGTTTGAGCAGGGAGATGAGATTTGTGTCGATTCGATTTGTTATGCCACGTTTCCGTCGCTGGAACCCGGTACTGATTTCCGCCAAGTGGACTTTAGCGCCCTGCCACCAGGTGAACTCTGGCGTTTCCACATCAATCTGAAAACGGGCAAAGTAACCCATGAGGTCTTGCTGGAGCGGTGTTGCGAATTCCCCAGCCTGCATCCGGCTCATGTGGGTCGTCCCTATCGTTATCTTTACCTGGGAGCCGCCCATGCACCAACGGGCAATGCGCCATTGCAAGCATTCCTAAAATTAGATTTACAAACGGGGGAACAGCAGGTGTGGAGTGCCGCACCGAGGGGCTTTGCGGGTGAACCGCTGTTTGTGCCGCGATCGGGGGGCACTGCCGAGGATGACGGTTGGGTGTTAGCGATCGCCTATGACAGTAGCCAGCACCGTTCGGATGTGCTGATCTTCGCGGCCCAGGATTTAGCTCAAGGCCCGCTCGCCCGTTTGCATTTGCGCCACCATATTCCCTTTGGTTTGCACGGCAGTTTTACCCCACAGGTATTTATATAAGGTATTGATGCCTAAGATAGGTTGAATAAGTCTCTTGAAAACTGGCTAGCAACTCATTGTTGTAGTCTTAGTCGATGGGTGCAGGGGGAGATCGTGACAGCGGCAAGTCCGTTGTTTGTGTCCTATTCCCGGCGCAGTTTTGGGCAACGGTTAACCTATTGGGGGATTTGCGAGGTGATGGATGGGTTGCGGACGGCGATGGCGATTGATGTTCATGAAAATCAATAAAACTTCATGAAATTTAACAGGACACCCAATTTGCACAATTGACCTAGCTTGAGCCGATGAAGCAGTGTCCCCCTCAGTAAAAGGTATAAAGAAAATGAAGCGCAACCTAGCGATCGCGACCCTGTGTATGGGTGTTGGTCTGGTTGCAGGCACCGGTTGCGGTCCGACTCATCCTGCCACCCCTGCCATCGGTGCAGCTCCCAGCCCCGCTCCTGATCGCGTTGCCCAGCGGCTGGCCCAGTATCAGGCAACCCTAGCCGAGGTGCAAGCCCTCCAGCCCCCGCCCGTGCCGCCCAGTACCGTCGGCATTGCCGTCGATCAAAGTGGCAGCATGGGGTTTTCCCGCATTGCCACAGCAACCTACAGCGATGTGAAACCGGTAGTAGATGCCCTCGTGCGGACGGGGGGCACCCTGGCCCTTAGCAAAATCTGCGATCGCAGTGACGTACCCTTAGTCCGAACCACCTTTGCCGAACCGCCCCGCCTGGGCCAACTGCCCGCGATCGGCAATCCGCCGGAACGTCCCAAAAGCGATCGGGGCGATCCCTTCCAGATTCAAAAACACCTGAAACAGTACGAAAAGGACCTGGCGGCCTACGAGCAACAATTGGGCACGGCCCAACAAACTCTGGATGCCTACAAGCAGCAACTCAGCCAGCATCAACAGACCAGCCAGCAACAGCTTGAGCGTCTCAAGCCGGAAATCGAAGCCATTCTCAATCACCCGCGCAATTGTCAAGCGACCGATATTCAGCGGGCGATCGAGCGGACCAATGTTCTATTCCAGGAGCCGATCGCCTGGAGTCAGCCGCCCCGCACCTATGCCGTCTTTATCACCGATGGCTTAGATACCTTCTCCTCAGCCCCAGCCAAGCTCCAGGCGGACAAGGTAGTGCTGGTGAATGGCAGTGAAACCTTGGGTATTTTCCAATCCGTGCGCCATGAACGTTTTGAGGCCCCCCAAGTTGCCCTGAGTGCCGTCGCCGATTGGATGCTAAAGCCCTGAAGGGATATTGGCATCGCGCAAATCAGGGGGCTGTGGCGACTGAAGTCGTCACTACGAACCAGGTTTTCGATCATTTCTTGCACAAATTGCTCCGAATGGGGCGATTTCAGATTAGCGATCACAATCAACCACCGGAGGGAATTATGCCCGAACCCCCCAATGCAGGTCCTCCCAATGCAGGTCCTCCCAATGTCGATCCTCCCAATGCGGGTCCTCCCAATGTCGATCCTCCCAACGAAGATGCCCGCGATCGCCAGGAACAGCAACAACTGAATGATTACCATCGCCAACAGCGCAGGCGAGCCTTGAACCGCCATCGCCAAGACCAACAGGCGGCCCAAGTGGCTCAAGTCCGTCAGGAACGTCGCGCCACGCGCCAAACCTTGAACGCTGAGATCGCGGCGATGGATCGTCAAGCCGAGATCGGCCACATGGCGAACACCCGTGCTGAGATTAAACGGAAGCGCCTGAACAAGTTGGAGAAGCAATCTGCCCAGTTTGCTGATGCGGTTCCCCCTAAAACGATCGTCTATACCGTGGTGCTCTTGGGCTGTATCGCGGTTATTTCATTCAACTTTTTCCTGATCAATGCTCCGGTCAACTTCATTGTGGGCCAGGTGGCAGCCGAGGAAGATTCGTGGTTCGCCCGCATCGCGACGGTGATTGTGCCCAGTTTTCTGCTGGTGTTGGAAATGTACATAGCCATTAATCTTCACCATGCCCGTCGCCAGGAGGCGGCACAGGCCCTAGGGGAAGACGAAGATGAGGCAGAGTATCAGCAATTTGTACGGCGCGGGCTGTCCCCGGTCCAATGCTGGCAAGCAGCGGGGATTTTCATGATCGCCTTCACGCCCCTGATGATTATTGGCACGATGCTGGCCTGGGAAGATTGGTTTGCCTCCTATCGCCTGGTCACAACTGTCGGGTTAATTGTCTTGGCCGGGGTGACGGATGCGGCGATCGTCTTTGGCGGGGAGTTGATCTTACAATCCCTGGCTTTCGTCAACTTTCACCTCTCCCGCTGGCGCTTGGAAGGCGAGATCAATGGCTGGGAGCGCCGCTACAGCCGCGCTGGTCGGCAGGCTACTGCCCAGTATACCCGCTATCACCAAACCCTCACGGACTATAACGAGGCGCATCCCAATCACCCCCTAGCGGCGGGACCGTTTGCGCGATCGACGGCGAAGTTTGTTAACGATGCCTTGGGCTATACCGCGATCGCTATTCAAGGCGAAGACCCGCCACCAAACCCGCCACCAAACCCACCAGCGGCTGCTAATCTGCCCCGTCGTCCGGTGCCCAATCCCCCGCCTGCGCCGGCAATGGCGGATGAACCCGTGCCCGATCGTCGCCAACCGCCGCCAGATCAGGGCGATGCCGCAGCGGAACGAGATTACTACCGGGATTTAGTCGCAGCCCAGGCCCGTCGGGCTGAGCGGGAACTTGGCCCTGAGTAAGGGGTTGGTCGGGGCAGGCAGGATGCCTACTGTCTCGATGGCAGGCAGGATGCCTACTGTCTCGATGGCAGGCAGGATGCCTACTGTCTCGATGGCAGGCAGGATGCCTACCCCACAACGCTGGTTCGATTTGAACGCTGATTGCTTACTATAGCAATCCCAGATGATTCATGAGAGAAGCCAATCCTATATCTACTGATAGAGATTTACTATGTCCCTTCCCATTCTCATAAATGACTTAGGATTGCTATAATTCATTCATTAACTAACGGAGTCACCTATGTCTGCTGTTCGTCGTCGTACTCTTGAGCAAAGTGTGAAACAAACCCAACTTCAACAGTCGATCGGCCTTCAAGCAGCCAGACTGGCGCTGCAAGGGGCAACCCATCTGGGTCAGGCGGGCTTGGGCATCCTTCAGCAGCTTCTCACCCCCCAGGTGACCAATCCAGAACAGGGGGTGCGGCCTGTCGCGGATGTTCGTACTCAGGTGCAAACGCTCCAACAGGAAGCACTGCAACTGGCCCAGGCGCAGCAGGTGCCGCTTACCGTGGCGACGCAAGTGGCTGCCCATATTGCCGATACCCTCTATGTCCATGATGCGCCCCTGGATGCTGACTGGCAGGCCCTGGAACAAGCCACAACCCTGGAAGCAGCACGGACCTCCCTCGAAAGCTTTACCCAGAAACTCGAAAGCCAGCACCAAACCCTGGTGGTTCAGAGTGTGGCTCTGGCCTGTGACCAAGCGGCGCTCAAGGTGGGTTTCCGGACAATCCATGTGCCGACGACCCGAAATGGTCTGCTGCGTTTGGTGGCGACGGATGAGCAGGGACGGGCACTGGTCACTGAGATCAGTACCGATCCGGATCAACCCCTCACAATGGCCACGGAACTAATCGGCATGAGTGATGCAAGTTGTGAAGCGATCCTCACGGCCTTTGATGCCGCTTTAGCAGAAGCGGGCCTGCGCCTGGGGCCACCGGAGCGCAAGTTTACGGGGGGAATTTGCGAACTCGATGCGGCCCGTGATTTTGTGCAGCAACGGCTGAAGCCAAACCCAACTCAGGCAACCCCTACCCAGGCGAAGCAGGCGAAGTCGGCTCCACCCCGTCCCCGTCCCCCGCAAACGCAGCAACGGTTCTAGCGCCCTGTCAAATTCAACTTGGGTAGGTTGGGTCAAATGCAGTGCAACCCAACTACTTAGTCTTGCAGCGCTAGTAGGTTGGGTCAAACGCAGTGCGACCCAACAAATTGATCGTGTTGGGTCTCGCAGGCTCGACGCCAACCTACTTAGTGCGATTTAAATATTGAGGAGTAACCACAATGGCAACCGATACACTGCCCAAACCAGCATTAACCGCCGATCCGGGTAATGTGCCTGCCCTTGGGGCGTTGGCCCCCCTCTGGCGGGCGATCGCGGAGGGGAAACATGCCCTGTTACTGTCGGGGCGTAATCTTCGGGATCTCGATTGCGAGGGTCAGGCGAGTCGCATTGCTCCCTTAGTGGAAATTTTGCGGGATGGGCTGCGCGATCGCTGGGGGATGGTATTAGTCACCTATTCGCGGGCGGAAGGGATTGACTACGCGGCCCCTGACCTTAGTGAGCCGGATCGGCAGGTGATTGAACGGGCATTGAAGGCTCATCATTTGCTGGAAATCCCCCAGGATGACCAGGAGGTGCCCCATGTGGTGCGGCGCATTGCCAGTCTGTGTCGGCTACCGACGGGCGGTGATACCTGGGCCGGGGGTAAGCCGCTGCGGTTTTGTTTCTTGCTTCAGTTTGGTGAGCATTTGGTGCCCTATTGTGCGCACGGTGGTCAGACGGATGCCCAGATTGTGGCGATCGAACTGTCTCACTTGATGCCCCAAAGTCTGGCCCTGCGCAAAAGTGGCAATGTGATTCTCTTCCATACCCAGGATGAGGCGCTGGTTGATCCGTTGGTCCGGGCGGCGCTCCATTCGATTCGTTTGCCCCAACCCGATCGCGGGGCGAAGCAGGTCTTTTTGCAGGCGGTGCGGCCAATCTATCCCCAAGCCCAACTGGGGGAGGATCTGACTTGGGAACAGGCGGCGTTTTTGTCCGCGAATACGCCGAACCAAGGGTTAGAGTCGCTCCTGCGGGCATCCCATCGCACGGGTAGACCCCTGACGGCACGGGAGTTGGTCGCCCAGAAGAGTCTGGATGTGCAGGCGCTGTCGGAACAAACCTTGACGGTGTTGGATACATCGCGGGTCAGCAGCGATCGCCCGTTGGCGGGGATTAATAGTGCCTATCCCCAGGCAATTTTGCGGCGATTGGCCCAGGCGTTAGCGGCGGGTAATGCCTCAATGCCCGCGAATGTGTTGCTGGTGGGGCCACCGGGAACGGGCAAGACGGAGATGAGTTTGATCATGGCGCGGCAGGCGGGGGTGGCGGCGTACCAAATGCACAGCCCGAAGACGGGGATTGTGGGGGAGACGGAACGCAAGGCGGAGTTGCAACAGCGGGTGTTGCGGGAGTGGATACCGAATCTGGCGTTTGTGGATGAAATTACGGAGGCGCTGCCCTTGGAGCGCAGTGATTTTGATGGCGATTCGGGGGCGACGCGGGCGGTGGCGGCGGCGCTGTTGACGGCATTGGCGGATGAGGGTCGTCGGGGGCAGTCGCTGTTAATTGCGACGACGAATTGTCCCTGGCGAATGGGGGCGGCGATGCGATCGCGGTTTATGGCGATTCCGGTGTTGCAACCCCTGGCCCAGGATTATCCGGCGATCGTGCTGGCGACGGCACAACGGGTAACACCGGATTTACCGGCTATCGGCACCGATCACCCGGCGATTCAGGCGGCGGCGCAGGGGTTTGCGGCGCAGGGGGCGAATCCCCGTCATATCCGCTCGGCGTTGAGTAATGCGCTGTTGCTGAAGGGGTCCCTGACGCTGGAGGGGATTGTGTTCGCGGCTCGTGACCTATGTATTACGGTCGATCGGGCGTCGGCGATCTATAGCGATCTTTGGGCGTTGAAGGCGTGTTCGTCGAAGTCGTTTTTCCCGTGGCAGGATTGCCTGGAGCGCTATCCGTTCCCGGCGCATCTGGAGGGGCTGATCGATCGCGCTACGGGGGACCTGAATGCAACGGAACTCGATCGCCGCATTGCGGACTATCAACCCCAGGCCAATTTGTAGGGCGTTGCGATCGCTTGAACAGTTCTTGTGGGGTAGGCATCCTGCCTGCCTTTAAGATTCTGAGACAGCCGGGACGGCTATCCCACAAGAGTTGTGATGACTGTCGAGATATTCATGACAGCCGGGACGGCTATCCCACAAGAGAGCTATCCCACAAGAGAGCTATCCCACAAGAGTTGTTGATGATTGAGGTGATTCTATGCACTGCTTATCCCCATTGCCTAACCTGACGGCCCCAACCCCGATGCCCGCTGCTTTGACGGATCTGGCCCGATCGGCGATCGCGGATTACTGGCAGGCGGTGGCGGACGATCCGGAGCAACTGGGTATGCATCTGAGCGGATCGGGGGCGGTGGCGGCGCTGGAGGCAAAGTTATGTGAGTGGTCGGGGAAGTCCTACGCGCTGTGTGTGGCGAATGCAACGATCGGGTTATGGGCGATCGCGCGGGCGTTGGATCTGGTGGGGGTTGAGTTTGTGACGACGCCCTATACCTATGGGGCGTCGCTGGCGGGCTGGTTGGTATTGCAGAATCGACCGATTTTTGCCGGGGTGAGTCCAGATACGCTGACGCTGGACCCGGTGGCGGTGCGTCGGGCGATTACGCCGCAAACGCGGGCGATTTTGGCGGTGGATATTTTGGGCAATCCCTGTGATAGTGCGGCGCTGCGGGCGATCGCGTCTGAGTATGGGCTGTGGTATGTCGCGGATGGGGCGCAGAGTTTGGGGGCGTTGCGGGGGGGACGACCGGCGAGTGGCGAGGCGGATGCGATCGTCGTATCGTTTACGGTGGGGAAGACGATCTGTGCGGGGGAGGGGGGCGCAATTCTGACGGACAATGCCGATTTGTATGAACGGTTGGTGTGGTGGACGCAGCATCCCGATCGCCAGCGGCGGGATCTGGGGTTGGGGTTGGTGAATGAGTTTGGCTTGAATGCCCGGATACATCCGTTGGCGGCGGTGGTGGCAAATGCGACGTTTGGGGCGGCGTTGCAACGGTTACAAGGGTATCAGGATGGGTGTTTCCAGGTGATTGCGGCGCTGAATGAGAGTGGGCTGACGCAGCCGATTCGGTTTCGGGAGTTGGGGATAGTGCCGAGTTTCTTTCGGTTGGCGGCGGCGTGGCGGGGGGAACCGCAAGGGGAGCGGCTGGTGGCGGATTTGGCGGCACGGGGGTTGGCGGTGCGGTTGGAGCCGTTGCCGTTCTCGCGGCTCGATCGTCAACCTGCCTTCATCGCTCAGTATGGGCAGGAAGATGCTGCTGATGCCTCTTGGTCAGAGCCAGATCTCATACAATCGGGGTTTTGCTTGATTAGCACCTGAGAGGTTGATATGCTAGCGTCTGTAAGGTCCATGCCATGTCTGACTATGTGCAATCCAGAGGACGATATCCCACAGAGCGGCAGGAGTCAAGCGAAGTTAGAAGCGTTAGAGGCGTTTGCTAAGAAATATGAGCCTCAGGCGGTCCTGGATAAAGCACTCTATCAATTCCTAAAAAATATTTACCAAAGCGGCGTTCGTTGTATTCGTAACAAGGATGATTCTGCCTTACGGGTCTATCAATATTTTACGAGTTTATATAAGAGAAAAGCTATTAGTATTTTAATTAAAACAACCGTTGATCAGAACCTGTACCGAGAGATTGCCGAAGAAGCCTCTCATGAAATTTGGTGCTATTTTCTTAAGAAATGTCATAAGCCTGACTTTCCTGATTTTAATCGCATTGATCAGTCTGAAAAGGGCTTCTCAGGTCTGACTGCTATTATTACAACTCTCACATTAAGGCGTTTAGTGGGATGGGTACAGGATAAACTAGCTAACATTTATGGCACACCTACATCACTCGATCAAGCGCCAGGAGAGGGTGATGAACCCTTGATCAATACGATCCCAGACCCAAATTCTGAAATAAACCCTGGTTTTCCCACGCTGTCGGATCTTGATAACTTGCCTCTGGGAGCAACGGGTTTTCAGCCAAGTTCTGAGATTGACGCAGAAACACAGGCTTTAATTGAGCTAATTAAGAACCGGATTGGCGATCGCGAGGTTGCCAGGGATGGAATCAGCATTCCTGTTATAGAAGTTGCTTCGCTGACTATCTTTAGACAACTTCAGTCATTAGATCCCGAAAGCATAACAGTCATTGCTCAACGGTTTGACATTCGTAAGCAAGGGATTTATTCAATCATCAATGATGAAGTTCATCCGACGATCATTATCGATATTTTATGTGAACAATTTCTAGTACCCGGTGGGCATTCGCGGACGGCCTGGATTGCGAGGGCAATTCGAGAAGACAGAGACGGCAAACTGCGAAAATGTTGTCATCGGAAATCTGAACTGTGTAATTTACAATTTCTGGCCCTGCGACGGCTACCCATGTGTTGTGATCCGCCTCAGCGTTTTGAAGACATTAGCCGTGATCTTCAGGGCCAAGGATGTTCGCTCAAGCCAAAGCACATTCAAACCTTTTGGGAAGCGCGGGATACCCGTCGCGCTTTATCTCAGTTTATTAGCGAGCATCTCTGCCGACCGCCTACACTCAGAACGTATTTATTCTCTGATCCAGAGGCTAAATTGCGCAATTGCCACTTACCAAAGCGAGAAGAAATTCATGCTCAGTTTCTAGCAGTTGAAAAACTTGTGTATGGGAACGATTTTGAGAAAACCTACCAAATTTTAGCCAGGGAACGCCCTCAGTATCATAGCTATGGCAACCAGAGAAGGGAGGAAATCAAAACCAGCATGGAGAGTTTTTGGCAGGAGCGGTGTATTCCTTTGCTGCGAGCAATCTGTGATGAAAATAAGTATCCACGCCCGGAGGAGCTTTAGATGATGAACACAACTACTATCAGCCCTAACGATCGCTTGACGGTATCGATCGCCCTAACCAGTAAAATCCATGAACGAGCGCGAAGATGGGCGATCGCACAAAATACGCAACCAAAAGCTAAGCAGGTGTACTTAAATACCTTGGCGGTTTATGCGGTCGATCGCTATTTAAGGGATTTTTTGATCGAAACCGATATTGAGGCGGGTGATTCTTGGTCGCCGGGATGGTTATCGCCGCCGGATGTGGCGGATTTGGTGGTACCGAATGTGGGGCGGTTGGAATGTCGCCCGGTGATTGAGGATGCGACGGAGTTTCAGTTGCCGGAGTCGGCCTGGGACGATCGCGTCGCCTATGTGGCGGTACGCTTTCGGGAGTCGTTGCAGGCGGCGGAACTGGTGGGCTATTTGCCTGTGCCAGAGGGTGAACCGCCCAGTACGATCGCCCTTAGCCAACTCCAGCCGATCGCTGATTTACTTGAGCATATCCATTGCTTGGCAAACGGTAACCGATTTTTGGCCCATAGTGATGCTCAAGAGGCAGCGGCAGTGCGGGAAATCATCGAATACCACGATCTTACTAAAATTGTGGCCCGTCTGGAACGTATTTTTCATAACACACCGGCATCCTTCCGACCGTATGCAGTGGTGGATCTCTTTCGGGGCGAGTCAAAGTCGGCGAGTGAAGTGGGATTGCTGGTCCTGAAAAGTCGAGGGGAATGGTCCAGTTTGGCCGCTAGCCCTGTGACCGCTAGTAATGATGAGGAAATAACTGAGGAGCAGGCTGAGGCGACTCTCGAAGAACTGGCGGAAAGGCTATTGGCGAAGCTCAGGGAAATTTGGGGCGATCGCCGATGAAATCTGCACAATTAGACCCGTTACTCCAGATAGATCTGTAGCGGGGGCGGACACTGCGGTGACCCCAACCCCAACCTATTCTCTCAAGTTGAATCTGGAGTGTGATGATCATGGCTACGACGCTTGACTTTATCGCCCAATGTTTAGATCAACGCGGTTGGACCTATCAGGTCGATCGCGCTGAGCAACAGATTATGACTGGTGTGAAGGCGCAAAATGTTGATCATTTGATGATCCTGTTGCGGCTGACGGAGAATGGTAAGTTTTTGCAGTTTATTATGCCCCAAATTCTCAACCTCAAGGACCATGTGTATAAGGGGATTGCGTTTCAGACGATGCTGCACATTAGCTATGGGGTGAAGATGCTGCGGTTTGAGTATGACCCCAGCGATGGCGAGGTGCGGGCGTCGATCGAGTTGCCGCTGGAGGATGCAACGCTGACGACGGCGGTGTTTAGCCGCTGTCTGGAGGGGCTGATCCAGTTGGTGGATTTGCAGGCGATGCCGCGTTTGCAGGCGGTGTTGGCGACGGGGGAAGATCCGGGTGATGAGATGGCGTCGTCCTTGACATCGGGTTTGATGGATTTATTGCTAGAGGCGATGCCGCCGGAGTTGCAGGCCCACCTAGGGGAAGCCCTTGCCCGTCGCCAGCAGTCTTAATCCCTGCTCGATCGCGGTCAGGCGGGCGGTTTGCTCGTCTTTTGGGGTGAGGGTTTGGATCGGGGCCAGTTTTTCGCGGTAGGCGTTGGGGAGGTTGAGGGCGCTGCTGTCCATGATCGGCTGATGATCCAGTTTGCTGGGTTTGCCTCCATTTCAGACAATGCGCCCGCAGGGAGGTAATTTGTTGAAATTTGTCTAACCCTTTTATATTGTAAAAGGATTGCACAATTCCAAGGCTGAGATCTGCCTGAAATCATTAATATTCCTTGTGACTAGTCTAGCGGATCGCTGCAAGGCGGTTGCTGCAATAATGGCATCAGGCAGTTTGATACGATATTTGCGTTTAATTTGGATGGTTTCAGCTTCAATTGCAGGCTGGATGGGTACTGATTCAAATTGTTTTAACAGGTTAATAATAATGTGAGTTTCACTTTCAGATAACTGAGGAAAGCTGAGTAGTTCAATGCGTATAATGGGAGAGATGATAATCGTATTCTGACTGAGAAAGGTTTCTGTAAATAAGGGGAGAACAGCTAATTCACCCGTTAGGTAATAGATAAAGATATTGGTATCATATAGATACTTCATTAACGCCGCTCCCAGTCTTGCCGAATCTGGTTAAGATGGTCCATGACAGCGTGTTTTTTAGATTTGAGGATACCTCTGGCTTGGGCAATTGCCTCAAGACTCGGTGCTGACGGTGTGGTGTTATCAGTGTTGTCAGCGGAGGCTAGGGGATCGGGGGGGTGGACGAGTTGGGTGTAGTAAAGATCGATCGCCCGCAGGATGGCGGTTTGATCGTCTTGCTGAGTGAGGGTTTGGATATGGGCTAATTTTTCGCGGTATTCCTGGGGGAGGTTGAGGGCGATGCTGTCCATACTGGGTTGATGATTGAGTTTGTTGGATTTACTGCTATTTTAGGCGATGTCTGGTTATGCCCAGCCAGGACAGTGTTTTTGGGGACCGATTTTAGCGAGATTTGCATAATTTGGGGACGATCGCGGGATAACTGGGTATAGACTACGCCATCCAGACATTTGTGGGCAAAGGTAAGTATCATGGCCGCCAACCGACAACAAGCCTATCTCGCTCTGATTCAACAATTGCTGGCCTGTCCCAGCGGGGCGGAGCCGGGGATTTTGCAGGCCAACCGGGAATTGCTGGATCAAGAGTTTGTGTTGATGGTGTTGGCGGTGGCGGCGCAGGCGAGTGAGGTTGGGGAGGCGCAGGCGGCGCAGTTTTTATTAGGATTAGCCGCACAGGTGGGCCGGGAGATGGCTGTCCTGCCAGAGCCGGACGGCAAGCCACAGGAGCCAGAGGTTGAGCCAGCAGCCGTTCAGCAGCCAGCAGACCTGACAGCGCTGCCCGTTAGCCGTGTTTTGGCAACTTGCTTGAGCCAGTGTGGCTGGCCGTATCAATGGGTAGCGGCGCAGGAAGAATGGAGGGTTGATTTGCCCAAGGCGGATTTACCCCGCTTAGTGATTGCCTTGGATGAGGGCGGGCGGTTTCTCCATTTTCGGTTACCGGCCCTGCTGACGGTGCCGCCGAATCATCCCCACGCCGCAGCGGTGTTTGAGGCGATGTTGCACTTCAGTTATCGCTTTAAGATGCTGCGTTTGACCTATGACCCGACGGATGGTGAGGTGCGGGCGGAGATTGAGTTGCCGTTGGAGGATATGACGGCGACGGTGGCCCAGGTGAACCGTTGTTTGCGGGGTGTGGTGGATCTGGGTGGACAGGCGCTGACGGTGTTGCAATCGGTGCTGGCGACGGGGGACCCTCACCCCCAACCCCTCTCCCCAGGGGCGAGGGGGGCCGGAGTGGATGCGTTAGTGCAGTTTTGGGGGCAGTTGGTGCAGGCAGAGGTGGAGAGTGGCGGTGAGGCGGTGGCGGTACATGGGGTGATGCGGCAAAATCTGGCGCTGGTGACCCCGGCGTTGGGAGCCGTGATCGGGCCTTGGACGCAAGCCCTTGTGGCGCAACACCCCGATCAAGCGGAAAGGATTGTCGGCATCGTCGAGGATACTTGTACGAGTGTTTGGCAATTTCCCCACGGAAAGTATGCGGAAGTGCTGACTATTGCCATCCAAGGGTACGACACCGTGCTGGCCCTACGGGCTGATAACCCGGAAAAGCGATCGCAAACCCTGAACAATCAAGCCACTGCCCGCCTCACCCAAGCCGAGTTAGGCATCGACCCCGCCCCGAACTTAGAGCGCGCCATCGCCGCCTATGAGGAATCCGCCCAAATTATGCGCCGCTTGGGCCTCGATCGCGACCTGGCAACCACCTTGTACAACTGGGGCAACGCCTACCAAACCCTCGCCAACCAGGACGGCCTCAGCCAGAGCGATCGCCAACAGGCCCAGCACAACGCCATCCAGTGTTACCGCCAAGCCCTCACCTACTTCAACCCGCAAGTCCTCCCCGTCGAGACCCTCAAAGCCGCCCGCGCCCTCGGTAACCTCCACTTCCAACACGGCAACTGGCAACTCGCCCTCGACGAAGGCTACCTCCCCGCCATTGCCGCCGTCGAACAAACCCGCAGTTGGGCCACCGATGACCAGCGCCGCCAGGAAGTCCTGCAAAACGCCATTGATGTCTACGACAACGCCCTCCAGTGCCACATCAACCTCGGCCAATATGACCAAGCCATCCTGCTCACCGAACGTGCCCGCGCCCGCCATTTAGTCGATTTAATGCACAGCCACGACCTCTACAAAGACGGTCAGATCCCTGCCGAGATGCAACGCTACCTCGACGACTACGAAACCCTGCAACACCGCATCGACCAACTGCGCCAACAGGCAGGCGACGGCACCCCCGACAGCCTCGCCAGCAGCAGCCTCCGTAGCTTCGCCCGCCTCGACAACCCGCCCGATCAAACCCAGCAAAGAAAAGCCGAAATCGCGGCCCAAATCGAGGCCCTATCCGCCCAAAAACAAACCGTCTGGGCCAAACTCCGTTCCTTGGATCGGGTCCTAGCCGAAGGTTTAGAAGTCCCCATCCCCCAATGGGCCGACCTCACCCGCCTCCTCACCCACCAACCCCGCACCGCCATTCTCAGCCTCTACAGCACCAACGACCACACCCACCTCCTCATCCTCCGCCAAACTCCCCTCTCCCGCCCTGGGAGAGGGGCCGGGGGTGAGGGCCAACTCCCCTCGCCCTCAGGGAGAGGGGCCGGGGGTGAGGGCTTCACCTGCACCCTGCACACCTGCCCCGATCAGGGCTACCGCCAACTCCAAACCTGGATACGCGACCAGTGGCACATCCCCTACCACACCGACCCCGATCGCTGGTCCCGGCAAATGGCAACCAGCCTCCAGGAACTCGCCCACCGCCTCGACCTCGACACCCTGATCACCGACCACCTCGACGGCATCGACGAACTCATCCTCATTCCCCACCTCTACCTCCACCTCATCCCCTTCGCCGCCCTCCCCATCTCCCCTGCCAACTCCCCTCGCCCTCAGGGAGAGGGGCCGGGGGTGAGGGTCCTCGGCGATCGCTTCCGCATCCGCACCCTCCCCAGCGCCCAAATCCTTAGCTACTGCCACGATCGCGAAAACGGCCAGCCCACCGCCCCCGCCGTCCCCGGTACCCACTTCGGCACCGTCGAAGATGCCTCCGGCGATCGCCCGATCGTCACCGCCGGGTTTGAGCGCACCGCCCAACGGCTGCAAATTCCGCCCCAACAACGCCTGCGCGGCAAAACCCAAGCCACCAAAGCCAACTATCGCCAACTCGCCCAACAGCCCACCACCCGCGCCCTCCACTCCATCCACCACGCTGGCTCCAACCTCGGCAACCCCCTCAACTCCGCCCTGCAACTAGCAGACGGCCACATCACCCTCGGTCAACTCCTCAGTCCGGGCTGGCGGCTCCCCCACCTGATCGAAGTCTTCCTCGCCTGCTGCGAAACCAACCTGGGCAACCCCAACCTCACCGACGACATCCTCACCCTCGCCAGCGGCTTCCTCTGCGCCGGAGCCAGAGCCGTCGTCAGCACCCTCTGGGCCGTCGATGCCCTCGCCACCGCCCTCTTCTGCGACTTCTATTACCAATGTCGCGAGCAAGGCCACGATCGACCCACTGCCCTCTGGCAAGCCCAGCAAGCCCTGCGCACCCTCCCCGGCAGCGCCCTCGCCGATCCCGCCCAGTACCAACCCCTCATCACCTTCTACCAGCAACACCTAACCGCCGAACAAACCAAACTCCTAGCCCAAATCACCACCCTCGACGAGCAAATAAACCAAGCCAAAGCCGCCAGCGACTCGGCAAAAGTTAAGGCCCTGCGTGACAAAGGTAGGGAACTGTACCAAGCCTATCAGCAGCAGCAAGGCTATCAGCAAACCTTAAGCCGACTTCCCCAAGCCCCAACCCCCTTCGCCTCCCCCAACTACTGGGCCGGATTCGTTTGCCAGGGCCTTGCGTAAAACAACCGGCTTCAGACTCCTAACGCCTAATGGCAATTTTCCCTCAGGTACTCAACACCCGCATACCTAGCTTCTTGAGAATTTGAGTCACCTGGCTCAGTTCATGCCGTCGCGGAAACAACCAAAACGATCGCGAGGTATCATATTCACCGCCAACTCCCAGCTTCAAAAAGACAAACTCATCCCCATTCGTTGCCATCCCATAATTAGGGCATTCACGGTTGGGATTCGCTGCCATATAAGCCAACAATTGCGGCAACGCCGCCGGGACAGAAATACTCGTGCGTTTCGATTCCACCGTTAAGATCCAGAGCCGTTCCTGCACAACTAGAACATCAATAAACCCGCGAATCGTTTCAGCCGGGTCCTCCAGTTCCAGGGCAATGCCATAGGGCGATTGGAGACGAAAGGGCGGATCAAGAAACCCCAACAGTTCCAGCGAGGGTGCCGTCACCACCAGATTAATTGTCCCTTCCAGAAATAACCCATCCAGGCGGTGATAATCGTAGCGTTGTTTCAGCCGCTCAAGACTGAGTTGCTCTTGGGCCGTCAGGGAAGGCAAATCCTCGGCCCATTCCGTGAAAAAATCATCACTTACCAACGGGGCCGCCTGCGCTGGCCACGACCGACGCTCAAGCGATCGCCTCGATCCATCAATGCTGGAAAATTTGCGCAATCCCTCGCCTTCCCCCCGATAAGCCTTATAGCAGGGCTGGCCAACACCCAGGGCTACCACTTCACCTTGCTAGTCCCACTTATCCTATTGACGAGGTTAGTATGTCCGGCGTTGATTTAAACGAATTGCGTAACCGTGTCCTCAGCACCCAACAACAGGGCGTCGATTTTCCCAGTAACCCCGATCGCAATGTCTATGTAGACGATGAAGGCAACATTGTCCTCAACCCGCGATCGGCACCCGGACGCACCCTGTCCAGCGTGCCCCAGAAAACCTTTGCCGTCAGTCTCGTGCGCGATCGCCAGACCGTTGCCCAGAAAATGCCCGCCAACACGCAAGAAATGAGTGTCAGCGGCACCACCGGCTGGATTTATCACATTACCACCGAGCTAGGCGACCCCTACACCCTCTTCGCCTTCCACGATGGCAGTGCCTATCAAGTGATGGTGGTCTTCCCCGAAGTTGCCGGACGCTACGGCGCTCACGATGCCCACCTGTTTGGTAATGGGTGCATCTGCTTTGGGGATGCTCTCCAGGGTGGGCTACCGACTTTAGAACAAGCCTACGCCAAGTCTGTCCTCTGGGCCAATGGCTTTAGCGTGTTCCTACGCACGGGCCAATTCCCCTTCTCACGGAACAATCTCTAGCACCCACCGGGGGGGATTCCCCCCCACCCTTGCTCCCTTATTGTAGGTACCTCTCCATGCAACCTCGCCTCAAACTCTACTTTACCCGTGCCGTCCTCGATCGCATTCAAAGCGATATCGCCGCCCATCCCCCGGAACGCGGCGGTGCCCTCCTGGGACCCATTGGTCAACCCGTCATTACCGATTTCCTACTCGATACCCAAGCCCACACCACCGGAGCCAGCTATTTACCCTCACCCCAGTTAACCGAGCAGGTGCAATCACTTGAAGTGCAACAGAATCTCGAATTTAAGGGTGTCATCCATTCCCATCCGGGTGGCTTAGATCGTCCCTCCGGGCCGGATGAAGAAGGCATTGCTGAAGGGCTTCGGATCAATCCCCATATTCCCTATTTTGTCGCCCCGATTATTACTCGGGGAACATCCTGCTCAGCGACTACCCGAAAAACTTCCTGGTCAGAACCCTTGGCGGCTGTATTAAAAGCCCACGAATTAGCCCTCGGCTCAGCGGGCAAATTATCCTGCTATGCCGGTTTTCGATCTGCCTACCGGGGCATCCAGGTGGAGCCAGTGGCCGTCGAATTGTTAGCCAGTGCTTCCCAGCGGCAACCGACCCTACCTCCAACCGAGCTAACCCCTCACCCCGATGCTCACACCCCATCTCCACCGGAGAATCGTGTCGGCTCACCCCAAACCCACTACCTGGAGCGCGATCTGGCCCCCCTCCAGCGGGAACTCGGCCTGACGACGGCCCCCCGGCTCTTCACCAGTGAGATTGACGGCATCCCGATGAAGACCCTGCAACTGCAACTCCCAGGGCAATTGGAACTGATCCTCTTTGTCGGCGTGGATTATCCCGTCACACCGCCGATCGTCCTGGCCACCTTGGCTGGTCAGAATACGGAACAGGTGCCAGTACCCTGGCTTCTGGAAACCCCAGCCCGGTCACGGCTGCTGCGGGCCATCCAATCCCTCTTTGATCCCTCTGGACCTTATGTCCGGGAGCGCAGTTGGCTGGGAAAGTCCGTATCCGCCGTCGCCGACCATCCCGAAGCGCGATCGGCAGTGCCCTCAGCAGTTTCTTCTTGTGGGGCTGATCCAGCCTTGGTTGCTTCAGAACCGCATTCGTACCACATCTCCCCAGAAGCATCGGCGCACGATGCAACCTCAGACCATCCCGGTCCTGATTCCCCGCCAACCTATCCCACCCAACACCCAACAACGACAACGGAGCAATCGGTATGAACCCTAATCCCAGTTCCCTCTCCCATGAACAAATCCAACACGGTCTCTTTGCCCGGAGCCGGGGCCTGCTCAGTGAGCAGATTGGTCAAAAGCGGGTGCTGATCGCCGGTGTTGGCTCGGTTGGCTCCTTCCTCGCGGAGCAATTGGTCCGCAGTGGTGTGGGTGCCCTTACCCTAATTGATCCCGATACGGTGGAGTTACCCAACCTGTCGCGTACAACCTACACCCTGGCTGACCTGGGTAAGCCCAAGGTGATGGCCCTTGTCGATCGCTTGCACAGTATTAACCCTGGTTTGGCAGTCACGGCGGAACCCTGTAGCCTGTTTGACTACGAACCGGAGGCACTGGATGCCCTGGTGCAAGCAGCAGATCTGATTGTGGGCACCACCGATGACATGAGAGCGCAGCGCAGCCTGAACCGGTTTGCCTATGGGCGCGGCAAGCCAGCCCTGTTTATTGGCTTGTATCCCGGTGCCCAGGGCGGTGAGGTGATCCTAACGGTGCCGGAGCAAACGGCCTGTTACCTCTGTGCGGCGGGTACCCGGCGTCAGTTTGAGGACGATCTCGGTCAGGTGTCGGGGGAGGTGGACTATGGCACGGGACGACTGGCGGGGGAGGTAGCGATCGCGGCGGATATCCAGCATGTGACGACAACGGCGATCAAGATGGCGCTGTCCTTATTGTTGCCAGAGGATGCGGATGTAAAGCTCAAGGATTTCCTCCAGCCAGTGCTAGCCACTGGTCAAACCTTCTTTACCTTCTCCACGGTACCGAACTACTGGTTTTATCCCCATGTGTTTGGTGATGCGCCGGGACAGTTCGCCTATCAAAGTGTGTGTCTGACACCGGAGCGCCAGGAGACTTGTCCAGTGTGTGGCGCATCAGAGCATCGCGTCCAACCGTTGGCGGTGCCCCTCAAAGCGCCTGCGCTAGCGGATCTGCGATCGCACTTGACTGCCAGCTAGAGCCTGCCTAACTGACACCCGTTCTTGTTTCTGCCTGCGGTATCCCTTGCCCACCCTGGGTAAGGGATTTGAGTGTTACGGCCTTTCCCCTCCTGATGAGGTGGAATCATTGCCATTCTGGAAATCAGGGGTAGGGGCGGGTTTACCGGCAAGGGAGCCTCAATCTGTTTGGAAAATCTATAAAACCCGCCCGCTAGGATTCAGGTACGGGGCCAAAGCGGGCAGGTTTATATTCAATTTATTGTGTTAATGGTCAGCGGGTGGCTAAATTCGCTCCTACAAAATCCGGTTGATGATGGGATAACAGGACACTGTACCTTACGGGCGCTGGAACCGCTGTAGCTCAAAAAAACTGAAGGTCCTGGGAAAATTTGCACAATTCACTGGATGACTGGCGATTAAGTAGTAGCGACAGGCAATGTCCTAAAAGCTGAGAACTTGGGAGTGATCTCAGGTTATCTCTCAATCACCTGTAATTGGGTTTGGAGACTCTATCTATGATGACTTTAACTTTGAAGCTTGCTTCTATCTTGATGGCCATTGGCATCGCCTCCCCGGCGGTAGCAGTCGTTATGCGCGAACAGGAACCCAAGCTTGAGCCACAACCTCCGACGTTACTGCTCGCTCAAATGCGTCGGGTAGCCTTCACTGTCACCAATACTTACTCAAATTCCATTTATGTACAAAGCACGGCAACGGGCAGGATTTTCGAGGTTTATTATCCCGGCAGGATTGGTTGTGGGGTTGGTGATACAGTCACCGTTTTGATTGACAGTAGCGATACCTGGAAACGCATTATCTGTGAATCCACTGGTAATAGTGCAGTCATTACTGAAGTTTATCGCCGCTAGGGCTTCCTGTGACCTGCGGATCACCGAGTGCTGCGCTCAGCGTAGCACTTTTTTATGGTCAATCTTCTAATTAATGGCTGAGAACGTTACCGATTTTTTGCACAACTTACGACTATCTGGACGATAAACCTTTAACACCCATACCAGCCATTGTTAAGGAGAATGACAATTATGCCTTGGAGTACTTGGAAGAAATGCTGGGGAAGCATCTCAATGATGCAACGAGTAGAAATACCCAGGGTTATGCAATCGATGTGTAACCAGACTAGGGTAATATGCCTTATCCTGGCTATTCTGCAACTGGGTTTATTCGCCTGTGATGATCCTGAATCAAACAATTCCAGTACCGAAAATTCACACGCTGTTGCTACCCAAGAGCCTATGGCTCAACCCAGTCTCCCCATAATGACTGCTGAAGATAGGCGGTTCCTTCAAGAAACCTCTCGTCTTGGAGCAGACCTATGGTACTTCTGGGAAACACGAACGCCAGAACAGAAAGTGGCCTTGGGCCGTGAGGCGTGCCAACGCATTGAGGAGGAGGGAGGAGAACTTAGCGGTATGCGATCCGCCGTACAAACCCTCATTCAGGACTTTGGCGGTAACCCTTGGAACGTGGAATCACTGCATGGAGCTAGCACAGTGTTGCTGGTTGGTGCGAGTGCTTACTGTCCACCGGTAGCTAAATCCATAACCCGTCAGTTGACAAGAGAAGCACAGGCACTCCAGAGAGAAACCCTACTCGACTTAATGGATGGTTCTTTGGATAGCCATTAAACCTCATTGACTGACCACATCCCTTGGCAACAATTTGATTCACTCCACTTATTGTAAATAGGAGATCGTTTAGGTCTTGATCAAGATTCTCTGACCAATCGGGGGGGCCTTGTAGCTGTAAGGCACGGGCGGTCTGAAGGAAACGTTGGGAGTGTCTGGCAGTATCCGGTAAAATGCTTTCAACAATAATCTGTACGCGGGTTCCTGGCACTAGATGTAAAGGCTCTTCGGGCTGTAGGCTGGTGCCATCAAAGCGGGCTGCTAAGGTTTGGCGCATGGGTTGCGAGGGGCTATGACTGGTTTGCCTGATCACTGACCTGATCACGATTAGTGTAGCTTATCCAGGCTTGCACTGTTTGTAGTATGGGCTTTAGCCCATTATGCCTAAACTCATGACTACGAACGGTGCAAAATTGATGAGCAGGTCTACTAGGAGGCTGGCCGGTGTGCCCACTTTTGGTGCCAATCAGCCATCCAGCGTTGGTTGCCAAAGTTCCCAGCCAGTAAACCAGCAATGCTGAAATCAGCCTATAGCGGGATATAGACAATACGATCACGAAATTCCTGGGGAGTATTGACTTCTGCAATCAAAATCAAATCGTCCAGAATTTCCCCTAGAGATGCTTTTGGCTTCAGGGCAAAAATGCCAGGAATGTGTTGTCCACGATTAAGATGATCGCTTAAATGGACAGGCATTGAACTGCGATTGTTGGTAACGAGGATAAAGTCATTTTTCTCGCACCAGATCAGGATATCGCGATCGGGGGTGCCCTTGGGTGGGGTACCGGGTTCGCCAATCGACCAAACAGTTAGATCAGTTGTCCGTCGTAATAGTTGGGCTTGATAGGTAGGTGGGAGGTTTTCGTCAATCAGGTATCTAACCATAGGTAGCGAGATGACGATCGGCTTTGATTTGTTTGAGGTGGGCGACGATCGCGGGTGGATTTTCAGCTTGTTCGCGTTCTGCGGCAAGACAATAATTGAGCCAAGCGGTCAGGTATTGGTCAATCTGGGTTTGATGCTGGAGGTAATAAAGAATAGTGGCATAGATCTGTTCGAGGCTGACTTGGGGATAGAGTTGGGAAATTTCTTCGGCAGTATGGTGTTGATGGATATAGGCATAGAGGATGGTTTCTATGCCGATACGAGTGCCTTTGAGCCGAATGTCATCGTCGCTGAGGAAGTCGAAGTAGTGTTCTATTTCCATTGATGATCTCCTCTGCTGGTTTGCTACTATTTTAGGAGATCGCGAAGCCGTTGTGATTCTTTCTGAAATGTTTTGGCAATGCGGTATTTCACTGGGGTAGGCTATCTACAAAGGCTTGGCTCTCTGGTTCTGATAAAAAACCTTCGGTCTGGGCCTCTTGGCAGGCAAGATAAAAGAAAAAGTCTTCCAGCATACCCCGATCGCGTTGAAAGAGTTGGGCCAGGAAGCTTTGCTGGGTTTCTGGGGGAAGGGTTTGGAAGAGGTCATAGAGGCGATCGGCGATTTGGGTGGCAGGGGTGCTCATGGGGAGGTTGGGAGATTAGCGGTATTGCCATTATAGACGGCTGGGCTTGGACCCTTGACGGCTTGGCGCGATCGCCTAGCTCGACCGACCCTACCCCCGATCGCGTTGTCTCCACAGGAGAATGGCCTGAATTTCAAAAAAACTTGCATAATTTGAGGGCGATCGCGGGATAACTCAGATAGGAAAGAGAACGTATGGTTAAGGTACTGGGTTCACTCACTGGGAAAGGATAGGGTAGCCATGTCTCTCAAGGAAGAAGTGGTTCAAGAGTTAGAAGATACGGATGATCTAATCCTGACGGAGGTGCTGGATTTTCTCCAGTTCCTCAAGGCGAAAGCGGTGCAGGAACAGGAGGAGGATGCAGCGGATCTGGCTGAGGCTCAACGGGTTTTGGCAGAGGTGGCGGTGGAAGGAACGGTGGCTTGGGAGGTGTTGAAGGCCGAGGTCGGGCTATGACCTATCGGGTGGAGTTTGCGAAAGGGGCGGCGAAGCAGTTTAAGGCGCTCCCGCCCCAGGTTCAGCAGAGCCTCGAACGGCAGATTAATCGACTGGTATTGGAACCCCGGCCTAGGGGGGTGGTTAAGCTGTCTGGTGAGAGTGATATCTATCGTCTGCGGGTGGGAACTTATCGAGTGATCTATCAGATTCAAGATCAGCAATTGTTAGTTTTGGTGGTCAAGGTGGGGCACCGTCGTGAGGTGTACCGCTAGTAGTCAAGTTGCATGAGTATTGAGTATCTTCTACCTCCAGGTGACCTATGGACGAGCGTCGTGTTCAAGCCTATCTCGATCTAATTCAACAATTGCTGGCCTGTCCCAGTGGGGCGGAGCCGGGGATTTTGCAAGCCAACCGGGAATTGCTGGATCAGGAATTTGTGTGGATGGTGCTGGCGGTGGCGGCGCAGGCGAGTGAGGCTGGGGAGGCGCAGGTGGCACAGTTTTTAATGAGTTTGGCGGAGCAGGTGGCGCAGGCGTTGGGGCTGGCGACGGGGGACCCTCACCCCCAACCCCTCTCCCCAGGGGCGAGGGGGGCCGGAGTGGATGCGTTAGTGCAGTTTTGGGGGCAGTTGGTGCAGGCAGAGGTGGAGAGTGGCGGTGAGGCGGTGGCGGTACATGGGGTGATGCGGCAAAATCTGGCGCTGGTGACCCCGGCGTTGGGAGCCGTGATCGGGCCTTGGACGCAAGCCCTTGTGGCGCAACACCCCGATCAAGCGGAAAGGATTGTCGGCATCGTCGAGGATACTTGTACGAGTGTTTGGCAATTTCCCCACGGAAAGTATGCGGAAGTGCTGACTATTGCCATCCAAGGGTACGACACCGTGCTGGCCCTACGGGCTGATAACCCGGAAAAGCGATCGCAAACCCTGAACAATCAAGCCACTGCCCGCCTCACCCAAGCCGAGTTAGGCATCGACCCCGCCCCGAACTTAGAGCGCGCCATCGCCGCCTATGAGGAATCCGCCCAAATTATGCGCCGCTTGGGCCTCGATCGCGACCTGGCAACCACCTTGTACAACTGGGGCAACGCCTACCAAACCCTCGCCAACCAGGACGGCCTCAGCCAGAGCGATCGCCAACAGGCCCAGCACAACGCCATCCAGTGTTACCGCCAAGCCCTCACCTACTTCAACCCGCAAGTCCTCCCCGTCGAGACCCTCAAAGCCGCCCGCGCCCTCGGTAACCTCCACTTCCAACACGGCAACTGGCAACTCGCCCTCGACGAAGGCTACCTCCCCGCCATTGCCGCCGTCGAACAAACCCGCAGTTGGGCACTCAGCCAAGCCCGCCGCCAGGAAATCCAGGCCCAGGCCAGCGACCTCTATCTCAACACCGTCCAAGCCTACGTCGAACTCGGCCAATATGACCAAGCGATCGCCCTCAGCGAACGCGCCCGTTCCCGTCGCCTCGTCGAACTCTTCGCCACCAAAGACCTCTACCACGACGGCAACATCCCGCCGCAAATCCAAACCTACCTCGACCAATACTTCACCCTCGAAGACCAGATTAACGCCCTCCAGCAAAACCCCGACAGCCCCGACAGTCACCGCAGCGAACCCGCCCTCGCCGGAGCGCGGCACCGCATCGATCGCGCCGGGATTACCGCCCGCAGCGAAGCCATTGCCCAACTCGAAACCCAAAAACAAACCCTCTGGCAACAGATCCACACCCACGACCCCGAAACCGCCGCCCAACTCCAGGTCAGCCCCCTCGACTTCGCCGCCATGCGTGCCCTGCTCCAGGATCACCCCCGCACCGCCCTCCTCAACTGCTTCAGCACCCCCACCGCCACCCACCTCTTCATTGTCTACCCCCCCAACGTCGCTGGCCCCGCCGCCAACGCCCAAGGCATCGCCTGCCACACCTGCCGCAACCCAGATCAGCCAACCGATCACCAAACCCTGCGCACCTGGCTCGCCGAACACTGGTTAGTTCCCTATTTAACCGATCGTCCCACCTGGCAAACCCAAATGCCCCAAGTCCTCGCCGCCCTCAGCGATCGGCTCCAGATCAACACCCTGATCGACACCTACCTCCAGGACATCGACGAACTGATCATCATCCCCCACCACTTCCTACACCAAATCCCCTTCGCCGCCCTCCCGATCGCCAATCCCCCCTCGCCCGCTCTGGGAGAGGGGCCGGGGGTGAGGGCCAATCCCCCCTCGCCCGCTCTGGGAGAGGGGCCGGGGGTGAGGGTCCTCGGCGATCGCTTCCGCCTGCGCTATGTGCCCAACACCCAAATCCTGCACTTCTGCCAACAACGCCCCCCCATCAACCCCATTCAAAACCGCGCGATCGTCGAAGACGCCACCGACGACCTCCCCTGCGCCCGCTTTGAAGGCGAATATATCGCCCAACTCTTTGGCGAAGAAGTCAAACACCGCCTGCGGGGCAAAACCGAAGCCACCACCGCCAACTACCGCCAACTCCTCCACGACCCTGCCATTCAAGCGATCGTCTCTGCCCACCACGCCGAATCCCGCCTCGACCAGCCCCTCGAATCGCAACTGGTCCTGGGCGACGGACCCATCACCCTGGGCTACCTGTTCAGCCCCGCCTGCCGGATTCCCCACCTCGATGAAATCATCCTCTCTTGCTGCGAAACCGGCCTCGGTGCCGACCTCCAATCCGCCGCCGATGATGTGGTCACCCTGGCGGCTGGCTTCCTCTGTGCCGGTGCCCGCAGCGTCCTCAGTTCCCTCTGGAGCGTTGACGACCTAGCCACGACGCTGTTCGCCATGCGCTACCACTGCCACCGCCAAACTGGGTACGACAGACCCACCGCCCTGCAAAAAGCGCAACAGGATCTGCGCAGCCTCACGGGTAAGGCATTAGAGTCCGCGATCCTGCCCCTGTCCGAGTACATCGACCAAACCAGGAAAACGGCAAAAACTAACGGCGACCATCAGACCGCGACCCAACTGAAAAAGCTAGGGCATCACCTATACAGGCTGACCCAAGACACCTCGCCCCCGTTTGCTGCCCCCCACTACTGGGCCGCCTTCACCTGCTACGGCTTGCGTTGACCTTAACTGGCCTGCCTAGCGGATCTCCGGAACCTGTTCGAGAACAGGGCGTCGATTTTCCCAGCAACCCCGATCGCAATGTCTATGTAGACGATGAAGGATGGCGCTGCGCCTTTCACCAAACTCTCAGGTCGGCGATCGGGGTACTGCCCAATGCCCAACATCCGCTGAGACAGCCCCCTAACCTGCAACTGCGGATAGGAATTGCCCCAAAGCGGTCTTCAGGCTCTCGGCTTTATCCGTTTGCTCCCAGGGTAAATCGAGATCCGGACGGCCAAAGTGACCATAGGCGGCCACATCCTGGTAGAAACGGCCCCCTCGTTCCGCAGGCAGCTTATCCAGGTTAAAGGTGCGAATGATGCCAGCGGGGCGCAGTTCAAAGTGTTGCGTCACCAGTTCCAGGAGGGTCTCTTCCGGCAGTTTCCCAGTACCGAAGGTGTCCACCATGATACTGACCGGACGGGCAACCCCGATCGCGTAACTCAACTGGACTTCACACTTGTCGGCCAAACCCGCCGCCACAATATTTTTCGCCACATAGCGACAGGCATAGGCCGCACTGCGATCGACCTTGGTGGGATCTTTGCCGGAGAAGGCCCCACCGCCGTGACGGGAGTAGCCACCGTAGGTATCGACAATAATCTTGCGACCCGTTAGCCCAGAGTCACCCTGGGGACCCCCAATCACAAATTTACCCGTGGGATTAACCAGAAAACGGGTACTGGCATCCGGTTTGACATTAATATCGGCAATATCGGCAAACACTGGTTGGACGACTGCCTCCCAGAGGTCAGCCTTGATCTTGGCCTGGACCCCAGCATCATCGGTAATATCACCGATCGCTGCCGTGTGCTGGGTGGAGATGAGAATCGTATCGATCGCCACCGGACGACCGTCTTCATAGGTGACCGTAACTTGGGTTTTACCATCAGGACGGAGGTAGGGCAATTCACCGGTTTTACGCACAGCGGTAAGGCGACGGGCAATGCGGTGGGCCAAGCTGATGGGCAAGGGCATCAATTCTGGGGTTTCATTGCAGGCATAGCCAAACATAAGGCCCTGATCCCCGGCGCCAATGCGATCGAGGTATTCCTCGCTGCCCGCTTCCCGCTGTTCCTGGGCCGCATCTACCCCCTGGGCAATATCGGGGGATTGCTCATCCAGGGCAACGATCACGGCACAGCTATTGGCCGCAAAGCCACTGACCTCGGCGCTATCGGTACCGGTATAGCCAATTTCGGCAATTTTCTGGCGGGCTAACTGGATATAGTTAACATGGGCCTTGGTCGAAACTTCGCCCGTAATCAGCACCAGCCCCGTGTTGACAACCACCTCAGCCGCCACACGACTGGTGGGATCTTGGGTCAGGAGGGTATCCAGGATCGTGTCGGAGATTTGATCGCAGATCTTGTCGGGATGACCTTCAGTGACGGATTCTGAGGTGAAGAAGTAACGACGAGGCAAGGGCGTATCCTCTTTTTTGGCAAATGAATAGGGTGAGATCACTGACAACAGGCTACCCACTTAGTCTGAGAATTATAACATGTGCTCTTGGTCCCCATTGCGACGGGGCGGCAGGGGCCGCAGCAGGATTGCGCGCGGTCAGTCAAGATGCCCTACCCCACGGACGGATGGACGATCGCCTCCCCCTAAAGTTGGGTAAGGCTGACCAAATGTTCCAACTGGTTGGCTAGGAGGGTGGTGACCTGATGGGTGATGGGCAGGCTATCGATGACCATCCCAGCGCAGAGCAGCATCAGGTAAAAGATCGAATACTTGAACAACGATCGCGCCAATTGCAGATCGGTGGGCGATTGCCATAAGGCCCAGGCTTTCTTGAGGAAGATCCCCCCCAGGAATAGGGCGATCCCAGCATAAACCGACCCACTCACCCCAAGGGGATAGGCCAGCCCTAGACTGACGGGAATAAGCACCAGGGTATACGCAAAAATCTGGCGACTGGTTTCCGCTTCGCCTACCACCACGGGCAACATGGGCACTTCCACCTGGGCATAGTCCTCCCGGATCATCATCGCTAAGGCCCAGAAGTGGGGAGGGGTCCACAGGAAGATCATGACAAACAGGAGCCACGCCGCCCAACTGAGTTCGCCGGTCACGGCGGCCCAGCCCACCAGGGGAGGAATGGCCCCCGCCGCGCCGCCAATCACGATATTTTGCACATGGTGCCGTTTGAGCAGGTGGGTATAGATGGCGACGTAGAAAACAATGCCCGACATGGCCAGCAGGGCACTGAGGAGATTGGCAAAGATCGTCAGCAAGCTAAAGGACAGTACCGCCAACACCCCGGCAAACAGCAGCGCATCGCGGGGCTGAATGCGACCCGATGGCAGGGGACGGTGGGCCGTGCGCACCATGATCGCATCGATATCGCGATCGTAGAGGCAGTTAATCGTATTGGCAGCAGCGGCAGCCAGCGCTCCCCCCAGCAGGGTAACCAGCAACAGCAAGGGGTCCACCTCGCCGTGGGCCGCCACCCACATACTGGCAGCAGTGGTAATCAACAACAGTAGAATGATCCGGGGCTTCGTGAGTTGGTAATAGCTGCGGAGGACCTGGAGCAGGTTACGGTGATGGGGTAGCGGAGCAGTCAGAATTTCTTGCATGACAATCTAGCGCCTAAAAAACAATGAGAAAAAGGCGGAGGAGCAAAGACAGGACGGGCGAACTTTGGGGGGGCCTGGAGAATAGACCTTAGAGAATAGACGTTGAGGTTGTCGTTCACCTAGGAGGGGCAGCGTAGGCAAGATAGCCTACCCCACCGGGAAACGCGATGACCTAGCGCTAGGACACCGGACTGGATTCTAACGAGGTATCGGGGGACATGGGCGGCGGCGCAACCGGGCCGATACGGGACCGCACATCTCGCCAAGCCAAGGCCGTCAGCACCGTCAAACTGCCCAGGAGCAGAGAGCCAATGGTTTGGTGGGCGACGGTGAGGGGTTCCGCTTGCAGGTGCAGGCGGAAGGTGGCAATGCCGACACCGATCTGAAGGAGGAGAAAGAGCAGGGCAAAGTTGGCCCCTTGTCGCAAGTTAGGATGGAGGGCTGAGGTCCGCCATGCGGTGATCACCACCGCTAAAGTGGCGATCGTGGGTGGCACAACCCCCAGCAGGTGGCTATTCATCACGGCACACAGTTGAAAACCCGCAAAACACTGGTGGGCAGCCCAGCGGGAGGCCACAAGCCCCCCCAGTAAGCATTGCAAATAGACTAGGGCCGCAGCGGTCAGACTGAGCCAGGGGAGCTTGGCAGCAGTCCCCATTGGTTGGTAGGGCATGAGGCTGGCGGCCAGGACGAGCAGGGTGACAAAGAACAACAGGGCCGTGCCCAGGTGAGCCGTGACAATGTCAAAGCGCAGGAGTTCGGTCACGGTTAGCCCCCCCAAGGCTCCCTGCAAGACAATCAGCCCCAAGGCGAAACTGGCCAACCCCGGCACCCAACTGGGTAGCTCACGGCGATACCACCAACTGCTGGCTGCGAGCACGATCGCCAGAATCCCCAGCAGGGCAGCATCCAGACGATGGAACCACTCCAGGAACACCTGTAGGTTCATCTGTCTGGCCGGGACCAACTGACCGTAGCACAGGGGCCAATCGGGGCAGGCGAGGCCCGCATTCATCACCCGTGTAGCACTGCCGATCGCCATCAGCAACAGGGTGGCAATCACCATTTGCTGGACCAATTGGTAAATCCGCGATCGCGGCGTTACTGGGTCAGCCGAGGGGGCAGTCTGTGGAAACACAGCATGGAGCATCGGGAATCTCTCGAATCTCAAAGCAACAGCAACAATCGGCAACAATGATGCAAGTGCTTACCATACGTTAATTTCAACAAAGCACTCACCAAATAATCAAGGTCAAACTCACCTTAACACTGTAATCAATCCCTTGCGGGCAGGGTTTAATTTCGGAATTTCTTTGGAATTGCTTCAGCTTTTTTTAAGGTTTCCTCGGTAATATATGTTTGCTGTTCTTGAAGAAACCATACAAATTTGGGGATGAAAGTTGCCATTGCTACCAATTAGGCTAGGGAGCTGTCAGCCGTAAATTTGCGGGTTGCCGATACGCTGAAGGTGGCGCGAAGCTATCGGCGCTCAGATCCTTTCACCTGCGGAGACGCTACGCGAATGACAGGTCTTCAGGATCAACCAAACCGGACTACTCCGTTTCTCCTAGGGAGATGCGGCGCGAACGGGCTGAGCTAGTCGCGGGCCATAATCTTAGGCAGGATAGTCTTAGGCAGGATAGTCTTAGGCAGGATAGTCTTAGGCAGGATAGTTCACTAGGGCGAGTATCGGGCCAGTACTCGGACAGGTGGGACAGGGAGAGACCACGGATGAACTGTCACAAGCCGAATGAAGCCAAGGGGGCAACCGGAAAGGTAAGCCGGGATGAGGTAAGCCGGGATACAGACAGGACCCGGCTGTATCGCCTTATCTAATGGGGAGTATGCTGAGGAGGGCAGTCGTGATCTTGACTGGGGCGAGCAGGAAACTCGATCCCAAAAAGAAAAGAAAAACGAAAAGAAAAACTAAAGAAACTCGCAGGGTTTCGGTGCATTTTCCAGGGGGGATGGATACACTAAGTTGGGAAGGTGGAAATTCTACCGGTCTGAACCAGACGGCGCCCCTATTGCCTGCGGGATACCTTAGGGTTGATCGGGCCGCGATTGCCCTCCATCGCCTTTTCCCGTTCTGGATGAATTGCCTGCACAAATTGCGTGGAATAGCCTTCATTGTTTATGTCCTTATCTCTGGATCATCTTCTGTAGAGATCGTTAGCAGAGATTGTTTAAGCTTCGTTACTCTCGACCGTGCTACCCCATCATGCAAACTCCGAAAGAAACCGTTCCTACCTCCCTCCTGACCCTGACCTTGGGGGTGGGCATTACCCTATTTAGTCTTTGGTTTGGTCAGAATCATGGTCTGATGCCAGCCGAGGTGTCTGAGCAAGCGCCCCTGGTCGATCGGTTCTTTAATTTGATGATGACAATCGCGACGGCGCTCTTCCTGGTGGTGGAAGGGGCGATCGTGTTTGCGGTGATTCGTTTCCGCCGCAAAGCTGATGACCCCACGGATGGTCCCCCGATTCATGGGAATTTGCCGCTGGAAATCTTCTGGACCGCAATCCCAGCGGTGATTGTCATTGGCTTGGGCCTCTATAGCGTGGAGGTCTACGGCGAAATGGGGGGATTTGAGAATGCGGGTGCGGGCATGATGATGTCCCACACTGGCCATACTTCCCATGCGGCCCTGCACGACGCAAAGCCAACGGCCCTCATGGGCAGTGCGATCGCGGCTCCCTTACCAATGGCGGCACCGAGTCTGGAGCCAGGAACCGAGGCACTGCTGGCGGATAAGGGGGACAAGGGATCGGGTACCCCTGATCCCAAATATGGCTTTGGGGCGGCACCGGATGCAATGGGCCAACCAGTCGATCTCGTGGTGGATGTGCTGGGGCTGCAATATGCCTGGATTTTCACCTATCCCGACAGTGGGGTTGTCAGCGGTGAGTTGCATGTCCCGGTGGGCAAGTTGGTACAGTTGCGCATTAATGCGCAGGATGTCCTCCACGCCTTCTGGGTGCCCCAGTTTCGCTTAAAGCAAGATGCCATACCGGGGCAACTCTCCCAACTTCAGTTTGTGGCAACCAAGCCAGGGGAATATCCCGTGGTCTGCGCAGAACTGTGTGGGGCGTACCACGGCTCGATGCGATCGAAGGTGATTGTCCATCCCGAATCAGAGTTCGACACCTGGCTTCAGGAACAGATCGCGCAACAGGCCGACGAGACCGCCACGGTGGCCCTCACCCCAGCCACGACCGTCAGCGATGCGGATTTTCTGGCCCCCTATGCCGCCGATCTGGGCATCACGCCGGACCTACTCACCCAACTACCCCGTTAATCCCCACTTAATTTTGATTTGCATTATTCATCCCGACTTATGACCCAATCTGATGCGTCTATGCCCGTAGCGGCAGCTATGCCGACGGCCCATCACCACCCCCAAGCCTGGAAGTGGTACGACTATTTCACCTTCAATACGGACCATAAGGTGATTGGTATCCAATACCTGGTTCTGAGCTTTTTCTTTTACCTCGTGGGTGGGTTAATGGCGGTTGCCATGCGCACGGAACTGTCTACCCCCGATCCTGATTTTCTCGATCCGACGGTTTACAACGCCCTGATGACCAACCACGGCACGATCATGATCTTTTTATGGATTGTGCCCGCCGCGATCGGGGGCTTTGGCAATTTCCTGATTCCCTTGATGATCGGGGCGCGGGATATGGTTTTCCCGAAGTTGAACGCGATCGCCTTTTGGCTGAATCCCCCCGCTGGGTTACTTCTCCTCGGCAGCTTCTTCTTTGGCGGATCGCAAACCGGCTGGACGGCCTATCCTCCCCTGAGTTTGATTACCAACAATACCGCCCAGTCCATGTGGATTCTCAGCATTGTGCTGGTGGGGACCTCCTCAATTTTGGGTGCCCTGAACTTCATTATCACGCTCTGGAAGTTGCGGGTACCGAGCATGAGTTGGGATCGCCTCCCCTTGTTTTGCTGGGCGATGTTGGCTACGTCAACCCTGGCGCTGCTGTCAACCCCGGTATTAGCGATCGGGCTAATTCTGCTGTTATTCGATATCAATTTCGGCACGTCGTTCTTTAAGCCGGATGCGGGGGGCGATGTGGTGATTTACCAGCATTTATTCTGGTTTTATTCCCACCCGGCGGTGTATTTGATGGTGCTACCCATCTTCGGGATTATGTCGGAGGTGATCCCAGTCCATGCCCGCAAACCCATTTTTGGTTACAAGGCGATCGCCTATTCCAGTTTGGCCATTTGTATCGTTGGCCTATTTGTGTGGGTACACCACATGTTTACCAGTGGCACTCCGCCCTGGATGCGGATGTTTTTTACGATTTCAACCCTGATTGTGGCGGTCCCCACCGGGGTGAAAGTGTTTAGCTGGGTGGCAACCCTGTGGGGGGGCAAAATCCGTCTCACCAGCCCGATGCTCTTTGCCGTGGGTCTCCTCGCCATGTTTGTCTTGGGAGGACTGAGTGGGGTCATGCTGGGGAATGCGCCCTTTGATGTCCATGTCCACGATACCTATTTTGTCGTAGCCCATTTCCATTACGTGTTATTTGGGGGGTCCGTGTTCGGTCTCTATGCGGGCATCTACCACTGGTTCCCCAAAATTACGGGGCGGATGTATAACGAAACCCTGGGCCAGATCCATTTTGTCTTGACCCTGATTGGCACTAACTTGACCTTTTTACCCATGCACGAGTTGGGTCTGAAGGGAATGCCGCGTCGGGTGGCCATGTATGATCCGCAATTTACGGACTTGAATGTGATTTGCACGATCGGGGCCTTTATTCTCGGTATCTCGGTCTTGCCCTTTTTCTTCAACATGGTCTGGAGTTGGTTCTATGGTCCCAAGGCCGAGGGTAACCCCTGGCAAGGGTTGACCCTGGAGTGGACCACGGCCTCCCCGCCCTTGGTGGAAAATTGGGAGGTGCTGCCCACCGTAACCCACGGTCCCTATGATTACGGGATGGGCTATGGAGAAAAGGCACCTGTAGAAAAGGCACCTGTTTAGTTAGGGCCAGTCATCTCTTGTGGGATGGGTCTCTGGCCTGTTAAGGCCTAGATCGCTGGCAGGCGCGTCTGAATCCCTGGCAGGCGGAACGCCTACCCCACAACAGATTGAGATAAATTTGCTTAATGGCTGGCAGGTGGGATATGGATCTCTGGCCTGTTAGGGATGGGCCTCTGGCAGGCGGGATATGGATCTCTGGCAGGCGGGACGCCTAGCCCACAAGAGATGTGCTCATTTTCTTAATGGCTGGCGGGTTAGGTAAAGCATCAAACAGGACACTTAATCGGAAGTTGAATAGGAAGTCAAAACTATGCAAGGCTCAACAGTTGATACCCATACCCCGATCGCGGCGAGTGGTCACGGTGCCCATGCGGGCGAACATCCTGACTACCGGCGACTGGGCTTATTAATTTTTCTGGTCTCGGAATCCCTCATGTTTGGGGGCCTATTTGCGACCTATTTAATTCTGCGCAGTGATGCCCTCAATTGGCCACCAGAAGGGGTGGAGGTGGAGCTACTCTTACCGGCGATTAATACCATCATTCTGGTGTCGAGTAGTTTTGTGATTCACCAAGGGGATGCAGCGATTAAAAAAGGTGAGGTGGGCGGCCTCCGACTCTGGTTTTTGCTGACCGCTGCGATGGGCGCAATCTTCTTGGCAGGGCAAGCCTATGAATATCTCACCCTCGGGTATGGTCTCAGTAGCAATATTTTTGCTAATTGCTTCTATGTGATGACGGGGTTTCATGGCCTGCATGTGCTGGTCGGCATCCTACTGATTCTGGGGGTTGTGTGGCGATCGCGGCGACCCGGTCACTACAATGCCACGAAGCATACGGGGGCAGAAATGGCCGAAATCTATTGGCACTTTGTCGATATCATCTGGATTATCCTCTTTGGTCTCCTGTACATTCTGACCCTGTTTTAAGTTCCCAGTTTCCGGTTCATATCCCCTGCATAATCCAGACGACGAGGGCCAGTTCCCTCGTTTTTTATGGCCTAACCCAGTTGACTTTCACTGCCCCCACCCGTCCATGAGGACCCGTTGCTCCCTTGATGGATACCTGGGGCGTACCCACCACGACACGCACACCCTTGTAAAGACAGCTATACTAAACGTTACAGACTGTTGGTGCTAGTCTGTTTCCCTCTTGGATCAAACGGTTGAGACTGCGCGTGAACACACCTTCTGATGCGCAACGACGCAGCCGCCCCCACTTCGATCGTCAACTACGGCGACTCCAACAGGATGTGCTGCGTATGGGGGCCTTAGTCGAAAAATCCTGCTGGTTAGCCCGACAAGCCCTGTTTGACCGTGATCTAGCTGCTGCCGATGCGATCGCCCGTCAGGACAAACAAATTGATCAGTTTTATCGCCAGATCGAACTCGATTGCGTGAGCATCATGGCCCTGCAAGCGCCCGTTACCCAGGACCTGCGGCTCGTCAGTGCCATCATGCAACTGGTGCGCGATCTTGAACGGATTGGGGACTACGCCAAAGACCTGGGTGAAGTGGCTGTCAAACTGTTTGCCTATCCCCCCCATAGCTGCCTGCCCCAGGTCCAGATCATGCTCGATCGCTGTCGGGCGATGTTAGCCCTAAGTCTAGCCGCCCTGTCGGATCTGGATGCCCAGTCGGGCCTGGATATGAAGGCGAGGGATGACACCGTTGATGACGACTACGATCGCCTGTATCAACTGTTGGCACTCCAATACGATGTCCCCGGTGCGATCGAACCGATCGTGTTGTTGGTGCTGACCATTCGTTATTTAGAACGCATGGCCGATCATGCCACCAATATTGGTGGCCGAGTTGCCTATATTGTGACCGGTCAACGGAATTAGGGCTAGGGGCGATCGCTGGACAATACCCTTGGCCGATCGGGTTGATTTACCGTTATATGCCATGTCTCAGCACCCTAGTCCCCTGTCAGGCGAATTGCAAAAAAGTTTCGCAAGGTTCGTAGTAACGACTTCAGTCGTTGCTGGCTAAAGCCAGCACTACAAACCTTACAGAATTTACTTTTCAAGCTACTAGAGTGTTAAGCCGCCATCGGTAAACATTTGGGGCAGATCTTTGGCCATGAGTTGATCCTGGCAGAGCAAGCTGAGACAGCGCTTGGCAAAGCCCTCATCCTTTTGGATTTTATCGATCAAGAATTGTTTCACCGAATCCGGGTTCACGGCCTTGGGTGCATAGAGTTTTTCCACCTCCGAGAAGGTACGGGTGAGGAACGGATCTTGGGTGCCCACCTCATCTTCGTAAATGACTTCCTTGCTCACCCATTCCCAGTCAACCCGCTGAATCCAAAGTTTTTCGTCAGTATAGATCGAGTTCACATTCAGCGTGAGATCATCCGTCACCCACCAATAGGTGTCCGGATCGTCAAAAATGGCCCCATCCACACTGTTCGGCAAGCCCACATGGCGACCAGAAAACGTCCGAATATTCACATTGGCATTGGCCGTAGTGCGATAGGCCAACTTGAGCCGGAGATACAAGCCCTCCGCCTCGTACTTGTTTTTCCGAGGTAGTAATGAGAAGAAGCTAATGGCTGCTCCTGCACCGTAAATCTCAATCAAGCCCTGCCAGCGATCGAGGTACCAGTTATCGCCATAAATGGCGGCATCCACGGCCCACGCTGTCCCACTTTGTCCCAACACATCCGGAACTTCCGCAAAATAGGGACGCGGCATAACGGTCTTGCGGACGCGGGGGAAAAATTCTCTTTGGACTTCCATTGAATACCTGCTGAATACCTGCGATGGCTGAAAACTTGCGTACCCCAATTGTATCGACTTGCGAGACCGAAACAGCGAAGTTTGCCGGGATACCTGTCTGCACCGATCCCGATCGCCGCCAGGGCCACTCAGGTCGCCATCAGGGCCGTAATGACCGCCTGGGCGATCGTTTCTGTCCCATCCTGAGCGATCGCGTCGCGCCCCAAGCGCGGCGGGTGGGGCGGTTCGTGCAGAAAAGCCCAGTCACCCTGGTTGAAGGCGGCTGGCGTGAGGATTTGGTGCTCGGCATAATCCTGAATCCCGTTGATCAGGAGCGCTGCCTCGGCAAAGTCATCGCGGGTGAGGGTGGCGATCGGGACTGCCAGCCGACAGGCTTCGGAAAAGGTACTATATCCCGGTTTCGACACCACCCGGCCACACAGGGGCATTAGGTCCACCGGACGCAGACGCTGAAGATCAAACCCCTTCGCCCGTGCCTGGATCACGGGTCCCCGCACGGAAATCAGATTGGGCAGGGCCGGAGCCTGGGCATCGAAGGTTAAAAATTGCCAATCTGGGAACGCCCCTAACCCCGCATAGGGAATATCTTGCAACCCCAAGCCACCAAAGGTCAGCAGCACCGTCCGTTCCGGTGAAGTCGTTAACCCTAGCAACTGCCGCAGAACATCCAGGTCATAGCGGGGAGTTCCACCCGTCAAGCCCACATCCATCACCTGGGGAAACGCCGCCATCGGTTCGTGAAACGGCAGGCGAAACAGGCGATCGCACTGCTGGTAACAGCCTGTCATCCAGTCCGCGATCGCGCTAAACCCGTCCCCCCAATCGCGATAGATAAAATCCCAGCCAAAATTACTCATCATCCAGCACGGGATGCCCGCCCGCTGGGCAATCACCGCCGCCAAGGGGGGAATATCTGCCAGCACTAGGCGCACCCGATTCTGGTCAATAAACCCCACTTCCGCCGCCACGATCGCTGCCTCGCGGGCACGAATCGCCGCTAGCTTGGCCAGGGTAGCGGCCTTATCCATCGTCAAGCTATCCGTCTGCACGACACCAATATCAAAACTGCGGGGGCGGTGGATAAAATGCTCAGTCAGATAGGATTCCAAGAGCCAGCGGGGGGCCGTCGTCACCAGGATGGGCAGGATCTCCGGGCAACGCGCCTGAATCGCTGCGACTACCGACAGGGTCCGGGTGGCATGACCAAACCCATGATTCGTAATCGCCACATACAGCGTGGGCCGCGCCTTGACCATAAAATCATTTCCCCTAAAATTGTTACAATAAGGACAAGTTTCTAAACATTACTTAATGCGGTGGGTTGAGGCCATGACGCAACTCTGTGCTGAGGCGGTCACGGGAAATTATTGTACTTGGCGTGATCAAAGGCTCTACTACGTTCAAGCTGGGACTTCCCGGTCCGCACACCCGCCCTTGCTGTTGGTGCATGGCTTTGGGGCCTCAACGGATCACTGGCGCAAAACGATCGCGGGTCTCCAGGACGAGTTCGAGATCTGGGCCATTGATTTGCTGGGCTTTGGGCGATCGGCCAAACCGAACTGGCCGTATAGCGGCGACCTTTGGCGCGACCAATTGCACGACTTTATCACCGACGTGATCCGGCGGCCCGTGATTTTGGTGGGCAACTCCCTGGGGGGCTATGTCTCCCTCTGTGTAGCGGCTCAACGTCCGGAAAGTGCCTGTGGCCTAGTCCTACTCAACAGTGCAGGTCCCTTCAGCGATAGCGAACCGACCCCGCCGCCCTCCCCCTGGCAAACCCTGCTGCGGCAAAGCCTGCGGACCCTATTTCAACAGGATTGGGTGAGTTACCTGATTTTCCAATACACGCGGCGACGATCGACGATCCGCAAAACCCTGCGCAAGGTCTACGTCGATCCAACCGCTGTCACCGATCAATTGGTGGAGGATATCTATCGTCCGTCCTGCGATCGGGGCGCAGCCCAAGTCTTTGCCGCCGTCTTCCGCACCCCCCAAGGGGAGTTTGTTGATACCCTCCTGCGCGATCTCTCCCATCCCCTGCTGCTGCTGTGGGGAGAAGGTGATCCCTGGATGAACGTGACCCAACGCAGCGCCCGCTTCCGCCAACACTATCCCCAACTTCAGGAGTATTTCCTCCCCGCGGGTCACTGTCCCCACGACGAACTGCCCGATCGCGTCAACCAACACCTACGGGATTGGGTTGCCACCTTGTAGTCACAGTAGTCACTGGGCGGCCACTTTGTCAGGGTTTACCCCTTTTGGCATTAATCCGCTACACTGGGGGCAGAAGCAGGCGGCTTGCGGGCTGTCTGGTTCGCTTCATGGGAATAGATTTTCATGAGGAGTGGGTGCAGCCCACTTTTTTATTGCCCAATTGTGGTTGATTGTCCCCATCACGATCGCTTGTCCCCATTGCTTGCCCGCCCCGGAGTGGCGCTATGACCCATCCCATCGTTCCCCAAATTCTGGCCCTCGCGACCCCGATCGCGCAAACCCTTGGCTTGGAAGTGGTCGGGGCGGTCTTCCATACCAACCAAGCGCCCCCCGTCTTACGGGTCGATGTGCGCAATGCCCAAGGGGACACCGGGCTAGACGACTGTGAAGCCATGAGCCGTGCCTTGGAAGCTTGCCTCGATGCCGAGAACCTGATCTCCGAACCCTACGTGCTGGAAATTTCCAGCCCTGGCCTGTCCGAGACCCTCAGCAGCGATCGTGACTTTACCTCCTTTCGGGGGTTTCCGGTGCAAGTGGTGGTTGATCCCCCCCACGATGGCCAGCGTCACTGGCAAGGACGACTGATCCGCCGCGACGAGGCTGCCGTCTACCTCAATCAGCGCGGACGGACCCTAGCCATTCCCCGTGACTGTGTGCAGCAGGTCCAACTGATTGCCGCCGAGGAGGATTAACAGCCGTAGCGGCCTCTGGTCGGTGACCAACGGGATCGGCACGACAGAGAAATCAGGACCCGCTACCGGGGGCGCATCCCGCAACTGAAGCGATCGCCCCCAACCCCGACGACTCCCCAGGGAGACGATCGATTCCACTCACAACAGCGAAAAAATGGAGGTTTTGCGATGTCAATGGTTGCCCTACCCGGACTCCGGGAAATGATTGAAAAAATTAGCCAAGAACGAAATTTACCCAAACAAGCCGTCCAAGCCGCCCTGCGGGAAGCCCTGCTCAAGGGGTATGAACGCTACCGCCGCACCCAACGGATGAACGGTCCCGCCTTCGACGAAGGGCACTTTGATAACCTGGAAATCGAACTGGACATTGAGGAAGAGGGGTTTCGCGTCCTCGCGACCAAAACGATCGTGGAAACCGTCGAAATCCCGGATCACCAAATTGCCCTCCAGGAGGTGCAAGAGGTGGTTGCCGAAGCCCAACTGGGTGATACCGTTGTTCTGGATATCACGCCGGATCAAAATGAATTTGGGCGGATGGCAGCCATCCAAACCAAACAGGTTTTGGCCCAAAAGCTGCGGGATCAACAGCGCAAACTGATCCAGGAGGAATTCCAAGATCTGGAGGGGACGGTCTTACAAGCGCGGGTCCTGCGGTTTGAGCGCCAATCGGTGATTATGGCAATCACCAGTGGTTTTGGCCGTCCTGAAGTGGAGGCCGAACTACCCAAACGGGAGCAGTTACCCAACGACAACTACCGCGCCAATGCCACCTTCCGGGTATACCTAAAGCGCGTCTGTGAAGGCTCCCAACGGGGTCCCCAATTGCTGGTGTCGCGGGCGGATGCGGGGCTGGTGGTCTACCTCTTTGCCAATGAGGTGCCGGAAATTGAGGACGAGGTGGTGCGGATTGTCGCCGTAGCCCGTGAGGCTAATCCCCCCTCGCGCCATGTCGGTCCCCGCACCAAAATCGCCGTCGATACCCTCGAACGGGACGTTGATCCCGTCGGGGCGTGTATTGGGGCACGGGGGTCCCGGATTCAGGTGGTGGTCAACGAACTGCGGGGGGAAAAAATTGATGTGATTCGCTGGTCCCCTGATCCTGCCACCTATATTGCCAATGCCCTCAGCCCGGCGCGGGTCGATGAGGTGCGGCTGGTGGATGCGGAAGAACGGCAAGCCCATGTGCTGGTGGCCGAAGATCAACTGAGCCTCGCGATCGGCAAAGAGGGCCAAAATGTCCGCCTAGCGGCTCGCCTGACGGGCTGGAAAATCGACATTAAGGACACGGCCAAATATGTCCCCTCTGTCCCGCACAGTGAGAAAAGCGAGAAGGCCCCACCCGCCTTTGATGCGATCGCCGATTCCCTGCCACTCGCCCCACGGGACACGCTGCCCCTAGCCGCGATCGCAACCGAGGAGACGGAAGTTGTCACCGCCATGGGTGAGGGAGCCTAGGGCGATCCCCGGCCCCGTATGCATAGATGACCTATGGCCCCCAACGATCGTCGCTGTATCAGTTGCCGTCGGGTTGCCCCGAAATCAGCCTTCCTGCGAATCGTCAGGATTCACCCCACTCACGCCGTACAATTGGATCAGGGGATGGGGCGATCGGCGTATCTGTGTCCAACGGTGACTTGTTTACAAGCGGCCCAAAAGCGCGATCGCCTGAGCCGAGTGCTGAAAACAAAGGTTTCCCCCGCGATCTACGAGGCGCTCTGGCAACGTTTGCGCTCGCAGCCAGCGGGATTGACCACCCCCGATCGGCTGGATTGAGCACCCCCCCACCCGGAAACGGCCCTGCCACGAGTGGACTAGATCCTTAGGGTAGGCTGAGCCGCCGCCCTAGGGCGATATACCTCATCCCATCCTCCACCGCTAGTGTCCCCAAACAACTCGAATGGGGAAAATGCCGTCAGTTAGGTTATGCTGAGGTGTTTGAGGGATACGATCGGGTGAGGTGGACCAAGGGCAGAGAGCCAAGACTGGGGCCAAGAGCAGCAGGACACGGACTGGGTTGATTAAGATGGGAGAGAGGTCAGTTTTTAGAATACAAACCATGTTAGTTGCCGTATCGCTAGGATTTTAGGGTTAGGATGATCGGTCAAGACAGGATTACGCTTGGATGCTCATCAAGATGAGTAGTGACGTGAAAGGGAGACGGGATGAACAACGGCAAAGTCAGGATTTACGAACTTTCAAAGGAATTGAATTTGGATAATAAGGAGCTTTTGGCAGTCTGCGAACGGCTAGAGATTGCCGTCAAGAGTCACAGCAGTACGATTAGCGAGGTGGATGCGCAGCGGATTCGGGAGGTGGCGGCGGAAATGTATCCGTCGAGCCACACTGCGGCCAAACCCAGTGTGCATCGCAAGCCTGAGAATCGGTCTTTGCGAGCGCCGACGACTGCCCCGGCGAAGAAGCAGGAAATTGTGGGCTTGCGCCCCAGTCCCAACGTACCCGCAGCTAGACCCCCTCGCGATTTACCGATCGCCACACCGCCCCAGAGCCGTCCCGCTGCCCCGTCTTCTTCCCCACTTACCTCGCCGCCCGCTCGTCCTGCCCAATCCCCTATGTCCAGTAGTGCGCCTCCTCTCCCCGATGTCCGTCCGTCCCAACCACTGGCCACTCCCCCAGTTGCGGTGCCGGAAGATCACGCCGTTGCCCCACCACCTGCCCCACCGCCAGTAACCGCCGAAACACCAACCCCGGCCCCGAAGCTCGATCGTCCCGCCCTGCTAGGACCACCGAGCCGAGAAGGAACCAAGGCGGTCAAGGTGCCTGCGGCTCCAACGGTAGCGCCCCCCCCTACCGCCCCCGCAGTGGCGGCCCCCCCAGCAACTCCCGTGGCCCCAGCGGCGATCGCCCCCCCCCCGACTCCGACTAAGCCAGAAACCGCCCCGGCCCCCAAGCTGGTGGAACGGCCAACCTTAAAGCGTCCCAAGTCCCAAACGGCGGCCCCGGCAGAGGCAGTAACCAGTGGTACAGTGACCAGTGGCACAACGACAACCCTGCCGCCTAGCCGTCCTAAGACGGCGACCCCGCGACCTGCCACGAAGGACTCGACAACCGGTAAACCGGTAGCCCCTAAAACCCAGACGATCGTCGAATTGCGGCGACCTCAACGCCCGACGGCTAATGCGGAGAAAGAAAAGGCCGCTACGGTTGAAACCAGTGATCTGGTGGCCCAGGCAGATGATGTGCCGATCGTCGAACTCCTGCGGCCTACCCCGCCCCGCGTGAAGCGCACCAAGCGTCGCGAAGAAGATGACGACGACGAAACGCTGGAAAAAGAAAAGCCAGCGGCCAAGGGCAAGCACAAGCGGCGATCGCAAACGGTGCTGGATGAGGATGAGGATGAATTTGGTCTTGGCGATGCAAGTGAGGCCGCAGCGGCTACAGCGGCTCAAGTCAGCTTGTCCCTAGCTCGTCCTCCCAAACCGAAGTCGATGATGCAGCAAACCCAAGCTAAACCCGTGACCACCGCCCAGAAAACCCGCCGTCCCAGTCGGGGGGGATCGGGCAGTGGCGGCCCTGGGGCACGGGAACGAAGTGTGGAGGTGAAGCCGGAACGTCCTGAAACCGTGACCATTCAAGGTAACCTGACGGTGCAGGAACTGGCCTCTCTGCTTCAGGTCCCTGAGACAGAAATTGTCAAACGCCTATTCTTCCAAGGGATTGCGGCGACGATTACCCAAACCCTCGATTTAGCCACAGCCCGTATGGTGGCGGAAGAATTGGGCGTTCAGGTGGAAACTGCGGTCCAGGAAGCGGCAGCCCGTAAGGTCACCGAAATGCTGGATGCGGCTGATCTGGATAGCCTTCAGCGCCGTCCGCCCGTGGTCACGATCATGGGGCACGTCGATCACGGTAAAACGACCCTGCTGGACTCAATCCGTAAAACTAAAGTGGCCCAAGGTGAAGCGGGTGGAATTACCCAGCATATTGGGGCCTACCACGTGGATGTGGAGCATGACGGTCGGCAGGAACAGATTGTCTTTCTGGACACCCCTGGCCACGAAGCCTTCACCGCCATGCGGGCACGAGGGGCACGGGTCACGGATATCGCTATTCTGGTGGTGGCGGCAGATGATGGGGTCCGCCCCCAGACGATCGAAGCTCTGCGCCATGCCCAAGCGGCTGAAGTGCCCATTATTGTGGCCATCAACAAGATTGATAAGGAAGAAGCCCAACCCGATCGCGTTAAGCAAGAGTTAACCGAATATGGCCTCGTGGCGGAGGAGTGGGGCGGTGACACGATCATGACCCCCGTGAGCGCCCTGACGGGGGCTAACCTGGACACCTTGTTGGAAATGATCCTGCTGGTCTCAGAAGTGGAGGAATTGGTTGCCAATCCCAACCGTCCCGCTAAGGGCACCGTGATTGAAGCGCATCTAGATAAGGCGAAGGGACCGGTGGCAACCCTCTTGGTGCAAAATGGCACCCTGCGCGTCGGCGATACGCTGGTTGTTGGCTCGGTGCTGGGTAAGGTGCGGGCAATGGTGGACGATCGTGGCGAGCGGGTCAAGGAAGCGTCTCCCTCCTTTGCCGTAGAAATCCTGGGGCTAAATGATGTACCCGCAGCAGGGGATGAATTTGAGGTCTTTACCGACGAGAAACAAGCCCGCGCCCTGGTAGACGAACGCTTGATTAGCCAGCGCCAAACCCGCCTGCAACAGGCCATGTCATCGCGGCGTGTCACCCTCAGTTCCCTCTCGGCCCGTGCCCAGGAAGGCGAGTTGAAGGAACTTAACCTGATCCTGAAGGCCGATGTCCAGGGGTCGGTAGAGGCGATCGTGGGGGCACTGAAGCAACTACCCCAGAACGAGGTCCAAGTCCGGTTGCTTCTCGCGGCTCCCGGCGAAATCACTGAAACCGATGTTGATCTGGCCGCAGCCAGTGGCGCGGTGATCGTGGGCTTTAATACCACCCTCGCCAGTGGCGCACGGCAAGCCGCGGATCAGGCCGGCGTAGATGTCCGGGAATACGAGATTATCTACAAACTCCTGGAAGATATCCAAGGAGCGATGGAGGGCCTACTGGAGCCGGAACTGGTGGAAGAACCCTTGGGGCAAGCCCAGGTTCGGGCTGTCTTCCCCGTGGGCCGAGGGGCCGTGGCCGGTTGCTATGTGCAATCTGGGAAACTGGTGCGCAACTGCAACATTCGGGTCCATCGTCGCGATGCCGTGGTTTACGAGGGCACGTTGGATTCACTGCGGCGCATGAAGGAGGATGTGAAGGAAGTTAACTCCGGCTACGAGTGTGGCATTGGAGTCGATAACTTTAGCACCTGGGAAGAAGGCGACCTAGTTGAGTCCTTCCGCATGGTGACCAAGCGGCGTACCCTATCGGGTTAAGGCTAGTGATCGACAAGAAAATTCTGCAACGCTTGTAGTGTTGGCTAAGCGCGTGCAACGACTGAAGTCATTACTACGTTCGCGCAGCGTCTCCGTAGGAGAAACGTTGCGAAACTTTATGTTTACCGTACTAGTGACAAGGCAGTTGCTAAACACGCTGGCGTTGAATCTCTGGGGTGCTTAGGACAACTGTCATCGCTTTGCTGCTGAGTTCATCGCCGATCGTAACTTGCCCCCAGATCCCATGAAGCAGATCCCATGAGGGCACCGTATGATGGCACGGATCAAGGGGGGACTAACCCAGCATCGCCGTGGGTATAACTTCCGCACCCCCTAACTCCCCATCCGGCAGTTGGGAATAGCGTGAACCGATGGGAGATTTTGCCCCATCCAAGGTGATTTCCAGTGAAATCTGGTTACAGTGGACGGTAGGAAGAACACCCGGCGCAAAAGGGCGATTTGGTTTTAGCGGAGGGGGCCATGCAGTCAAGTTTTCAAGTCCGATTCCATAATTTGCAAGCGGTCCTCAGCCAGTCCCTTTCACCAGCCACCCTCACCTCGATCGGGATTCATGCCCTGCTGCTGCTGGCTTTACCCTCCTGGTTGGCCAACAGTAGCTTCTCAACGGCGATCGTCCAGCGGCCCGTTGGCGTCATTGAACTCACCCCGGAAGAAGCGGCCCTGCTGCCCAACGCGAACCCGGTCACCCCAGATCTGTCCCAACTATTTGGCCAAGCCCCGCCTGCCACAGGGATTACATCGCCGATCGCCCCCCCACCAGGAACCCCGGATCTGCGCAATCTCTTCGCGGGCTTGCCCACCTTGCCAGGACTCTCCCCCCTAGCTCCCCTACCCGTCCCCTTCCCGGCTGATTCGTTTGTTGGCCTGCCGGCTCCCCCCCCGATCATTCCCCTGGACTGGTATGCTCCCCCCCCGGTCCCGGCCCAGAGCGCAGTGGGTTCCCCACAACGTCAAGCTGGCCCCGTCGAGCAGACGGTGATCGTCAGTGACGAGTCTCTCGATTATCCCCCTGGAGAGGTGCCTGCGGATGCTTGGGCAACCGGGGCTACGGCTACCCAGCCGCCGTCATCCAGCCCTGAGGGGGGCAATGCTTCGTTAGCACCGGAATCCCCTGCGGTTGCGGCTGAGGTACCGGGCAGTGGACGGGCCAGTGATCTCGGCGGGCCATTGGCGATCGCCCGTGCAGATCTCCAGACCTCTCCCACCCCGGTCGATCGGGCAGCGGCGCCCCCACTCCCCCCAGATCCGCTGGCTGCGAATTCAGATTATGTGGTAGATACGCAACCCGTGGCGACACTGCCCACGCCGGTAACGGCTCCCCCGGTGACGGTGATTGTTCCCTATCCAGCCAGTGCTTGCCCGATCGCGGCGGCGGCGGGATATACCACAGTGGAAACGGATGCCCAGGGGCAGATTATTGCGGGTCCAGTGATTGATTTAGGTCACCCGGATTTGAATGCGGCAGCCCGGAGTGCGGTGCTGGCCCAACCGCGATCGTTGGGGGCGGCGGTCTATCAGTACGATCTGAGTGTGTCTGGGCAGACGGAAGTCTGCGGGGGGTAGGGCGATCGTTGCCCAATCATGCTTTGGGGGCCATGCCTACAGGCAACCAACCGTATGCTTAGCCCTGGCTCAGGCTATGAGCGCTGCCAGAAACCCTTGTAAGTCCTCAGCCAATAACGGCTGGATCTGCGCAGACACCCCCAAATTCGCCTGCAACTGTGCGCGATCGATCTCCGCACCATAGGCATGACGGACAAATGTAGGGGCGGGTTTACTATTAACCTACGCAGCAAAACGACAAGGCCAATAAACCCGCCCAAACCCACGCAACCGATTCAATCCATCTAACGTTGGCCCCGTCAACAAGGCTGGACGAATTCCCTGAACCGGCTGGCTCATTGGGCCAGTCGCGCATCCAGCAAATGGGTTGAAAATAGCGGGGGCTGTGCTTCCCTCATATCACCAGCTTAACGAACAATTCATCAGCTTCACGAATGGTCCGATCGCGCGGTCTTGGTGCTTTTGACCGATCGTGGCCTTGATCGACGCTACCGGGGAAATCAGGCAGGTGGGTGAACGACGAAGCGGGTTGGCCCTTCACCCTTTACCCTCGCCCCTGCCGTTGCCTACTTACCCAACAGCGCGATCGCCCGTTGCACCAACAACGCGGGGGTCAGGCCATTAAAAGCCATCAGTTGATCCGCCGAAGCCGTTGTCTCGCCCCGCCGCCAAGCAAAAGTATCTCGCTTCACGCTACTGCGCAACATGATCGGTTCCAACAGACCACTGGCACCGCCCGTAACCCCCAGCAGGACATCCCCGCCAAAGAGGCGATCGAAGCCCACATCATCCAGAAACTCGCCATCGGCAAAAGAGCAGGTGTCCCAACCCGTATCCGTGGGCCGATAGAGCCGCCGGGGGTTAATCACCGACACAATCCGGGAACCGATCCCCTGGGCCTGAAGTTGCTCTGCCGCTGCATAGACTGGGATCAACGGCATATCCCCAATCACGGCAAAGACCACAGTACCTTGCCCCGACAATTCCTGAAGCGTCACACCGCCGTGGCGCAGCGCCTCACGGGTTTGCTCAAAGGTCGTGCGGATCGGCAGCGGCGACTTGCTGGCAGTAATCGTAATCCCCTTGTTGCAAGTCGTCAGTGCCCACTCATAGCACACCTGAATGCTGTTGGCATCGGGCGGGAACAGGGGGAAAACGTTACCGTTGCGCATCATGGCGGCAAAATAATTTTCAATCTCAGGCCGTTGATGGGTCCAGCCATTACGACCCTGCTCCAAGGCACCCGCCGTAAACAGGGTAATCGTCGAAGGGGTGGCCCGCCGCAGTTCTGCCATCGCCTGGGTGACGGTTTGCCAAATGGGCAAGCCATTGATCGCAAAGGACTCGTAGGAACACCAGAGGGTGCGGGCACCCATCAGGGCCAAGCCCGCCGCCAACCCGGCACAGGCATCTTCGCTCAGGGGTTCATAGACCTGGCCGCTGGGTCCCTGGTTATAGAGTTCATCGGGGGTCGGGTGGATAATCTTGAGGGCCTGGTTAATGTTGGCAATCCCAGAAGCTTCGTTGCCGTCAGCGTTGGTAACTAGGAAATTGGGATCTTGTTGGCCGACGTGGGCAACGAGCTGACCCATTGCTGTGGTCGCCACCTGTTTGGCCCCGATCGCATACTCGGTCAGGGGCAGGCTAGCGATCGGCGGCAGGGGATATTCAAATTCCGTCACCACTGTTTGGGCAGCGGGACCGCCGTGGGCGCGTTCACAGTTGGTGCGCACCAGTTGCCACGCGTCGGGATGCAGTGCCCGTGCTCTGAGGGCCTCGATAATATCGGGATTCTCCAGCGTATGGTGGGCGTAGAGGTTATGGGACTTGGAACCATAGGCATGGACCCCCGCCCCCTTGAGTTGCTTGATAATCAACACCGTGAGTGTCCCACTCAGGGCCGATCGGATCGCCTCATCGGTAGCGACTAAGGCCGATTGGGTAAAGGCCAGCCGTTGCTCGAACGAGAAGCGGGTGCTATCCACAAACGGTCCGGGCTGATTCTGGTCGTCAAAGTCCTTGGCATCCACCAACACCACTTCCTCAAAACCGTTACCGGTCCAGTAGGCCATCATCTCGTCATCGGACTTGGTTGAGACCATGCTGTGGTGTTCCTGGGAGTAGCCGTTCCATACCAGGATCGGCAGGAAGTTGGTCACCCCAGGGAAGGCCGTATGGAAGTGGGCCATGCTGCTCATGACGTAGGGTTCGCCAATACCGCCATCGCCGATCGTCACTGGGAAAAGGATATCGCGATGGAGCAACGCCGCTGCCATTGCAAAGTGCTGGCCTTGGCCGAGGGGACCGGCAGGGTTGAGCAGGCCCGGAATATAGCCCGACAGGTGGCCCAGTAACCCGTGCATTTCCCGGAAGCGATCGCGCAATTGCTGCACGGTATAGATGCCCATTGCCTCCAGGGAGCGATCGAGGAACATGGCTGCGTAAAACCCAGGGGCATGGTGGCCCACTTCGGTAATGATGTTCTTATGCCCTAGCAAGGTCAGGGCCGCGTAGATTTCCGCCTGACTGGCAAAGCCGCCGGGGTGACCCGATGCCTTACTCGCCGTCATTTGCAAAATCAGGTAGCGCAGCGCGTCAGCGGTCAGTAGGGTTTGATAGGCCGCCGCCCGATCGGTGACATCGGCGATCGCCGTATGGCCGCTGGCGATGACGGGGGTTTGGCCATACTGATCAAAGTGGGGAGGCCGATCGCCAAAATATTGAATCCCTTCACAAAAAGCCGGAAGCGTTGCCGGGGTCGCGGGCGGGGTTACTGTCATGGTCGAGATACCTAGATTAAGCGGCTGCATTGATTAAAATCCGTTAATAAGCAATTTTACAGCCTACGGTCCTTCACTTGAATGTATCGCCACCCTGTCTAGGATTGGCCGCAACGATCGTCACGATTTCGGGGTAGAACGCTCTCTGTAGAATGCTCCCTATTGATGCAGTTGACGATCGTCATTATTCGTTAATGGCAGCGATCGTTATCAACCTTACAGACCTGATTAACCGTATAGATCCCCATAGATCCGAAGGTAAATATTGATCAAATTGAATCAATAACATTACCTGATCAGCCATCAGTGCGATCGGCAATGAATCGATACCTTAATAAAAGGGTTGGTGATTACCGTTGTTGATCATTGGCAGATACGGTGTCAGTCATCTGTGACCAATACCCCTGACCAGTCTCGACGCCGAGGGTGGCGCAGGACTCCCGACCCTAATCCGGATAGTCTGTCCCGATCGCCGATAAGCGAACCCAGCCCTGCCCAGGCAGCCCCACCTCCCTAGGGCGAATTTGCCGCAGATATCCACGAAAGTAATATAGTGAAATGATGCGTGGGGCACCGCGCCCCTCAAACGCCCGTCAAATCCATTCCTACCAAACCTTCCTGTCGCAACCTTCCACACCCGCAACCGCATGGGCAACACTTTTGGACATCTCTTCCGCATTACCACATTTGGTGAATCCCACGGCGGGGGCGTGGGCGTAGTCATTGATGGCTGTCCCCCCAGGATTGAGATTACGGTTGCCGAAATTCAGTTTGAACTCGATCGCCGTCGTCCCGGCCAAAGCAAAATCACCACCCCCCGCAAAGAAGCCGATCGCTGCGAAATCCTCTCCGGTGTCTTTGACGGCAAAACCCTGGGCACCCCGATCACTATTCTCGTCCGCAACCAGGACACCCGCCCCCAAGACTACAGCGAGATGGCCACCGCCTACCGCCCATCCCACGCCGATGCCACCTACGATGCAAAATACGGCATTCGCAACTGGCAGGGCGGAGGCCGATCGTCGGCACGGGAAACCATTGGCCGGGTCGCCGCTGGGGCGATCGCCAAGAAGATCCTGAAGCAAGCCGCTGGGGTGGAAATTCTGGCCTATGTGAAACGGATTCAAACCCTCGAAGCCCTGATTGATCCGGATCACGTCACCCTCGAACGGATAGAAAGTAATATAGTGCGATGCCCTGACCCAGAGTGTGCAGATCGGATGATTGACCTGATTGAACAGGTACGCAATGCGGGGGATTCCATCGGTGGCGTAGTCGAGTGTGTGGCTCGGAACGTGCCGAAGGGATTGGGTTCTCCTGTATTCGATAAATTAGAAGCCGACTTGGCCAAAGCCGTCATGTCCTTACCAGCCAGTAAGGGCTTTGAAATCGGCTCTGGGTTTGCCGGGACGTTGCTGACGGGCAGCGAACATAACGATGAGTTTTATATTGACGATCGGGGCGAAACCCGCACCCGGACTAATCGTTCTGGCGGCATCCAGGGGGGCATTACCAATGGCGAATCCATCCTGTTACGAGTCGCTTTTAAGCCCACCGCCACGATTCGGAAAGAGCAAAAAACAGTGACGGCAGCAGGAGAAGAAACTATACTGGCAGCGAAGGGACGCCATGATCCCTGTGTCCTCCCACGAGCGGTACCAATGGTTGAAGCAATGGTGGCACTCACGCTCTGTGATCATTTGCTTCGACACCAAGGGCAATGTGGCGGGTCGTGGTTGGCTTAGTTCTTCAGGGAAGCATGGGAAGTGTGAAGTATGCAGCATATAGTATGCGCAGTGTGAATAGTATGCGCAGTGTGAAGTACGAAGTTTAGAATGTGAAAGATGAAAGGTGAAATGTAAATTTTGGGGTTTGCTCTTTTTTCAGATTTCAGACTAAGACGGATACCCAGGCTCACGATCGCTTCGCAATGCCATAGGCACAGCGCGGATATTGGATTTAGAGAGTTGTTAATTTACTTACCCTAGAACACCCAGTTGCCGCATGGAGATCACTGCCGCTACCCCCCCTGCTAATCTGCCCCAGCCCTCGGCGCCGGAGTGCCCCTCCATGCCGACCTCCCAACCAGGGTTCGAGGTGGAATTCTGGGGAGTACGGGGCAGTATCCCAACGCCGGGTAAGGATACCGTGCGCTATGGCGGCAATACCTCCTGTGTGGAGATGCGGGCGGGGGGTAAACGCCTGATTTTTGATGGGGGAACGGGCATTCGCCTCCTAGGCCGATCGCTGACAGATACAGAGGCTCTGACGGCCTACCTGTTCTTTACCCACTACCACTGGGACCATATCCAGGGGGTGCCGTTGTTTGAACCGTTGTTTAAGGAAGGCAATTGCTTCCATATTCACGGTGCTGTTACCCCCGATGCCGGGTCGATGGAGGAACATTTTAACGATCGCATTTTGCACCTAGGGCGATCGCCGGTCCCCTTACCCCAACTGCGGGCGGATCTCAAGTTCCATGATCTGGCCCACGGCGAAGCCTTCCAGATTGGCGATGTCCATATTGAACTGGGGGACTTGAACCATCCCAATGGCGCGATCGGCTATCGGGTCACCTGGCAGGGCAAGACGGTGGTGTACTGCACCGATACGGAGCATTTGCCCGATCGCCTGGATGAGAATGTGCTCACCCTGGCCCGTGATGCCGATATCCTCATCTACGATGCTATGTATACCGATGAGGAATACCACAATCCCAAATCGCCCAAGGTGGGCTGGGGCCACTCCACCTGGCAAGAGGGGTTCAAGGTTGCCAAGGCTGCGAATGTCAAGCAATTGGTTGTCTTTCACCATGAACCCAACCATAGTGACGATATGCTAGATGGCATTGCTGCTGAACTGGGCGAACTGTGCGAGCATTCATGCTTGGCCTATGAAGGGTTGGTGCTGACGCTGGACTAGGCAATCGCGATCGCTCGCCGACTCATCTGGGAACCCTGGAAGACTATGGCACAATAAACGGCGTGGGTTTTGACGAGCGGCCAGCACGGACGCAATACTATGACGAAATTTATCTTTGTGACGGGCGGGGTCGTTTCCAGTATCGGCAAGGGCATTGTGGCGGCCAGTCTGGGACGCTTGCTCAAATCGCGCAATTATTCGGTCTCCATCCTCAAGCTTGATCCCTACATCAACGTCGATCCCGGCACCATGAGTCCGTTCCAGCACGGCGAGGTCTTTGTGACGGAGGATGGGGCGGAAACCGATTTGGACCTGGGGCACTACGAACGGTTTACCGATACGGCCATGTCGCGCCTGAATAGTGTGACGACGGGATCGATCTACCAGGCGGTCATTAATAAAGAACGACGGGGGGACTATCAGGGCGGCACCGTCCAGGTGATTCCCCACATCACCAACGAGATCAAGGAGCGGATTCATCGCGTCGCCCAGGATACCAACCCGGACGTGGTGATCACGGAAATTGGGGGCACGGTCGGCGATATTGAGTCCCTGCCCTTTCTGGAGGCGATTCGCCAGTTTCGCAAGGATGTGGGCCGACGGCGGGTGCTGTATATGCATGTGACCCTGGTGCCCTGGATTCCCTCGGCGAAGGAGATGAAGACCAAACCGACCCAACACTCGGTGAAGGAGTTACGCTCGATCGGGATTCAGCCAGATATCCTGATTTGCCGCTGCGATCGCCCCTTGCCCCCCGGTTTGAAGGAAAAAATGTCCGAGTTTTGCGATGTGCCAGCGGAGTGTGTGATCCCCAACCAGGATGCCAACAGTATCTATGAGGTGCCCTTGATGTTGGAGCGGGAGGGGCTGGCTTTGCAGGTGTTGGATTTATTGCAACTGGAGCAACGGCAACCAGACCTCAAGCAGTGGCAGGGTTTGGTGGAAGGTCTCTATCGCTCTAGCCAGCCAGTCACGATCGCGATCGTCGGGAAATATGTCCGGCTGAATGATGCCTATCTATCGGTGACGGAGGCCCTGCGCCATGCCGCGATCGCCCTAGAAGCAGATCTCAAGATCCGCTGGGTAAACGCCGAGGAGGTAGAAACTGAGGGGGCGGCGGCGTTTTTGCAGGATGTGGATGGGGTGATTATCCCCGGTGGCTTTGGGGTGCGGGGGATCGACGGTAAAATTAATGCCCTCCAATATGCCCGCGAGCAGGGACTGCCGCTGCTGGGGTTATGCTTGGGGATGCAGTGTGCCGTAATTGAGTGGGCACGCCATGTGGCCGGGTTGAATGATGCCCACAGTGCGGAGTTTGATCCCAACTGCCAAAATCCGGTGATTAACCTGCTACCGGAGCAACGGGATGTCATGGACCTAGGGGGCACGATGCGCCTAGGGTTATATCCCTGTCGGTTGGCAGCAGACACCCTGGCATTTCGGCTCTATCAACAGGAGGTGATTTACGAACGCCATCGGCATCGCTATGAATTTAATAATGCCTATCGCAGTTTGTTTTTGGAAACGGGGTATGTGATTAGCGGCACCTCCCCCGATGGGCGGTTGGTGGAGATTATTGAATACCCGAACCATCCCTTTTTTATTGCCACCCAGTTCCATCCGGAACTCCAATCACGGCCCAGTACCCCCCATCTCCTATTCTTGGGGTTGATGCAGGCCGCGATCGCCCAGTCGCAACCCACGGCCCGGATCGAGGCACCCGTGGAAATTCATAGCTAGACCCGATCCCGGCGAGGCCGATCAATAATTAAGGTGGGACATGAGGTGCAACGGTGGCTTACTGGATTAAGTTGCTCTATGAACGCAATACCTATGTCGTTGATCTGGACGATGTGGGGACGTTTGTCTGTGATCCGAGTAATCGCCTCTCGTTTTATGTGCCGGGGAGCCGCGCCAAAATTATTCTGACGAAGCAAAACCACCTGGAAGCTTATGAGCAGGTTTTAAATTACTTGCAGCAAATTACGGCGGATGCGATGCAGGGCTATTGGGTGACGATCGAGTTTGAGCGGAATAAATATATTGTCGATCTCGATCGGGTGCGGGCGTTTATTCAGACGACGAACGATCGCTTGATGTTTTATCCAGAGGGAAACCAGTCGGCGATCGTGATTACGGCGGTGGCTGATCCAGCAACCTATCGGAAGCTGATTCACTATATTGAACAGCGGACGGGGCATCGGTTGGGGTAGGAGAAAGGCGGGGAGTTGGAGAAAGGCGGGGAGTTGGAGAAAGGCGGGGGAACCACTAAGGCACGAAGGACACGAAGGGACACGAAGTTAAAGGCGATCGCGCAGGCGACGAAGGGTGTGGGCGCGGCTGGCGATCGTGGCGGTTTGGGGGTCAAGTTGGACAAAGATTTTGCCGGAGAAGAGACCGGCTAGGCGAGGACGGGCATAGATTGTCAAGTTAGTGGCCTGGTTTTCACGGGGAGGGATTTCAACGTAGCCCAGATCGGTCAAGGTTTGGCGGAGGGTGCTGGCAAATTGGCGCTTCCCGGCGAGGGCGATCTCTAGGGTAGCGGTGCGGTTAACAGCGGCTCCGATCAGCCCCCCCACAACCCCCACCAGGAGACCCAATTGGGTGGGGAAGGGAGAATGCCCCTCGATACTGACACCGCGTGCCAGGATAAGCGTGGCGATCAGGGTGGTACCGCTGAAGTAATAGAGGAAGGTCGGTAAAAATCCGGGACCCGTGCGCATACGGTTCAGATCGGGCAACGTGTGCAACTCCCAAGCGATCGTATGCATTCTAGCAGGCGGCTGGGCACCGAATGGGTGGGATTGAACTTTCTGTCTGCTCCCTCAGTCTAAAAGAGTGATGTGATTCAAGATAAGGTGAGAACCCATGCGTCCACGTTATTTGTATGCCGCGATTTGCAAAGCAATCCCTGCGGGAATCGTTGCCCTAGCCCTAACCGTTGCTCCTGGTCTAACCTTAGTGGGCAATGCCCAAGCCGATGTCCAACCCATGCCCGGTCAACCCGGCCAGCGGCGCTCGGATGCCAAACCCCGGATGAATTTCACGGAGGCCCAACAGCAGCAATTCCAAGCCATTCGTCAGCGGACCCGCGAGCAAATCAATGCCGTGCTGACCCCCGAACAACGCGCCCAAATCGAATCCCGACGACGGGGCGAACCCATGAACCTGAACCTGACGGAACAACAACGCGCTCAGATCCAAGCAATCCGTGCCCAATCTCGTCAAGAAATGGATGCCCTCCTAACGCCAGAACAACGCCAGCTTCGGGATGAGATGAAGCAAAATTGGGAACAACGGCGCGGCGATCGGGGCCGGGGAGGTATGTGGCACGGCAGGGGACCCGGCATGGGATTAGGTGTCGGCGCACCCCAATAGCCCCCGCATCATTGTGGGGTAGGTATCCCGCCTACCCTGGGTCAACCCGCGACCTGTCTAGATCAACCCACGATCGTCAATCCCATCCAACCGGGGTGTAACGAATTTTGGTAGGTGAGCGATCGCCCGCATTGGGGCAACCCACGATCGCCCACCCTTTACTGGGTTAGCAAAAGACCCCCTAGAATAATCCTGGTTGAGGTTCCCTTGGCCAGGATTATGGATTGCGACCCGTTTTTTTCACTCAATAACCGGTAGTGGGTGGGGTATAGCCTTGAAACGTTCGGCAGTCAGTTTGCGATCGCTTTTGGTGGTGCCGTTTGTCCTCCAGCTTGTGGGGATGGTTGGCCTCGTGGGCTACTTGTCCTTTCGGAATGGCCAGCAGGCGATCGCCGATCTGGCGACGCAATTACGGGAGGAGTTGACCCAGCGCATTCAACAGCAGATGCAAACCTATGTTGATCTGCCCCATAGTGTGATTCACCTCAACGGTAGCGCCCTACAACGCGGGGTGATTAACCTCGACACTGGCCAAGGCAGCGAGCAACTCTGGCAACAGGTGGTGCAGTTTGAGACCCTGAGTAATGTCTACTGTGGCGGTGAGGCGAACGGCGAGTTCATGAGCGTCGCCCGCTTCCAGGACGATGAACCCCTGGTGCTGTCCTTAACCAACCGGAATAATAATTTCCTGCGTCACTATTACGAGCTAAATGCCCAGGGAGAACCCACCCGGGTTCTCCGCACCCGCCAGTTCGATCCCCGTGTCCGACCTTGGTATAAAGCCGCCAAAGCAGCGAGGAAAGGCGTGTGGAGTGATACCTACATTGACTTCAATACGAACCTGCCCACGGTGACGGCGGCCCTGCCTGTCTATGGCCTCAATAATCGGCAACTGTTGGGGGTCTGTGCGGTGGATCTCTTTTTGCATAAGGAGGTCAGTAATTTTTTAACCAGTCTCCGCGTCAGCCGGTCAGGGCAGGCGTTTGTGATTGAGCGATCGGGCCTCTTGGTATCCTCAACCCTGGGTGAACCCTTGCTCATGGGCAGTGGCGAGGATCTCAAACGGGTACCCGCGATCGCCAGCCAAAGTCCGCTGATCCAGGCCACCGCCCAGTACTTGACCAGCCAATTTAGTGACTTAAACCAAATTAAAACGTCGCAACAACTCAGTTTCCGCCGCGATGACGGGTCGTTGCAGTGGGTACAGGTGACCCCTTTCATTGATGAGCGCGGTCTCGATTGGCTGATTGTGGTCGTTGTGCCCGAAGCTGACTTTATGGCCCAAATCCAGGCCAATACTCGACGGACGATCGTCCTCTGTCTTTTGGCCTTACTCCTGGCCACTGGGGTGGGACTGGTGACGGCCTACGGGATTGCCACCCCGATCCTGCGGCTCAATACCGCTGCCCAAGCGATCGCGGATGGGGATCTGGCGCAGCAAGTGCAGGTCAAAGGGGTCCGGGAACTGGAAACCCTCTCCCACTCGTTTAACCGCATGGCGGAGCAACTGCGCACCTCGTTTGCGGCCCTGGGAGCAGCCAATGCGGAATTGGAGCAACGGGTCACCCAACGGACGTTTGAACTCCAGGCGGCCAACCAGGAGATTACCCACCTCAATGAACAATTGGCGGCTGAAAACCAGCGGTTGGGCACGGAGTTAGATGTGGCCCGTCGGTTGCAGCGCCTGCTCCTGCCCAAGGATGAAGAACTCCAGGCGATCGCGGGGTTGGAGATTGCGGGGTTTATGGAACCAGCCGCCGAGGTGGGGGGCGATTACTACGATGTCCTGCAATACGATGGCAAGGTGAAAATTGGCATTGGCGATGTCACGGGCCACGGGTTGGGCAGCGGTGTACTGATGCTCATGGTGCAAACGGCGGTCCGGACCCTATTGGTCAACCAGGAAGCTGACCCGGTGAAGTTCCTGGGAACCCTGAACCGCGCCCTGTACGACAACCTACGCCGGATGCAGTCGGACAAAAACCTGACCCTGGCCTTGCTGGAGTATCAGGACGGTCACCTGCGGCTGAGTGGCCAGCACGAAGAGTTAATTCTGGTCCGGGCGACGGGGGAGGTGGAGCGGATTGACACGATCGACCTCGGCTTCCCCCTGGGCCTAGAGCAGGATATTACCGCCTTTGTGGGGGAAACGGCGATCGCGCTGCACACGGGAGATGTGGTGGTGTTGTATACCGATGGCGTTACCGAGGCAATGAATGGCGAGTGGCAGCAGTATGGCCCGGAACGTCTCTGTGAGGTGGTGCGTGCCCATGCCCAGCGATCGGCCCCGGAGATTCGTCAGGCGGTGCTGGAGGATGTGTGGCGCTATGTCGGTGACGAACCCTTGCGGGATGATATTACCCTCCTCGTGCTGAAACAGCTTTAGGCACCCCAATGGGATGATGGGCATTCGGTTGGGCATTTCCCTAGCGCAACAGGAGCAGGGGCCACAGGCTGACTAATCCCCAGATCGGGACCAGGAGCGTGGCGCGTCGTTCCGTCAGGTGCAGCAGGTTTTGCCCCCCGCTGTAGAGCAGCAGGACCATCTCGCTGAAGGCAAAGACCGCCAGGAGGGTCACGCCTCCCATCCCCAAACGGATGAGCAGCCCGCCGCTGAGGAACAGTAAACCCAGGGGAAGCAGGGCCACACTGGTGCAAAAAAACGCACGGCTCCAGGCGCGATGTCCTCCTCCCAGCCAAGCCGCTAGCCAGTGGGCAATTCCCAAGCTCAACCAGGACAGGACTGCGATCGCCCCTAGCCGTCCGATCGGAGCTTGCCGAAACCCATAAAGACTTGCCCAGGCGATCGTCAATCCGGTCACCAAACAGCCCATAAAACCAGCCGCCAGGATGAGACTCACGGCGATCGCTTGGCTCTGGGTGAGACGGGCAAAGGCGGGCAAAAGCCCCCCCATCGGATTCACCAGACTGGCCACCGCCACCTGCCAGGTTTGCCCCAAAAGGGTGCCTAGGGGGATGGCCAGGGCCGGACTCGCCTCATCTCGGCTCAGGTGCTTGAGGAGGGTTTGTGCCCGTACCGCCCGTTGCCGATCGTCCTGGGCCTGGAAAAGGGCGATCGCCTGGGTGAGGTCAGTTTGGGCCGCGACAGTTTCCCCGCCATCACAGTGGGCAAGGGCACGGTGGTAATAGGCTTGGGCAAGATCTGGTTTAAGTTGCAATGCTTGGGTATAGTCCGTGATGGCCCCTGCGACATACCCCTGTTCAAACCGCAGTCGCCCCCGGTGATAGAATGCCTCCGCCAAGTTGGGGTTGATCTGCAAGGCATCACGATAGTCGGCAAAAGCCCCCACATCATCCCGCAGCTTGTAGCGAGCATAGCCCCGCTGGTTGTAGGCTTCCGCAAACTGGGCATCCAGTTGAATCGCGGTCGTAAAAGCGGCGATCGCGCCCGTATAGTCCCCCCGCCGTAGGCAACGCCCCCCCTGGAGAAACATCTCACCCGCATCCGGATGGTGGGTTGGCATTGGCTCAGCCGTCGAGGTCGAAGCACGGGCAGCGGCAGCCCCCTCTAGGGTCTGGTCATAGCGCGATCGGGCAACGGGATCACTCAGTACCTTGTAAACCTGGGTGATTTCCTCAAATTTGGCCACCGCCCCGCGATCGTCGGGATTGACATCGGGATGGTACTGGTGGGCAAGGTGACGATAAGCCCGTTTGATCTGGACGAGGGTCGCATCGGGGGGCACGCCTAAGATTTCGTAATAGTTACCCGAAGGCTGGCCGGAAGTGTGCATACGCGGGAGGGTTGCGCCGTCTCCATTCTATAAAGTTCAGCTAGAACCCGATCGCGGGTGAACTGAGCAGCGCGGGGATGAGGGCGGTGAGAGGCTCCCAAATCCAGGTATCGTTCCCGTACATCATTCCCGTCGTGCATGATTCCCGTGCATGATTCCTGTGCATGATTCCTGTGCATTGTTCCCGTTAGCTGATCCAATCCTTAAGAAACTCTAATGTTTGATTGACAAGCGCTTCCCCCGATGCGTTAACAAACGCTTATAGTAGGAGAAGATAGCTTTACACTCCTTCATACGAGGAGTCCATGTCAGATGACGACGACATATTTTGCCCTGGCCTCCGTTGCTGGGCGATCGCTCCCCACCCTCCCCTTGCGGCAAACCCTAGCCCAGGTCTTTCGACGGCTGCACGCAGAAAGCTGTCCCCATGCCTACAATTTCCATGTGCATAGCACCTGTTCCGACGGCCAACTGCAACCGGAAGCGATCGTGGCGCAAGCGGTCAGATTAGGTCTTCGCGGTCTGACAATTACCGATCACCACAGTATTGCGGGGTTTGAACGGGCGCAACGCTGGTTGGCGGATTGGCAGTGGGATCACCCCAATGCCCCCTTGACGCTCGATCTGTGGAGCGGGGTGGAAATCAATGCCGGATTATTGGATACCGAGGTGCATATTCTCGGCTATGGGTTTCAGCCGGATCATGCGGCCCTGCGGCCCTATCTCCAGGGACGGGTGGCCACGGGACTGGCCTATCAGGCGGTGGCGGTGATCCAGGCAATTCATCGGGCAGGGGGGTTGGCCGTCTTGGCCCATCCCATGCGTTACCGCCGGACACCAGAGGATTTAATTCCCGCAGCAGCGGCCTTGGGGATCGACGGGGTGGAAACCTACTATGCTTACGACAATCCCAACCCCTGGCGACCCAGCCCTGCCCAAACGGAGCGGGTATGGCGGTTAGGGGAACGCTATGGCCTGTTACATACGTGCGGCACCGATACCCACGGGTCAAGTATTGTGCAACGGCTGTGAGTCAATATGGTGCGAGTAAATATGGTGCCGGTTGCGTCTTGCTGGTTTTCGAGTTTTGGCTGGCTGCTGCTCAATCTGCCGGTAGCCGCCCCGATCGCGTTGCCGCCCCCGGAGGAGGTGCCAGAGGAGGTCCTACGCACGGAAATTATTACCGAAGTGCGATCGCCGCTGACGGGTGAACCCATGAGCGCCGCTGACTATGCTGAATTGCAGGCCCAACAGCAGGAAAACCCCCACCCACAACTGAGTCTCCCCTCGGAAGCCAGACAGGCCGTTCTATTGCTCCAGATCCGGCGGGCGCTGCGATCGCTCTGGCCCTTTTAAGTCGCGCCAATCACCCGTGCAAACATCAGCCGTGCCAATCACCTGTGCCAATGGAGCCGCACGATCGCGTGTACCCGTACATTGTGCCACCGTGGACAATAGGAATAGTCCTCCCTAGATACCCATGAAACTGCTGTTTATTCGCCACGCCCAATCGATCGGCAACCAGGAAAAACGCATGCAAGGGCACGCGGATTTTGCCCTGTCTGCGGAAGGGCAGAGTCAGGCAGAGCGACTGGCCCAACGCCTACTGGCCGAATCCTGGATTCCCACCTATGTCTATAGCAGTCCCCTGAAACGGGCTGCCCAAACTGCCGCTATCTTGCTCAATCACTTTCAGACGGCTCCCCTGCCCGCAGCGGTGAGTGATCTGATCGACAGCGCGGATGCCCCGCCCTTAGAGAGTGGTACGAAGCCCGGTTTCTGCCCCCCGATCCCGGTGGAGTATGCCGATGAGTTGATGGAGTTTCAAAATGGCATTTTTGCGGGCCTGACCTGGGCCGAAGCACAACAACGGTATCCAGATCTCTGCCAACGCCTCGGTTCTTCCCTGGACTGGGTTCAGATCCCGGAGGCCGAAAGTTTAACCACCGCCCGTCACCGCGCCCGGCAATTTATCCAACGGCTACTGAGTCGGCATACCGATCGCGATCATCTGTGGATTGTGTCCCACAGTTGGATTTTGCAGCACTTGATCGCGGAACTGATGAACTGCGATCGTACCTGGAGACTCCATGCCCAAAACACCGCCCTCTTTGAATTTTGGCTCGATCGCGATCGCTGGTCATCGACCGACGAGAACCAACGGTTTAATACGGAACTTTGGCAGATCCATCGCTTTAACGACTGTCGCCATCTGGGTTAATCGCCCCAATTAGTTTTGCTCAGCAACCTCCCGGCGCTTTTGGGCTTCAGCCAGGGCAAGTTCACTATTTTGGCGATACAGTTGGGTGCGATCCTGGGCAACGGCATAACGCGGGTCCTGGCTGGGAACGCTGGCCATCAGGTCCGAGGCTTGCTGCCAGCGGGCGGCGAGTTCTAACCATTGGGCCGGGAGTTGGGCGGTTTTACCTTCGGCAGTGGCCCGTTCCGCAAGGCGAACCGCCTCGGCAAAGGGATCGTCTGTGGCCGCGATCGCGGGGACCGTCGTCGCAGTTGTGACTGGCGCGGGAGCGGGGGTGGCCGATCGCACCGCTAGGCGAGGTTGCATCCCCCACTGCCAGAGGGTCCAGCCCCCCAAACCGAGCAACAGGGTAATGCCAATTCCCCCTAGGAGGCCGCGCCGGAAGGGATAGTGATTGCGATGATAATGGGGCGGGATCGGTTGACTGGCGGCTAAGGGAGGAGTGGAAGCCTTGGGCGTTTTGAGATCTTCGAGCCACAGGGCGATCGGGTTGGGCCGTTTCAGGGTAATTTCTTCCGACCACAGCAATTGGTTCTCTGGATCACGGCTGATCTCCTCTAGCCAGAGCAGTTGTTGCTCCCGTGCCAGCCGACTGTTGATATTCACCCGGCGAATGTTGCGCGGCGCGATCGCTTCCAGGATCTCGCGAATCTGGTTAACGAGGGTGGCTTGGGCCAACTGATCCACACTGGCCGCTTCACAGAGCAACTGCAACACCCCATCGGCAAAAATCGCCCGTGTCCGCACCCCGAAAACGGCCAAGCGTTCATTGAGCACCTGAATGATGGCGGCAACACTCCCCTGCCGCGCTTGGTGCGCGATGCTCTCGGATGAATTCACCATCTTGCCTTTAGCTGCGATATCTACCATTCATTAGGGGGGTCCGTATGAGGATCTGTAAACAGTTTGTGGGGTTTGCCCGTGGTGACGACCGAATCGTGTACCAAACTCTCCCAATTTCTGCCCATTTCCGTAACAAAAATCTATCTTAATCCAGGTTTCTCCACAAGTCATGGGGGCACTGCGTTGACTCTGGTTGCTCTGGTTGCTCTGGTGACTCCGGTGGCTCCTCGGCTCAATTCTGGGACACTTTAGCCCACAATCGGGCCACAATAGGGCTATGGCTCCCCCCTCACCCCAATGGCAACTGGTCACTCCCGTTGAACCCCCGGCATGGTTTGTCCAAGCTGTGCGGACCTATCTTCAGGGCGGATCTGGGAGGGAATCTGGCCACTTTGTTGCCCAACTCCTCTGGCAGCGGGGTATCCAAACCCCAGTCGCCCTCGCCCAATTTGTGAGTCCCGATGCCTATGTGGCGACAAGTCCTAACGCCTTTGGGGTGGAGATGCAGTGGGCGATCGCCCGTCTCCAGCAAGCCATTGCCCAGCAGGAAACCGTGGCCATTTGGGGCGACTTTGATGCGGATGGGGTCACGGCAACGGCGGTCCTGTGGGAGGGACTCCAGCCTTTTTTCCCGCATCCCAACCAGCTACACTACTTCATCCCCAACCGTCTGCGGGAATCCCACGGCCTCTCGCGATCGGGGTTGTGCGACTTGGCCGATCGGGGCTGTCGCCTGATCATCACCTGCGATACGGGCAGCACCAACCTAGGGGAAATTGAGTATGCCCACACCCTGGGGTTGGAGATTATTGTCACCGATCACCATACCCTCCCGGCCCAGCGGCCCCCCGTCGTCGCGATCGTCAATCCCCGCAGCCTGCCTGGTGATCACCCCCTGGCCCACCTGTCGGGCGTTGCCGTTGCCTATAAACTCCTGGAGGCCCTCTACCAAACTCAGCCGGAACGGGACCCCCAGCCCCTAGCGGATTTACTCGACCTGGTGGCAATCGGTCTGATTGCCGATCTGGTTGCCCTGAAGGGGGACTGTCGCTATTTGGCCCAGCGGGGGATTGCCCATCTCCAAACCCTGCGCCAAGCCCCAGACCGCCGTCCGGGGGTCTATTACCTACTGGAGCACTGCCGTCGCACGGGTGATCGCCCCACCGATATTTCCTTTGGTCTAGGTCCCCGCATTAATGCTGTTAGCCGTATCCAGGGGGATGCCCACTTTTGCGTAGAACTCCTCACCAGCCGCGATCGCGATCGTTGCCGCCAACTGGCTGAACAAGCTGAACTGCTCAATACCCGCCGGAAGGCTCTACAGAAAGATATTTTGGGTCAAGCGATCGCCAAACTGGCTGAACTGGACCTTTCTACGACCCATGTTATTGTCCTGGCGGAAGTCGGCTGGCCGGTGGGGATTTTGGGCTTGGTCGCCGGTCAACTGGCCCAACAAACGGGACGACCGACGATCCTGCTCAGCATTGATCCACGGGTGGTAGGCAATGAGGAGGAGGGGGAAATTCAAAATTCAAAATTCAAAATTCAAAATTCAAAATTCCCATCCTTAGATGGGCAGGTTTATTCAGACGATCGGCTACCCGAATCGATGTTGGCGCAACCCGCCCCTACCCATACAACGGCGACGCAAAATTTAACGGCGACGCAAAATTTTCGTCTGGCGCGTGGTTCGGCCCGTTCAGTGAATGCGATCGATCTTTATCAACTGGTTCAGGGGCAGGAACATTTGCTCAGCAGTTTTGGGGGGCATCCCTTGGCGGCGGGTTTGTCTCTACCGGTGGAAAATTTGCCCCTGTTTACGGAGGCGATTAATCAACAATTGCGGCAGCAAACGGTTACCCAGTTGCGTCCGACGATCGCGGTGGATCTGGCGGTCACGGTGGCGGATTTGGGTAAGGAACTGTTTCAGGCACTTAAATTATTGGAACCCTGCGGGATGGGGAATCCGGTGCCACGTCTTCTGCTCCAAACGGTTTGGTTTGAACAGATTAAGCAGGCGAATATTCAGGATCGAACGGGCCAAAAACTGCGCTATCTCAAAACGGAATTTCTGATCCGAGATGCCTCAACGGCCCAGGGGTTTCCAGGGGTTTGGTGGGAACATTCACCCCATGACTTCCCCGCCGATCGTTGTGATGCGATCGTGGAACTGGACTTCAATGCCGATCGGCAGCAGTACCATATTCGCCTGATTGATCTGCGTCCTGCTCAAGCGTTCACCCTACCTGCGACCCCACAAGCGATCGCGCCCTCGGTAGGCGATACCGCCGATCTCGATTGGCTGTGGGATTGGCGGCAGGGGATGCCAACCTTAGACCCTGGGGCGATCGCCCCCCTGGTGGTCACCCGCACCCCAACCCATTGGCATGATCTGGCGCCGTGGTTAGCTCAGGCGCAAGCCCAGGCACGCCCCCTGGCGATCGCCTTTCCGCCCCCCAGCGAGGTAGCGCCGCAGGTCCTTTGGGAGCGGGTCTTGGGGATGGCCAAATATCTCAGTCGCACCCAGAAGCCGATCACGCTAGAGGCTTGGGCTGCCGCCTTGGGGCTGCCGCCGTCGGTGTTGGCCGTGGGGTTAGAGGCGTTAGCAGTCTTCGGGTTTCGCTGTGAAGCGGTGACTCCAGATCTTGGGCCGGTGGGTGAAGTGTCCAGAGAGACAGCGGCCCGATCGCTCATTCTGGCTTGGTCGGCCCCCACCGAACCCTCTGAGGCTAAGATGCGGGCGGCGATCGCATCCTTTTTGACGGTTTTTCAGGAAAACCAATTTCGGCAGCGGTATTTCTATCAAGCCCCGTGGCCGACGATTCGGGCAATGGCCTGCCAAATGGTGCAGGGGGTTGCCAGTAGCTGGCCGTGAATTGTCCGGTTTCAGCCTAGGGACAGATGCAAATCTGTACTATCTATGGGAACTTTTAGGCCATCTCGCCGTTTCAATAGGAGCAAGGGCGAACCTCCCCCCAGAGAAGCCGCCCATTGCCTACATTCTTCAGCCCACAGGCTTCAGCCCAAAGTGTTATGAATTGTTACATAATAGACGCAACACCTTTTTGAAAAATTCGCTAGAGTATCACACAAGCTTGGCTAAGCAACGTTTGCCCAGCCTGCCCCCCCAACGCTCTCCCTTGGCTATCAGGCTTCCTCGGTTATCAGCTTGGTGATCAGGGACAGGGGTTGTGGCCATCGCTCCCGCCTAATTTCTTCTCATCATTTCTTCTCATCCAACTGCCAGGACTTCCATGAACCACGTCGTCACCTTCCCCTGTTTTTCTCGAATGGCACTCCTCAGCGGCGCGATTGCGACAACTGCGGTTTCCTTCTGGTTGGCTAGCTCTAGCTATGCGGCGCCCACAGACCTTCAGGATAGTCCCAAGGCGGTCTTGGATGAAGCATGGCAGATTGTTAACCGGGAATATGTTGATCCCAGCTTCAATCAGGTGGATTGGCAGCGCACCCGCCAAGAGCTGCTCAGCCGTAACTATAGCTCTCGCCAGGAAGCCTATGAGGCCCTTAATAAGGCTCTGGAGCGCTTGGGTGATCCCTACACACGGTTTATGAACCCTAGCCAATACCAGGCGTTGACTAGCCAAACAGCAGGGGAAATGTCGGGGGTGGGGCTGCGCCTAGAGGTGGATGAAACGCATCAGGTGCTTCAGGTGGCGGAACCGATCGAAAATTCCCCGGCGATTCGGGCCGGTTTGCAGGCGGGCGATCGCATCCTGGCGATCGATGGTCAGTCTACCCGTGGCATGACGGCGGAGGCGGCAGCCAAGCTGATTCGGGGGGAAGTGGGGACGCAGGTCACGCTGTTGATTGAACGGGAGGCGGGCAAGTCCTTCCCGGTGGCGTTGACCCGTGCCCGGATTGAACTGCCCACGGTGCGCTATACCCTTCGGGAAGAGGGGGGACAGCGGATTGGCTATATTCGCCTGAGTGAGTTCAATGCCCATGCGGCGGACCAGATGCGGCGGGCGATTCGGAATTTGGAAAATCAGAATGTGCAGGCGTTTGTCCTGGATCTGCGCGGTAATCCGGGTGGGTTGCTCCATGCCAGTATTGAAATTGCTCGGATGTGGATGAAGGAAGGGGCGATCGTGCAAACGGTCGATCGCGAGAACCATGACGAAAAGATCATGGCCAACCGCACGGCGCTGACGGATCTGCCCTTGGCGATCCTGGTGGATGGGAATTCGGCCAGTGCCAGCGAGATCTTGACCGGGGCGCTGAAGGATAACCGACGGGCCACGGTGATTGGGACGCAAACCTTTGGGAAGGCGCTGGTGCAGTCGGTCCACGGGCTGTCGGATGGATCGGGGGTGGCGGTGACGATCGCCCACTACTATACGCCCAACGGGACCGACATCAGCAAGAAGGGGATTACGCCAGATATTGCCATTACGCTCACCGAGGATCAGCGGCGGCAGTTGTCCTCCGAACCCCAATTGTTAGGGACTCCGCGTGATCCCCAGTATAGTCAGGCGGTGCGGCTGCTCTCTGCCCGTGGGGTGACGGTGCCCGTGGCGATTAAATAAGCTCCGCTGGGATGACCCGTCGCGCTTAAACTCGGCCCCCCTTGTGATTCAACCGTCCCGATCGTGATGCAGTCACCCTACAATGGGAGGCAGTGAATCGATGAGGGGATATGGCCAGAACCGCGTCTACGATGCTTGAACTAGGGGTTAAGGCCCCGGACTTTGCCCTGCCCGATACGGTGTCGGGTCAGACAATTTCGTTAGCCAGCTTTGCCGATCGTCCGGCGTTGTTGGTGATGTTTATCTGCCAGCATTGTCCGTTTGTGAAGCATGTGGAAGCAGAACTGGCTCGCATTGGCCGAGATTACGGTAGCCAGGGCTTGGGCATTGTGGCGATCAGTGCCAATGACATTGACAACTATCCCCAGGATGATCCGGCCCATCTCAAGGCAATGGCCGAACGGTTAGGGTTTACCTTCCCGGTTTGCTACGACGCGACCCAGGCCGTGGCCAAAGCCTATCGGGCAGCCTGTACGCCGGACTTTTTCCTGTTTGATGGCGATCGGCGTTTGGTTTATCGCGGTCAACTGGATGACAGTCGTCCCGGCAATGATCAACCAGTGAATGGGGCGGATCTGCGGGCGGCGATCGCGGCGGTGTTGACGGGGAAGGCGGTTGCTACTGAACAAAAGCCGAGTATTGGCTGCAATATTAAGTGGAAACCGGGCAATGAACCCGACTACTACGGCTAGTGAAGGCTAGTGAATAGGAGGTCATGGGCAGGGCACCCCTACACCGTTACTGGCATCGTCCTGTAAGAACCTGGGTGCTCTAAGGGATTGTGATGTGTCGGCTTCTCGACTACGGTCACGTCGTCCCCTCTCCCCTCGTAAAGATTTGTTACACTGGAGCCTGTCACCCAGACAGCCATTCTCCCTTGCCCATTCACCTATGCCACGCCAAGACACCCTGTTTGAACGCTTTCTCTCCCCCTTTTTCCGCACCTTTCTGATTGATGAACCCGCCCTGCAACAGTTAAAAGCAGAAATTGACTGGCCACAGGCAACCCAACGCTTCCAGCGATCGGACCTTACCTATCCCGACTATTACCGCACCGCCCCTTTCCACGGCATTGCCGCAGGTTACCTCACCCCAGATGCCGCCGTCACCTACGACCCGATCACCCACTATGTTCTCCCCCCAGGGGAAGCGATCGTCCGCCAAGCCTTAATCGATGCCATTCGGGTGCAATCGCCGCAGCGAATTCTGGACCTGGGGTGTGGCACGGGTTCCATGACCTTGCGGCTGAAGCAAACCTTCCCCCAAGCCGACGTGATCGGGCTGGATCTCTCGCCCCACATGCTTGTCATGGCCGATCGCAAAGCCCAGGCCGCGAACCAATCCATCACCTGGCTTCATGCCGATGCCGCCCAGACCGGCTTAGCCGACCACAGCTTTGATCTCGTCACAGCGGCCCTCCTTTTCCACGAAACCCCGCCCACCGTCACCCAGGCAATTTTGCGCGAAGGCTATCGCCTCCTGAAAACTGGCGGCGAATTCCTGATCCTGGATGGCAACCAGCAAACCCTGCGCTTTACCCCCTGGCTAATGGATATCTTTGAAGAACCCTATATCCATGCCTATGCCGAAGGCAGTCTTGATGCGGACCTGGGACGGGCCGGTTTTGGGGCCGTGCAAACCACCCCCTTCTGGGGAATACACCAGGTAACGCGGGGGGGCAAACCGATCGCCCAGGCAACCGCAACCCCATGCCCACCAGAAGCCGCGAACGATCGTAAGCTAGAAAGAGAGCCAGCAACGGGAGATTGGGTGCCCATGCCCGGTTAAGGGGTACAAGCGATCGAGGTGAGGGTATGCAACCCAAACTGCAACCCAAGCTGCAACCCATCAGGTGCACTGGTCCCAGGGGACAGAGCCATGCGCTCAGATTTAACCCTGAACCAGGGGGGTGCCCAAGTCTAAGGAGGTGTTCTGCTATGGCCTTAAAAGCCGTCCTATTTGATTTCAACGGCGTGATCATCAATGATGAGTCGCTGCACGAGCAACTCATTGAACAGATCCTCCTGGAAGAAAACCTGCGGCCCAAGCCAGGGGAATTTCGGCAACTGTGCCTAGGCCGCAGCGATCGCACCTGCCTACGGGAAATCCTCGCCCAACGGGGGCGGGTCGTGAGTGATGACTACCTGGACAAACTCATCCAACGGAAATCCCAAGCCTATCAAGCCCTCCTATCTAGCCAAGACCGACTGCCCCTTTACCCCGGTCTGGATGACCTGCTCTTTCGGCTACGCGCCGCCCAACTGAAACTGGCGATCGTGAGCGGTGCCCTGCGGCAAGAGATCGAGTGGGTGTTGCAACAGGCCAACCTCCTGGCCCAGTTCCCCGTCATCGTTGCCGGAGACGATCATCGCACCAGCAAACCCGAACCCGACGGCTATCTCCTTGCCGTAGCGCGTTTGAACGAATATTATCCAGGGCTAAACCTTCAGCCAGATGACTGCCTTGCGATCGAGGATACTCCCGCAGGCATTCAAGCCGCCAAACGGGCCGGGATTCCGGTCGTTGGGGTGGCCCATACCTACCCCTTCCACATGTTGCAACGACAAGCCAACTGGACGATCGACTACCTCAACGACCTAGAGCTAGACCGGGTTCAAGCCGTTAGCGCCTAGTACAGTAACCAGCAAGTCTCGCAATGTTCGTAGGCACGACTTTAGTCGTTGCAGGCGAAAGCCCGCACTACCAACCTTGCAGAATTTATGATCTGGTCTAGTCGGCAACTACGGAGGCAGCGCTCAAAGTCAGCATTGTTGGCGCTCAAATTGTTGGCGCTCAAATAGTTGACTTTTAGGTTGACTTTTAGGTTGAGTTTCAGGGCGAACGACGGGATTCGAACCCGCGCATGGTGGAACCACAATCCACTGCCTTAACCACTTGGCTACGCTCGCCATCGCGCTTCGCCATCGCGTTTCTTAGTATAGCAGTTTGCTTCCGGGATCGATCGCGATCGTGCTGTTTGCCGCTGCGTTCTGGTTAGGGACCCGACGCTCTGAGTCACCCCGTTTCCTCGTATGCTGGCAACAGGTAAACCATACCCTGTGTGAGTCAGATAGGCAATTCGGCAATGACACCAGACCCCTGGCCCCCCCTTACTCCGATTAAGTTAGACCAGTTTCTCAAGCGGGTTGGCGTTGCCGCGACGGGTGGCCAAGCCAAGCTCCTGATCCAGGCGGGGGAAGTGGCCGTCAATGGCGAACTGGTTACGCAGCGGGGCCGTAAGCTTCAACAGGGCGATCGCGTTATGATCGGGACGCAAACCTTTACCGTTGATTGACCTTGGCGCAGTCATCTGCGCAGTCATCGTGGCTGAAGACTTCCAAGCCACAATGACGATTGTCTTTGGTGAGGTCTTGCCACAATGGAAGTAAACCAACGTGAGTTCGATTCTCCTGCGGAGACGCTGCGCGAACACAGCCCCATTGCCCTCACCCCCCAGCCCCCTCTCCCAAACAGGGCGAAAGGGGGAGTCGGGCATCATCAAGGTTTTAGGCTCCTCTGCCTGGGGAAAAGGGGGGGGGTGAGGGTCATCGAACTGACGTTAAATCACTGTCCCAGCCGTACAAGTGATTTAATCCACGTTCCTTAGGGGTGGGCCGCGATCGCAGCGAGAAGATCTTGCAAAATGGCCGACGATGCCGCCATCACCAAACCGGGGCGGCGATAGTCTGCACACTCAGCCAGGGGCGGCAAGGGTAACCCCGCATGGGTCGTGACGATCGCCCCCGCTTCCTGAGCCATAAAGGCGAGGGCTGCCCCATCGATGAAATTACCATTGCGGATAATCACCCCCGCCAATTCGCCGCTGAGCATCCCATTCACATTGGGAATTTGCTGCACTGGGGAATAGTCCGTAGCCACGGCGATTACCGTATAGCGATCGCGCAGGGCAGGCGCATACTTTTCCATTCCCAAGCCCAACAAAATCACCGGACGCGGGTTTTGAATCCATAGCGGTTGGCAGTCGTCAAGATCGGCGCTGAGAGGACCCTGCCAACATCCCTGCCCCCGTAGGGCGTAGCAATAGCGATCCTGGGCCGGGGTGAGGGCGATCGCGGCTTCGTAGTCGTCGGTATTCAGCACACTCAGGATGATCTGGTAGTTGGTGTGCCCATCTAGATAAAACTGGGTGCCATCGATCGGGTCCAGGGCAATCAGATACTCGTCCGGTGGGCCAAGGGCGATCGCCCGCAAATATTGGGTGTTGTAGGACTGTTCATATTCTTCCCCATAGAAACGCAGGTGGGGAAAGCGGGCCAACATCGCCACCTCCACCAGGGTTTGGATCGACAGATCGGCATCACTCAGCGCCACCCCAAAAACACTATCAGCAGTCTTGGCGGGACGGCGGGTAATCTGGGGTTGAATCTGGCGGGCATAGGCGGCGGCGAGCCGTAAGGGCGGCAGTAAGGTGGCCAGGATTTGGCGGGGCGTAGGGTGGGCAGACATGGATTGGGGACACGGCTCAACTCTGCTGAGGATAATACGCGATTCTCTGGCCAAGCGACGATCGCCCGACTTCCCAACCCAGACCCGATGCTTGAGCACCCAGCGATCGGCTAGGATAGGCTTGCTGTACTCATCATCCCTGTCCCCCATGTTTCTTCTCGAATTGGTTCTGCGCTACTCCCCCGTCTCCCTGTCCGTGCAACGTAAATCTGAAGAGGATGCGGTGGCACTCTATCAGCAAATCCTATCCATGATGCAGAACAGTGCCGCGACCCCGCTGCTGGAATTGACCTGCGAGAAGGAGGCGGATAAGAAAATTGCCGTTTTGACGAGTGAGATCCTCGCGGTTCAGGTGTCGGAGAAATCGGGGACTGCCGCCGCATCGGGCCGCCCCCCTGGGTTCTTTGCCCTCGCCAGCGACGCAAGCAGTGGCGCTTAAGACGATAGGGGCATCGATCGCTTCGCGATACCAATGGCGTATCGCGGTCCAAATCGCACCCCAAACGCAACGGTCAATACCCTCAGGCGGATCGCGCAACCCTGGATCACGCAACCCTAGATCACGCAACCCTGGATCACGCAACCCTGGACAAGAGAACGGTGAATGACGTAACGGTGAATGACGCAACGGTAAAGAACACCTCCCCGGAGGCCGAGAGTCGCGTCGTACCCCCTGCGGACCTTGCGCAACCGGCCATTGTGGTCGATCGCCTGTCCTTCCAGTGGACACCGGCCAACTGGGTTCTGGACCAGTGTTCCCTAACGGTGCCCCAGGGGGAGTTTTGGATGTTATTGGGCACCAATGGCAGTGGGAAATCCACCCTATTGCGGATTCTGGCGGGCCTGTTAACGCCCCAGTCGGGCCATACCCGCGCCCTGCAACCGGTGGGCTTTGTCTTCCAAAATCCCGATCACCAACTGGTGATGCCTACCGTCGGAGCCGATGTGGCCTTTGGCCTCGTGGCCGAACAACTGCCCCCATCCCAGGTCCGGGAGCGGGTGTGGGAAGCTCTATTGGCCGTGGGCTTGACCGAGTTTGAACGGCGACCCATCTATGCCCTCAGCGGTGGCCAGAAGCAACGAGTCGCGATCGCGGGGGCGATCGCCCGCCATAGCCAGGTGTTGCTGCTCGATGAACCCACCGCCCTGTTAGATCCCGACAGCCAACGGGATCTCGTCAGCCGAGTCCAGGCCCTCGTCAAGCAGCGGGGCATAACGGCCCTGTGGGTGACCCATCGTCTGGAGGAGTTGGACTATTGCGACGGCGCTTTCCTGCTCCAGGAGGGACGTGTGGTCAGCCAGGGCGACCCCCAAGCCTGCAAACGCCAGTTGATGCAACCCAGCCCCACGCCCTAATGCCCCATGACCCGTTCGTAGGGACAGGTTCACCCTGATTGATCGGGTTGACAGGCAACCTAAATAAACCTGCAATAAACCTGTCGTAGGGGCAGGTTTACCCTTATTGATCGCGTTGACAGACAATTTATTAAATAAACCTGCCCTCGGTAAACAGATGGAGTACGTGTTAAAGGTGAAGCGGCTGCACAAAAACGCTCGTATTCCGGCCTATGCCCATGCCGGTGACGCGGGCCTGGACGTGTTTGCCAGCGCTGAAGTGAATATCCCACCCGGTGAAAGTGCGTTAATTCCCACGGGGATTTGTATTGAATTACCATCAGGGACTGAAGCCCAAATTCGCCCGCGCAGTGGTCTTGCCCTCAAGCATCAGATTACCGTGCTGAATTCACCGGGGACGATCGATGCAGGCTATCGCGGTGAAATTGGCGTGATTCTGATCAACCATAGCCGTCAAGTATTTAAGGTCGAAGTGGGCATGAAAATTGCCCAAATGGTGGTGCAACCGGTGCTGCACGTTAAAGTGGAAACCAGCGAAGACCTGGGGATCACGACGCGAGGAGAACAAGGCTTTGGTTCAACCGGCTTACACTAGGCCCACCTGGGACGAGTATTTTTTGATGCTTGCCAAACTGGCTGCTACCCGATCGACCTGTTTAGCCTTTCCCGTGGGGGCGGTTATTGTTAAAAATAAACAGGTCCTCGCCACGGGCTACAATGGCCCGCCCTCCGGTTCCGAGCACTGCATCGCCCAGGGATTTTGCTATCCGGGGCTGGTGAATTGTAATGCCAGCAAAGACCTCCCCTCGCGGGCAGTTCATGCGGAAGCGAATGCCATTGCCCAGGCTAGTAAACATGGGATTGCCACCGAGGGAGCCAGTATCTACGTGACGTTAGAACCATGCCTTTCCTGCTTAAAACTGGTGATGTCAGCGGGCATTCGGGAGGTCTATTACGAAACCCCCTTTGTCAGTAAGACCAGTGCCCAAGTTCGGGATCTCTTTGTGCAAGAAGGACTGATTCACATCCAACAAATTCACCTGTCCCCAACGATCGCCGCCAAGGCCGCCCGCTCCCTCCTGAAGCCAACCTCGGTGGTCGAGTCAGGCGCACAGGCTACGACGGATTTCAGTAATTTGGTCAGCGACCTCTAGCAAGGAATTGGAAACGCTGGGTCCTGTCAAAATAATATCTACTTGGCTAGGTCGATCGTTGAGCAGGGCCAAGACCTCGGCCTCTGGCACCAAGCCCAGGTTGATCGCCAACGTTAGCTCATCCAACACCACCAGGGCATATTTCCCGCTCCGGAGGACCCGTTGGGTATATTGCCAAAGATCTTGAATCGCGGCGGCTTCGGTGGGTTCGATCGCCGCGCTATCAATGCAGCGGGGCAGATCACAGCGAATCCAGTCGAGATTTTGGCCTAACTGGACGGGCCGATCGTAGCCTTGGCCAATCCCCCCCTTGAGAAACTGCACCACCAACACGGGTGTCCCTTGCCCTGCAATCTGTAAGGCTTGGGCCATGACGTTGGTAAAGAAATTACGCTGGCCACAGGTAAACACTTGCACTAGGCCCGAAACCGCATAGGGTTGGGAGGAATTCGCATAGCGATACGCCTTTGGCGTCGCGAAGCTATCGCGTAACGCCTCCGGCGGAGCGTCCCGGCGGGGATCGGGGTCAAGTGCAGCTACGTTCAGTTGAGAAACCATGAGACACCACTAGCAAAGGGAACCCAAACACATCGAGACGCTAGGAGACACGGTAAACACCCGATATCAACACCGCAACGAGCATCTCGATCAGCAAAGGACGGTTAAAATGCGAGTTTAAAATCTAAACCGAGTTTGGCCGGGATAAACCCATGCACCCACTTGCCACCTTGAGGCCAGCCATGCTGAGGCCAGCTATCTTGAGGCCAGCCATCCGGCAACCTGTCGGCAGTCGTTTTGTGAAGGTTCTTGCAAATTTTGTGAATTTTGTAAATATAGTGCCTTTCGGGCAAGGACACCCCCATAAAACACTAGATATGTGTTCTTCGTCAATAGCGATCGTGTTCCAAAATGTAACAGCGCCCCCAGCAGGAGTAACGAGGCCGTGAGAATTGTCATGTTAGGGGGGCCAGGGGCGGGCAAGGGAACTCAAGCCCAGCGGCTATCCCAGCAGTTTCAGATCCCCTGGTTATCGACGGGGGACATCCTGCGCCACGAAATCGCGACCCAGAGCCAGTTGGGGCAGCAGGCCCAGCCCTATCTGGAGCGGGGGGAGCTTGTCCCCGATGAACTGATGATTGCCTTTATTCGCCAACGGTTGCTGCAACCCGATGCCGCCCAGGGTTGGATTCTCGATGGGTACCCCCGGACGGCGTTCCAGGCGGAAGAACTGGATTTCTTGCTGGATGACCTGGCCCAGCGGCTCAATTGGGCGGTGCTGTTGGAGGTGGCGGATACCCTCCTGATGCAACGATCGCTGGCCCGATCGCGCCGGGATGACGAACCCATCATTATTCAACGTCGGATTCAGGCCCTCTTTGAGCAAACCCTCCCCATGTTGGACTATTACGAACAGCGGGGCCGACTGTTGCGCATTGATGGCAGCCATCCCCCCGATCGGGTGCAACAGCAACTCTTGACCCAACTCGCGCCCAAGGACGGACACGGCGGTTAATAGCCTTGGTGGGACTCCTGGAGCAGTTCGGCGATCGCGCGACTTTCGGAGGGATGGGTCTCCAACGGCGGTTGGCGGGTATCGGTGATTAGCCAGTTGAGGGCAGCGGCCTGGACATCGATCGCGGCCCCGGTTTTGTCCACGCAGTAGCGGCCAAAGACCAACTTATCGACAAGGCGCACCCCAGGTCCCAGGCGCGAGTATTCAAAAATCACGCTGTTATCCACCACGGCCCCATTGCAGACATAACAGTTCGGGCCGATCATCGTGGGGCCAATAATTTTCGCGCCATCTTCAATACGGGTCATCCCGCCGATGTAGACCGGTCCCTGGATCGCAATTTTGTCCCAGTTTGCGGCCACATTCAGCCCAGTATAGACCCCTGGTGCCACTTGCTGACCGGGAATCGCAACATTGCGAATCTCCCCCCTCAGCACGCTGCGAATCGCCCGCCAGTAGTCCGGTACTTTGCCGATATCGACCCACTGGAAGTCCATTGAGATGCCATAGAAGGGGGCACCGATTGCCACCAAATGGGGAAACAGATCGCTCCCGATATCGTAGACCTGATTGGAGGGAATATAATCCAAGACCTCCGGCTCAAAAATATAGATCCCGGTGTTGATATCGGTACTGAGGGCAGCTTCCACCGCAGGCTTTTCCTGGAACGCTTTAATGCGACCAGCGGCATCGGTGACGACAACGCCGTAGCTCGAAACCTCCTCACGGGGCACCGATTTCATCACCACCGTGGCGATCGATCCCTGCTGTTTGTGCCACTGCACCGCTGCGGTTAAATCCAGGTCGATCAGCGCATCCCCGCACAGCACCACGAAGGTATCGTCAAAAAACGGCGAAAAATCCTGAATTCGGCGCATCCCCCCTGCTGACCCCAGGGCTTCCCCCACCAGCTCCCCATCAACAATGCGGCCCTCGAAGGAATAGGCAATCTGCACCCCAAAGCGTTGCCCATCGCGAAAATAGTTTTCAATTTCATAGGCGAGGTGGCTGACATTGACCATGATCTGATCAAACCCGTGGCTCCGCAGTAGTTCTAGCAGAAACTCCATCACCGGCTTTTGCAGGATGGGAATCATGGGTTTGGGGATCGTGTAGGTAATTGGGCGGACGCGTGTTCCCTTACCCGCTGCCAGAATCATGGCTTTCATAGGCCGCCTTGTCTCACTCCGTGCCACAATCAAGACTTATTCCTTACCAGAGTACCTCTCGCCGCGATCGGGAGGCTGGGATTTCTCAAAATCTTTGCCTTAATCCCGATCACGCCCGATCGCGCAGCATTCCCAACGGGAAATCGCGTGCGATCGCTACGATCGCACCTGTAGCACGACCCGCACGGTGCCAGTCACCGAACTGGGAACACGCCAGCGGCGCAGGTGTTGTTGCACGGTCCGGAAGACGGTGGCATCCCGCAGAGTCGATGGCTGATCATCCAGGTGCACCTGCACCACACGCCCATTGCGGATCGCCAGTTCTAGGACCATTTCACCCGTCAGGTTCGGGGCAACGCTGAGGTCCTGCAAGTAACGGTTGAGATCGGCGATCGCGGCAGTATCCAAGCCATCGGCCCGCAGGACACGCACGGATTGATCGGCCTGATCTGGCTCACTGCTAGCACCCGCCGTCAGTTCATCCGTCAGCGTGGGCCGCGAGGGTGGAAGCGGCGCGGTGGGCAACGGTGCTTGCAGCATTGACTCTTGTTGGAGACCCCGACTTGACTGGCTGGCTCGGCTCTGGATGCGGCCCATTGCCGGTGACATGGGGGCATAGACGGCTGGGGACATGGCCTCGTTGACGACTGCGCCTGGGCCAAAAATTCCCTCGTAGCTCACCCCTTCGGGTAACTCCACCGGAACTTGCACCGTGCGTCGGGTGCCATCGGGGTCAACCCGCACCTCTTCACTGACGGCGACAAAGGCCGTGTATTGGGAGAGCAAGCGGTAGGCTAGGGCCGTATCCGTCACCGATTGCACGCCGGAGGTGGTCTCCATGCCGTACATCTGGGTCATCAGTTCCTTGATGCGGGCACGGCCCCACAGTTGGGCGATCGCGGGATTGCCAGCCTCACCACGGGGGGCAAAGTCTACGTTGAGGATTTGCTCGTAGCGTTCACCGCCAGCGGCAGTGCCCCGAATCCGGAGGCGACCACTTTGATGATCGTCCTTGCGGCCAAACAGCACCAGGGGTTGGTTGGCAAACAAATCCGGGGCGGCGAGGGGATAGATCGTCGGCTTGCGCCCCTCACCCAGCCATTCCACCTGGATATTGGTCAGGACGGGATTATTAATCTGCCGGAAGAATTTTTCGGCGACGGGACCGCTGGCTTCATCCTGGCGGATCACTTGCATCGTGCCCCGGCCCACTTCGGCCAAGCGATCGAGCAAAAAGCGGTTGACCGAACTGCCCACCCCAAAACTATAGAGCCGCACCCCCATGGGGAGCCGTTGCTGCACTGCGGCAATCACCTCGGTATCGTTGCCAATGTAACCATCGGTGAGCAGGACCACGCTGCGCAGTCGTCCGGCAGGGGCGGGGGGAAAATTCAGGACGGCGTTAATGCCATTCATGAGTTCGGTGCCGCCATCGGCCTGGAGTTGGTCAATATAGGCGATCGCCTTGGCGCGGTTCTGGGCCGTATTTGGGAGGGGCTGGCTCGACAGTTGGGTGGCGGTATTGGCAAAGTCAATGATGGTGAAGGTATCGTTGGGATTCAGCCCGTTGATAAAGCGCCGCATGAGTTCCTGGGATTTCACCAGGGGGTCTCCCTGCTGCGAACCGGAGGTGTCCATCAGAAACACCACGTCCTTGGGCACAATTTCATCGCTGCGATAGCTCACCGCTGGGATCAGGTAAACCGCAAAGTGGCCCCCGCGTTCGTCGGCCTGGGTCAGCACCGTGGTTTGGGTTTCTCGGCCCGCCACCTTGTAGCGCAGGATCAGATCCTTATTGGGAATCGTGTCTTCCTTGGCCAGTTGGACCTGCACGGTGCGCCCTGTTTCTTGGACCTGGATTTGGTGGGAGGTCGATTGCACGGATTGGAGGGGAACACCCGCGTCGATCGCCACGGTCACGTTGATATCATGGCCCGATCGCATCCCTGGTTTCAGGACGGGCGGGGTAATCCGAGACGCATCCGGTACTTGGTCCGTATCCCCACTGGAACTCAGGGGCGTGCCGGGAATATAGCGGGGACCCACCACCATTGGGAAGACAAATTCATAATCGCCGCCTTCAAATTTGAGGGAATCGGTGTAGCGAATCGTGACTTCAATTTGTTCCCCCGGTCGGATGTTCGCCAGTGATTGGGTAAAAATATTATCTCGCTCTTGTTCTAGCAAACCGGCAGTGCGCCCTTCCCGCCGCGCCTGTTCATAAATCTGTTGGGCTTCTTCGCGTTTTTTGATATCGCCCTTGATCACGCGATCGCCCAGCTTAATTTCCATGTCGTCCACGGCAGCCTCGTCGGGCAAGGGGAACACATAGACCGCCTCTAGCGGCTCATTAAAGGGGTTCTCAAAGGTTTGGGTTACCTCCACCCGCGACAGGTTGCCGCTGAGCTTGGCGTTGACCGTTGTCTGTTTGAGGGGAAAGACTTGGGATTCGCCGTCCGGTGTCTGCACCCAAAGGCCCCCCGTGGGGCGATTCGTGCCGTCATCCTGGCGGGTATCGGCGGTATGGGTTGGCATGGTTAGGGTCTCCGTGGGATTGGGTTGGATAACGCGTAGGGCGTGTGAGACACCGGGACGCAGATGGGTGCTGAGGCCAACGCCCCCCAACAGCAATAACGCTAGACTCGGTAGTAGGTAGGTAATTCTCATGGTATTGACTGGGCCTCCCCTTGACCTTTTGCCTGGGCGTGAACAATAGGCTGAGACAATGCAGGCTAAAGCCAGCACTACAAACGTTTTGTGCTTTCAGGATGGCATGGGGGGCCACGGGCGATCGCTGAGTTACCGTTTTGGTAACCGTAGGTTCAGGTCATGAGGCTCAGGTCGTTAGGCGCAAGGGGGAAGCGACAGGGACCCGTCACCCGGTCACGCCTGTCCCCCTGGCAAGGTATCAATGCTATTTTCCCAATTGGCCCCATCAAACGGGAGGATTTGGAATTGGGAGAGAACGTCACCATCCAGACAATGGACATTGACATCAAAGTGCTCCGGGTGCGATCGCGGGCGGTAAAATGCATGGATACCACAGGTGCGACAGAACAGGTGTTTGGCCACGCCCGTATTAAAAGTATAGGTCGTCAAGTTCTCGGCCCCTTGTAGGAGCATAAAGTGCTCCGGCGGCACGATGAGGTGTAGAAAACCTTTCTTGCGGCAGATCGAGCAATTACAGTCATACACGGTGTGATAGCTTCGCGACGCCTCTGGCGTATCGTCGGGCACGGTCACCTCAAAACGCACGGCCCCACAGTGACAACCACCACGATAGGTGTGGGCGATTTCCCGTTGGGAACGCGGCGCGATCGGGGAATTTAAATCAGAAGTCATGGCAAGTCTCGATGACGGATCAGAACTATACCTGAGCGTATCGCTTTTGGGAAAGCCAGCACACAGATGTGTCAGCCTGCGGGTTCAAGGTCACACCCACACTAAGGTCACACCCGCCTTTTGCTGCCCGTCAGGCGCTCTCTGCCACTCTCTGGCCCTCTGGCATCGCGCTCCCTACCGAGTTGCCTGCAAGGTTTACAGTTAAGATTATTAACAATGTCACCATTGTCGCCCAAGTTGCGTGTCGTCTGGGTTGCGTCCCGACGATCGCTCACTGCCCATCGGGTCCAGCCAACGTACCCTCGACACACCCCCTTTTGCCTTTTGCCATATATGTCACCTGCCATCCCTGAAACCGTAACCTCCCCATTGCTACAGACTGGCCCGGCAGCCACGATCGCCCTCCCAGCCCCCTTGACCTGGATTTGGCGTGGCCATCGGATTCAATATATGGATGTAGGTCAGGATAGGGGCCAGACGGGGGATCAGGGTTGCCCCTTGATTTTGATACATGGCTTTGGGGCGGCGATCGGCCACTGGCGGAAAAACATCCCAGTGCTGGCGGCGGCGGGGTATCGGGTGTTGGCGATCGATTTACTGGGGTTTGGCGGCTCAGAGAAACCGGTCCTGGATTACAGCCTCGACCTGTGGCAAGCCCTCCTCGCTGACTTCTGGACCGAGCACGTCCAGCAACCAGCCGTCTTTATTGGCAATTCGATCGGTGCCCTCCTCAGCCTGATGATGGCGGCGGACTATCCCCAGATGACCCACCGGGCCGTGTTGCTCAACTGTGCAGGCGGGTTGAACCATCGCCCCGAAGAGTTACCCCTACCGCTGCGGCTGCTCATGGGCACCTTCACCCGTGTGGTCAGTTCTCCCTGGTTCGGCCAGTTTATATTCGATCGCATTCGCCAAAAGCATCGGATTCGCGCCACCCTGCAACAGGTTTATGGTAACCGCGAGGCCATCACCGATGAGCTAGTCGAGATGCTCTATGCGCCCTCCTGCGACCCCGGTGCCCAGCAGGTGTTTGCCGCCATCTTGACAGCCCCGGCGGGTCCCCATCCCCGCGATCTGTTACCCCGTGTGACCTGTCCCCTGCTGGTCCTCTGGGGGGAAGCCGACCCCTGGACCCCTGTCACGGGTGGCCAACTCTTTCAGGAAGCCCACTGGCCAGCCCCCATCGAATTCCTGGCCATTCCCCAGACGGGCCACTGTCCCCATGACGAGCGACCGGAAATTGTCAACGATCGCATCCTAACCTGGCTGGCTGACGCATAGGGCGAGCATCCGGCCCGTTGGCCAACTGGTGGGCGGGGGGCTATCTTGTCTATGGCCAACCCAACCCAGCACCCGACCCGTGAGCCAACCGATCCTGACACCCCGGCCAACGCGATATGCCTTTGGCATCGCGAAGCTATCGCCCGTGGGGCGCTATGCCCTGCTTTTCCTGGTCATTGTCCTCACCCTGTCGCTCCATCGTTACTTCACCTTTTACACGACGAACGATCAGGGGATTTTTAATCAGGTTTTTTGGAACAATCTCCACGGCAATTTTTTCCAAAGTTCGCTCTCGTCGCAACTTTCGACCAACGTCATCCATGATGGCGAGGTCCCCACAGTTTACTACCACCGCCTCGGTCAGCACTTCACCCCCGCATTGCTGCTTTGGCTCCCCTTCTATGCCCTGTGGCCGTCGCCCGCCATGTTGTTAACGCTGCAAGTGGTTCTGGCCACCCTGGCCGGGTGGGTATTGTATCGCCTTGCCCGTCAACGCCTGTCGCCCCCCCTAGCGGGTTGGATGGCGGCCAGCTATTACGGGGCCAATGCGGTGATGGGTCCGGCGCTAGGCAATTTCTATGATGCCTGCCAGTTGCCCCTGTTTATTTTTGGTCTCTTGCTGGGCTTGGAAAAACGCTGGAACTGGCTCTTCTGGCTGGGAGCCGCCCTGACGCTAGCGGTGCGGGAGGATGCGGGGGTGGTGCTGGTGGGGATTGGGGCCTATCTGGTGCTGAGTAAACGGGACCGGCTACGGGGGATGCTGTTGGTTGGCCTCAGCCTGGGTTATATGTTCTTGATTACCGGTGTGGTCATGCCGATCTTTTCGGCGGATATTTCCCGGCGGTTTATGATTGAGCGCTTTGGCCAATATGTGACGACGGACGATGCGTCCACCCTGGCGATCGTGGCGGCGATCGTGCGTCAACCGTGGCAATTGGTCGTGGAGTTGGTCACGCCGATCGGGGGAACGTTGCGGTATTTGTTGGGGCATTGGTTGCCTTTGGCGTTTGTGCCCGCGATCGCGCCTGCCAGTTGGGTTATGTCGGGGTTACCGTTGCTGCAAATCTTCCTGCAACAAGGGACGGAAGCCCTGTCGATTAATGTGCGCTATGCCACGCCCGTGATTCCGGGGCTATTCTACGGGGCGATCCTGTGGTGGTCCCAACGGTTAGCATTGCCAGTGGGGAGCGGGATTGCGGGGGAGCCTGACGCAGCCGTGCGCTTGCCATCGCGGCGGTTTCGGCGGTTTTGGGCCGGGTGTATTGCCCTGTCGATCGTGTTCACGGTGACGGCGAATCCCCACCGGGCGCTGTATTTTCTCCTACCGGACTCAATTCAACCCTGGGTCTATGTGTCGCTCCCCCGCCAGTGGCAGCACGCGGCTCAAATTCACCGCGTCTTGGCCCAAATTCCACCCACGGCGAGTGTCTCTGCTTCCCGGTTCTTGGTGCCCCAGGTGTCGGGACGGCGGGCGGTACTCCAGTTGCCCTATTTGCAGGTGCGGGGTGATGATTTCCAGGTGATTGATATGGAGTACGCGATCGCGGATTTCTGGCATTTGGCCTATCAACTGGAGTTTGCTAAGGCACGGGCGAAGCTGGCTGAAACGCTGACGGTATTTGAGCAGGCGTTGGCCCAGGGGTATGCGGTGGTGGCGGAGGCCGATGGGGTGGTGCTGTTGCAAGCTGGGGGAGTGGCAAATCCGACGGCAGTGGCAGCCTGGGAGGCGCAACGGGCGGAACTGCGATCGCGGTTGGCGGCGTGGTCAGAGGGGGAGGAGTGAGAGGTGAGGAGTGAGGAGTGAGAGGTGAGGAGTGAGGATACAATCGGCAAGGGGCGAGGGGCTTAAGGTGCCGCGCTGCGATCGTGCTGGTTAACCTAGCGGGAAGTGAATTAGATGAGTGAGGCGGTAACCTGGGACCCAGAGGCGGAGGCACGACTGAAGGAAATTCCGTTTTTTGTGCGGCCAATGGCTCGCAAAAAGATTGAGAAGTTTGCCCAGGAGGAGTTTGGCGCGACAGCGGTGACGATCGCCATCTATGAGCAGGCGAAGCAGAAGTTTGGGGAGTAGCGGGGCGAGTGATTGACTGGGGAGGGCGATAGCTTCGCGACGCCAAAGGCGTATCGCGGGGTTGACCACATAATTTTTTGTATTCCCCTTGACGAAGGGACGCTCCACAGGGCACTATGGAATACGCAATCCGGGGCTATAGCTCAGTTGGTAGAGCACCTCAATGGCATTGAGGGGGCCAGCGGTTCGAGTCCGCTTAGCTCCATTGACTTTCAGACACCAAACCCCCACGCCATAACCGGTTGGGGGTTTCTAGTATGGATATACTTGGAGCGATTTGGGTCTATTGGGGGCAGTTATAACGGACGGATAACGGACTGGTACATCTGAGTGGTTGTGAGTGGTTGACATTGTTCAAAAGGGGTGGATGCAAGTGTGTGGATAACATTCTGATCATTGCTTCTCCGGCAACCCCAGAGCAAATTGCTGTCATGCTCTCGGTACATCGCTTTTACATCAAACTTGCGATCGATATTAATCGTGGCATACTGGCAGGAGGAGGCGAATTACACGCGGACTGTGAGGTGGTGCTGCTAGAGGCTGGAAGTCAGCAAGCTAATGTGTGGGGAGCGAGTTGGAATCCATCAACACGAGAAGTTTTTTACGAATCACTGATTAATATCCGCCCGCGTCAAAATCGTTCAATGGAAATTCTTGACCCAGACATTCGTTTACAAGTTATCCAGATAATCGATCACTTACTAGGAGCCGTATAAGATGACAGTAATGCAAGATCAGTACCTAGCAAAATCTCTCTCTAACCGTTTACAGGAATTAGCCCTGAGTCTGCGTGAGCTTGGTGGTTTATTAGAGGATGGGTTGCAATATGATGAGGCTATTGAGGCCATTAAGCGGTGTAAATTATGGATTGAATGGACAGCGATCGAGGTTGGAATTGATGGTGCGGCTGAGTTAGTTGATCTGCAAGTTAAGTTAGCTCGATCGCAATTGAATCTGTCTCGTTTCTGGGGGATCTCTGCCCAACGTCAGGCGGTGGCTCGACAGGTCATCCTCGATGCGGAGCGGGTGGCGGCGATCGCGCTCGCTTTGGGTGAACCTCAGCACCTAGTTGGTTAAGTCGCGAAGAGGGCGATCGCGCATTCTTCCCCGCTTCAGTCACGCGATCGCGTACCCAGTGTAGGGTCTGACGGCGGGTTCGTGGAAGTCCAAGACAATTTCGGATTTGGGAATTCCGGCGGCGACGAAATCATCGGTTAGGCATCCATTGGGTGGTAATCTCCCAATTTAGTCAAACAGCGTTTCTAAATCTCGATAGCCGCTGACAATCCGAACAACATTAATTCCATCTTGTCTGGGATAGTAAAAAATGATGTAGTCCTCTATCCCTGAACCTCTAAGGTTAGGAGTAAGACGATCGTAGGATTTACCCATATTGGGAAACTGAGACAGCAGTTTACAGCGCTGACGAATACTATCAAAAATTCGACTGGCTGCTTGGGGCAAATTTTGCGCAAGGTAATCGCATAGTTCTTCCAGATCTCGAACGGCTTCATCGCTGAGTGAGTAGGTATTCATCACTCAGGGTGGGACAGACGATCGAGTTTTTCTTGTAGTTTTGCAAAGACGACTTCTCCATCGGTGACTTGCCCGTTATAGATTTGCTCAGCACCTACGGCAATTTTCTGGCGAAGTTCGGACAATTGCTGCTCTCGTTGCATTAATAGTGCTAGGGCTTCGCTAATCACATCCTCAACGGCAGGGTAGCGGCCTGTTGCCAGTTGAGATTGGATAAACTGCTCATACTCTGGCTTTAGGGTGATATTCATAGTGAACTTCTAGAGTTGGGCCTAGTGTAAATTGTCTAAGATTTTAACATATTTTGTTTGGCTATTCCAACTGCTGCGATAACCTGGAAACGGTCACTTCTCGTTCTACGGCATAGTCGTTACCTAATTCGTGATAAAGATAAGGGGGCTGGTTGGCAGCAGCAGGGCAAACTAAGCGAACTTGGCAGTTGGGTTCTACTTTGCTCCAGGTTAGCCGGATACCGCCCTGTTCGTCTGTGGAGACGGAGGCTTTGGGGAAGGAATCACCCATGTGAAGAAACCAGTTATATCTGATAACTTCGCCTAAGCGATTGAGATGCATTTGTACATTTTTAATTTCACCGAATAGGCATTCTCGTTGCCAGGTGCAGATTGTGACAAAATAAAATCCAGCCTGGGAATAGTCATAGCCTTTGAGTCGGATTGAACGACGGTGGTGTTTGTCTGGGTTGTATTTCATGGTTATTAGGCGATCGGGCATATTTATAGGATAAAACAGAGGGACAATTGCACATATGGTTTGTAGGGGCAGGCTGATTGACTGACAAAACCCTGAGGGGGCGAAACCCAGTCTAGGAGGGAAGCCTAGCTTAGTTTATGCTAGCAGT